>Ga0116229_10001192_pt1 | contig 39867 bp, 22 predicted proteins | sample S1TSphgellanicum_3_FD_87313 | JGI IMG/M metagenome (GOLD analysis project Ga0116229, IMG submission 87313) | Host-associated microbial communities from peat moss isolated from Minnesota, USA - S1T2_Fc - Sphagnum magellanicum MG | ecosystem: Host-associated > Plants > Peat moss > Unclassified...
AAATTTCCATAAAAATGATTAGTTTTTACAAAAAATTAATTCAAAAAAGGGCCAAGTTAAAACCCAAAAAAAAAAAAAAAAAAAAAAACTAAGAGTTATTTGCGAAAATTCTAGAGAATCGAACCCATTTCAAAATACAAGATAACTTTGAAACTTATTGTTGGACTTAGCATACTTAGAGCATCCCCAGGAGTGCTCCCCACAAAAATATTTTTCACATCCAAGTTTAGTTATTTACTTTTTTGCAACCCCACCCATAAAACTGAATCTGGGACAGCAAATAGGTGGGAGACTATTAATAGCAAACCACCTGGACGGACAGCCCAGAAACACTTAGCAGCAGTCAGATCATACGTCTTTTACCAGCCACCGCAAAGATTGCAATTCTGCTGATCCAAACCAGCATGTTTTGACTTTTCTTCATCCAATTTTACTCTGCACGATCAGGTACGGAGCACCGCTGGAGATGCTCTTAGAGATATTGTTGAAAATTTGAAATATTCAGATTGGGGCTATTAAAACCCTTTTTTTTTTAAAAAGGGGTGTTTCGGCAAGATTTGTCCAATATGAGTTGTAGATATGATAATAGAATGGTGGATCTGGGGTATCCAGGATATAACATATGTTGGTATGTACTAACCATCTACATGTAGCATGTAGATACCTACCTAGATGCTAATTCAACTACCAACAACAAGTAACAAATCAACCATATGCTTTGGGTTGATTCTGTACAAGGTGAAAAGTACAAAACCTGACCACAATAGGGTAAATACTAAATAGTAACAATGAGTTAAATGTGACATTAGGTTTGAAAACATTTGTAGTACAATGTCCAACATGGAAAAAATTTGGATTTTTTTTTATTGTATTCACACAATGCTTAATGTTGGAAGTATCTTTTTTATACAATAGTTTCAAAAAAAACACATGTGATGTAGTGGTTAGAATCTTCCTTTTAACCGAAAGGTTTAGAGTTTAAAAAAAAATTCAACAAAAGAAATGGATGAAAAAATTCATAGAATATTTAAATATATTTTAAAAGTTAGTTACTCTTAGGAAGTAATTTCCTTGGGGAAAAGTAAACTAAATGCTAGTCCCAAGCAAGTTCTCCATGCAATAAAAAAAAATTCCAAATGAAAAATATAACTTTTTCAAAAAGTAATGAATTTTCCTTGGGGAATGGCCAAGTTCCCCAGGGAAAAAAACACCTTCCCGGGGGAACAATGTACTTTCCCTGAGGAAAGGCCGAAATTCCCTAAAAAAACTTATGTTTTGAATCTTTTTGCAATCATAATCATCTCATATTTTTATATATGGTTTTACAACCTATCATTGGAAATGTTTCAAAGAGAGCTACAACTTTGTAGTTAGAAACACTTCATTCATAATTCAAATGCAAAAGCTACAATCAAACAACATTTTGGACACATTTGTTCCTTAAGGAAACATATGTTTCAAATATTTTTGCAATCACGATCATCTCAACTTTTTTATATAGGCTTGCAACCTATCATTGGAAAGGTTTTGAGGAGAGTTACAAATTTGTAGTTGGAAACACTTCAATCAAAACTCATATGTAAAAGTTATGATCACACAAAGTTTCAAACACATTTGCTCCTTGGGACAACATGGTTATTTCCCCAAGACAATTTAAGCCTATTTCTCCTCAGGGGCCAACCATCTGCGCCGAGAACAATTCAAGGAGAACAACCTAAACCATGTTCCCATGAGGAACAAATGTGTCTAAAACTTTGTGTGATCATAACTTTTGTATATGAATTCTGATTGAAGTGCTTCCAACTACAAATTTGTAGTTTTCCTCAAAAACTTTCCAATGATAGGTTGTAAGCTTATATAAAAATAAATATGAGATGATTGTGATTGCAAAAATATTTAAAACATATGTTTCCTGAGAGAACTTGGGTTTTTTTCTAGGAAAATTCATTGTTCTTTGAGGAATGATTTAAGCCCCTTTTTTTTTCCATGGGGAACAATCATGTCCTTGAGGAGGAATTTAAGTTGTCCCAAGGAATAACTCAAACCTTTTTTTCTTGGGGAATAATCATGTCCTTGAGGAGGAACTTAAGTTATTTTGAAAAACAACTTAAACATTTTTTCCCCGGGGAACAATCATGTCCCCAAGGAGAAGGAGCTTAACTTGCCCCAAGGAGCAACTTAAATAATTTTTTCCTTGAAGAAAAATCATGTCCTTAGGAAGAAGGAGTTATTTCTCCGTCAACAATATAAGTGCTCTTCAAAGCAACTTAAACATTGTTTTTTGGGAACATAATTATTCCTTGGGTGCAACTTAAACCCCTTTTATCTCAAGAATTTATTTTCATCCATTTTGTTCATGGATGAAAAAGAATGAAGAAAATTTTCAAACCCAAGACCTTTAAGCTATAAAAGGGATTCTAAACATTACATTAGTTTTTTTTCCTTCGAAAATAATGTAAGAAAAAAATTAACCATTAATCATTGTGCAGATATAATAAAAATTATCTCAATTTTTTTTCTTGTTGAGCACTGTATTATATTGTTTTATAATTGTGTCAAGCCCAATGCAACATTTTAAAAACAAATATTATTTAATGTTTGCCCTTTGTGGGGTATTATGTTGGGTTGTTAAGTAATAAGGTGCTTAATAATTTATTTATTTTGGTCAATTATGTTTAGCATTAATAATTATTATTATTACAATTTGGCATTATATTAAATAATGAAGTTATTGTGCTTGAGAGTGTCATTTAGATTTTTGACATGGCAATCACACAATTTTTGAAATTTTTGGACAATTCCCAAAAACATGAATTAATGTCTAACCAACCATGGTATTTGGCTACTCACCACTATATGACACATATGTCATCTTCTAAAAAGAGTGTTGTTGCATGTCCATGCCATTAAAAGTCCATTGCTCCAAGGTTATTATTGTTGTTCCATGTCTTTCATTTTAAAACATTTCTACAAAAAATTCATAAAAAAGGTTGTATCAAACATTTCCATAATCAGAATTATTTCATACAAAGGAATGTGTATGTGATGAATTGAAAATATTTGCAAGTTATACTAAAATGAAACATCAAGTACAAAGCTAACAAATGCTAGATACCTTACTACTATGATAGCTTTGACACTATTCTATTGTTTTCAAAAATGTTGAAATTTTCAAATAAAGTTTCTTTGAAGGAAAATCTAAATATTCAAAAATTTATTCTTTGAAATGAAAATTTTCAAATTAATTAGTTATTTGATAAACATGTGTTGAAACTACCAAAGCACTTATAAAGGTTCATTAGTGTGGGATCTAATAGGGAGGATCCCAAATAAGTGAAATTAAAATTTCTTTATTAGTTAAAGGGACAAATTAATCTTGGGGGGATATCATATTTTTGACATTTGTTAGATCCCGTTTTCACAAAATAGATTGCAAAAGGTTCTGGGTGTCCTTTTTTAATTTTTAAAAAAACTTATACATTAGGTTGGGGTATCAATATTTTATTTTTAAAAAATTAACAAGTTCTCATACATTTGAGAACAATCGGTTATCATTTGGAAGTTTTCACCAACTAATTTTTTTAATTAATTAATTAATTAAAACAAAAATTTAAAATTTAAAATTTATTTATTTATTTATTTAAAATAATTCATAATTATCCATAAAATAAAGATAACTTAGCACTCGAACCTTAAGTTTGGTCATACATGGGTGAGATTCAAAAACAAACTTGTACAAAAAATACATTAACATCAAAGGAGGGTTGAAACTCATGAAACAAAATTTCATCTCTTTTTTAGCACATCCACTATTGCTACATATCTTTTCACCACTCCTAGTATGGCAAACTTTTCCTTGGGTGGTACCATTAGAAACCACCTTACCAAAATCATACAAAAATTGGACCCAGGTTAAAAAATAAAATTCCATCTACTTATATGTTGGTAGATTTGATTATACTATGTGGGCTATGTGTTCCCCACCTATGCACACATTCATGGAATAATGAACACCCAAAAACGTATAATATGCATTAACATTTTGATTCCTAAACCATTCCTAATTCATTCTTGACCCAATTTTTAAATTTTTTTCTTTTTAAGTGTCCTTACACTTACACATTAGATTTTTTTCTTATTTATTTAGTACATGCACAAAGGAATGATCCAAACTAGTCATTAAAACAACAAATGGTGAAAATAGTTATCATTTGTGTTCTTGACATGAATAGCTTTTTGGGGCTTCACAATCTTGATTTCAAAAATTCATACATAAATCAAAATTGATTCAATCAATTGTCTATAAAAGACATCAAATAGGTTAGCATTTGAAATATTTTCAAAATAACATCCAAGAAAAATTCCCAAAAAAATTGTTTTTGTGTTCTTAATTAAAAAAAAACCTTTATGTGACATTCTTAGAACTTTTTCTTTATGCATTCACTTTTCATATCAAACACACATTTTTTTATAAATTTAATTAGAGTTTTGAATTCTACATAAGTTGGATAACCTAATATTTGGAATAAAAAGTTTTTTTTATGCGAGTCCTATATTGTCTTGAAATTGGATGGGTCACGGAAATTTGGGGTGTGACATTCCTAATGGTATCACACAAGGAGAAATGTGCCTAGTGATACAACTACAATAATTAGTTCAAACATGGTGCATTAATCTTTGAACTTTGTGCATTAAATGCACAACCTTGTTTAATGGTTGTGCATTAAACCTTATACATTATACCTTGAGAACCTAACCTAGGTAAAGGGTTTTACCTCACTTGGGTCCTAATATTTAAATATTCTTTTGAATCTAGTTCTTAATCACCCAATTTTCATACAAGTGAAAATTGGTGATCAAGGTTTTAATTAAGGTATCATTAAAAGTGATAGCTTAATGGTTTCAAATAAAAATAACTAGGTGATATTCAAAAATAGTTTTGATACCCACCCAACACTGGAAAGAACTCCAAACACAAGAACAACAATAGGGGTTAGACATGATGAAACTTTGCCAACCATATTAAATTAAACAAAACACCCAATAAAGAGTAAAAAAAGGAACCAAATGGAAAGACCCACATCCAAGAAGATAAATGAACCACCCATAAAAGCAAACCACAAGGGGAACATCAAGTTCCCAAACCCCCTCTAATCGCAAAAAACATATCAAATAAAGAAAGGAGAAAACTACCTAAAAGGATGTTTAATCTAGACAAACCCTCACCTACAATAACAACACGTTTCAAAATAAAAACCATATGTGCATGCAATAATGTCATTAACACCCTCTACCTATAAAATGCACATAAAATTGAAAAAAAAAACCTTTTAATGCCCTTCACTCCCCATGCCATGTTGGCACATTGATGAAAGAACCTTTCCATATGTTAGTGTAGACATCCAAAAACCTTTATAGTTAGAAAAAAAAACATGTCCACCATGAATTAATTGTGATAAAGATTGTCCTTCACCTAAACCATAATTATTGTAATAACCCCACGAGAAAAAATAGATTACAAAACCAAATCAATTTGAATGGGGTCAACGATGACATCTATCAATGTGTAAACATCGTTGACTGATGACACAATGTTGACTTGACAATGTGAAAAATACAAGGCGAAAGGTGGAAGGGCATGGGTCTACACTTGCAAAACATGAAATTTTACATCACTTGTAATGGTCACAAAAGCATCTCACACAACATCATGTAAGGCCATCCTTTCCCCACCATGAGTGTAGCAAAGAAAGTGGATCCCCATAGGATCCAAAGGCTAACTACAAATACAATATGACACCCCAATGATTAAAGGATGGGAAAGACCCAACCCAATGTGCAATGTGGTGAAGAAAACATCTGAAGTACTAAGCGAAAAAAAGAATGAATGGGCAAGCTAACAACCAAGCACTTGCACATGACCTCACACACAACCTCAAACATGTTTGTTGTGAATCAAAAGGAAAATAAAAAAGGATGTTAATTAAAAAGTGGTCATGTAATTTCTTTGAAATACTTTCCTAAATGCAATTTGCGCTTCTCTTCTCTTTGCCAACTATTCAAAAATGGGGCACACATGTTGCAACTTTGAGGGGAAGAAGATGTCGTGTTAATCTCGAATGCACTTAGAAAGGGAGTGGCCTTGAGCTATTCGCACCTATCACCTCCAACAATAACAAAAATTTGACCAAAACTTGGAAGTTATGATAGGGGCAACTAAGGCCCAATTCCTTAGGTAAGTAGTTGAAGCAATGACCTTTAAGGAAATCAACCATACATCCCCATTCAAAAATGGGGAAAACCACTTGTCGACAAACTAAAAGGGCCTTGGGGCACTCTAATGAGTCAGACCCAAAAATCTATTAAAAAATCCCATCAAAGTCAAGTAAAAAACAATGAACTAACTCCAAAAACTTGGAAGGGGGCGGATCAACAAAGCAAAAAAGAAGGCCTTTGTGCAAAACATCAAGAAAGGTTACCAAAAACCATTTGAACATCCTTTAATTTCGAAAGCATGTCTACATGCCAAACATCTTCACCTAAAGCTTCTTGTAAAAAAATGAAGTGAAAAAGGTAAAACCAAAGGGGACACCAAGGATCTTGATGTCATCAACACAACAACACATCAAGTTAATAAAACGACTATTATCTTTTTTGACTACAATTCTAACTACAATTTCATATTAATGACTATGTAGTTATAAAAGACATTATGGTGCCTATCGTTTTATGATTGTAATCGATATTACGACTTGATGGTTTTAACACAAATATCAATTTTTCAAATTTTTATTTTTATTATATTTTTAATCATCCAAAATTAGATAATAACAAATTTCCATTCATTCTTGTAACTTTTGATGAATAATAACAATTTATGGTCGTGTGATGTTAATGTGGCATGCCACATGGCAACGAAGTTGATTAGTAGTTGTAACACTTCATGATTTGTGACATTAACTTCACATCTTATTCGTGTTTTTGATTTGATGAATTAATCTTATTTATTAACTAGTTGAAAATATTGTTGTCCCTTGCGATTAATAACGACTTAATCTTCCATGCGATGATGGCATGCCATGCCATTTGGCAACAAGGTGTCACAAATTTTCATGGCAATCCATGATTTTTTGTGACATCGTAAGTTTTTGTGTGTCTTGAATTTATGGCACCAATATTTGTCATGGCATGCCATTTTTTTTGTTTGCCATGAAGTTTTTGAAGTCATGAATTCACATTCATGTGTATGTGTACTAAACAATCTATTTTTAATTATAATTATGACTACAATATTAATAGTCATTTTGAAAAAGGTGACACATAACTCCTTTACTTTTTAACTATTTAACATGCTAGCTTAGGTTAACATACCTATTAAGTTAACCTATATATGTAAGCTTACTTAATAAAAACCTACTTTGTAATATAAACTACCTTGTAAGTTACTTAATTAGACATAATAAATTTATTACATCTAGTATGTTTAAATATACCTATTTCATAGGTTACCCTACTAATAGGTTAACTTAGGTAGGCTTGCTTAGGTTCCTAGCTTTAGGTTTTTTACCAAGTCAATCTAGGTAGCTTCGTTACAAATTTGTAACCACCTCAAGTTTGTGCAACTAAATGCGATTATGATGCGACTAAATACAACTCAATGCGATGTAATTATCCTATGCTTTTTTTTTAGCCTAAGAATGCCTAGGTTAGCCTAAGCTAGGTTAGTTAGTAGTATAAGTTGATAAATTAGTTCATCTTAAGTCAACTTAAAAAGGTTTAGGTCTAGGCTAAGTTGATAGGTAGTAGGTAGGTTGACCTAGGTCAACCTAAGGTGGCCAAGGTTAATTTAAAGCTAAAAATTTTGAGCTTTATAACTTTTTGTTAAATATAATTAGTATAAAAAAATGTGGTAGTACAATGGATGAAGACTCGAACCCCAAAGTGAAGGTGAAAGATTGAAACCCTCACTTTTACAACCTATGATACTAGCCACTTAACTTAAGTTAAGTAACCTAATTTAGGTTTCTTAGGTTAAAAATCCAACATTTGTTTTCAATCTAAGCCACCTAGCCTAGATTAGGTAGCCTAGGTTGCCTAACATAAGTAACTAGCTTATCTAAGTTAAATTAGGTTGACTTTTGGTTACGCAAGCTAAGCTAGGTTAACTTTTTGCTATGTTATCTACATGGGCTAAACTAGGTTGAATTTTGGTCATGTGCAATGACTTATAATGTGTTTATAAATTTTTGACACATGTCATCCATTCATCAAGGCGTCTTTTGTAACATTTAGTCGAATAAAACGATTAAGTTGAAATGACATGCACTTTACACATCATACCAAGGTCATAAATGACATGGAATTTCAATATTAAACCAAAATATATAAAATCCTAGTCAATAAGATGATTAGGCTTTGTGACTAAATGTCTTTTGTGATTAAATGAGTGAAACAACATGAGTTTAACAACTCATGAATGATTAGTTGCATATGTTCTTGATTAAGACATAGTTGCAAAACCCAATCACAAACCCAATATGTGTTGTTGTGCATGGAGGCAACAAAATTCGATAGGGGGGATGAACCCAAGAAATAAGTTGGACATAAACTAAGTTAAACATTTATGAGGTTGAACTAACAACCCCATAAAAGTTAATTAAAAAGCAAAATGATAAGGCGAAGGAAACGATATGGGTGGGGTTAAAAATATGGGTGTCATGGCTAGGTGAGGGAAAAAAACACGAAAGGAAAATCCTTAAAGAATAACACAAAATGCCAAAATGAACTAACACAAAAAATGACCCTACAAGTTTATTGCCATTACATGTGTCCACTAAAGATAAAATGACAAGCAAAGCCCCTGAAAAAGAATGATGATTGAAGAACAAAAGGATTTGAAAACAATAAAAAAAAACGAACAAAAGAAAAAAGTTAAAACAACTAGCCTCCTATTACCCGAAGTTCTTAGATGATGGCCTTATGTGAGATGGTGTTGAAAGTGTTTGTAATGTCTACCTAAAGCACCACCCAATCAAGATGGGCATCCAAAGTGGCTTGAATACTGTGGACCAAAATCTCACAACCTCTTCTAACTACCACCTCAAAATAATATGGTGATATAAGTGAGAAGCAAACGCATCACAAAACTATAGGCATAAAGCCCTATTCACTAGCCAATATAATGCTTATTCCATTACAATTGGACAATTGCCACCATAAAGCTTAATAAAATCCAAAAGCCAATTAACCCCAAGAAACATTATCGATGATAAAAAAAAGCTACCAATTTTGGTTTTTTGAAAAAAATAAGAATCAAATTTCTTTTGGTCTTGGTTATTTCAAAAGCTTTTAAAATTTAGTAGTTTTCATGGGAAAAAATGGTGAACAATTGATGGTTTTCTTGCTAGTTATATAATTTATTTGATTTTTGAAATTTTTGGCTATATACCAAATTTGGGTCTTTGATTTTTTTTAGGATCATGGTTATGAACTTTAAAAATCATCTAGTAACCTGTGGGGGGGTGGTTGTTCATATTTCTAATAAGCACCCAACATTGCGTTTTTAAAATATGAGGGCAATTTTTTATTTTTATGAAAAAAAAATAAATTAGATGGGTTCTAATTGAATCTAAAAAATAAGTTAAAATTATTTTTGTCCCAATTCTAGTTTTGTTTTAATTAACCCAGACAAAACTAGTGGTCAACTATTTAGTTAACCCTCAGTTATGGTCTTTTTTTTGAGCCCATATATCTTTGTTCTAGTGTCACACAAAAAATAGACTATAAACTTGGTTCCAGGTCCAATTCTTTTGTAAAATCAAATTCAGTTCCAAGGTTTGGTTTTTTAATTTATAAATTGGTTCTAATTTTAAAATTGCACCCAATTTCAATTCAATTCTCATTAACCAAAACTGAAATTGACAAGAAATTCACCCAACATTGGTTTATTTAGGTCATTGAAAGACATTTAAGGTTTGATGACGACAACAATGACAATCTCAAGGGTTTTTTTTGGGGGGTCCTTCTACCTAAATTTATACTATTGCATAAGTGAAATTTCATTACACAATTATTTTATTACAATAAAAGACATTACATTGAGATTTTTGAAATAATTTTTGAACCAATGTGATGACCTATTTAAATTATTTAGATTAAATTATTGAAATAAATTTCATTGTGAAATTACATAACTACATAATTATGTTATAATGTGAAAAACTCAAATACATGTGTGTTCACATTTTTTACAATGACATTATTTGTCATTATGTGAGGTGGTGATTGGATGGTTAAGGCCTTGAATGTGAGGGTTCAATTCTCTCTTTCAACATTTTATGATAATGACCTACGTGATTGAAAAATTTTATGATGATGTGGCAAGAAATATCATAATAAATAAATACACATACACGAATCACAAGTCTAGCAATTTATCAAAAATCTATCAACAATTAGCCAAAAAATTATAGATGGGCATCATAGTCATGGATCCATCATAACGACATTTTTGATAAGATAAAAAATTTCAAATTGTGGGTCCAACACACTAAGATGACCATAGACAATTTGAATTTTTATTTTATTATTAGATAATCAAATGATTAAAAAATTCCCCAAAAAAGAGTTTCACCACATCAATTAAGATTTCAACCATCTTCATCATTATAAACTCAATCATTTCAATAAACAAGTGAAGGCATGTTAATAAGATCGTTTTTAAATTTTTTATTCATTTGATATTCACATGCTCACATGATATATTATGAATGTAGTTATATAAATAAATCTAAAAATTTCAACTCCAAATTAAATTATTGCTTAAAAATATTAAACATGTGTCACAATTGTTTTTGTACATATTAGCATCTTTAACCCAAACACATGGACTCAATCCAATTTTTGGCATAAAAGATTGTTCTATTTGGACTAAAAGCCAAAATTGTCCAATATCCATTATGACTAAACTTTTAGTTTAAAAACTAATTTAAAAACTATAATATGTGGAAACGGTAGGTCCAATAGATCTAGGAGTATGGTATGTAGATAGTTTTCTAATCAAACATGTCAAGCATTCCATTGAAGCTAAAGTAGAATAAAATGTAACCATTGGAAAATAGTTTTCTTTCGGGACTTGATAAACAAAATACTTAGGTGAAAAATGACAAATCTATCTTCTGAAGATAACAAACTTGCACAAATGTAATTGGTAGTAGGTATCCTATTCAATAGATATTATAAGGTAAAAGTGGAATAATAAGAACTAGGGAAATTTCTTGAGTTGAGTGTGATTAGTTTTAATAGACCAATATGGTAGCATGGGATTGATTGAAAGGTTTTAAGACAATGTTGAACAATGATGCATAGACAATGCTTTTACATTGTTTCACAACATTGAAAAACATTAATTATGATTTTAAAACATGTTTAAAAATATTTTATATTCATTTGATTATTTTCAAACTTATCTAGATGTTAAAATATATATTTAAAAGGGCATATATCATAAATATAACACACATTTTCAAGATTAATTTGATATATTAAGCTTTCAACTATGTTAGATAAATATTGGTGAAATAAATTTGGCTCCTCTTATAACACTTTGACCTTATAATGCAAAATATCACATTGTGTTCTAAATTATTACTAAGAAAATGCTAAAGGACTCAAGTAATAAAAACTATTGATTTTGGAATCAAGTAATGGCAACTATATTAAACAACAAATACAAAGAAAGATGATTTACAATAGGTAGTTCGTTTACCTAAAGAAACTCTACTACAACCTTATTAGAATTTAAAAACTATTTCCATCAAGATACATCAAAACAAAGCTATATAATACTATTGCGGTCCATTATTGGATTTGAAAATAAAAAATAGAAAACTATTAAATAGTAGACTCAAAGAAAAATGATTTACCATAAATAAATAACCTCATTATGAACATATTGCAACAAATCACTTAAGAAACAAAACTACAACAATTGAATTATGCCTCCCATAAATGACTTATTATGATATCTACACAATAACTATAATAGTTACTAATTCCTATAGTGTTTCACTATACTAAAACACAACTAGTGGAGTAACTCCAAATGTTTAATACACAACCATGGCCATCTAGTACATATTCCAATAGTGAGTATAGACACCAAAAGAAATTTTTGCCCATTATTCAATAACATTAAAAATACACACAATTCCACATTATTATAATATTGTGGCACACCTGAATACCACGCTTCCTATTTACATGCATGTCCTTTTGACACTTTACTTTACACACCTTGGCATACCTATGACTAGTAATCAACTCTTCTTTTGCCAAATATTTATTTATTTAAAAAAATGAAGCTCAACATTTTAAAAATTAAATTTCTAAAATTTCAATATTTGAGAAATAAGTATGGAATAATACAATTTGAATTTTCAATTCCAACAAATATTAGTAAATTTTTTTTTTTCCCAACAAGACTTTTGGAAAATTATATTGTGTCGAACATCAATCATAGGTATAATAGTTGTCTTCAAACTTCACACTCAATCTCTACTTTAAAAAGTCACACATGTATAATCCCATAACATTTGGGCATTGATTGTGTCACAATTCAAAACACAAGACACCTACTCTAATTCCTTTTCTAATCTCACAATGTTTCCTATTCCAAGCTTACATCAACAAAAAGTCACACACCAATACACAAACCCATGCTACTTATTTAGTCACCAAAATAGTCAACCATTACCTAGTTAAACATTTGGTAACTATCATAAGTCTCCTCCCTTAAATGTCTTTCTAGATCCCATTTTAATGGTTAAACTCCACCACCTAATTATGACCTAACTTTTCTTTTATATGATTCCCTAAAGTAATGGAGGTAGTGGCTTTCCTAATCACTCATACCTATTATTGGTAATTCCAAATTACTAAATTGACACACTATAAAATAAAAACTAGGCTTTTGTGATTAAATTTTTTTCCTTTAACAATTGTCACATAATACAATAAGCCAATAATGGAATTTGAGTTTGACATAAACAATTCCATATAAAGAAGAAAAGCACAAAATCTTAAGCAAAGTGTATAGTAAACAAATGACAACAAAGATCTCTATTACAAGTTAGATATTTGAACCCGAGGCAAAAGAATCAAAACAATAGGTCCATCCTTTTGAGGTTGTTATCATCTTGTGAAGTTAGTATTGTTTGTTTTTAAAACTTTTTTTTGGATGATATGTGGTGTTTTTTTGGGGGCACATCACTAGTTAATGTATTGGACATGCCAACAATCCCATAGGTTTGGCCCATTTCACAACGTGCAAAATTATTCTAAGAAAAGGTGAACAACCTAACAAAGGATGGTCTTCACCTTGTTCCGAGGAACAACAATTCAAATCCAATGACGACAGTTGAAAAACAATCTACAAGCCAACCATGTTCCAATAATATTCAATATTAATTTTTCTAGTAATGCAACATCCCACAAAGTGATGTGGACTTCATATTTGTCATTGTGAACCTAACACAAGACATTTCATTTGTTTTCAAGTATTTGACATCAAGTAATGGCACATGTAATATGTGTTGTTACATTACACAAACCATGACTTTTTGTGTGAAAAAAACCACCTTTTCTTTTAGTGTGAGTCCACCATGTACATAATCTAAGATTCAATAAATTGCATCGAATTCAATGAATGAATCATTAACATAAGTTGTAATATATTTAGTGTGGTAATCAAATATCACTTTCAATGCATATGTGTGAATAATGAAGCATCTAACTTTGTTAGGGTTAATAGGTGGATCCCATGCAAACATCTTTATTGTATCTACCATGTCCTATTGCATATTAATGACTTTGAAATGCATCAACCAAGACTCAACTACAATGAGGTGTTGAAAATGTTAAAGAGCGATTGTAATGTAAGAACAATGTAATTGATAATGTTCAAGAAAGTTGGCAACTCCTTATAGTTGTTTTGTTTTGTGAAATTGAGGTTCAATTTGGATATAATCTAGATACTTTCATTTTGTTTGGTTTTTCTTTGTACAAGCTTTTGCACCCTATCAAACGAGAGGTTAATGACAATTACAAAGATTATAGGTTAAGTTTAGGGTTTTTTTGTTTTCTTCTTTTTTGCTTTGAAGTAACATTTGGTTTATATATATATATATATATATATATATATATGAACAAATATTAAAATTGCATTTTATTTGATAATGTGGTATGGTGTAACCAAAAAACAAAAACCTCCCCAATGAAACCATGTGATAATTACATGGTTGCCACATGGCTAAATGTTGACATGGCATTTTTGGTCTTAATGCACCACACGCATAGATGTGTGTACCCTAAACTGCAAACCCTTTTTGGTGTGCATTTTTATCATTTCGCAATTTTTGAACCCATTGAACAAAAATACTTGAATTTAGAATGATATTTTTGAAAATTAATTAAACAAAAAATCATAAAATAAGCTCACTTTGATTGGAATAATATTGAGATGGGTAACTTTATAAAAGGTTTAATATACTTGGAGCAATAGTGCATGCCTCATTGATCCATTTATTAAGGAAGGTAGTTTGTTTTGTCACATAAGAATCTCCCAAACAACATAGTTGGAAAGCCCTGAATCAGTAGGGTTTCCTAAATTTTTGACCTAAAAAGGTGCAGTATGAGGCAGATCTATTAATTTTTGAGAATTTTTTGTCATTGAAAATTCTATAGAATTTCTTAAAAATCAATTCTAATGGAAATTGAATTTGAAAATTAGGCTAAAGACGGTGTACCATTTGCCTCTCAAAATTGATTGAATATTACAATATGTGCTCAGCAGCATAGGCTCCCCACACTAGTTTCTGTGAAAATGATATCATTTCAAAATAAGGCATTTTGAACAATGATAAATCTAATTACATTAATAGGAAACAAAGGTGACAGTAACAAAAAAGAAAATATCTCTTTAAAAAAAAGATGTTTGAAAAAAAAAATCAGAAAAAAATTATTTATAAATACAGTACATATTTATCAATTGTCAAAATTCAACATACTCATTGGTAACTAAGGATAGATATTAACATTCATCCCGTTTATAATTTTAGGTATCAGAATAGTACCTACGAAGGAAGGAGGTACCCACTAAATACAAAGAGTGACCTCCCCAAGGTTAGGACAAATACATAGTATACAAAAACAATAGACCACATTGTGTAAAGAATAAACCACATTCTAATCTGATGGGATTAGTAAACAATAAGGTTTACACTATGGAAGGTTTACACTATGTATAAAACAATAGACCATCATAGTGCCAACAATAGATCACATTCTAATCTGATGGGTTTGGTTTTTGCCTAACCATGATGAAGCCTGTGGAGCACATATAGAGATGTTGATGACATAAAGATGGAAATAGCATACCCAAGCAGATCCACAGTGCTTGTGATGACCACGACCTTGCTCTTCTCGTACATTTTCACCAGCAGAATCATGACTATCACATGCCCCAGCTTTGTCTTCAGCTCATCTAATGATCCAATTCGCATCCATTTTGGTCTCCTCTGCAACACAAACACAGTCATACCAAGCACCTGAAGCACCTCTTTGTACTTCATCTCCACCTTTTCTTGGTTAAGCATTGAGTTTGTATCCAGCACATAAGGAAATATATCAGTATAATACCATTATGGTGCTGACAAATCCACCAACTCATTTGATAATCACATAGATAGAGGAGGGTGCAGAGGATCTTCAATGCAAGGATGGGTGGGGGAGAAACTAGCATTCTTGAAAAGACAGCCTTGGAAACTCTTACTGGTTGCTTTGAAAATTCCCATTCCATAAGGTTGAGCATTCCTCTCAAAAAAAACTGTTTGTCCATGTTTGCTTTTGCTGTTTGCTTTGTTATAATGTTGGAATTCCCACCATTCTTCCCACAATTATGGTGCAAACTCTTCTTAACTTTTCTTTTTGCAATTTCATGCAATTATAACAGAAACTGTTTCTCAAATTGTTCACTAAAGAGAATCCGGGGATACCTTAAGAAGAAACAACCCAAAGAGGGATGTATTCTGAAGGGCGCGGTCATCACAAGCTGCAGTATCAGTTGCCACATTGCTGATGAAAAGACCGTAGACTCCCATTCCAAAGATCAACAACACAGTGCCAAACAAGTAAACATCTGTCAACACCCTCCTCCCCAACCCAATTCATCATACGCCTGCTCAGTCATGCTTGCAGCCTATTTTGATACAAAGATAACATGGACAAATTTTGATCTCCAATTAAGCAAGAAGATCTGGTGCATATAGACTGACAGCATAAGGAATCTCAAAAGGTTTTTTTTTCTTTCGTTTGTCTTCTTGGGTTTGCCAGAATTAAAGAAGTTCTGGATGCTGAAGCAATAATGCAGCCATTGTGGGGGTGCTTCAAGGGTATTCCTGAAAATCATGCTCACCAACAGCCTCCACAAGTTTGAAGATGATCTGTGTAAGAAGATCTGGTGCACATAGACTGACAGCAGAATGGAATTTCAAAAGGGGTTTCTTTTTGGTTTGCAAGAAGCGGAGAAGTTCTGGAAAAAAACAGAAAAACACAAATATGGGAATTGTGTTGGTGTGCTTCAAGGGTGAATTCTAAAATTCTCACCAACAGCTTCCACAAGTTTGAGGAGAATCTGTCCCGTGGCAAATCGATGCACATTGAAAGACTCAAAGACATATCCACAACCCTGTTTCACATGCCCACCAAAGCGATGATTGAAACAAATCCATCACTAGGGCACACCACAAGAATGTCACAGCAGCAAACAGAACAACTCCATCTAGAATCACCCAGACAGAAATTCATTTCACAAATTCATCACTACTGCGATGGATGGAGCAGAATACCACTTACTTTAAGAAAGCACAGTAAAGATCCTGCCAACGAGCCTCCAATTGCAAGGAGTGTTAGAAACCTGAAATTGAATATGGCCTGCCACAACCCCCACAGTTTCTTTTTTTAGCTTGCTCAGTCCAAGGACATATCATGTGTGTATACATACTGCAGTTTCATGGCTCCTCTCTCTCTGCTTGCATTTTTACTCCGTGGGGACAGGACAGCAGGGGGCTTAGAGCAGGGTTTAGGGTTTAGGTAGACATACCCGCTCGATTCCGTCCTCTGCTCTGGCGTTCCAGAGTTCTCTACTAGAGGGTGATGCACCAGCCTCCACAGCAGCAGATGCAGTCTCCAGCATGGGACCTCCTCCTCCTCCTCCTCCTTCTCCACTTTCTTGGTCTCGCAGCAGCAGTGGACCATTCACCTCAGAATCAGATATCCAGCCATCCCCAGCTACTCCTCCTCTTCCTCCTGCCTCTGCCTCCTCCATTGCAGAGCTTCTCGGTTCGTTTACTGCACAACAAGTGAGTAGTCCAAACTGGCGTTGCAATCTACCCTTCTCTTGTAGTCTACGATGCGGGTTCATACGGCATTGGAGCTGGGTAGAAGGCAATGGGACTGCGGAAGAAGCATGCTGTTGTGCAAGGGAGCGGGAGCCAACGAGGTTCAAGTTCAACCCAAGTCGAAACAAGGACTGTGGTAGTGGTGGTGATGGTGGTGGTGGTGCAGGTGGGAAAGAAGCAAGCCCCCCATGTATCATACTCCTCGCTGTGAGGCCACTCCACATCATGCTGAGCTCAGAAACCCAACACCGCAAATTCTTCTACAAATGTGAGTGATTGATTCCTTCCTATGCTCTCAAACCTACACAACCCAAAAGGCAACAACACAGACAAAAACAAAATTGCATTACAGAAAAAAAAAAAAGCTTCACACAACTGATTCTGGAGCTTTCTGCACAGACCAGGAGAAGAAGAAGAAGAAGACGAAGAAGGGCAAAAGCATCAAGGATACCAATAACACAAAGAGGAAACATGCTACTACTGATAATCCAGAAAATAATTTAGCCAAATTTGGCTACATACTTGATATGAAAATAGAATAAAAAAACAGAATCCTTTTATATTCTTGGCTACCTACTGGAATTATCATAATAATCTGGCAATTTGGATTTTTTTTGCTTCTTAAAAATCTGTTGAATTCTGGTCCTTTTTCCATGAAAAATCCATTGTATAAGTTGAAATCGTCTTTTTCAGGTTGAAATTTGGTGAAAACTTTGGCTATAAAAGCACCGCCGATATAGAATAGGTGTAGGGTTCAAACCCTAGGGTGGGGGCATTCTCAAATTAAGGGGCCTAGGAAGAGGGGATACTTGGTAGCCAAGTCCATTGCATTTTGGGAATGTCACCATCCTTGGGGTTCATACTAGTGTTATCCGGTTATCACACTTTAAGCCTATCTTGCGGATACCAATAAAATATATCTCATTTTTTTTTAAAGAAGAAGGATATGTATTTCAAAAAAATCTGAAATCTATTACGCCATCCGGTTACACATTATTTTATTATTATTATTTAATTTGGTTATAAATATGTTGGTTTTCAATTTTCAAAAAATGATGGATATGCTCAAAGGTTATGCATATCAATTTTCTAATTTTATTGCCTTCAAAAAAATTGCAACAAAGAACAAAGAACCTAGATTCCTAGAACCAAACAAAAACTTGTTGGAGAATTGAACCCTAGTTCTATGAAGAGAACTACCCAATTGCAACACAAGTTCCATGACCCAACCACACCCCACACAAACCCACCCCAACCCACAAAGTTAGTCACCATCAACTTGTAATTCTTCAAATAAATCATGCTCTTTAATCAAATTGTAGTTATCATCTTCTTGAAGTTTTTTTTGTTTTCAAATATTGTTTCAAGTTTAAATTTGGCTTGCAATTAGCGCATGGATCATCAAGCCAATTCTTCACAATAGTAACAATTCAGTCCACTTTGTCCATTTGCAAGCAAAATGCCTTAAAGTTGTCAACACCCCAGCAAGGTTAAAAACTCATTCAATTTCTATTTGTGAACTTGGGATTCCAAGAATTTGTTTTGCAAGAAAAACCACATTCAAAAATTAACCTTCATGCATACACCACCAAGTTAGTGGATCTCCACATGCAAAAGAGGAATTAGACTTCCTCCTAAACAAAAACAACTTTCTAGTAACTAATGTTCGAAAAGATTCCTCAATTGAAGCCCCCACTCCAAACATATTTTTTTCAAGCTTCAATCTTACATCATCAATTGTTGTAACATATGCAATGATATTGAGGTTTAGTCGTTCAAAACACATGATCAAAAGAGGAATCACAACCTTGCAAGCATCATATTTAAATCCCAATCAAATTACATTCCCATGTCCCACCACACATTTCACAATTTGCAAAGCATTGAAGCTTGGATCCAACATGATAACCATCATGTTGTGAACTTATTGCGTATCAAAAGACTCCAAGAAATCTAAGAAAGGTTTGATCACCTTTATAACTTCAAGTCGCATATTTCTATGTAAAAGTAAGATTTTAACCTCAAAAAGGTCAGAAACTTTAGACAGGTTAAAAAGTTACAACAACTTAACTTCCATGTTCGTAATCAATATGATAATTGTTGTCAAGGTGTTTACAATAACCAATGGCCACCGAATTGATTCAACACACATGCTAAAACAATTGGATTCAAAGCAAATGTGATTTTTTCAACAATAGCCCACATGTCACAACCCTAGTCTTGGGCTCGCGTCCAAGGCAAGGGCTTGCAAAATTGCGGGCCAAGAGTGAGCCCGGAAATCACATTTCATACTCCTAGGAGTGCAAGAGAGTGTGAGGGAATGAACCCCCACACTCCCAAATGAGCTCCCACTTTGGGAGTTGGAATCCCAATGGACTCTCGAATTTTCAGAGGGCGATCGTAGGGGTCAAAATTCATTGGATTGAGAATTTCCTTATATCATTGAAAATCTCTTGGAATTTAGATGTCTAAAATGAGCTCGCATGACCCATCTGAGTATTTAAAACACCAGTTATGGCCAAAAGAAGGGTCGGGAGTCAAATTGCCAATTCGATTCCCAACCATTAAAAGTTGGGAATTGCCCTAATTTCCTTACGTGCAGGTGGCGTGCCATGTACTGTTGGAAAACTTTCAATAAGGGCTAACAACTTTGCTTTAAAACTCACCTTAATCGAAGGTCTACACATAAAATTATGCACCTCCAAAGTTGCAAAATTCTTAATTTTGAAAATTTCGAGACTCCCATTTGGGAGTCCCAAGACAAAATGACATTTGGGTGCTGGCCCCGTGGCCAAGCACAAAGAATACTATAAAGGGGGAAGGTGGTAGCTTCCCCCAAGTCTGGGTCATGGTGAATCTTATGAGTCCGTGTTTGCCCGTGGCTCGTCCGTGCACCAAAAGTGCTCCAATTATGCATTAACTAACTTGTTGTTTGGTTTGTGTAGGTCTATGTGAGTAAGTGAATTGCTTGTCATTTTTCGTAGTCCCATCTTAGAACTTCAGCACACCCTTTTACCCCAGAAGTGTTACAAACCAGAGAGTGCGCCCCAACTTTTTCACTTTGGACTCGCAATTGAATCCATCAAGGAACTTGGGGGTGTGTCACCACACTTGTGATTTATATATTCATTATTGTAAAGCCACATATTTTTGCCTACCAAAACAAAAAATAATGGCATTTTAAAATTCAAAAGTCTTTTCAAACATAATGACCTTGTTAACGAATTTGGTTTTCATAAGAGTTTTTAATTTTTGGTGTCACATCGTACTTTCAACACAAGCCCATTCCCATTCCTACCTCCCTTTCCCAAACTTTTTAGTTAAAATAAATTTTTTTATAAACTAGTCTAAACATCTTTCACATTCACATGTTCAAATCCAACAAAAAATTTGTCATCATTTGTAGCATACTAATAGGCATTAGACATCACATGCCCAAAACATGTGCTCACATAAACCCTAAAAATCTTCAAGGTTCATAATCAATGATAGAATGTAAAGTTGCTACCATAACTACCAAATTAGTGCCTTCATCTTTTACAAAGGTAATCGTCTAATTAATAAACCAAACTTCTCCAACAAATATTGGAGTTTACATTGGCCATGTATTGCCCAATCATTTCATTCATTTCAAACAATCCCACATTGATATGCATGGGACCCAAATGTCATTCCCAAAATTGATAACCAAAAGAAAGTATCCACATTGCCATTAAACATGCACAAATCAAAACTAGTAGATATTACTATTGTTGTTCATCATTTTTTTAGTATGGGTTTGTGGCACCAAAGAATCGAATAATTGCATGGTTAGAAGGACTTGTCCTTTTCTTCTTTAATTGTCGAACATGAATAGAAAAAGGTTATGCCATTTCATTGAATTGTTGTTTCCTTAAACCAAACAAGTTTGGATCTGTAGTTTACACATGAGTAATCATGCATTTATGAAGTCTGCAAGCCATAACTTGTGCTTTTATAACCGCAAGTTGTTAAACATCAACATTTGACAATTTGTTGTTAGATTCCAAATCACATTCTCAACATCTGAAAATGATGAAAATTGAATATAAATAAAGGTAATTGATGCAACATTTTCATCAACTCCACCCACACCTTCAACAAAACAAAGTTATCGAAACCTTTCAGCTATTGAAAACAAAAACTTAAACCAAAAAAATAGACACACTAAACCCATACTTTCAACAAAATAGGGTTTCTAAAGTTCTTTATCCTTTGAAGTCAAAACATGAACCAAAAAACAAACACACTAAACCTTAAACCCACATTTTGCCCAAAACAAGGTTGTTAAAGTTCTTCAACCATTGAAGATAGAAAGCTAAAAAAATACCAAACACTAAACACCAAAAGTCAAGTTCCCAAACACAATTTATTTTTTAGAGCTTTCCTCTTTTGATTTGTTGAACTTGTCGAATAGATTCACAACAACACCACACTTGTTAAAACATGCACTCAACACCAAATTCATCGAACATGCATGTAATGCTAATACTAAATTCCCTGACGAAGCATAATGCCAACACCAAATTAACTAATAAAAAAATCTATAAAATTACAAAGTTTGCACACATTCAGATGTAGTCAAAGAAAGCAAAGTAGTGAAAATTCATGTGTGTCTATACACTATGCACTTTAAAAAAATAGAAAATTGTGCACAATGTCAATGCCAAGCAATGAGCATGTGCACAATGTTAATGCCAAACTCACACACAATGCAAAGTGTGTAGTGTACACACATTCAAATGCATTAAAAAAAACACAAGAGTTGAAATCCATCTATGTTTATGCATTGTGCATTATGCACTCAAAGAAAGTAACAAGTTGTGTGTAAAGTTACAAAATGTGTGCCTATGTAGTCAAATAAATAAGAACGATGGAAATGTCAAGCTTCAAGTGGTATTTAGATGCACTCAAAGAAACTAAAGCAAGCTAGAATCCATGTGTGCATCCATTGTGCAGTCAACTAAACATGAGCAATCACTAGTACAAAAATGGGGTGTAATTCATTAGCTTAAATCATTATGAGACTTTTAAAATGAAATTAGTTCATTGCACTTCATTGATTTCACCCTGGTTAAAGTTATTTCACTATAATATCACCATGTATTCTCACTATTGATTGACACAATTCACTATTATAATTTATTGTGATAAATAAATTTATTTTTATGTTGGTTTAAATATCCTATGTTATTTTATAATATACCCTATATTATTGTAGGCTACCTTAATTATTCTAACATATACCCTAAGTTATTATAAATTATTATACCTTAAACTATTATACGTTATTATATTTTAAAATATTTTAACTAACTTAATATAGGATTTTTACTTAAAGTTATTTTAAATTAAATTATTCAACTATCCTTAGGTTATATTTTAAGTTATTTTATTTTAAGTTAATATATGTTATTTCAAGTTATATTTTAAGTTATTCAAGGTCATCCTACTTTGTGTTATTATAAATTATTTTATCCTAAGTATAATAATTAAAAATAATTAAATATATATATATAATGACCTAAAGTAAAATAATCTAGAATAGCTAATAATAGCCTATGAAAAATAATTTACAATAACCTACAATAAAAGAATTACCAATAGCCTATGATAATATAATTTAGAATATCCAACAATAAATTATAATAAAATAGCCACCAATAATCGTAATATAACCTAAAATAACCAAAAATATCCACTAATAACCACCAAATAGTTTATGGTAATTTAGCCATTAATAGCCATTAATAAAATAATCATTAATAACCACTAGTAAAATAACCACTAATGGCCTATAATAAAATAACCAACAATAATCACTAATAGAATAGCCACTAATAACTACTAATATCCAACAACCATTGATAAAATAACTCACTAATAGTCATTAATAGCCTATGGTAATTTAGCCTAAAATAATCACCAATAGAATAATTACTAGTAGCCATTAATATAATAACCACCAATAACCATTAATAGAATGTCCATTAATAGCCACCAATAAATAACTACCAATAACCAATAATAGCCACCAATAGAAAAATAACCAATAGCCACAAATAGAATAATCACTAATAGGCACCAATAGACACTAATAAAATATATAGGCACCAATAGGGACCAATGAAATAACCAAGAATAACCACCAATAAAATAATCTTCAATAGTTGAAAATAGCTTAAGATGAAATATCTTATAATAACAAAAAAAAACTTATAATAATTATAAATAACCTAAAATGAAATAACCTACAATAACATAAAATAGCCAAGAATAACTATAAATAGCCATAAATAATGTAGGGTGAAATAATTTATAATAGTGAAAAGTAGTCTAACATAGGTAGCATTATTATATTAACAAAAATCTTATCCATTTATTTATTTTATTTTATTTTCAAAATAATGGCTATTGAAATGTTAGTGAATAGTGATATTAAAAAAAAATTGTTCAAATGATTTTACATTTTCAAAAGGAAATAAATGTAATTATGTACATTATTGAAAATGTTTTAAAATTCAACTTTAATCATTTCATTTGGACAAAATCTCAATAAGATATGAATTTTCAAAATTTATATATTTGTAATGTTTAAACTAAAGCATTTGATAAATAAAATGCAATGTAACACATTATCAGAACAAATGTGGTGGTTTTGATGGTAGGGGTGTTTGCCTCCATCTTAGAAGTTGAAGGATCAAACCTCGTAAATGGTGTGTTTATGATCAACAATGATAAATTCATTGAATATTTTCATATGTAGTTCTTTAAAATAGGCGTTTTCTTAAGTATATTACATGGCCTATGTACCTATGTTAGGTTAAAAACCTAACATAAGTAGTGACATGTGTCAATAATTCTTAGGTTGAAAATCATGAAATTATCAATAATATTAAATATTACATTAAATATTTTTAATATAATTGATTTTCATGTTGCTTAATTAATTAATTAGCAAGTGAAGTGGCTTGGCAAATTTTTATTTCACTTGAAAATAACCTTGTTTCATTAAGTATTAAAAGACCAATTCACTGTCCATAGCAATCGGTCCTTGTTCACGGGAGGTTGACTAGTTTCACCATGGTAAAAATGTCCAAATTCACCCAAAATCTAATAAAACCCAGAGTGAATTAGGACGCATTTTGGTGTAGTGAATGGAAATGTTAATATTCAAACGGTACTTAAATGTATTAAAAAAAAGTAAATTAAGTTGGAATCCATGTGTGTGCACCTATTGTGCATTCAAATAAAATAATGAACTATTGCAAAGTGCAAACATTTAATTGCATTCTCATTTTTCAAAACCTTAATCCTGACACCTTAACCCTAAACCTAATGCATATCTAAATTGTCAAAATGCCACCTTCACCGATATCTATTTTATCCTTATGTGTTGGTTTAAATAAGGTTATGCATAATGAAAATATTACCCTCATGGGCATCCAACAATTGTATATAAAGCCGGCCAATATCAAAATGAACCTAAAATCTAAATATGAATCTGTACCTATCCGGCCATTATTAAAATGTATATTTGGATTTTTATATATAATTGGACAACACTAGTTCATACATAGTAAAAAATAAAATTATTGTAAGTTATATTGGAAAGGCAGGGCTAGACACCATTTGTTTGTTTGAAGACATGGGAAACTAGGGCTATATGTAGCCCTAGTTTCTTATACCTTCAAGCAAAAAAATGTTCATTTGCCTTGGCTTTGCCCTACATAAAAATCTTACATAATTTTAAATATCCATGTGAAGTGTTAGGAATGAACCTATAATGAAGATCTCATAGATTTTTAAAACAATTCGATGTGCCTTTCCACACCTTGAATTAGGTAAAGGTTTTACAATGTTATGAAACTTTGTAAAAAGATCAATAGGAGGGGAAGGGTTTTCAATTCTTAAGGTGTTATACCTAATCCTTCAAAGTGGGACAAATCTTATTCCTATAAATTGTCAGTTGAAAAGGGGAAAAGTTTTTACGTTATTACACATAATCCTTCGAAGTGGGAAGATATTATTTTTATAAATTGTCAATTGAAGAGGCAAAAGGTTCTTGTGTTTTGACACCTAATCCTTCAAATTTGGAGGATGTTATATTTATAAATTGTTGGTTGAAGAGATAAAGGGTTCTTACACCCGATCCTTCAAAGTGGGAAATATCTTACCTTTATATTTCATTAGTTGGAGATCCTTCCTCCTCTGTACAAGAGACAATTTTATGAATGGGTGCAAGCGTACAAAAGTGGGCCAAAAAAGTATACATTGCAAGTAGAAAACACAAAATTGTCAACTTTGAAGCATAGAAAGTAGAACCTAATCTTTAAAAACATAAAAAAAAACTACATGAGTGTATGTAAGATGGTATGGATATGTTTTTTAAAGCTTAAGATTTTGTGTTTCCTTTTTTGTCAACCTACTTTCACTCTATTTTCCAAATTTACATTGTTGTCCCATATTGCACAAAGTAACATAAAAATATATTAATTAATTATCATTTGACCAAAAAATTCATGTCCTATTTTTAGATTGTTAGAAGACTGTTTTGACATATTATATGTAAGTATTAATGTTTGGGTTCATATAGAAATCATGTTTTAGACGCACAATTATGTTAATTTGGAAAACTACTTTTTAGACGCTTCAAATTATCGTAATTGAAAAATGAAAAATTCAAAAAAGTATCAATATATGCATGATAACTCAAACATCAATATCACAACATTTGAATAGTTTGATTTTGAAAAAATATCAGACATTAACTTGTGATAAATAATAAAATGATGAAAATAATAGAATACATGAAATATGACCATATATGGTTTATTTAGTATAATAGGTACATTTAAAAATTTGTAACATTGCTAAAAACCTTAAAATTAAAAAAATGCAAACTCTATTTTTCACCTACTTTTACTTTTTGAGCAAGGATCACTAATTGGCCTCATTTAGCATGCTTATGCCCAAACGTAAAGTGTTCTTCAAATACATGTAAGAATTTTTTTCAAGTGTTCAATTTTGATTAGCAATTTTGATTAGCATAAAAGTGAAGGAATGAATACTTAACATAATACAAAACACTAAAAGGTTTTTCATTTTGTATTTGAATGCACATCTTAGCATGAAAGATAAGTTCATTAGTTGAAGGAGCCTTCCATTAATCACACATGTAGACCTTCAACCATTTTGAATTGAAAAACCTTTTTTTGTGTTTTACATTTGGGAAGGCTTGCTTGCATGAACCTCTCCTAACTTTGGGCCTACACACCTTTGGGCTATTGCCCTCAATGATACAACCTTCAAATTAGGGGAAACCTTAGGGAATGAGCCTTCCTTTGTACACAAAATATTAAAAAAAACCCTAGGGTATTTGGAAGGTACTTTAAATTCACCAATATCACTCCTTATATATATATATAATCATGATTTATAGGTGTAAGATTTTTGACATTCTTAAGGACTACATGCAAGAACTCTCCCCTTTTTATGCCTTATAATCTACTTATGTTTAGGTTCATAATAATTTTAGCAATGTGTTTTTTAATATAAAGCCCATGGGTGGGGGACATTCCTAAAATGGAAGGTCAAACTTGGCTATTGCTTCATCCTAATCCCCTTAAATGAAAATGCCTCCACCTTAAGGGTTTACCCTACTTGTAGAAATGTTAGGGGGGCACATAACATCCATCAATATCCCTCTTAAAATAAAGGAAATATATTAGGCTTATTTATAGATCTTATGCCTATTATTAAATGCCCAAAATTAAGGGTAATCTTGATCTACAAATGGGTGTAAGGTCCTTCTCACTTTTAAGGAATAGGTGTAAAAGCCTTTCGCATCTTTCTCGTGATCTATGTATGTTTAGGTTCATGATAGTATTTACCTCATATTTTGCTAAAGCCATGGGTAGAGAACATTCCAATGTTGTAATAATATACATGGTCCAACCTATGTATATGGATTAATTCCAATGATGATGATACTCAAAACTAATTTAGGTGAGCTAGGTATAGGGTCAATTAGTGGTCATCACCATGACAATTATGGATGTTGTCAACTTGACATTTTCATACGAAAAATGGCAAGGCAAAGAGGACACAACAAGATTGTTAGTGTTTTGTGACTTCCATTGTGATTCTGCCAAGATTAGAGGAGCAACACACCTTTTTCTTCTTCATGTCCAACTCTAGATTTTCTAAGGTATAGTCTTTTGGATTTCTATCACGACCCACCCACCCGCCTAATCTCTTTTTTTGTTTGAAAACTTGCCTTCATTCCTTTCTCCCATACCATTTTCAACATGGAAACCCATGACCCATGTTTTTCTTGTATAAAAAAATTTGAGTTTGTGGTTTTTGAAGGAGAGAGTTTGCTCAAGATTACTCAATGTGTAGAAATGGGTGTATACCAAATCAAAAGGATCAAAGGAGCTTAAAAGATAGAAGAAAAAATATTAAGGTACAAAGTACAAACTTCAATATTCTAGTAAGGTACATATGGTTGCAAGTTTTTGTCCTTGCTACAAAGCTCTAACAATTGGTTGTTAACATTGAAATAATAAAAAAACCAAAATTAATAAACATTTTTTTCAGTGATCCAAGTCGAGCTCACATTGAACCTTTACAATGGTAAACAATTATCAACCTTTGGCGAGAACACTTGCTACATTACAACAATATGAAGGATTGTCATGAATTTTTTTAAAAAAATGAAATGTTGTTAGTCATGAGTTGTGAAAAGATGATCAACCCCAATGTGATGATTTTTCCAAGTTGCTTGCATTTGGAATATAAAGTTTCACATTTTTAAATTGGTGTTTTTATGTGGCACAAGGCTGAATCATAATAATGATGGGTGTTGTTGTTGAGAAGATCAAGGAGCTTTCGCTACCATTAAACATGAGAATTGAAGATACAATAATAGGGTTTATTGCAAAATATTACAACAAATCCAAGCAATAGGCAACATTTAATCATATAAGTATCAAATTTGTTGAAGAGGATTACAAATCCAAGCAACATGCAACATTGAATTATATGAATTTTGGGCAAATAAACATAGTAACTTCAACCATTTTGAATGGTTAGAAACACAAGAATGAACCAAACCCTGATGAAAAAGAAAGCTTCACAAATAATGTGGTGGTTGAGGAGGGTTATTATGGAACAAAAGTAGGTGACCGTGTCTATGTTAATGCAACTATTGGTGAAGTATGACATCTCCCAAAAAATTTATAGTTTGATTTAAATTTGGCTACAAAAGCAAATAGGAATCTCCATCTAAAAAATAAGAAGTAGAAATGGAGTTAAAAGAAATGAACATGGGGAAATGAAATGTGATGGATGAAAAAAATGTTGTGAAAAAAAGAAAAAGAAATTGAATTTGGAGACAATTTTGAAAATGAAGGAAGTGTTTAATTCCAACATGTGGTTAATGTTTCTAGTGATTGGGACTTAAAGCCTTTTTCATAAGTGTTACAAGTATAAGCAACAATCGATTTTTCACGAGTTTTTTATGCATTTGTGAACATGATTAAAGTTTGTGATGAAAGTTAAATGTCAACTTCATGTTTTTCAAAGGTTCTTGATGGTTGTTGGTTTATTTATGCATGTTTTGGCTAATAATTTATTTAATTTAATTTTTAAATCAATGGACTATAAAGATGGCAAAGTGATGGTTATGATTTTTGTTGGTCAAATTGAAATGTACAAACCTTGTGATTGAACTTTAATGAAGTTTTTTTTGTTTTTAAGCAATGTAATCCTTTGACTCACATTATTATTATACTTGTGGGGGTTTTGGATGTAGGCAATTGTAATAAACATAATTGGAAAGTTCAAATCCAATATGTGTAAATTTTATTCTTTATTTAAAAACCCTAATGATTGTTTAAGGTTGATTAATTGAAGTAACCTTTGTAATTCTTCTTTCTATTAGTTTGCTAATCATGTTGAGAAGGATTTTGTGATTGACAAATGGATATGTAATGGTGTGAGTCCTATGAAAGTAAGCATCCATATTTGGCAATTCCCTTTTTTGTGGTGTGAACATCCTTGTATGTTCCAACTTTAAGCTTTATGTAGTTATTCTATTGAGGCATGACTTGAGCACCTTGAGAAGGTAATCAAGAAAGAAAAAAAAAGAAAGTGAAATCTCCAAATCTTGGTGTGCAAGATGGAAAAGAAATGGACGTTGCAATCAATAATGGAAACTAGCCACAACATGCTTACAAGTATTTGTTAATAAAAGTGTGTTTTAGAGTTCAAATCACACAAGTTGAGGGAGCCAACAAACCTTGTGAAATGAAGACTAATAAATTTCACAAACAACAAACCTTGAAATTGGCAAATGGTATACTTTCCTTTGAATATTGTGCTAACACATGATAATCTATCTTATCATTTGGTGTAGTTGAACCATGAGTCCACATATTATATTGCAAAGTGATGACAAACACAAAATAATTAGGTTCATTTGGTTCAAACATTTTGGAGAATTTTTTTCTTTAATGTCCAAAATCTTGTGGGAAGCTTCTAGGATGAAGGGTAGGAATTTTCTTTGTTTCCCCCTACAATGTACATATGTGGGTTATTTGATTATATGTGAGTCGGTTGAAACATGGGTTCGCATAACTTTGCTACCAATGCAATCAAGTGAATGTTATACCCAATTGATGCAAAGTCATCAAATGATTTTTTTTGTGGTCTCAAAGTTTGGATTATGTACTTGTTTTGAGATAGACATTCAAAGGTGCGGTTCTTTTTGACAAGTTGTACATTTGGTTGTGTGAATGTAGGAACTTGTTAAAGTGCATGCTCAATATTTTGGGATAAAAGACAATTTAAGGTGGAGCTTGGATAAGGATCTTAGTAATGGTGGATCATTCCAAGAGCTTGAAAGTGATGAAAAAATTCATCTTAACAAAAAGAAAGTAATTTAGAAGGCCATCAACCTTTTTTTAAAAGTAGGAAGTTTGGGCTTCATTTCTTTTCCATGTATAGCTTGATGGTACCATTTGATTTTTTGTGTATGGCAATTACAAATTGATTATTTGTGTGTGGACATTGCCAAATGTGTGTTTGGCAACTTCAAAAGAAAGAAAGTCACATCATGTTTTCATGAGTCGTGCAACATTGGGTTAATATTTTTTAGTGAAATGAATTTTTTGGGAACTATTCTAAATTGTGCATTTTTTTCATAAATCACACTATCAAAATTTCAAACATATTTTTCCCAATTGATGTGGTAGAACCATACACTAAAAATCTATGTAGCTAATAATGGTGACAACTACATCTTGAATCACTAGTGGCATTATGTCAATTGTGTTTGTGAAATTTTTTTGTGACCAAAATAATATTCAAACATCAATTTAAAAAATTTCTATTGTGGAAAATTTTAGTACCACAACAACCAAAAAGAAAATGTCTGATTTCTTTCCAAAAACCAAGAGAAATTGTGATTTTTGAAAAAATGTTGCCACTTTTTTGTTGCCCTTCAAAGCATGTCATCACATCATTGTTTTTTACAAAAGAAATTTGGATGCTAGTTTAAAAAAAAATTGTTGCCAATAAATGAAAAATTTACCCACCACCTATTTATCTTTTTTAAAATTGGAAGGAAAAAAACATTGTATTCATATGAACATTTTATGTTTTCATTCAAATTTGTTCAAATGAACTCAAAATGCTTTTGACCCATATTTTTTGATGAAAAACATTTCATGCACTTGGCTTATTTAAATGAATACTTTCATCATGGTTAAAATGATACAAAAATTATGGTTTCAAATTTCACGCTTTTTGTAAGGAATTATGGTTAAGGATTTAATACCTTCCTATTAATTTGCACAAGGTGATAAACATGTCCTAGTTTGAGTGCATTTCAACAGGTAGGTATAATTAATTAGGCCTTTCATTTGACCCACTTATCCTAATATTATGGGAACCATTTGTTCTTTCTATTAAATAGTTCATGGGTGTGCCCAAATTTTTTTTCCCCCTTTCCTAATGGAGCCACATTGGTTGGTCCTTCACCAATGTTTTTGGGAGATTGGGCAATCCCCAACGGAGGCACCCCTTTCAATTCAATTCAAGTTGCATGAAATATCATTTAATAATTTTATTTAGATGAAACTTAATTTTCAGAAGATCAATTCATTTTTTCATCAATTAAACAATTAATTGTCATTGGTAATGTGTAACAACGCGGAGCCCAAGTGTGAATAATGGTATGAAAAAACATATTCAACTACTAGGAAAGTTCATGTGTACTTAGGCAATATATAATTTATTTGGTGGGTATATATGAAGTTAGGGTTTGCAACCTCCATACCATACCAAATTAGGTTTTCTTAATTGTTATATTGTGTTTGATATTGGTAATCAATGTCATAGGGCACAATGGATTTGGTAAGGTTATGTCATAGGGCACTAACTAGGGAGGGTGTTAAGATTGGATGTATTTTCCTCTCTTCAACGTTTATGCCTAGGTTAAATTATTGCAATCTTTTGTACAACTAGTTTTGCTTCAACTTTTAACGAGGTGTGTGCATTTTGATAAAATGTTTCATTTTTATGGCATTGCCATTTATAATTTCATGTGTTTAGAGTCTACAACAAATAATATTTTGCTTCAAGTGCGGTTTGCCTTGGGGTTTCCTTGTTTCATTGAAGTGTTTTTTAAATTTTAGGATTTTACAATTGTTCAAGCTATGTCAAACATTTCATTTTCAGATTTTGAGGTTGGCATGGAGGATGAAGCAAGTGATTTTGCAATCAAAGCAAAAATTGTTGAAACTATGTCGAGAATGAAACAAGCTACGGAAAGTCAAAACAAGTTGCAATTAATTGAAAAACTCACAACATGGAAGGTGAGATATATTGTTCTTGCCAATAATCAATTTCTTTGGGTGCCTTCCCATTACTTTAATACATTGTGAGCATTCTTGGTTTTCCATGACTAAAAAAATGCAATCAATGTGATTACAATTCAAATAATGAGGTGCATATTTTACCATTTTAATTATTTTCCACCTAAGTCAATTCAAAGTTTTCATGTGCTACCATGTTGATGCCTATGACTATCATTATTCACACACACATAAAATAAATGACACAAAACACTCTAAATGGCACATCACATCCAAATTCAAATCTTTTTTTTTTTTTTTTTTTGCAAAAATGGTTGTACCTCAATACCTATTTGTTATACGTGAATAATATTTTAAATCCAAAAAATTGGATTGGGTCACCCCATTCAAGGATTTATATGCCATTCAAAAGTCCAAATATTAGAATCACGTTCACATCAGAACCAATTCCAAGCTAACTTATTTACTTTAGTTTACTTATTTTAATTAGAACATAACCACCTAAAACATTATAAAACTCTTGATAAAACTTTCAAATCACCAAGAAGCCCATCAAATGAGCATGAAAAGGCTTGGTGTAATATAATTGTAAACATGGATCTACCTTCACAAATGGTGTAATTAACTATTTTATTAAGGTATATATATATATATATATATATAAATTTTATCATAATTTTTTTTTCAAAATCATTTCAAATATTTTAAGAGTCTTTTAAACAATGAAAACATTTGTTACATTGTTCAACAAATGTTTTGTGGTATTCTATGCTTGTTGAAATCATTTCAAACTTAACCAGATGTTCCCATAATATATTATAAACTTTTTTGTAAAAGAGCACCAAACATTTTCAACATTGATTTGACTTACCACTTAAAAATGTGAAAAGTTAAACAATGGTTACGCTTTATATGGGTCATGGCCCTTGCAAACGCCTTGTGGAACACTTGGTCCATCTTCAAAACATCAATCCTTCAATGTTGAATGCACAATGATCATTATACTGCGATTGCATCCATATTTTTATTTTAGTTGTCAATTTTAATGATGATGCTTGGGTGTAAAGAAATGTCATTATAGGGTTTTTTGAGGCACCTAACATTGTTAAGGCAACCTTTGCAAAACTTGTGAACCCTCTACTAGTGTAATTTCAACTTAATTATACATGGGTCATGCAATGGGTGTTGTTGACGCAACATACTTTGAAATACAATTGAAAATCAATAATTTTCTACAAATGTTTTTCATGAAAACAAGACAATAAGCCTTGTAGAAGGCTATCATCTAGACTAAGAAGTCAAGAAATGAGAGGTAGGGGCATGCATCAAGACAAGGTTGTATGCCAAGAAATTCAAGATTCATGAGAAAATTCATTTCATGAGTAATGTGTCCTCTTTTCAAAAACTTGTGAAAATGTCAGTGTGATAAACATTTGTTATGCCATGCAATCCCTAACATTACAAGCTCAAATGCCAATTTGGCTACCATAAGTAGTTGTTCGAATTGTGACAAATACACTCACACCTTTTATACAACAACGCATATTCAACCAATTGTATAGATATTGGCTCCTATCTAATGCATGAAATGCTACAATTTCAATAAACATTAAATTGTGAGGTGAACACAATTATCAATCACTTCTTGTTTGTGTTAAATCTAATTCAAACTTGGAAATGATTTACACGTGGATGGCAATATAGGCAACAACTGTTTTGCAATCCTTCATTTCATTTGCATGTGCTTTTGAAGGTGAAAAAATGCATATCATGCGGGTGAAAACAAAGTCAAAGGAACCACCTAAATGAGTGGAAATTATTTTAAATTATATTTGTATGTCCTTGAGAAATCCTAAGGGGAACACAATATTTTGGATTATCAATATTTTTTGGGAATAGGGTCCATTATTTGAAAATTTTAAATGCTCAAAATTTTATGGAAATCAAAAGATCTTTTGCATGTTTAAAATGCTCAAACCTTTGGAACGAACAATGCAAATGTCCCTTTTCCTAATAAAATGTGCACCATTCCTTCACAAAATTGGAGATGATCTTCACATTGGTGATTAAAAAATAATGATAATAAAATTTCATTAATTTAAATTTGCAACACATTTTAACACATTTGGTTCAAATGTGCTTTTGACCTTAAAAAATATGAATTTTGAGGATGTGGTTTTAAAAACAACTATTCATTTTTATTTGGTAAATAACATGGATGCATAATATACACGATGTAGGATCAAAAGCTAGTCAAACAATATTTTTATTTAACACACAATGATAAATTAGGTATGAAACATACAAAAATAAAAAAAAGGAGGATCTTTTAAATTTTGAAATAGCCAAATTTGGTTTAATTTTCTTATGGTGGATTTGCAACTTGTGCTATGGCAGAAATTTTATATAAAATTAAAAAAAAGAAAAAAAGAAAAAAAAAACACTAATTCTCATTGGCAATGTTTTTTTGGGTCAATTTTGTGATGTAGCCAACCTGACGATTATCAAAATAAAATAAAAATAAAATGGTGATCATCATCCATAGGAAGATTTAGCCAAATTTAGTTGCAAACTAAATATGAAAGCAAAAATTTCTACACTTCACTATTGTTTTGGTTACCCTTACCTTGAATCATGTACAAAAATCAGGCAACTTATTGAAAAAACATTGGTCGAATTTCTGGCTATTGAAAACCTCATAATGTACATGATTTTTAGCACTTCTAATTCTAGGGCTCACTTTTTGGCTATTTAGGGCCCCAAAAATAAATTCAAAAACCTGAAGTTATAATAAAATAAAAAATAACCGCCCGAAGAGTTAAAACCGTACCCCAGTTCCAACCCAACCCTGACTCCAGGTTCCTCTAAAGCGGGCATTTTTGGAGTATACGATATACTGTACAGAGGACGGAGTCTTTTTCTTTTCATTTTCTTTTTCGTTTTCTTTTTTTTCGTTCTCTGTTTTCGGTGTTTTTTGTTTTTGTTTTTTATTTTCTTTCTTTTCTTCTGTTTTATTTTTTATATAAATAAATAAATAAAATTTTCCTGTTCTTGTAAGTTTGTATACAAAGAAGTTTTTTTTTTTTTTTTTTCCTAAAAAATATTTTTTTTTTATAAATAAAAATTTTTTTTTTTTTTAAAATAATAATTAAAATTTTCCTGTTTTTTTAAGTTTTTTTAAAAAAAAGTTTTTTTTTTTTTTTTTCCCTCAAAAATAATTTCTTTTTAGAAATAAAAAGTATTTAACTACTTAAAACAGTGATTGAATGAGATTTGATATTTTGGGGAATTTTAATAAATGGGCACGGGCAACATTGAAACTTTCATTGCCCCCCTGCCCCAAACTTGCTAGTAGGCTCATATATGCGGATACATTTGTAGAAATTTTCCACAAATTTGGGCACAAATTTGATTTTGTTAATAAACCTCTGGATCTGTTTTTTTGAAAATTTCAGAATAAAAAGAACCTCTAGTTCTAACACTAAATAATAATAATAATAATAATAATAATAATAATAAATTATTTAATATACATAAATAAATTTATTTTTAATTATTTTATTTATTTGGCCCAAATTTCAGGAATGCCCCTACTCTTGAGAGCCTTTACCTCTCACAAGGCAACTAAGCTTGGAACTACCTCCCCAGGAACTTACAGAAGTGTGTAAGGTCCTATACAGTCAGGTGGAGACCTTACATAAGGTTCTACACAGGCCAGTAAAGACCTTATGAAATCCTGGTAGGTACCCCCTTAGTGACACGTATATTAAAAACTCTCACAATATTAATTCCTTTTAGGGTTGTGAGAAAATTTTAATACTCTCCCAATATTAATTATTTTTTAGGGCTGTGAGAAAATTTTAAATAAATACTCTCACAATATTAGTTATTTTTAGGGCTGTGAGAAAATTTTAATACCCTCACAATATTAATTGGTTTTAGGGCTGTGGGAAAATTTTAACACTCTCACAAAATTAATTATTTTTAGGGCTGTGACAAATTTCTTAATACTCTCCAAATAATTAATTATTTTTTAGGGCTGTGAGAAAATTTTAATACTCTCACAATATTAGTTATTTTTTCGGGCTGTGAGAAAAAATTAATATTCTCACAATATTAATTATTTTTAGGGCTGTGAGAATTTTTTTTTAATACTCTCAAAATATTAATTACTTTAAATTATACTGTGGGAAAATTTTAATTGTCCAGACTCTGTGCAGGAAGCGACCTTTTGTGGGAAAAATAAAATAAAATAATATTTAATAAAATAATATTGCAGAGGTGTGGGAAATTTTCCAGTGGGAGCAATTCCCATGGATTAAATTTATTTCTAAGTTTCCATTCATTATGTTTTTATTTTTTTCCTGTGGGGAAAAAGCAAGCTAATGGATCAGAAATTAATTAATGAATTAAATAATTTTTGAATTAAATAATTAAATAATTACTGAATTAAATAAATAAATAATTTCTGAATTAATTTATGGGTTGTCCGGGCGGGAGTGAAAAAGACCCACAAAGAAATACTTCTGTGAAAATGTAAACCCTAAACCCTAAACCCTAAACCCTGAATCAAAATCTGGGGCATTCTCTTTTCTTTTTGGAATCCAAAGAAACTCTGAGCGCGTGTTTTGTTGCAGAGGAGCTGAAGCTCTGAGCATGTGTTTGTGGCAGAGGAGCTGATTCGAGACACAATGGGTATGTCACGGATGGCTAGGCTAGTCTCAACAATGACATTGAAACAAGTGCAAATGCAAATGGATTCCTGGTAGATACCCACCATGCAAATTATAGCTCAGAAGCAAAAAAAAAGTATTGTCGGAGCGAGCATGTGAAAAAGTCAGTAACAAGCTAGTGTATGTAGAGATCTGCAAGGAAAGCTCAAATTTGCAGAGTGAAGTTCACTTTGCAGCTGCAACACCTACAACAAAACAAAGCAAACTTCAATTTGCAGATTGTGTCAAAAACTGAAGTGTTGCAACAAAAAAAATGAAAGATGATGAAAAACTTGCGAAACTTTTGATTACAGAAAGGAAAATAAATGTCAGTAGAAATAATTTCCATGATATTAAAGAAGGAAGCAGAAACCTAGAAAAATCTCTCCAATGCTTTCTTATAGGAATTGCAAAAGAAGCTGGCTACTTACTACTCATTCTTTGCTCAAGGAGTCCCACAATTGTGCAGGCAGAGAAGTGGAGGGAGGTGAAGATTTTCAGGGGTTTGAGTTGGAAGATGATGATGGATTCCTTGAACTTGGCAGTGAGGTGGATGAAGAGGAATTTGTTGATGATGAAGATCATGGTGAAGAAGAAGATGAGGACGAGGAAGATGAGGACGAAGAAGAGGCTCTGGAGGGTGAAGGCAGACAGTTTGGGTTAAGCCAGCAGGACTGGAGGGAAGCCATTGAAGTGGATTTGGGCGAGCAGGTCAGTGAGATGATAATACGAAGACAGAGACTTGGCGATAGGGAACTACAAGCCATCTGGTGTAATGACAGCAGAGAAGGGCTGAACAAACAAGAGAGACAAAGATTGCCTGCCAGTATCTTTGACTATGGCTCAAGATCAGCAGGCTTTCAAGTAGGTGAGGAAATGGTTATGGGCCATAACTTGGAGAATCTGCCTGATCAACGGAGTCCGAGTAGTGAGACATGTGCTGCTGATACTTCCCAGCATAGCACTGAAGAAGAGGGGACAGTCCGAGATGCAATCTCAAAGCGAACACGTGCACACTACTCACTAGCTGACATGTCACTTGATCAGCTTGAAACTTTTTTGCAGGAATCTGATGAGGAAGACTATTTCCAAAATGTGGATGATGAGGAAGAGTACCGGAAATTTCTGGCAGCAGTGCAAGAAAAGATTGACATGCAAGAGGATGAGAATAAATGGGTATCATATTTATTACCATTACTGCTGTTTCTGGCCTGTACAGTGAAGAATTTTACATAGGCCTGTTCTGTCTGGACTTCACCATTCACCTGAATCAGTTTTTAATCCCATTAAATTTGTTTGGAGAATTGAGGGACTTAGTTGCACTGCTTCTTTGGTAAGCAGGAGAAGGAAACAGACGAAGAGGAAGAGAGTGAGGATGAAGATGCTGACTTTGAGGTTGAAATTGAAGAAGCTTTTGAAAGTGATGATGAAGGCCTAGATCAAGAGGGGCGGAAAAGGAAGCGTCCCCACCGACCAGAAACGAGGGAGAAACGTAGACAAAGAGCAAAGCTGCAAAACAAAGTCCGTTTGCTACATCTTGCCAAGACCCCTCTCAGGCCACTTCTACCATACATGGGCGGTATGCCTGCCAATTCTTCCATTGCAGAACACACCAAAATTCAAAATGATAGCAAAGGGTGGCTCTCAAATGCTACGAAACGGCCACCAGTCAATGGGTTCACTGCTCACCAAATTGGACAACTCTACTGCTGATACATGAGCACGTCCAATTACTTTTACAGGTTTTGTAATTATGTATATTGGAACCAGCTCGACAACAGATGGCAATTGATACCCATTGGATGCTGATGGAGCTTGTGGAGAAGCAAGAGTCTATACTTGCATGGAAAAAATCAGCATTTCCAGATTTCTGTTTTCACCCACCATATACAGATCCTTCTGTTGCTGAAAATGCAATGCTCCCTGTTACTGGGCAATTCCCTCTAGGCAATTTTCCTGATGCTTCATACTTGCCACTGAACAATGTGAGCTACTTTTCCAGTTTGTTCCCTGATCAAACTTCCTCTCAGCACCCTGCCTTGGACAGCCCAAATCCTTCTCTTTTAGACTCTTCCTTTTCTGAAGTTGGTCAGTCATTTGCCAATGTGCAGTCTTCATCTGCAGCACCTGCAGCCCTCGCTTCAACCCCCATTTCATCTTAATTTCCAAGTATTGTGTCTGAGGTTCCCTTTGAAACAGAAAGTCAAATGGATAGTGGCAGTGAGCAAGAGGACACAACTTTTGTGCATAGTGAACTGCCTGCAGCTGGCTTGGAAGTGGCCCCATCTTCTCTGGCTTCCAAACCAGGAAGCATGCAGTCCCATCATGTTGATGTCTCTGATGAGCAGAAAACGTCTGTATTGTCTACTTACCCTTTCCTACTTGAGGAAAGGCAAACCAGAGGATCCCTGCCTATACTGGGCTCAAACACACTTGGTCTTCCCTCTTCATCACTCAGCCTTGCATCATCATCATGTGAATGGGTACCAGAAACATCTGGTCCAGTCTGGTCACTTGTGGACGTGGCTCCACTTGCAATAGTGAGAGACTTCTTGGCAGACATTGCTCAAGTTCCACACTCCTACAGTACCTTTGTAGTTTTAAGTTAGCTCTTCTGCTCCTATCTAGCAATCTGATTGCTTATAGTACCTGTATGTTTCCTCTTCTTGGCCCCCCTCCACTTTCTTTGTGGTCTAACTATCTACCAAAAATGTACATGCTTCTCCTGAAACTTGTGGTCTTTGTGTTCTTTGAATTGTTCTTATGCAGTCATGGTGTTCCTTATTCTCCTTGACCAAT
>Ga0116229_10001194_pt1 | contig 39838 bp, 25 predicted proteins | sample S1TSphgellanicum_3_FD_87313 | JGI IMG/M metagenome (GOLD analysis project Ga0116229, IMG submission 87313) | Host-associated microbial communities from peat moss isolated from Minnesota, USA - S1T2_Fc - Sphagnum magellanicum MG | ecosystem: Host-associated > Plants > Peat moss > Unclassified...
TCTGTGCATTCATGCACTTGATATCCATGTAATGTAATAGTGTGGACTCTGTAAAGTTGCCAAATCAGGGTACAGAGTTAGCAGGACCTTACATTTCTAACAAAGCCCATGCTTCCCATTGTTAATCAGCATGTTAACCTACAAATGGCTATATCTCTGCATAAAGGGCTCCTTGATGGTGGTGTTTTCTCTCATTGTAGAGATGGCCTCAGGTCCTAGCGTCATGACCATTCAAATGCTCCCTAAAAGCTTCATACTTGATAGAAGCAATGAGTCATTACACCCATCACAAATTTTGTTGCTTTACCAAAACACAGAACAGAAGCTCTACAGTGGAGAGACACATGTTTGAGTGACGTACACAGCTGAAAAGTCAGGGATGCCAGTGTTGCTGTCAAGAACAGCAAGTTGGACATCAGAAATGCCAATGGCTGAAATAACAGTAATATCAGATTTGACAGGACCACCAGACGTATAGCTTGAATGCCCCTCTGACTTCACCTGCAGAATCCCATTGTTCACACTTCAAAATTTGTCATGCAAACTTGCCCTCCTCTATCACTACTGATTGCCAGAAATTTATCCAGTGCTAGGAGTGAAGACACCATTCCAATGACCCTCTCCACAATGATTTGAAGAGCAGGATGTGACCAGAGAAAAATAGAGACAACCTCAAAATAGGAATCAGCATCCTTGGAATGGATCAATCTCCTCCAATGTTCCATTTCCTGTTTGGTAATACAGAACATACCTCCAATCTCAGCTTGTACTTGCCCAAATCAGTGGTGGCTGACAAAAAATGAAAGACATATTTTCCACTATTTTCAACATAATTCAAGTTCTGCATCAAATCCCACAGAAAAGGTGACCATGTAAGGCAGACGTCCTACATAACTCAGAATCAAAGTGCTTCCTGCAGCAATCCCAAAAACTAAGCACAAAGTACAAGAGTGGCAACAACCATAGACCTTCTCAAGTCAAAAAGAGATGTATTTATCCTGCACAAGGAGGAGAACTGCCTACAACCTAACCCATATCATTGCCAATATAATATCTACAGGAAGGTGTGACAAACACATAAGAGCAAACTACTCCATAGTCCCAAGGTAGTCTGGTGAACCAGAGCTTTACTCCCAGCATCATTATATTGCATGCATTCATGACTATAAAGTAAATCTAATGTGTTCTTTGCAGGACAACTCAGTACAGGAGGAAGGAATACCTGAGAAGACCAAACAGGAGGAGCATCAGCACCAATGCAGTGGGCAGAAACAAGAGTTACTTTGACTTGTGAAACTGGTTTTCCCAACACTGTTGTCACAGCAACCTACAAATCGACCAGCCAGTTACACCCAAAAACGTTATTTGAGATATATATTTGCAAAAGATGTTTGACATCTCAACTTGAAATGTACTTCCATCATTACTACCTCAAACAGAAACAATAAGAATCCAAAGATATGCACAAAAAATTGCCCTCAAACTTCCATTCACTGAGAGCATTCAGCTCAACCTCTTGTCACAGAACCCAAACACGACATTCAATTTTCTACATAAGTAACCCCAGCAAATCTCTGGAATCATTAAATGACAATTTAAGTGGTTGGGTACTACCTCAAGATTATCATTTGAACTCAGAGACAAAATGGAAGATGTCTGTACAGATACTGGGACTGCTGGCCTGAAAATCATTCGCCAACCAGTTAGGCTAACAACCACTACAGAGAAACTTGCAGCAAAAATCTCCTCCAATTGTGGCTCTCATACACTCTTTCAACATATGTGATCTCATAAAAGGCCTACCTTAGCCAAAATTCCAATCAGCAAATTACCTGATTTCATCAGCAAATTCCTACAATGATTTGCAGCTGGTGAGACATTTCATGATAGATATCTTCTTGAAATACCTCTGCCCCCGCATTTTCCTAAACACAATGTACTCTAAAATGTCAATGCCTACCTGTAGTCTTCCAATACACTCAAAGAATCCAGCTGGTAGAAAGCTTCAGTGGCGCTGAGAGCAAGTCCTGGGGTGAGCAAAAATTTGGCAATTCCAAACACTTTTTCCACCTCAACCTGCGCAACAAAATGTGTATTAGTCAATCCTCAGAGCCTTTTAACTCTTCTGGAAGAATGATTGTGTATTACAGATCCCATAGAACAGCAAACTCTCTAGAATACTGTGACCTTCTGTGAAAATTTGCAGCAGGTGATGACAAACAGGCCCACACAGAAGAGACTGAAACAAGATAGTGCATTCTTGATGTCACTTCTACCTAACAAACTGTGTCTTTGAGGGAGTGCCATGTGCAGAGGGTACCTTGAGTTTAGCAGGAAGAACTGCAGCTAAGGCTGCAGATCCACGAAGGACAGCCCATGTTGCTTCAAGAGCACCTCCCCCTCCACTGGATGCATCATCCTTGCTTACTTGAAAATAGAATACACCGTGATCTGCAGGATAAAGCTCACAAATGAGGAAACCTAACCAGTCTCCAATGAAAGAAACGAAACCAACAAACCTTATGAAGGAGTACAAACTTTCCAGGTTGAAAAGCAGATCAATAATGAAGATGACATTATTCCAGAAAGACTACTCATTAACATCTTATGCGCAGATTAAGTACTTCAAACCTTATGACCATCTGGTCCACCCAAGCAAAGAAATCTGAGTCAATGAATTCCTAGAAATGGGATAGTCTAGCATTACAAAAGATTGAAAGTTACCATGGCTTTCTAGATTGTCAAAAAGCTTAATAGCAGCAGTCTTGATATGTCCAATCTGCAATCCTCTCACGGAAGGGTTCTTAAACTTCTTTCAACCCCTTGCATCCCAATAACATAATATTCTGCTTGGAATTGAGAAAAAGGAATTAATGTCTCTTTCTTCAGGTTTAACTCTATACTCCAACCAAGTTCAAATAAAAATACAGAGAAAAGTGAAGCCATACTCACATCCTCATGAGGGTCTGAGCCAATAACCTCCACAACAGCTGCAGCAATTCCAAATGCAAGTCCTGAAAACAGAGCCCACATCCTACAGTTGTAAATTCACCTCTTAATTGCATGTGCACAATCCATTACACATATTTCCAGACTGCCAGACCACATGATATGCAATAGCTGTTGTAGGGAAACTGAAGAATGTATACAAACCAGCAGCTTTGGCAGAGGACTCAGAGCTGGACTTGGTGTAGTGCCATGTCCCATCAGGTCCAGCCAACTCCTGCACCAGGCAAGATTTACATGTTGATTCCCTGAGCTCTGGTAAAGTAATCACAGCAGATGACCTCAATCAGGTGACTCTTGCAGAGCATGTTGCGGAGACCATCTAGTAGTTAAAACATGGATGATTAACAAGAGAAAGCAGAATCTCAGGTCTGTAAATCCAACACAATGCTCCACAATCAATAAACTGCATAAAGGACAGCCTACAAATGTATTTGAATTGATATCTAATTTGCTACTGCTCATCATGACTGGCATTCAATCCAGCTTGACCACCAAAACCAAGGACTTTCAGATACTCCAAGACAAACATTGATATTTTATAGAGCACAGGCCATGTTCAGCAGTAGCTTTCATGTTAAAAACATCTGAAGGAAAATTCTCTCTCCAGAAATGTGCTCATCTAGAATTCAGATTCAAACCTCCCTCTTAGACCAGAAGCCACAAAATCATCCATGGGATGGCTGTGAGTCCTATATCATAATGCAGATGCTATGCTGTTTACTGTCTGAAGACAAAGTAAATCTACACTTTCACCTGATACATCACATAAGTTTTTGCAATATTGGCAAAAATGAATCCACCACCTGGACACCTGGGGAGAATGGTCTCCTTTGAACTAGATCAACAAGATCTCTTTCAAGCAAGCTTGGTACCTTGAGAGAACTGAAGACACCACTTAGGGCATCATTGAAAGATGCACTCTTGGAACTCCACCCCTGCTTCTGTAGGACCACAAAATTCAGCTGTCAACAATGAAACACTGCTATGACATCCAAAGTTTATCAAAATTTTCTTGGCTGCAGAGTAACAAAGAACAAGGTGGAGAGATCCAAGTCAACCTGACATGGTTTCCATGCTACAAAATATCTATGAGATTGCAGAGAAAACCCCAAAATAACACCTTAAAGGTAACCACCAGCATATCAGTTCCAGCAAAACCAAAACAAACACAACAACAATGAGTGTGGCCAAACCTTATGAGTGTCACTCACAAAGTGTCAGACCATCACATTCACCATTAATAGCAGTGACTAGCTGCCATGACCCCCCATTGACTTCAACAGGCCCCAATGTAACCATTTTTTTCAGCAAACATGCTATAACACTTCAATTGCCCCAATATGTAAAAACTTAACCTGAAACCCAAAGATAAGCGAAGGCATTCACCTGAGCTCTCATCTAAACATTTTTCATCAGAGCAATGCACTCAGAATAGCGTATATTGTCATATGGACATCAATATCATTGAGCTCAAAACACTTAGCATCTGTTGAGCACACATCAACAGACACAACTGCCACTACAATAAACTGCCCCAGGATAGTAGAGTCGAGGCTCTCCTTGATACTTGTTCATCAGCCAGCTCTAGAAAACAAGCATACAACCTACTTCTTCACATACAATACTGGAATAACAGTGGACAACACATGATTCAACATACTCTATCGCAAGGAGGCATATAAACTTAGGCGCTATATTGTCATGAGCACATCTCAATTATTGAGATTCACATCTCAGTTGCCGTCAAGCAAAGCTTACAACAAGAACTATCAGACAAACCACCACTGACAGTAAAACTGAGAACAAGATAGTAAGGCCAATCTCTGAGTCAATACATGACCATCAAAGCCACCTACTCAGATTTTCAACACCTATGCATCATCTTTTCTTTTTGGGAAGGAACTGGAGAAGACACGGTGACTACTCATGACTCAACATACTCCTTGACATGACATTCTAATTTAGACTCTGCCAAAAACCATACATAGTAGCAGCACAACCACGCCTTAAATTATCATCAAATGCCCTTCAAACTCTCATCAAAAGTCCCACCACAAACATGAACATGGATTGGCAAATATTATCACAAAGACTTTTTTTCAGGACTAAGATTTCTATGTTGAAGTTGTCTCCCAAAAATAACCTTTACAAGAGATCCACTAGAACTGAGGACCCTACCTGGAGCTCTATCATAATAAACTCTCAGCAACAAAGAATCCCAGCACCAAGATTCACGAAGATTGTGTTCCAGCTATGCCAATCAACCCAGTAATCTCAAAGTCACACACAACTTCTACCATGAATACATGAGCTCAATACAGCATCTGCAATCACAACAAAAAAACTTTTACCATCCCAGTTGGACTCTATATTCAGATTTCAAGTCTCTGAAGCCATATCTGTGACAAGTATAACCAAGTATTTTAAGCTGGAATCTCTCATGAGCACCAGGAATTACAAACTAAGAGCATTTGCTTAGAAAAATCAACAAAGACAGGACCTATGAGCTCTCATTCATGAATTTTCACCAGAGCCATAGGCTCAGTATAGCGTATATTGTCATAATGACATCTTAATCATTGAGCTTTCCTTGGTTGTGATCTCAAGGATTTGTTCCAGCAAACATTCAGACATTCTAAAGCTTCTTACCCACAGGACGACAAAAAATTAAGATCATGGTACCTTGATAATCGCTATAGTGGCCACAGAGTAGTGTAGCTCAAGAAGAGATTTTGCCTTCTCCACTGCAGCTTGCAAACTGGGCACAATGACCTTCAAAAATCCAGAACCCTGATAAGCACATGAAACTTGCAAAACACACATATTCTTATTTCTTGAAGACCCACAGTGACAAGAAGGGATCAATATGCTTACCTTAGCAACCTCTGCTCCATGAGGGCATTGAAGAACTTCTGCAATCCTCACAACATGGAAGGCATCTTCAACAGAGTCATGAGGTGCTTGGACAAGCCCTACTAGTGAGTCACAAATCTTCTGTGACTCTACATTTGACTGCTCAAGGATTTCGAGTGCCCTCAATGCATAGTATGTCTCTTGCAAGCTGCAACACAAGAGCCAACATCGTCATCTTGTTCCAGACAGATACAACTTTTGTCTACAGCTATGAAATTATCTAGCTAGCTATGGGCTTGAACCCAGTTTAAGCAGCAGTATCACTGTTGAACAACAAGACCTAAACATATATCAAGGAATAAAATTGCACCTAATGGTGGCAACAAAAAAAAACCCTAAACAAAAGAGCTTAAGATAATCAAAGTTAACCTGCCGTAGAAGCCATCTGCATCTGCTGTGAAATACCCTGCCAAAGCTTCTCTGTCAGCATCACTCAATGGCTGCAACCCATTGCTTGCACAAGTTGTTTGGCTTACAACAGCACACAACCACCCTAGTAACAGCAATCTCAACCCTGCAGGCAAATCAAACAATTAGCCCAAGTTTGTGGACTCACAATGAAGATCTTGACAACAGAAATGAATTTTCTGGTCTCACACATCCTGTCCAGTATTAACAGGCAGATTGCTCAGATCTAGGGCAGAAACCCTGATTAACACACAGAAGACAATGAATCAGAAATGCAGCTCATCCAACTAGCATAGATATTTTCGGAAACGGATTCAAAGATTATAGGGGAAAATTCCGACAATCCTTAGAGAAGACAAGGGAGGCGAAAAAACAGCTCCTCACCCAAATTCATTCTCTGAAAAGGGAATCGAAAAAACACATTCGAATGAAATGGATCTCACGAGAGCAACAACAAGCAGCAGAAGATCACGCGATGGTCGATAGGAGATCAAAGAGAAGACCTAAAACACAGCTACGAGTCCAAGCAATTGCGCTGAAGGGGGGGGGGAGCAACTGTAGTTGCCACAAGAAGAGAAAGACGAACGAGGTGGCTAGAAAACTTACAGGCGAGGGGCAGCCGGGACGCGCCAGAAGCGGTGCTTGCCATCGTCGCTGCTCGAGGGCGTCGAGTCTCTCTCTGCTGCCCTCTCTCCCGTCCTCCCGCCTTCCCTGCTTTAAACCCTAGCCCTAACTTCATCCATGTTTTCCGCTATCAACATATCATCCACAATTCCAAGTGGGATCTCATCCAAGCGTTAGGCCTACCATTGGCCTCCCTCTACGTTAGTCCAAAGTCTGCTTTTAAAGGTTATTCCCACTAGCAAGCTCACCCCTTTGGCCGAATGAGAACATTGAAGTCTCTATGTGTCCTCTTTGAGAGAGCGAGTGTTGGAATGGAACTTGAGTTTGGGCATGTATATTCTAGTGACAAGAATTTTGAAAAATTGGTAAATGGGTGGTTTTCTATAATCTTTCATAGGCTTCTTATTGATTTTGCATAATTCTCCATATGGTCATCCTTGGACAATTCTAGAGACATTTTCAAGTATAACTACCTCATTTTTCAAGTCTAACTATCTTAGTTTTTTTCTAATAATTATCTTTTATCCTTATAACTATCTCATTCTTTTCTTAATAATTATTTTTTATGGTGCATTCACACTTGATGTTAAGTCAGAGTTAAATGAAAATCTAGATGGCATCCTAGGTGGAACCCAATGTTAAATGGGTGATAGCTTAATGTTAAGTGAATAGTATCTTAACATAAAAGTTTCATGGTAGTAGGTGTAAGTCCTAAATGACTAGCATGGTGTCACGAGACTTAACACTAGAGTCCTTAAAACCAAGTGTGAATGCACCTTTCCTTATAACTATTTCACCCCTTTCCTTACTCATCAACATGGATATGAAAAAATTAATTAACATGTGGCTTTTCATGTCCATGATATTTATATTAATTGAAATTAAATTTGACATGGACATAAATAATTATAAATTATTCATAATCATATGAAAACACAATAAGAAGGAAAATCGTGGTTGGTAATGTGTAGCAACGCAAAGCTCAAGTGTTGTAAGATATAAATGTTGTGTGAGTGAATTTGAGATATTTGTTTAGTTTTTCATGTAAATGTATAATTTTCATCCATAAATTGAATAGATGTATTACAAGTGTATGACATTGGACACATAAGTGCATAAAAATAATTCCACCATACACCTTAATTGGGTCTCTAGCAATATTTATCACATGTAACATTTGTAAAGAACTTTGAAAATTGATTCTACCCCTATTTCAACTTCAAACCTTGTTATTGTAAAGTGAAAGAATTTTATTAAATCAAAGGTGAAATTTAGTATCACAATATCTAATGAATAGAATTTGAAATAATTGCAATAATTGTAAGTGTAACAATAATGAAAGCACTCAAGAAAAACAAATTTGAAACTTAAATTAGCACAAAATATAATGTAATTTGAATTTCATCATGTCCACTCTCCATTTAAATACACTATATTTTTTTATCATTATTTAATTTCACCCCTTTTAATAACCAAACTTAAGGTATTAATATTTTGTTTCCTTCATTTTGTGAATGTTTTTAGTGTGTAAATTGTTTTCAATCCTCACCCATAAACATGAAAAATAAAACAATACGAATGAGATATGATTTAAATGCAACCACTTGGGCCAATCATTATAATCAACCAATAAGAATAGTCATTTTGATGTTCAATGTTTTTTACAAGCATAATCATTTGCACATTTATTATTGTCACTAGTTTTTTTTGTCATAAAAATTTATATTTATTCAAAATATATTATATAAATTAGTTTACTACTATTGCTGGAGTTGCTTCAACCATGTAAGGTCACTTCATGTCATGTAAAATTGTGGAAATGTAATTGTAAATAATGTAAATTAATAATAAAAGGAACAATTGATGCATAATATAGCCCCTATGACATAACCCTTTTCAAAAAAAACCTTTTTTTTCTTTATTGAATCATTCCATCTCCATAATCATTGTTCCCATATAACTACAACATTGGACCTCCATCACCTCACATAAACACCTTATATAAGTTTTCACCTCTCCTCACAATGTTCATCATCATCTTGGTTCTAATTTTCATGGGTTTCATTTTCTATGTGGAACTTGAGTTGAACAACAAAAACTTCCTTTCAATATTATGTTGTGCAAGTCACAAAAACTTAAAAAACTCAAAATCCATCTTTCATCATTTAGCTTCCAAAAGCATCCATCCTCCATTGCCTGTATGTATGTGTCAAATTCACCCTTTGAAATTCACCATGGCAAACAAGCTTGTTAAGTTAAACTCAAGGTGAAGTCAATATGTTCAAGAAATATGACTATGGAGCAAATTAGAAACAAATTGGTGCACAATCAAGCATGGGCTAACACAAATTCATGAAAAACACCACAACCTAAACTTAAGATGAATCATCATTTTCCCCCATATAATATACTTTATAAATGATGACATGAACTACATTGAATTAACCCAAATTCAATGGACCCCACTTAAGAGCCTTGAAACTTTGAAGCTATGAATTATGTTATTTTGTGAGTTCACAAATCTCTTTCAAATGGACTCTAAAACAAGAATTCTCCAAAAAAATTGTAAACATTCGAACAAAATCTAACAATGAATTAAAATCCTAAATCGAAAATGGTTTCACCCTTCTATTTAGACATTTTAATGGTTAAGAATCATTTTGATGAATTATTTTGGTACTTTGATTCATAACCACTCAATTGATCATTTGTGTTTCATGTCTTCAAAATGGGAATGTGACCTTATTTTAGATATTTATTTTTCAAAACATTTTCAACAATTTAAAAATGGTTCAATTTTTTAAAAAGTTTGATCCTTTGAACCTTGTTCCATAGTTCTAAAACATCACATGATTCTCAACTCCCAAAATGGGAATCCACTGAAAGTGTTAGGACTCATTATTTTGCACTTTTTTTTTAAACAAAGTGTGTGTTTGAATTTTGAAACATTCTCCCGACATGTTTCTTATGTCATGCCCCAACCTTGGTAATTGTAACAAAAACTACCACAACCAAAGATTTCCCACAATGCACAAGAATTAAAACAAATTGTAACAAAAACAAAATTATATCAAATTTAAGATCACATAACACAATAATTAAAACAAAGCTACAAAATATGCAAACAAAATAATCAAACAAAATTATATGCAAAAAATGGAATGATTAAAAACATGAAACAAAAGAAACAAAACTAGAACATAAGATTGTACTTTAAATTAATGTTGAACAAATTGAACATATTGCAAAGGATTACTTTTATTTGTACTTATGGGGGGGTTTAACTAAAAAAAAACTTCCAAAGAAGCTTCCATATGCCCCATTGTTCAAAAAACCTTCTTAATAACCTTTCCATAAACACATTACGGATGAAAAATGGATGTTCATGGATGAACTTCAATTATGAATGCATGAATGTGATGTTACTATAAATCTACATGAACTACCACATGGGTTAACCTAATTTTACAATCAATATTAAATGTCATACTAAATGTCTAACATATGAATTATGATATGCCTTTTATAACATTTTGGTTATGAATTATAAGAACAATGGTCAGTCATCATCATTATGGTCTCATTATTATGGGGAGTTGAAGGTCTTTATAATAGTGGTTATATATTTTATTATTGGTGTAATGATCTCATTTTTATAACAAAGGATTCAAGCTCATCACCATTCATTGTGGTAGCAATCATTGTTTTGGTCATGTTGTTACAAAGAGTCAAACTCCTCATTGTAGTAATGATTATTGTTGTTGTGTTTGTCATTATGATTGAAATTGTGCATGTGGTCATTGTGTTCTTAAGTCTTCATCTTAAGGCCACTTTATATGAAAGGTCAAAAATGTAAGGTGAAATAAAAACAATTTAAAATTGGATGAAAGCCACAAATTGGACGCATGACCTTTAGATGTGCCATCACCCCTTTCACAAATTGAGAATTTTTTTGATTTATTTCAAGCTTTCTTCTTGTAATATCTTTGTGGGAAAAGTATAATTATGATTTTAGAATGCAATAAATTGTAATTTTGTAATATTTACATTTATTATAAATTAATGTCATATTATTGTTTTTTCCATGTGAAAGGAAAGACTCGGGGTTTTTTCTTGTCATGGGTTTATTCATGCAATACTTACATGTGTTATAGGGCTTAACTTCTTGGGGTCAAGGTTTCAAAGTCTAATTCTATGTATTATTTTATTAGAGCCAAATTCAAGGTCTACAGGGCTTAAATCCTTTAATTTTTTTTTTTAGGGATTCTTCTAATGAGACTTCTAAAAATTTCATAAGTATCAATCCCCATCCCTTAATGCCTCCCTTGCCATAGCAAAGGATATCGAGGCTTAAGTTGTTACATGGATCAAGGTTTTGTTGTAAAGTTGATATTTGTAGATTTTCTATGGGATAAAGTGGTTACTTCAATGTTACTTGGAAAAAACAAACAAACTTGAAATGCAAAATGATAAATATGGGAACTCGTCAATTCACACAAAAGGCCCAAAACAAATTAGAACCACCAAATCATGAATGTTCGCATCCTTGGCAATGCCTATGCAATCCACAAGCAAAATGAATAAAAGGTAATTTATCAAGTCAAAAATAAAGTCGTAACATCATTGGATAAGCTCAAGTCTAAAGCATGACATCAATAATGGGTTCAAAGACTTGCATTTTAGTGAAGTTAACGCATTTTTTGTTATGTGGAATCTTAAATGTATATTTGGATTGGGGGGTGAAGTTCATCCATTATATTATTTTTTCAACAATTGAAAAGGATGATCACCTTATTACATTGATTAAACCTAATTCAAAGATGGTTACACCAAACATTTCAATTTTGCATGAAAATGTAAACATTGAAAGCATGTTGCTTCCAAAATTAAGGAACTATAAAAAATGCAAACAATTATGTAATAACATGAATTTGAAATGATACATGGCTAATAAGTTTTCAAAAAATTTAATTATTGTTTGTGAAGTTTAAGGTTTTGAAATATTTCATACCATTTTTAATTTTTTTATGAATCACATTCCATGGTGCTACAAAATAAGAATTTATGGCAAACACATTATTTATCAAACTAACGATTGACCAACTTCTCACACATCACCCTGTGAAAAAAAAAATCAATTTACAACTATTTATTATCCTTAAATATTAGGGTCATCATTGCTAGTTTTAATGATGCACCTTTTGGTTTGTCAAATGGTATTGGTGGTAAAAAACCTATTTGATTTTCAATTTTGTAATTGAAAGCAAATCCAAGGCACCCTCCCTAACTCCCAACAAACAAAAAAATGTGGGAGTTTTGAAATAGGATTAGGAAATGCTTTTAAGTTGAGGTCATGGATGTGTCAAACATCAAAATATAAATAATGTGCAAGTGTCACAAGCCTGAAAAATACAAAGACAAATGATGAAAGGATAGGTTTAAGTCTAAATCCAAAACACAAAACAAATGAACCAAGATAAGAACACAAAGGCTAAAGTCAAAAACAAAAAGTGTGCAAGACCAAATTATAAACATATTTTTATTTCAATGAAGTAAAAAAACGTAAACATGACAAACATGACAAGGTTATGGCAGAAAATCATATCATTGCAAAAATTCATGGCTTTTCAAGAAGTTCAAGTCGATTAACTAATCATTTTTTACTAATGGACACATACATTTTGACTAAAAGGTGGGGGCTTGAATGACATGTGTACTTTTTGGCATGTCAACTTGATTAAAATGACCTATTTGACTCAAACATCCAATCAAGTTGAACCCAAAAAATGATTGCATTGGTCAAAATGACCAATGATTTTTAATTTTGTGTGACATATAATCAAATTAAACAAAAATGAATGACACCCCTAGTCAAAATGGCCAATGGTTTTCTAGTCAAATGGGACATTCAATTAGCTTGAACAAAAACAAATGATACCCATAGTCAAAACAACCAATGGTTTTATAGTTAAATGGGACATCTATTCAAGTTGAACAAAAACAAATGACAACTTTGGCAAGATGGCCAATTTGGTTTTATAGCAAATGGGACATTTTATGTTAACTAATAGGTGAGGCTAAATATGTACTAGGTAGGTAGGTAAATAGGTAGCTTAAGCTTGTTCACTAGGTCATCTATTTTCCATCTTACAACCTACCTACCTACAATTTGCCATCCTACAACCCACCTATTTACCTATGTCCTCCTACCTCCTAAAATCCTACAACTAACCATGTACCTATAACCTACATCCTACCTCCTATCACCTACATATTTAATTCACACCTCCCATGTCTTATAACCTACCTTACTTATCTCCTACCTACCATCAACATACAAACCTACTTACCTACTTCTTATCTTCCTCCTCCCACATATCATGTCTTACAACATACCTACCTACTTGCCTAACATATTATAACCTACTTAAGTTTACGTATTTTCAACCTACCTACTTAATATAATTTTATGTTACCTACCTACCTATCTACTTATAATTGTCTATTATCTACCTACCTATAACCTACTTCCTACCTCACACCTACCATGCCTTATAAGATGCCTACCTACTTGCTTGGCATTTTATGACCTACCTAAGTTTACTTACTTTCAACCTACCCATCTATCTCTTCAACCAACCTACTTATTTATTTTACCTAGCAACCTACCTATGATAGGTTTAATCACATAATGGAATTTGATATGGAAGAATCAAAATTTTAAAAGTTTGAATTTGCTATTTTCAAAAAATTATTTTTTACAACTCACTTGAACATTTACAAAATATGTTTATTTTATTGATTAGATTTTTAAATAAGCTACAAGATCATGTTTTTATTTGCTTCATTTGAATAAAAAATGAAATTTTCTTAAAATGCCAAAGTTGGGATTTCTTAACTCTTTCATAGTTAACAAGCTCTAAGAAAAAATGTTGCACATAATTTATCAACATAAAGTTGTGTAGCTTGGTGGCAAAAACATTAAGATGCTTCCATGAAGTTTGGGGTTCAAACTTGGGCAAATCATGTATATACTAATTTCTATACTTGGTGGTGTATATGGTTGTATATTACAATCTGCATATACAAGGAGGGCATAGGTAGGTACCTACCAACCTACCATTTTATCACATAACAAAACCATGACATGTGACAACATTGTATGTTTCCACATGGGCAACATTATATGGTGCTATGTTTCAGCATTGAATGTTGCCACGTTTAAACTAAATAATTAGTCAAAAGTGACTACAATTTTGATTAATTGTCTTTGACTAGTTAAAACATCATTGGTCAAATGACCACTATCAATAGTGTCACCCTAAGGTTGGTAAAAAGTACCATTTAATTGCATCGGATAATGTTCAAAACGACTTGTCCAAAATGATTGGGTGGTTTTGTTGGTGATTAACACTTTTGGGTCCTTTTTATTAGATTTTCAAGTTAATTAAATTATGAATTTTTATAATGTATTTCAGACTAATGTTCTTTTGAATACATAATTATTTAAATATATGTGTAGCCTTTGAAAAAAAAATTCCAATGGTCAAACTATCAAACTTTTCAATAAAAAATGATTTGACCCCTCAACTTAACATTTAAATGACCATGGATCACTTAGGTGATTTTCTTCATGAATCATTCTAAATAGTTGTTTATTGATATGAATCCTTGTTTTGGGAATACAATTGCATTATATTGTAATATTCTTCAAGACCTTTTTGATTGTCTAAAAAAAATCCAATTTAGACAAGGTTTAAAGACCATGATGTAAAAATTGTGAACACCTTCAGACTTTTAACTTCCAACTTGTGGGAAAACACTTGAGAATCATAGTTCCTTTTTTACATTTCCACACACTTCCTTTTGTAAAAACAATGGTGCATTTGTATTAACATCATGCCTTACATTTCATTTAATTTGTTTCATTTGTTGTGCCCAACCAAATGATGATAAGCCCAATATTGGGGTTGTAAGATCTAGATATAATTTTCCTATCACAAAAAAGAGTCTTCTCCTTTTCCACTCCCACACATTGCGACTATTATTTGATTTGACTACATTTCAAATATATTTGGTCATCTTAAGTTTGCAAGTGGCTTATTACATTAATTAATGGTCAATATTATTCATAGTTGTTACATTCACTATGTTATTCACTTAGAAGTATAATTTGAACTTTATTTAATAATTTAATAATTTTAAATTTTTGACGTGAAAACTAAGGTAGCATTTGGCTTTATTTACACTATGCATTGTAATGAGTTAATAATTTTTTTGACATTTCTTTAACTATCAACATGGTACATGAATTGAACTATTAACTTTTAACATGTTGAAACTATTCCTTAGGAGTTACATTTTATACTTACCATAATCTGTTAAAACACATGTAACAATTAAAAACCCCACATTTATATTAGAATTAATTAATGACTTTTTTCACATTCTTTCAATTATCAAAATTGAACCATTGACTTTTAATATGTTAAAACCATTAATCAAAAAATTTATTTTACACTTATTATAATATATTAGACACATGCAACTCAATATTTTGCAATTATACTTAAATGGTTTACTAATTTTTTCACATTTTTTGAATTATCAACATTTTTACGTGAGTTGAATCATCCATTTTGAACTTATTGAAACCACTATTCAACTATTGCATATTGCATTTACTAATATATATGGAAATACACATAATAACTTAATGTTTCACATTTATACTTGAATGGGTTAATGAATTTTTTCACATCTTTTGACTCATTAATATTTGCACATGAATTGAATCATTCACTTTGAATGTTGTTAAATTCACTATTGATAAGTTGCATTTTGCATTCACCACAATTTTTTTAAATGAATGTATAAAATTTTGAAAAGTCTCAAATTTATATTTGAATGCATTAGTGATTAAATTAAAATGTTCATGCATGCAAAGTTCGGGATGCATGTAACCCTCTAAATTACAAATTTTTCATATCTTAAATTTTTATAAATTTATGTTAATTAGAATATATTATTTTCCCTTTTTTTCTTTCAGGCATCATAAACAAGTTTATTATTATGAATGTTCATGATGCCACACCAAAAAAAACCCAAAACTAATCCCTAATTTTTTCCCTAGTTTTTTTATTGGTGAATGAAAAAAAATCCATCTTTAAAAAAATGGATTAAAGTTTAAATTTTAAAATTATTATTACTATTATTATCAAATTTATTAATATTTTATACTTATTATTTTAATTTAAAACATGGTTGATCAATTTCTATAAGCTTATTTTATTATAGGTTTATGTTTAAATATTAAGAGATGAGTTTTTCTAATTCATTTTTTAAAAAATGAATGAATTATAAATGGTGATGATTATAATTACATTAATGGTTTATTTAATCTTTTCAAAAAAAAATTCCAATTTTGTAATCTTCTTAATTATCATCCATTAAAAAAATTAGCAATGTTTTGGCCATAAGCCATGTACGGAGGTACAAATTTGTTAAAATATTTTTATATTTTGGTTACAAGTCTTCAAACCCAATGTAGAATTATATCATTTTCAAAATATAAAAATGTGAAAATAAAAATAAAATATTTTGTTGATGTTGATGGCCTTTTTATGTTTGTAAAATGGTGACAATTCATCACAAAAAAATCAGTTAATCATTAACATTTATTTAAAATTTTCAAAAAAAAGAGATAAAGTTTATAATGATATTAAAGATTAAACCTACAAATTTTCATATAAATTTGATATTATAATTTTTTATGTGTTCAATGTTGGAATTATTATAATTACTTTTTAAAAAAATCTCATTAGGAGTAACCTTTTTTCTTTGAAATTTGTGATTTCAATTTTTTGGGAATTGTTTTTGTTGTTTACATTTTTTTTGAATTTGCACAATTCTTTCCATTTTTTTGTTAACAAAAATTGCCAAGTTAGGAAAAATCAAAACCAAAAAAATATGTTATTTATGTGGGGGGATGGGGGTGGGGGAGCTAATCTAGCTATTTAAACCAAAAATTTCGAAAAATTAAATTACTTTTACCTTTAAAATGGAAAAATGTAAAATATATTCTTACATCATTAAATATATATATGTTGGGTTTTTTCTTAAAAGTTAGGTAATTAATTATTTGTATTAATGTATGATTCATCTTATTAAACAAATATGTGTTTGACAATTAAATGGTTTTATTGACTACTTAATTAATGTTATTTCTTGTGGCCAAATTTTCCCTATTTAGGGGGCAACAACATTAAAAATATAAAATTGAAAGAGTTTTTTTTTAATTATAAATATTTATTGAAAAAAAAGAGAAATAATCATAATATTGAAAGATTTAAACAAGTTTCTAACTACACAACTTGTCTATAACCAAAAGTGGTTTTTTTAAAAATAATTGATTAACATTTTAACAACATTGCAAAATAAATCAATAAAAGTCGTACCTAATCATATTGGGGAATAAAAAACTTGCATTTTCATAAAAATTGGACATATTTTATGTATAGAAAATAAAATTGCAAAACACTTAATGAATGCATTTTTGAATTGACATTAAATTTACAAAGATTTTAGGTCAATTCAAACAAACAAAAATTGTAAATTTATTCATAACATGCAATTTCAAGTTTTTTTTAAACCTTTTAAAATTTATTTTTGTAAATTGTAATTATGTTGTGAATACATTATTGATTAAAATATTTTTATATTTTGATTACAAGTCCTAAAATCCATTTTAGAATTATATCATCTGAAACATATTTAAATCTAGACTTTTAAATTAAAAATATTCATCTTTAAATATTAAAAATCCTTTGTTGATGTTGATGGTGTTTTTTAATGTTTGCAAAATGATGAAAATTCACCACAAAGAAATCCTTTGGTTACATCATTAATATATATTTTCATTTTAAAAAACCATTGGATAAGGTTTATGATGATTTCAAAGATTGAGCTTAAATGTTTTCAAATAAATTTTATGCCAAAAGTTTTTATGTGTTTAAGGTCAGAATTATTAAAATTACTTTTAATTTTTTATTCATTGGGAGTAAGATTTTTTTTTCAAATTTTTGATCCCAAATTTTTGGCAAGTTTTTTGTTATTTACAATTTTCCTTGAATTTGTACTATTTTTTCAAAAAAAATTCCCAACAAGAATTGGCATGTTAAAAAAAATTGAAATAGAAAAAATGTTGGTGCGAGGGGGGGAGCTAATCCAACTATTTAAACCCAAAATTTCACCAAATTAAATTGTGTTCCTTTTTACAAAGGAAACAAATGTAAAATGTACTCTTACATCATTAAAAATATATATGTTGTGATTTTTTTCAAACTTTTGTAATTAATCATTGGTATTAATGTATGATTAATATTGTTAAACAAATGTGGTCCTAATAATTAAATGATTATATTTATTACATTATTAATGTTTTTGCTTTATGACCAATTTTTGCCAATTTAGAAGGCAACAACATCAAACTTTTTTTTTTAAAACAAGTTTTTTGGGTCAAATTTAAAATATATATTGTTAAATTTTTACAATAAAACAACATAAATAACCATAATATTGAAAGATTTAAACAAGTTTCCAATTACACAACTTGTCTATAAGCAAATGTGGTAATCTTCTTATGGACGATTACCATTTTAATAACATCGTAAACATAAATAAAGAAATATATATTCAATCATATTATGGAAAATAAGAACTTGCAAATTTTCAAAAAATGGACATATTTTATCTAATTAAATTTTTAAATGAAAGACTTAATAAATGCAATTTAAAATTCACATTGAATTTATAAAGATTTTAGGTCAATTTAAACAAAAATATATTTGTTGATTTATTCATGAAATGTTATTTTAAGTTTTTTTTTACATTGTAAATTATTTTTTTGTAAATTATAATAATTTTTTTGAATACATTATTGAATAATCTTCAAGATCATCTTTTCATTTATAGCATTTGAATATAATTTGCAAAAAAAAATGTATGTTAAAGTTTGAATTTTCTAAACAATTTCATGTTAAACATGATAAATTTACATTTTTTCATATTTATTCATATAGTGTTGAAATGGTTTGGTGGTTAAAACTTTAGTGAGTTTCCACAAGATTCTGGGTTTAATTTTGATTGATACATGTTTTAATGTATTTTGTACAAATGCAATTTACAAACATATACATCATGGTCAATACACAAACATGTACATCATGCTTAAATGGCATAAAAAAAAAATTGTTAACAAAATTGGGGGGAAAAAAAAAAAAAAAATTCACAACATATAGATTTGTCATGGCATGTTGTGATGAAAATGTAATTCGTGACTTCACAATCCAAAGGAAAAACAACAATGAAAAAAGTTATATAATGTCATGGCGCGTTATTCCATGTCATATTAACTTAGGACCTCATATATCCATGTCATAATTTTGTAATTAAAAATTATCTAGTGCAACATGTGACTATCTAAAACAACTAAAAAACATTCATTAAAAATGTTATAATCAACTAATCTTTTTTGACCAAAATCACAGAAGCTGCATATTAATCAATTTTGTCCTATTTGATTAAAAATCGAATGAATTTGAGTGAAAAAAGACAAGATTTCTTTTTGTGTATGGAGTTAAAACAAGTACTTTAATCCATTTAACATATTTTAATGGGTTAGTTTTAGGGATTTTTTGGATTTTCATACATTTAATTTTGTATATTTGTATATGTATTTTTATTTTGCAAATTCAAATTATCTATGTAATAAGTGGATCTCATGATTAGGAGGGAAAAAATGGAAAATACAATATTTTTCAAACATCACAGATGATGGTATGAAAATAAAAACATGAATAATGTAAGATTGGTCCCCTTAACATAAATGAATGTACTATAAAATTCAATGTAATCAAATTTGAATGTTTATATGAAGGTGTTTTTATTCTCCCATAAAGAATTAAAATTCATGAAAAATAAAAGTATTACACCTCTCATTACCATTGAAAATTACACTTTACAAATAAATGAACGTATTATACACCTTTCACTATATTTGAAAATTACAATTTGCAAAAAAATGAGGATATTAAACCTCCCATTATCATTGAAGATTATGATTTATGGAACAATGAAGTTATTATACCTCCCATTATGATTGATGATTATGGTTTGCAAAAAAATGAAAGTATTGTATTTCTTACCATCATAAACCATACAATTTGCAAAAGTGAAGATACCACTTTCTCGTCGTTGTTGACAATTCTGGCTTTTAAAAGAGCATGGGTATTATCATGCGAAACCAAAACAAAATAATGTGCAAGATGACAAGGGGTTGGAATCCACTTGAAATAAGTTGTGCTAAAACAAAACTAGAAATTGTAAAGCAACCTCAACATCACCATTTGCACTTGCAAAAAGAACATGGAGGAGAGCTCACACTAACTTGTTATGCAAAAGTCACAATGAAAGGGAGTTACAAAATGATCACAAAAAAGGGAAGTGCAAATTGATGAAAAGGAATAATGTACTCATTTAAAACATGTCATTATCAAGGCTTAGATTAATAGCATGTTTTGCAAGATGACTATGATGTCTCCACCTACACTTGTAAAAAACTTAAATGAAGGGAAGATTGTAGCAAGTTGCTATGCAAGACCACAACAAAATGTTGACTTTATACAAAACATTAGTCCTACCTACCTAACCCCCTATTATCTCCTTGCTTATTTCCCTTTTTTATGTTCCTACTTACCATTTACATTTTTTTCTTCTTTTGTAGTTCATTGTTAAACTAACTCGATATTTTCCTAGTCATCATTTTGACTTTAATGGAAAAAGTAAAGAAAGCAAGCATGGAATATGCATGTACAAAAGGTATTGTATTTATTTTCTCACATAAATGAAGGTATTGCACCCCCCATTGTCATTAAAATTTATGATATTTCAATTGGAACGAGGATATTACATATCATTCCTTATATATAACTTTACATCCCCAAATAGAATGTATACAATATTCTATAAATATATTTTCATAATATATATTATACTATAATGTAAATGTAATTGGCAACATATAAACATGCAAACAATGTATGACTAATGTAAAAAAATTGAACGTGCATGATGTACATTCACTATTATGTGCAACCATTTACACTTACGTGTGCAATAGTGGTAACATGTTTTACAGCTAATCCCCATGTGGACAAAAACATAGTTAAGGGAATTATTTGGACTATCACAACTATATATACAAGAAAGATTATAAATGAATTTAAAATGTAAATCCATATTCAATGTTAAAATAAAATCATTAAAAAAAATCCATGTTGTAATTTAGATTTTAGTGGGAATCATATTGAAACTATGAATGAGTTTAAGAAAAAGGTGGACTCACAATGAACTTTTGAAATGTTGACATAAAATTTGTCACATATATAGAATAAAAATTGTGGATTCAAAAAATAGATCATAATAATGTTAATAAAAACTAAAAAATAATCTACCATCAAATGAGAAATTTAAGAATAAGATGCATTGAAATCTTCCAATACAAGAAATTATGATTTAAAAAAATAAATGCCACAATTTTTATCCTTTTTTTTTCTTCATTTCACATTGAAGTTTCCAAACTTTCATATGAATCTTTTCACTAATCACATGTTTAATGTTATATATAAAGTGAACCAAAAGCAAAAGGGATAACTATATAATGTATAATTTGATCATTATCATAATTACAAGAATCCTAGTTAATGTAATTTGTGGACTCTTCAAAATACCAAAATCGAACCACCTAACCATGATTTTACCCATGTGATTTAAGAATGTCAACTTGCATGTTCACCATTTTAACCTAGTCACACCAACTTTCTTTCAACACAATTCAAAATGAATTGAAAACAACAAGATTAAATTTTATGTATCAAAACACAATAATGTGATAAATTGAAATGCTAAAACTTTTACAAACCAACAAATGGCCACATTGTTTTTAAAAACCTTGATATAATTTTAATATTACAAATCATTATTACACAATATGAACAAACAAGCACAACACACAACATGATATAGTCCACCAAATCTCAAAAACTCACTTATGACTAACAAAGCCTATTGTAATTTCTTCGATTATAACCTATACTAAAGAGGATGCAACTATTTTCATTCATGGACATGTTAAAAAGCCATCTAATAACATTGGACACATTTTGGAAGGAAAACTAAAATTAGTTTAGGTATTTGCAATTGTTTTAATTTTTTATGAAAACAAATAAGCTCTCATTATGGACAGCACTTCATTTTCTTAGATGTTTATATATATATATTGTATAATGAACTACAAAGAGGATGGTCACCCATCACAAGGCCCAGTATTAATAATACTACAAAAGAATATATGGGCATGTCAGTTGCTTTTATACTGGTTGAACTAGGAGTATTACTAGCAGGCTGGCTGTCACATTTAGTGAAGCAATCCAAGGTTTTTCTCTTTGTACTTGAAAGCACTTACTTACTTGATGCTTTTGTCAATTGAAGGGACCTTCCACCACTGGCATGCAAACCTTTATTTATTTATTTATTTATTTAGTTCTTCCATTTGCATTCAACAAAAACCTTTTGCTAGGGAAGGCACTCGGGTATAGATAAGCCTTCCCTTGTACACACTTACAACTTCAAATTCAAGCATACCTATTCATTACACACACTTATAAAAAGTAGGCATTGGCTTTCTTTGTTTCCTCTTTGCTATGGATTCATAAACATTTTGTGTAGGTTTACGCACTAAAAGGCTGGGTCGTTAAATAGCATAAAACTCAACTCACATTATTATTATTGTTGTTATTATTTTACCATGCTACTCATTGGGTATTAGATGGGTACCAGATGGGTATCACAGTAAAAAAATATTATTAAAAAAATCAGACAGGCATTTCAAAAAGTGAGATCTGCCTCCGAAGGCAAAGGCAGTTCACTCTCCTCAAAATGCCTGCTTGCTGTTGATTCCCGATTATGGCATGTAAGGCACACTCCATTTACATTGACACAAAGTGTGAAGGGTTTGGCATCGTCAATGTAACGGCTTTGAAAAACTTAAGGAGTGTCCCAATTAAGGGGTTCATAGTTTTGAAACTATAGAGAGATATAAAGGTGCATTCACACTTGGGTGTTAAGGATTCTTGTATATTGTCCCCTAACAGTAAGCTAGTCATTTCAGACCTAAACCTATTTACCATGAAAATTTTATGTTTTAACATTCAGTTAATATTAGAAAATCACCCAATTTAACATTGGCTGCCACCTAAGATGCCACCTAGATTTTCACTTAACACTAGGTGTGAATGCACCTTTAAAAGGTATATATATATATATAAAGTAAATAAGTAGTAGTACCTTCTGCAAAGCAATTCTCTCACCATGACTACCGATTTCCTAAGCAATGTGCAGAGCTTTTGAGTGGGCAAAGTGCCAGTTATAACTTATCCTGTTACTGGTGATCCAGAACTCTGCAATTGATCTGGAGTAACACTTATCCTAAAGCCAAGAGAGTTATCCTTAAAGTCACCCTCTGCTTTCGCCCCCCTATCTCCTGTTTCAGTGGTATCTGTAAAGTAAGGAAATTTTATTAAATCTGGGTATGAAATGCTGAAACTTAGCATTTAATGCACAAGGTTCGAGAGTAATTATAATAGGTAGTACACTTCCACTCCTGCTGTCTGTGGGGGTTTTTTTGGGGCTATGGACTTTGAAGGCTTTTTTTTTGGAAGGGTTTGAAGTTTGGACACCGGTTTTGAAGATGTGTGTGTGGTTCAAAACTCTGGCTGCAAGATCTGTGTCAGGAAGAAGCAACAAACAAATGGGTGGTGGGTTTGTTCAGAAACTCAGAAAACTGAGTGTTTCAAGCTTGGTTTTTACTTATGGTTTAGGGTTTTGTATACCCTTTTTTAATTTATCAGTTCCAAAGCTTTGGAGGCTTTGGAATGATGACAACCTGCCAAATAGCAATTGGTTCCTGCAGACATAAATAATAAATAAATAAAACTCTGTCCCCATTATTGAATCCCCATGCAATTTGCAGGTCAAATATTTTTTAAAAAATTTAGGGTGAAGCCCCAAGGGTGGTGGGGGGACCATTCCATAAATAAGAGGTCTAGCAAGGAGTAGCCACACCTAACCCCCACATTTCACATTTTGGGAAAGCCTATGGAATACCCCCAAAGGGCCATGCTTTTACCATACATGGTGCCTCATGAAATATTCCATTAGCTTGGGTAGATTTCATTAGCATGGGGGTATTATTCTCATTCTTTTCTTTTTGTGGGAGCCCATAAATTTCAAAGCCTCCAGCATAGGGTTTTTTAAATTTTGAGCACAAGGTTTTTATTCAAAGTATAGGGTTTTTAAATTTTGAGTACGCGTTCTTTGATTCAAAGCCCCTAACATGATTTTAAGTTTTCACCTTGCCTTTTTGTTTTTCCTTCCATTTCTCTATGTTTTCCTTGCAAAGTTCCCAATGAAATGGCCAAACCATGAAATGTAAATAAAGTATGTCTTGTGTACATGTTTATTTGGTCAATATAAAACTATAACTTGCACAAGTCATTGATATGTGCTTGGAATAAAAGATCCATGCACTTGAAATCAAAAGCCCTAATATAAAAAACCCATGGTTTTTTTTTGGACATGTGGTACACAATAACGACACGTTGAGTATCATCAAGAAAAATATCAAAGCAAGTCTTTATGCTTGTAAACCCTTAGTTGTGGGCTTTGTTAGAACTGCACTCATGTTCAAATCCACCTCATGTGAGCCCTTATTTTGATAAAGCTCACAACCTTAGGCCACTGTTCTAGGTGTGAAGGCACCTTGCACCTATGTGTGGGAGTTAATTAAATACGTAACAACTTATTTATAGGGGAAAGGTATCTTTCCTTGTTTTGACATGCCCAAGCACAAACCTGGTAGCTCTTGAGTTATGCAACACCTTAACAAATATAGGTTGAAAGAGTTAGCTTTTTTTCATGTAAAAATGAAAAAAAAGAAAAAATCATCCTATTGTTTTTAATGATTAAAAAAATCATTTACATATGGACATTCATCCCCTTTCTTTTCGCTCCCCTTTAGTTTCTACACATGTGTTATAACCAAACCAATATGAAATATCAATGCACCTTACACAAGGGAAAAAAAATGTCAAATTGTGAATTATATTTTTTCTTTGTTGTAATTTAACATTGGAAAAAACGCTTGTGTATTGTGTATCATGTTTTTACAAAACTTTGAGATACAAATTATGATTTGAATCCTAACCTTTCAACTTTGTCCTTGTGTCAAGAGTCTACTTACATGATCAACTATGTGAGAGTTAGTGTTTAAATACTTATAATTGTAAGCATGGATCTACACCTATAGATACCAAAAAATTTGAAGTTTAAGTATTTGTTCAATGCTTGAGTCCCTACATATAGTCTTGCACTCACCCTACATTTGTTTCAATTTGCAATAATGAATTAAAAATCCATTAACATGGTTGCACGCAAAAATCAAATGCAAGCCCATGAGTTTGAACCTTTTTCACTTCAATATTCTAATGTAAACCTTAGCCACGTTCTTCAAATTTTGATTTATGGTTTTACCCCAATTCCAAAGAAACAAAACAAAAATTAAGTTTTGGGTGGTCAAAATGCCTTGGCAAAGTCTAATTACTCTATCAAATGTCGTGTACATGCATTAAGATTGAAAAGAACCTAAAACGTTATTGTGGTTAAGAAGGATTATGTAGAGAGGTGTACAAGGGAAAAAAATTGATTGCAAGTGCTTCATGGATCCAAAATGTGGTAGATATGCCAAAAATGAGATGGCTTGTTCTTAGTTTGCATTAAACATTGTTTACAATAACTTAATAATGGAGGGGCAAGGGAAAATATAAGAAAATTTGTCCAATTTTCAACATTTTTAGTCATATATTTTTTCAAATTCTGCAAAATTTTCATTTCAAATCACCAATTTAAAGTTGAAAAGACTAGAGTTTATTATGGTGCAAAATGGCAAGGCCACTCATCCCAGACTTGAAGGTTTTTCTCTTCAATATCTTAACTTGTAACTTCTAAATTCTGAATTTTGAGTTTCGTTTGGGTGTTTGGATGAATTGCTTTGAGATTTTTGATTACATGCAATTTACCCCTAAGGTTTTTCCCCAAAGGAAGAATGATGCCTTTTAGAAGAGAAGAAGCTTTGCTCTCAATCATCAATTTTTTTTCTATTTGGCTTATTTGCCAAGTGGATTTTATGAGTCTCCCAAGTCCACATTGCCATCTTGGCATTCCCAATTACCAACTCCACATTTTTCTATTTGGCTTATTTGCCAAGTGGACTTTATGAGTTTCCCAAGTCCACTTTGCCAAATGGCAAAGTTCACATTGCCAACTTGGCATTCCCTAGTTACCAACTCCACATCACCAAGGCAACCCCCCCCTTGTCTCTCTGCTTCCTTTTGACTTAACAATTGGGCAATGTGAATTTTGCCATTTGGCAAAATGGACTTGAAAATTGGGCAATGTGGGTTTTGCCATTTGGCAAAATGGACTTAACAAACTGGTTCAGTCAAATAGCCAAATTAAAAAAATAGCAATGTGAAGTTTGCAAATCAAAGCTTTTTTTTTTCTTTTTTTTAAAAGGAAACAATCACCACCTGAAACAAAGCTTTTTTCTAAATTATTATTTAAAAAAATCACCACCTGAATTTCCTGATCTTCTTCCCTCCCAGAAAAAAACAACCCAATTCTGCCAAGAAATCAAAGGCACAGGTCACCACAGTCTGCAACAGACAGGCAGGCACTTTCCCAAGTTCCCAGTGCTCAACTAAAATTCTGAATATCTCAAAGTACTTGCAGACCTGGCCATGAAAGGAAAAATTAAAATATTAGTAAACTGGGATTTTTGGTGAAAGTTTTTTGTCATACAAATCCTGCAAAGTTGACTGCTATCATTCCATATAATAAATGTAGTCTGCAAACTCCTGAGCTATATATAATTTTATATAATTTTTAAATAATTTTAAATAATTTTATAATTAAGTAAATAATTAATTTATCCTCAACACATTGATTCCCACAAAATCAAATCAAACACCTTGAATTTGAGATTCCACCACAACCTAAAAAGTAGCACAAAACTGCAACAAATTGCTCATGTATGAATGAACTCAAAATCCAAATTGTATCATTCCCTCAAACTATATGATGCAATTTGTGTAACACATAGGTATATCATGATAGTATATTCATAACATTCATGTTCCAATTCATTAGATGGGGGTGTTTCCCAAGTTGTTATATATATATATAATTTTTATAGCAATGAGCCATTTTTTGATTGGCCCATCACCCAAAACAAACTGAAACTTTGGCAGCTCCCCAAAATAGAAGTTTCTTTTAGAGGAGAGAGTATCTCCTCCCCTTGGCCCACCTATTTTAAGGTGAGAAAAGGGGAGAACTTTGGGCAAAGCATATGGAATAAAAGTGTGGTACTATTGGGAACTTGGGAACCCCTTGAGAGCTTTCTGGGAACAAATTGGGAACAGGAAACAAAATTCACATCACAAGTCCTTGTGCTGAACACTGGAATTTTTTCTAGCAAAAATTGTTAGGAGGTGCAAGGTAAGCTAGAAAGGCATTGTCATTTGTGCAATACTTTCCAATATTCACACGTACAGTGTAAACAATGTACACTCTGGGTAGCATCTACAGTAACACTCAGTATGTGACTCTGCAAAAATATTTCTCACATCCAAGTTTTTCTTACTAACTTTTTTTCCAACCCCACCCATAAAACTGAAATTGGGACTGCAAGTAGGTGAGGAGAGACTACTAATAGCAACCCACTTGGACCAATCAAACTATCTACCCAATCAGAAACAGGGAACAACAGTCAATAAACACGATTTGACTGTGTGTTTATTAGACTGCTCCTGGGCTCCTCCAAGTGCTCTGAAAAGCCCCACATTTGAAAAAAACAAAGTTTCCAGGGTATTCACTGGATCTGACTTATGAACCTCATCTAAGGTCTCCAGTGCAGGGTCACATACTGAACATTGGTGGAGATGCTTTAACTCATTAATCAACCATGTGGAATTTTTGGCTTCCCAGACAATCCAGTGGTATTTATTACTTTAAACTTTGAATGCCAGTACCTTCGTAATACGAAAATATTTTAAAAAATCCAATATCAGCTTCATAGGGTAAACCGGCCCATCATCGATCACCTTCCTATGAACTAACTCTTTGGCAAATCTTTCTCAATTCTTCTCCATTTTGAGTGATTTAAAATGTTATAGGAGCGCCTTCTCAAGCTCTACAAATCATCTTTGAAATACAACTCCAAAGGACCAGTGATAAAAGAGTAGTAAAGAAAATACGTTTTTAAACATTGCAAAATGCGTTTTTTAAAATTTTGACCCCTCATACTTTCACACCTCATAACTTTCTTATTTTCGATTCATTTAAAACGATTTAAAGTGCTATATAGGAGCGGCAGCTGAAGTTCTACCAATAGTCTTGGATCTCTAATAGCAAGAGAGCAACATACAACGAATTTTTTGAGTGTTTAGGAACCAGCTTTTGTGGTGTTCGATGGTTTCCTTTTTTGAGTTCTTAACCCTCTATATTTTAGGGGAGTCACAGCTTTCTCATTTCTAATCCGTTTTGGATGATTGTTAGTGTGACAGATGCGCCAAGAGGAGGGGCTCAAGTTTTGTTTGGACACCAGAAACAATGGAGCCCTCCCCTTGGATCCAGCCTGCCATGAGTGCTTAAATGTTCAGTCACCAGCCAGTTTACACTACCAGGGCCCAGTGTTTCTTTTAAGGACTTTTTTTGGTGCAGGCAAAGTGACAATAATCCAGAAAATAACTTATCCAAATTTGACTGCAAATTACACAAAGAAATAGAAAAAAACCAAAATCTTCCTATATTCTTGGCTTCCTAGTGGAACTTATCATAAAACCCTGGTGATTTGGAATTTTTTTTTTCCAAAATTTGTCAAATTTATTCCTTTTTTTTTTTCATGAAAAATCCTTTGTATAAGTTGAAATCATATTTTTCAAGTCCAAAGTTCGCCAATAAAAAGAAAAGTTACCATGCCCACACAAATCTCAATATCATGTTTCTATACCGGGTATTAGGCTCAAATGCTTATTGTGACAGTTCTAGGTGTGTCCACCTTATTGAGGTTCTGGATTTTAATGTTCATCTGGGTTGTGGCCCGTTGGTTTCAGGAAATTTTTTTAAAAAAAAAGTTTAAATTTTTTTTTGAAAATCATTTATTAATGCAAAAAAAAGGCTAAATGTGTTAAAAGTTTACATATAAATAACAATGCCATTAAATTTTAGCTTTTCCTTCAAATACAAGGATCACAGTCATTTTGATCATTCTGTCACGGAAGTAGTAGCAACATAGACATTGAAATGGTGAAAAAATGTTTGTGTTGTTCATGAGTACATAGGCCTCGGGAATTTTGATACATGTCGATAATTCATTCATTCATTCATTCATACATTAAGTCTTCAAATTTTGTACATGCTTATTATGGGAAGGCTTTTTCGATTTGACATCCAAGAGTCAATTTCCTCATCATACATAGTGCAATTGGACCACGACTGCAGAGGGTGCGAAGAAGTCACTGACTCCACATATCAAACAAACCCGTTGCGCATGCTTTAAAAGACAGACAGACACACACACACACATGAGGGAGTTGTTAAAAAATTGTTTTGCTGATTGAATGTAATGTACACTCAAATCAGGTGTGTACATGAATGTTGTACCCTGAATATGACAATGAGACAGGCTCTGCGAAATGGGTGGGTACACACTCTCCTCTTCTGGAACTTCATTCTATGCTTCAGCCTTTGTATAAGCATCCAAGAATGCTGCCTTTGCACGGTTTGTGTAAGACTCTTGGGTGGTGCAGGATTAAGGCAGGATGAACTGCAGAGCAATGTCTTTTTTTTGCATCATCCCAATCTCTCAGGTAAGTAAGTAAGTAGTCTAGTAGTACGTACTCATTGGGTACTCTCTGGTTTCTGGTTTCTTGACAAGGCCCTTTCCATTTGTGGGAGAAAAAGGTAAACAAGGGGGTGTGTGTGTCACACCATGGACTTGCCATTTACATTAAAAAGTATGTTAAGACAAAAAAGAAGAGTTATGGAAACTCAAATATTTCATGATGCAAAAATATGACCTCCAAAAAAATCGTCTGAAAGTAACCAAAATCCTTCAAGATATTAGAACTCTATAATAACTAATCTCAAGTTTCAACACAAGCCAAAAATATCATCTTTCAAAAATCCTCATATAGAAAGAGACCTATTGGGTACCTAGGGGCAAAAATCCCGCAAGCTACCACACTCTATAATGAATCTGAACACAATATCCTTGCCTAAAAACAGTGGGACACAGACTGTGATGCAGAGGACAAATTCACAGCATCCTCTGGCTCTTCTTCGTGTTCTCCTATTCCCACTTGGTTGGTAAAGGGTAAACATTCATGGAAGGTGTTGTAGGTAGTAGTAGATAATTGGGTACTGAGAGGGGGGTGTGTCCCTTTGTTCCATCTCTCTGTACAGAATCAATTGAAACCTACTAACACTGACTGTTACTTGCCCAGGGACAGGCTGCCAATGTAGAGAAAAGATTGCTGGAACTTGAGTTATTGACTTTGCAGAAAGGGTAATTGGGTCATCTCTTCATGTTTTGGGCTTCACCAAAACAAGATTGGTTAATGCCCTCAGAGCAAGGGAGTTCTGGAAGTCAGTGGGCCATTGGCTCCATCTCAGATGCTTACTTTTGGAGCTCCATGGGCATATATAACTGAATGTAGAAATGACACAACTTTGATTCATTCCTATGGGTGTTTTTGTTTTTCAAAACACCTGCCTCTTAATGCACAAACCTATTACACTCTAGGAATAAGAGTCCACCAAATACACTAAGAAATTTCTCCAAGTGCTGTATGAAAACCAGAAATCACAACTCTGCACACCTTTCAGGGAAGGGGATCATGGTACATGAATTGAACCTGCTGTCGTGCACAATGTTGGGAGCTGTGAATAGTCCTAAGATTTCAATTATATTCCACGTACATGTGATGTGACTGGACTCACTTTGAAGGTTTGTTTGGGAAGAGAAAAAAAACCCTAGACTCGAACAATGCTTGTGATATGCATGGGATCAACCCACTTCTGTACAGTACCTGCAATACATCATTCACCCACCTTTCATGTACAAGTATTGTATTAAACATGTTGGTATATATGATGAACATTGGTATCAATATCATACTTATTAGAGCTTCCATTTGTGTTCAAATGTGTCTCTTCTTTAGGACTTTTGCATTCATGTCATGAAACCATTAGTAACCATAGATATGAATTCAGTACTAACCGACTGGAGCTCATGGATTCGGAAACCCTATCAAAGGCTTTTAAATTTCAGCAATTTAAAATTTACATTTATATTAAATGTTGAAAAATGGAGTGGTGCTCCTCACCACCCAAACACAATCTCACAACCCATTTTTGCTACATCACTACAAAGTTGATACCAAAGAAGCAAGGAGGACAAGTTGCCTAATATTTTCGTATCAACATAAACCTTAAACCCTAATACCATATTGGTATGGTGTCTTGTTGGTACTTCCAAACCCTAATACCAAGGCAATATTGATATGAACACCAATATCACAAAGTCTAGGGCTAGGTTGGTCCGGTCTTTGACACCATTATTACTATCGTTGTTGATACTAGGTATGCCAAACCAACACTGAAAATTTCTAAAGTTACCCAATTTTTATTGTTATGAGAAATGTAAGTTTTGACTTCGATGATTAAGCTTATATTTGAATAATTAAAATTTTCATGGTTATTTATATCTTGTGCATCCCAAGTTTTGGTAAAAGTAAAAGTGATAAAAGGTAGGTTCATTTTTTGGTTAACACATCTCAAAAAGTGGACCCTATCGTGGTGATAACATTTATGGCATCCTTGTTCACATTTAGTTTCCATCCTAATAATTACAAATGATCAATAAGTAACCCTTATCTTTGTTAACACATAGGGGTATGATAATCATGATTATTATTCAAGATGATTGACAATGATAATAGAGTTGAAATATATGTTCCCTATAAATTAATGTTGGCCCAATATTAATAAATGACTTGGGTACTCAATTGACTATAAATATTCAATTTAGGTTTAAATGTTGAAAATTAACTTGTTGGATGGGAAACAAAACAAAAGTCAACAATGACCCTAGCCCACTTAATACGAAGTGTGTAAATATATGCTAAAACCTTGTGAATCCAATATCATTTTGACAAAAAGTGATGCATGTCTTGTATCCTTCTATGTACATCTTAGTTCCATCCATATAATTTATTTCATTAAACCTCAAACTTTATATATATATATGGTGTTCCTCCTTTAGCAATGTTTTCCCACTTGTTGTACTACACCACCTTTTATAGGATAGATCTATAATTTAGATCGAAGAGCTTCAATTTTCATATAGCATTGAGACTTGAATTTGTAGGACAACATTTTGTTGGACATTTTGGAGCCAACTTCATGACCTCCATGACATTGGTGCCTTGGGTCAATTGAAAGCAATTTTGGCTTGGAATTATTGATACAAGAAATGTATAAACTATCAATTCATTTATTGTTGCTCACGTTTGATAGCTATTGAAGTTTGATCAAAGTTGGTTTTTGGTGATTATAAATCTCCGATGGAAACTATAGTGGATTTGTGTATTCATTTGTGCATGGGTCTCATTTAAATGGTCTCCAAATTTTGTTCCAAGATTTTTTATGTTTTATTAGTGTTCATATTTTGCAATTTCCAATGTTCAATTGGAGATGATAACTCAACTAGAACATGTAATCAAATCATACCTTGATTATTTTTTTTAAAGACTTTCCATTTAACTTGAAACTTTCTATGTTTGTTGTCATTCACATTTGGGCATTCTAGGGTTTTGTTTAACTCAATTGGACATGGTGATAACTCAAATTAAACTTGATAGGTGTTTTTTTGACAACTCTTCATTTGTTGGGTCTCTTCTTATAAAATTCAATAATATTGCAAATATTGAAATGGTTCGTGATGAACATTTTATTTATGTGGATGTCTTAAATGATGTTATGACAATAAGGGTTGATGATTTAAGGCCCTAACATGATTATATTTCAACTACTAATGCACTAGTTATAACTAAAACTAATATAAATCCAATAGTAGAAATTGTGTGGGATTTGTTTTGTGTTCAACTAATATTGAATCAAAAGTTTTGTCAAACCTTCAAAGCAAGTTGTCTCTCCCTTGGCCTTTTTTTGGCTAATGATAATATAATGCCATTAATATTTTTAAAGCTTTTAAAATCGTGGGGCGTGTAATGCATCATTCTATTTCCTAAGCTTAAGCTTATAGTATTAATAACACCACAAATAAAAAAAGAGTGGTCATTTATAACATTTGGACCATGCAATTGCATTTATGAAGAAGAATGTCACATTTGAACATGTAGATGTTAGGGTAAGGTGGAAGGTAGTTAATCAAAAAAGTTGATGAACTGAAGAAAAGGCTTAACATTACATTAGTCTTTGTTATAAAACCATATTTAACCATTTTGGAAATGATAGTTTTTACAAGATGGAGGACAAGTAGATTAAATTTGTGGAGGATTTGGCCTTTTATGTTGCTAAAGGTTATATGCCAATTTCTATTGTAAATAACCATTAGTTGTGACAAATGTTTTTGCTTCAATGTATAAGTGTGGTCTTTCCAAATCCAAAACAAGTTGTTGACTATGTGTTATTCCCAATTTGGTGGCAAAGACCATGGAAATGTAGTCTTAAGTATGTTTTGAACAATTATATTATAGTGGCTACATCTAGTTTTGATTTATGGATATCCAATCTAAAAGACACATAAATGCCCTCATGATGATCTTTGTTATCTCACAACGAGTTTTTTATCATGTTATATAGTCCACGTGTTTGAAGCTACATATATTCTAAGATCTCCAATTGGTAACCCAAATGAAGGAAGTTTTCCAATTTTTATTTTTGTTAGATAAGATGATTACTTACATGAAGGATGAAAGAAACAACCTTTCCATCCTTGCAAGAGCTTTGACCTTGGGGGTTACATGTGCACCTTTGGCACTTAAGGCTCCTTAGCATGGAAATTGTTTTGGGCATGCATTCAACAAAGTTTGTTTGTAAATTTGCAATGATTTGAATGTGCGTTGGTTGGTTGAAGGTCAATTTGAAGCTTGTACACAAGTTGCTTTGGTAAAAACAATAACATGGACCAAAAAGTTGAGCAATGGATGCATTAAATGGGAGGGAGCTTATTTGGATGTTAAGGTTCACCATTCAAAATTCATAACACTCATAGAAACTACATTTTCCAACAAGGTCATTATAATCTAAGAAACAATGAATATTGATATGTGATTAACTTTTAATATGGAAGCCAAAAAAACTAGGAGTTGCAAGGTTGTGTAACACATGCTCATGCATGAACAATTTGCAAAATGATTATTGAAACTATGCTTAATGTGGTGAAGCAATGTAGCCTCAATTAGACCCAATGTTACTAACTAGTAATTTTATTGTGCCATAAATACAACCTTTTTTATTAGTGATTTCATGCAAAATGAAATTGTTCAATTTGAAGCCAACTCCATTGTGTTGATAAGAGGGGATTTTGATTCGAAGTTGCAAGCTATGTGCATACACATGATGGGAGAAGATTTGGAACAACAATGGTTCCATTTTTGTTGTTTGCAACTATGCATAATGTGTTGAAAGTTTTTAACACGCTTGAGTTGATGCTAGATGCACAATTTAGGAACCTTAACATGGTGATGACTTTGGGAAGAAGGCCAAAGGTAATGTAGGATGGCAACGTATGACAACAAGACATTCATGCAATTTCTTCTTGTTGCCTTTAATTTCAAACTCAATCCTAGTGTTGTTAACCCTTTTGAAGCTATGATCCATGATCCAAAAAACTATATTTTTGGGGAATTGACATCAAGTGAAGATGTTCACAAAAATTGTTAATTCAAGAATGAATTGTCCTTGTTTTACCACCTTCATCAAAGCTTGAAGAATGCAAGTTGTCCTTAATTTGGAGGAACTTGTAAAAAACCAAGTTTTGAAATGTATCATTTGTTACATGCCAATTCTTGGTATCATAGGTTCACAAATCAAAATCAAACACATCTTTAACATAAAATGAGTGCTAACGAGCATCCAAAGATGAAATTTGGAAATTAAAAACATTACAAGCTTTTTTATGATCTTGAAGAATTGGTTGGACGATGGAAGGGTAAATTATGCAACAAAAGGGGATTTTTCAATTAAAAAGTTAATATCATTGATGATAATGTGTTTGTGTTTGATTCAACAAGGTGATTGGATGATGGGGAGATGGAATGATTTTATTTCTATTTTCATTTTCAATATTATCTAATTTTTTGTTACCATGGACAATTTAACTTCAAAAAAAAGTTGGATGTGTTATTTTGATATTTTGATAAAATGTAGTTTGATTGAATTACTTTAAAGGATATCAATCGATTTCTTGGCTTGATGTTTGCATACACGTGTGATTTCAAAATTTGGACCTAAGTTGCATGTGTGGTTTCACATTGTTCAAAGTACAATTTTGTTTATTGACATGCTATTACCTTCGAATTCCTTCTACCATTTGAGAGAGGTGGCAAGGTACATTGCATGGTTATTGCTATTAAAAATCTTTTGTGTTTATTTCTTGGGATTTCAAGATTTGGCATTAGAAAATGTGACCTCCATAGAAAGAATGAATGATTATGAAAAGCAATTGAAGCTAATGGTAATTCCTAAATATGTAAGTCCAAATGAAAAGTTGGTAATGTGGGGTGAAAGTTTATTTCAAGGCAACATCAATTAGATATGGAAGAAATATGGGTGCATTTCCTCTAATATGAGCCACAAGTGCCAATTTCACAAAGTCCATATAACGAGTAGATGACACAATTAAATTGATGTGGCATAACATGATTGGTCATTCTAGGAAAATATTCTTAGTATCATGATTGACCCATCATCAAATTTTGATTTTAATTCTTATGGCTCAAAAAAATGTTGCATTATACTATTATGTGAAAGTTTTATTTTAAAACATTCCCATGAAAATATCATAAATGAAAATTTCAAGACCTTTTAAGAATCCTCTAAGTAGCAAAAACATTGGTTACAAACACCTTGGCATGCTTTTGCATCCCATAATTTTGTTGTCATCATATTTTGGATTCCAACATATTACATAATAAAGAAGTCCATGCAAAAAAATACAAGATTCAAGTAATGCATTCATTTTGAAGCCATAAAACCTTCGAATTAAAAAAATGGTTATGACAAAGGTAGCTCCTAGAAAAAAGAATGCACCCTTATGTCTTGGTGGAAATGTTTAGTATCATTCAAATCTCATTCTTTATCGACAAGTTCAATAATAATAAAAAAATTGTATCAAGCATATTTAGTTATAGTATTTGGAAATTTTTGAACCTTCCATTACCAAATCATTGGATGGAAAGTTTGTAATGTTAGTCTTATGAGTATTTTGTTTTTCCATTGATTCTTTGAAGTTTGTGAAGGTATGATTTCTTGTTACTAAATTTAAATTTGTGTTTATTCATATTTATTTTGGTAGAATCTATAACAAATAAAAGACGAAAAGCTTAAACATGCTTCAAATGATGAAGACCCTATGAAAAAGGTCTTGTGGTATTGTTCAAATTTGGTTTTTTATCCACAAGGTTAATCAAAACTAAATTATGTCAAATGGATTCATGTTTAAGTAACTAAAAGGTCCTTCAATTTTTTTTGTAATTTGTTTTGCCTTCAATTTTTGAAGAACATGGAAGCTAGGTGTTTTGTTGCCAAATGTAAATTTATGTTGACTATTGACTCAATCTCTTGGAGGAATTTGCAACCAATAAAAGAAGAGTGGTTGGAAAAACACGTCAAGCGATGTAAACATTATGAAAAAGGTCTTGTTGAATGTTTATGTTATTGTTCAAATATAATGTTTTGTCCACAAAATCACCCAAAGCAAAATTATGTCAAATGGATTCATGTCTAGGTAATTAGAAGTTCCTTCAAAAAAATATTGTGTAATTTGTTTTACCATCAATTTTTAAGATCATGAAGGTTAGATTCTTTGTTGCTAGAAGTGAACTTGTGTTGATTGTTAACTCATTTTCTTGGGCGAATCTACATAACAAATGGTCAACTAGAAATAGACCTCAAATGATGCAATATTATGAAAGAGGACTTGGTGGATGCTTATGTTATTGTTCAAATCTAATGTTTCATCCACAAGATCAACAAAAATAAAAATTGTGTCAAGTGGATTTCTATTTAAGTAATTGGAAATTCCATCACTTTTATGTCTAACTTTTTTTTCCCCCTTAGTTTTTAAAGATCTTGGATGAACTAAAGGTGTTTTGGTGCCAAAAGTAGACTTGTGTTTGGTAATCAAAAGGTTTTTTAATTTTAATTTAATTTTTTTGCTATCATTTTTTGAGGATACTAAATGTTAAGAGTTTTTTTGCTTCCATCAATTCATTCTCTTTTGGGAATAAGCAAAATTAATAATAAATCATTGAAAGTAGACCTCAAATGATGGAGACATTGTGAAAGAGTCTTGGGGGATGCTTTTGTCATTGTTAGGAGGGGTACTCTTCTTTGAATTGAATACATAAGTAAATATATAAGGTTAATGTATTAGATGTTGGATAAAGATTATAATTTAATTATTTATATAATAGAGTTATTTTTATTTTGAAAATGAAATATAATTAATATAGGATATATGTTATTTCATGGTATTAGAAAAAATATGGAAAAATTTATAACATATGTACTAAACATTTTAGATATTAGTTGTTAATAGGTTCAATTAGTAGATTATGAAATTTTAATCGAAGAGCTCTTGTATTTTTTTTCCATTTGTTTGTTAAATCTTGCATCCTTTAGTTACTATAATGAAAACATTGTTTAATTGTTGATTATTCCCTTGAAAAGCAAGTTTTTTCGACCTTGTTACAAGATGATAACTATACTTTGATTTGACATGCCTCCCTTTTTCATTTTCATTTTTCATTCATAATTTTTATATGGTATATTATTTAGCTTACTAAACAATCAATTATCAACTTCATTTTTTTGTGAATTATTTCACAAGGTGTAGGAGACAATGGTATTGGGTCACAAGGAATATCAACAACATAAACATGATGTAAAAATTATGAACACCATAATAAATGTGCCAACCATGTCATATATAATGGGCTAGGAATAATCAATTTATATTTATCATGATCATGTAAGGTGTTAGACATGTTATATTACAAGATCATCGGACTTGTTGTCAAGTTAGGTTTCATTTTTTTTTTCTATTGTTCCATTTGTGTATCAATATTTAATTAAGGATTGAATTTACATTGGACAATATTCATATCTCAAATTGCCAGTCGTATAGGCAATTGTTGTTGTCTAATCCCAAAATCTCATATTTTAAACATGTATTAGAAAATGCATTAACCACAATATTTCTTGATCTTGCTTGTTGTGAAGGCATAAACACACTATGGGTGACCCAAATTGTTGTCACAAAATAATTCTTCTATAATTATCTTTTTCGCTAATGTATGGACACATCTTAAATTTTTTTTGTTTGCTTTAAATATGTTTTATTAGTTTTAAACTTAAGCTAATAAATTATTTAAAGAAATAAAATAAACATTGAAAAACTTGAACTTATGGAATATATTTTAAACAATAATACATTTCACATAATATGAAAAAATACAAATATACTTGAAACTAGGGTTGTGAGTGGAAATTTTTTGTGATTTTTTGGGTGGTGAATGATATTAATATACACTAATTGAATTTAGAACCATTTAGGGGTCTAGAAATTTTGGTTGAAAATTCTTACAAAAAATTGTGTTTTTTTGCAGTTATTGAATAAGAGAAGCATGTTAATTTTTTTTAAAGGAAAAAATCATTACCATATGAAAAAGGAGGAAATTTTATAAGTGGGCATTTCAATTTTCTTTTTTAAAAACCAGGTTTCATGAATCACAAACATGAAACATTATGGACATTGAAAAAATGTGTGTTATATATTCCATATACCTTGATTTTATCTAATCCTCTTCATCTAACCATTGGATCAAAATAAACTTTAATTCAAAATGAACTTTGAGTTTCAAAATATTGTCATGCACATTCTAAAGTTTTTTGCTTGTGATTAAGATTGCAAAATAATGTCATAATTTTTTTAGCTTATTACATATTATGATACTTGTTATACATCACCTTTTTTGGACAAAAGTGGGTCACTTGTAATTTGCTTTCACCCATGAAGCAAATTGTTGACAAGCACTAAAACAATTTTTTTTACATGTTTTAGCTCATTATGTAAGTGATTCACCTTTAAAATTGCAATCTTGATTTCATTTCTAGTTCCAAGCTTACTAGAATAAAAATTAAATGCACACAACATATTGAAATTGATGCAAATATAAGATTATAATGAAATATAGGGTGGTTGAAATATGTTCATATTAGAAAATTAGGAAATAATTCCTTCACATAATATGCCCCCACCCCACCCCCCCCCTCCCCCCCCCCACCCCCCCCCCCCCCCTCCCCCCCCCACACCCCCCCCCCCACGCCCCACCCCCACCCCCACACCCCCCCCCCCCTCCCCCCCACCCACACCCACACCCACACACACCACACCCACACA
>Ga0116229_10001197_pt1 | contig 39798 bp, 39 predicted proteins | sample S1TSphgellanicum_3_FD_87313 | JGI IMG/M metagenome (GOLD analysis project Ga0116229, IMG submission 87313) | Host-associated microbial communities from peat moss isolated from Minnesota, USA - S1T2_Fc - Sphagnum magellanicum MG | ecosystem: Host-associated > Plants > Peat moss > Unclassified...
CGATGAAGATCGCTTCGATGAAGAACGCAAAGCCTTCGAGCGAGAACGGCAGACCGATCACGGCGCCCGCATACTTCATGAACGTCGGCCACAAGAGGCCGAGTTCGAACGAGAGGATCGTGCCGGAGACCGCGCCGACGGCGAAGAGGATCGCCATGCCCTTGGCCCAGGTTCGCGCCAACGTGGCGTAGGCGGCGTTGCGCGTGCGCAGGTGCAGGCCGTCCGCGATGAACACGAGCAGCGGCAAGCCGACCCCGAGCGCCGCAAACACGATGTGGAAGGCCAGCGAGCTCCCCATTTGCGCGCGGGCGGCGATCACGTGGTCCATTGCGTTCATTTTGACGGCGCGAAGCGGTTCTCGTCAAATCGTTTTGTCGAGGAAGCCGTTCCCCCGAAGCCGTAGGGGACCCGATGCGTTCGTCTTCACTCGCGCTTGCTCTGGCGTTGCTGCTCGCCGCCTGCTCCTCGCCGGCTTCCGCCCCGGCGGGAAACACGGTCAAAATCGGGATGGATTTCCCGCTCAGCGGTGCGGAGGCGGCGGTCGGTCAGCCGATCGCCAACGGGGCGATCCTTGCGATCGAGCAGGCCAACGCGGCCGGCTTTGCGGGCGGCAAATTCAAAATCGAGGCGGACACGCTCGACGACACGACCCAGGGCCTGCACGATCCCGCCCAGGGCGCGCAGAACGCCAAGACGCTGATCGGCGATCCCGCCGTGCTGGCGATCATCGGGCCGTATAACTCGAATGTTGCGAAGGCCGAGATTCCGCTGACGAACGACGCGCAGCTCGCGCAGCTCAGTCCGGCGGCGACGGCCGATTCGCTCACGATCGGCGATGGGGCGAAGGCCCTGCGCCAAAGCCATCCCGACCTGGTCACGTTTTTCCGGACCTGCACGCGCGATTCCGAGCAAGGTGCGGCACTCGCGCACTTCGCCCAGACGCTGCATCTCTGGCACGTGTTCATCGTCGACGATAACGAAACGTACGGGCTCGATCTGGCCGATGCGTTCGCGGCGAGCGCGAAGAGCGATGGGCTCACGGTACTCGGACACGAACATCTCGCCGCGCACCAGCAAGATTTCAAAGCGCTGCTCACCAAAATCGCGGCCGCGCACCCCGACCTCGTGTTCTTCGGCGGCGTGACGACGACCGGCGGCGCGCTCTTGCGCCGCCAGATGCCGGACGCCGGCCTCGGCAACGTCCCGTTCTTCGGCGGCGACGGGATCGCGAGCGACGACTTCCTCAAAACGGCCGGCGCGGCCGCCGACGGCACGTACTGGACGATCGCCGCGCCCGACGTTAACCGGCTCGGCAGCGCGCGGGAATTCGTGGCCGCCTATCGCAAGCGGTTCAAGTCCGAGCCGATCGGCTACAGCGCCGCGGCGTATACGGCGACGCAGATCGCGCTCGCCGCGATCGCGAAAGGGATCGGCAGCGACGGAACGTTGCCGGCGCGCGCGACCGTGGTTGCGGATGTTGCCGCGACCAAAGGCTTTTCATCGCCGATCGGGATCGTCGGCTTCGATGCGAACGGCGATACGACGGCGCCCGTGTTGACGTTGCAGCACGTCAAAGCGGCCAAGATCGAAACCGTCGACGTCTACACCGTCAAGTAGCGCCGCCCGCCGTGTCGCTCATCGCGCAGCAGATCGTGAACGGCCTTGCGCTGGGCGGCATCTACGCGCTCATCGCGCTCGGCTATACGATGGTATTCGGTATCATCGAACTGATCAATTTCGCCCATGGCGACGTTTACACGCTGGGCACGTTCTTTTCGCTCGCGATCCTCGGATTGCTCGGTGCGACCGGGGAATTGCACGGGCCGTTTCTGATCGTGGCGGTCGTCGTGACCCTGGTGCTTGCGATGGTGCTCAGCGGCCTCGTCGGCGTCATCATCGAGCGGCTCGCCTATCGCCCGCTGCGGAACGCGCCGCGCCTCGCGCCGCTGATCACGGCGATCGGCGTGTCGTTCATCTTGCAGAACCTGATGATCTACTGGCACGGTCCCTCGCCGCTGCCGTTCCCGCAGATCTTGCCGAACCCGACGTATGCGATCGGTCCGGTGCAGATTGCGGCGAAGCAAGCTTTCGTGATCGTGCTCGCGGTCGTGTTGATGATCGTGCTGCAACTGTTCGTTACGAAGACGAAACTCGGCGCGGCGATGCGCGCGACCGCGCAAGATCGTGATGCGGCACGGTTGATGGGCATCGACGTCAACGCGACGATCGCGCTGACGTTCTTCATCGGCTCGGCGCTGGCGGGCGCAGCCGGCTTCGTCTCGGGTGTCTACTACGGCACGACGTGGTTCTTCAACGGCTTTGCCGCCGGTCTCAAGGCGTTTACGGCCGCCGTCCTCGGCGGGATCGGGAACATCGCCGGGGCGATGCTCGGCGGCTTTGCGATCGGCCTGGTCGAGTCGCTGACGACGCAGTTGCTTTCGGATCAATGGAGCAACATCGTCGTCTTCGCGCTGCTCGTCGTGGTGCTGATCTTCCGGCCGACCGGCTTGCTCGGCGAATCGCTGCCCACCAAGGCCTGATGCGCAAGCTCGCACGCGGCGTGCCGCCCAAGCTCGCCAGGGGCCTGCTGTTCATCGCGCTGGCCGCGATTTTGCCGCTGGTCGTGCACGACGGCGGCTTCGTCAATTTTCTCACCGACGCGGGGGCGTACGTGCTGCTCGCGCTGGGCCTCAACATCGTGGTCGGTTTCGCGGGGCTGCTGGACCTCGGCTATGCCGCGTTCTTCGCGATCGGGTCCTACGCGTACGCGATGCTGGCCTCGCCGCAATTCGGGATTCACATCCCGTTTTGGATCATGCTCTTTCTTGCCTCGGGGATCGCGGCGCTCTTCGGCATCTTGCTCGGTGCCCCGACGCTGCGCTTGCGCGGCGACTATCTCGCCATCGTAACGCTCGGCTTCGGGGAGATCGTCCCACAGACGTTCCTCAACTTACCGCAGTGGACGGGTGGTCCCAACGGCCTCGGCAACCTCGATCAGCCGGTCTTTTTCGGCTACCGGTTCGGCTTCAACATTCTGCCGTATTACTACGTGATGCTGGTGCTCATCGTGCTCGCGGTCGTCGTCGCGCAGAACCTGCGCGATTCGCGCCTCGGCCGCGCCTGGATCGCGATTCGCGAGGATGAACTCGCCGCAAAGCACGTCGGGATCAACACGACGACGACCAAACTCGCGGCGTTCGCGCTCGGCGCGTCGTTCAGCGGCCTGGCGGGCGTTGCGTACGGCGCCAAACTGCAGCTCGTCTCACCCGACCAATTTCAGTTCAGCGTGTCGGTGGCGATCCTCTCGATGCTCGTGCTCGGCGGTATGGGCAACATCACCGGCGTGATCCTCGGCAGCATCCTGATCTCGTCGCTCGACCGCCTGATCTTGCCGCAAGCGTCGAACCTGATTTTTGCGCTGGCGCACGTGCGCGTCGATCTGAGCAATTCGCGCTTCCTGATCTACGGCGCGATCCTGGTGTTGACGATGCTCTTGCGGCCGGAAGGCCTCTTACCGAATCGCCGCCGCCGCGCCGAGCTGCACGCGGGGACCGCGGAGGCGATGCCCTGATGGGCCTGCTCGAGATGGAAGCCGTCACCCAGCGCTTCGGCGGCCTGCTCGCGATCGATGCGCTCGACTTCACGGCGGAGGCCGGCAGCATCACGGCGCTGATCGGTCCGAACGGCGCGGGCAAATCCACCGTGTTCAACGTGCTCACCGGCATCTACCGGCCCACCGCGGGCGCCGTGCGATTCGACGGCGTCCGCATCGACGGCCGCGATTCGGCCGCAATCGTCGCGCTCGGCATCGCGCGCACGTTCCAGAACATCCGCCTCTTCGCGCAAGCCTCGGTGCTGCAGAACGTGATGACGGGCGAGCACGTGCGTTTGCACGCCAACCTCCTCGAGTCGATCCTGCACACGCCGCGTCAACAGACGGAAGAGCGCGCTGTCCGCGAGCGGGCGCGCGAGCTCCTCGCGTTCGTCGGCTTGACCGGCGTCGACGAAGCCGCTGCGGCCGACTTGCCCTACGGTTCGCAGCGCAAACTCGAGATCGCCCGCGCGCTGGCGAGCTCTCCGCGCCTCTTGTTGCTGGACGAGCCCGCCGCGGGGATGAACCCGACCGAGAAAAACGGACTCATCACGCTGATCGAACGCATCCGCGAACGCGGCACGACCGTGCTGCTCATCGAACACGACATGGGCCTCGTGATGCGCGTGGCGGAGCGCATCACCGTGCTCGATCACGGCGAGCGCATCGCCGTTGGAACTCCCGCCGAGATTCGTGCCGACCAGCGTGTGATCGACGCCTACCTCGGGAAGCCCGCTTGATGGCGCTGCTCGAGGTGGACGGACTCGTCGCGCGCTACGGCCGCATCACCGCGCTGCAGGGCATCTCGCTGACCATCGAAGCGGGCGAGATCGTCACGCTGCTCGGTGCGAACGGCGCCGGAAAAACGACCACGCTGCGCACGATCAGCGGCCTGATGTCTTCGGCCGCCGGCCGCGTTCGATTCGATGGCGTCGACATTACGAAACTGCCGGCGGAACGAATCGTGCGAGCGGGAATCGGTCACGCCCCGGAAGGTCGCCGCGTCTTTCCGCGCATGACCGTTCGCGAAAACCTGTTTCTGGGCGCCTATACGCGCAGCGGGAAGCGTGAGATCGCCGACGATACGGAGCGCATCCTCACAACGTTTCCGCGCCTTCGCGAACGGCTGGATCAGCGCGCCGCGACGCTCTCGGGCGGCGAACAGCAGATGCTCGCGATCGGCCGCGCGCTCATGTCCCGCCCGCGCCTGCTGCTCCTCGACGAACCGTCGCTCGGCCTCGCCCCGCTCCTGATCCAAACGATCTTCGAGGTGATCGCCGACATCCGCATTCGCGGAACCGCCGTCTTGCTCGTGGAGCAAAACGCCCGCGCGGCGCTAGCTGTCGCGAGCCGGGGGTACGTGCTCGAGTTGGGCCGGATCGCCCTGGCCGGCACGAGCGCGGATCTCCTCGCAAACGATGCGGTCGCCGCCGCGTATCTCGGCGGCGCGGCATAGCGCCTGTTATCACGTCTTCCCGATGTCATGGGTGTCACGGAATTCAGCAGTGTCATCCTGAGCCTTGTATGTCATCCTGAGCCTGTCGAAGGATGGGCATGAGAAAAATCTTCGAGCCCCGGCCACGATCACATCGAAACGCGCCATACGCTGCAAGGCCCATCCTTCGACAGGCTCAGGATGACATACGACAGGCTCAGGATGACACGTTGCATTACGTTCGGCGAACGTTCGAATTATTCTCGAGCATAGACTAATCGCGCCGGAACAAATTCCAAATCGTATCGGTGTTCGTGATGTAACGCGCGAGCGAAATCGCGAACGCTAGAACCGCGAAAAATAGCAAGAACCATTTTAGTGGTGGTGGCGCGAAGAATCCGAACAGCAGCAAAGCGAACACGCTTGATACGATGCCGACACCCGCGGTGACGCGCGGCTTTGGTGGATAGTCGAAGGGATCGAACGGCATAAGCCACGGTTCTCGGCGCACCTGCGGAGGCCCCCGCCTTAACGAAGCGCGAGCAGCGCGAGGGTCAGCGCGATCGGCGTAATGAAGAGGCCCGCACGTAAGAATGACAACGGCGAAATGTTCTCGCCGCTCTTGCGGACGATCGCGAGCCAGAGGATCGTCGCGAGCGATCCGTTCGTCGTGAGGTTCGGGCCGAGGTTCACGCCGATGAGCGCCGCAAACGCTTTTTGCGCATCGGGATGCAGCGCGGTCAACGTTTCGCCGGTGTTGAGTCCGGCCGGCAGATTGTTGGCGATGTTCGAGGCTACCGCGAGCGCCCAGCCGATCGCGAGCGGCGGCGTGTGCTCGATGAGGGTGCGCGTCCAGCCCAGGGCGCCGGCGTTGTCGACGGCCGTCACGATGACGAAGAGTGCGGCGGTGAGCGGCACGATCGGCCACTGGATGCCGGAGGCAAGCGATGGGAGTCCGCTGCGACGCCGGATCCCCAGAACGAGCGTCGCGAGGATCGCCAGGCAAAGCGCCGCGGTGCCGAGAGGGCCGTTTCGCGCCGATACGGCGATTAATACGAGCGCTGCGATCGCGAGCGTCGCGAGGGCGCTCGGTGCCGGCCGATCGGCCAGCGAATCGTCCCGCATCGCGTGGTTCTTCCGGAGCGATTCACGGAACAGCAGGCCCAGGCCGACGGCCGTGACGGCGACGGCGATGACCGAAGGCACGATCAGCCAGCGCAACCACGTCCCGAGTCCAGGCATCGCGCTCCCGAATACGAGCAGATTCGACGGGTTCGAGATCGGCAGGATGAAGCTTGCCGCGTTGGCGATGAACGCGCAGGCGAAGAGATACGGCAGCGCCGGGGCATCGGTACGCCGTAGCGCAACGATGACGGCGGGCGTCAGCACGACGATGGTCGCGTCGTTCGACAGCAGTGCGGTCGTGAGGATCCCGACACCGTAAATGATCGCAAAGAGCCGCAGGCTCGACGTCCCCGCCGCACGCACCGCGTGTGAGGCGGCCCAGTCGAAGACACCTTCGATCTTCGCGAACTCCGCAAGCGCCAGCATCCCGATCAGAAACGCATAGACATCCAGCCCGCGGGCAAGCGCGCCTAGCGCATCATGCGGCGAGATCGCGCGAACGAGGACGAGCGCGAGCGCGCCGGCGGCAGCCCACCACGCTTCGTTGATGCGCCACGGGCGCAGGATGACGCCGGCGAGGGCCAGCGCCGCGATCGCCCAGACCAGGTGCGGTTAGGCGCGGGCGCGCGAGGGACGGTAGAGGTGCGCCGCGCCGTACACGGGCACGCCGCCGACGAGCGTGGCGAGCACGTTGTAGTCGGCGTCCCAGATCGAGAGATCGGCGCGCTTGCCGGGTTCGATCGTCCCGAGTTCGCGATCGAGGCCGAGCAATTTGGCGGGCGCGCTCGTCGCGCACATCAGCGCCGTCTCGAACGGGATATCCGCATACATCATCAAGTTGCGAACCGCTTGATCGATGTGCAGTGCGCTCCCCGCGATGGTGCCGTCTTCCGAGCGCACGACGCCGCCTTCGATGCGATACCCGCTGCCAGCCGGCGGCATGTTGTCGGTCGTGAGCACGAGGCGATCGCGCAGCGTGCGATAGAGCAAATCGACCATCGGCGGAGAGACATGAAACCCGTCGGCGATGAGCTGTACCGTCGTGCGCGGTTCTTGCATGAACGCGACGAGGATCGAGGGGTCGCGGTGATCGAGCGGCGGCATCGCGTTGAACGCGTGCGTGAGGGTGCGAAAGCCCAGACCGATCGCGAGCATTCCATCGCGGTAATGCGCCGAGGTGTGGCCGGCCGAGCAGACGATGCCCTGGTCGAAGAAGAGGCGCGCGACTTCGTCGGCGCCGTCGATCTCGGGCGCCATGGTCACCATCACGAGCGCGCCGCGGCACGCTTCGATCATCTCGTTCGCGCGCTCGAGCGTGGCTGGGATGATCCATTCGCCGCGATGCACGCGGCGGAATTTCGGATTGAGGAACGGTCCCTCGAAATGGATGCCCAGGCAACGCGCGCCGAATTTCTCCGGCGATTCTTCGAGCTGATTCGCGGCTTCCGAGACTTCGGAGGCCGCGTGCATCATCGATTCCCACGGCGCGGTCATGATCGAGGCAACGTAGCCGGTCGCACCCATGCGTGCATATGCGCGCGATGCCGCTTCGACCGCGTTGCCTTGATCGCGGTTGAAGAGCATTTCGTCGGCGCCGTTCGTGTGGACGTCGATCAATCCGGGAGCGACGATGGCGTTCGTCGGCAAACCCATATCGCTCGTGCCGTCTTCCGGCAATATGCGGGCAATGCGGCCGCGTTCGATGGCGAGCCGTCCCCGGATCAGGAAGCCGTCGCCGACGGCCAGCTGGGCGGGACCGAGGATGAAAGAGTCGGACACATCAGTTCGCGTTCGGGAGAACATCGGGGCGGCCCTAGCCTACTTTCGCCCGAAAAGGCGGCCGAAAAACGACGTAGACTGTCCATTTGGAGCAGCCGTGCTTGCATGTGCCGCGAGCCGTGCGTGTTCTTCCGCCTCATGCTGCGCGCGGTCGAGCCGATGCATGTGTTCTTCGGCGTGAGCCGTGAGTGTTGTGGCGAGTGCGCCGAGCTCGTTCCAGCCGGCGGGCGCGCGCTGCGCCGCCCGTGCATCGCGATACTCGACCGTCGACGTCGTAAAGATCCGCTGCGGAACGATCGCGCGTTCGCGCAGGTAGCGGTCGGCGAGCATCACCACGTTGCGCCGTTCCGCCGATTCTTCGTTATCGGCGATCGTGTGGACGAACGTCATCGGTTTGCCGAGCGCGCTCATGCGTCCGTAGAGATCGAGTTCACGATCGGAGAGTTGCCGCGAGAAGAGCGCGAGAATCTCGCTCGCGCTGCCGGCGGCGGCAAGCGTGATTTGTTCGGCGAGCGGAAAACCGGAGTCGAAGGCCGGGGTGTGCACGAGCACGAGCTCGCGCGGAAGCGACCATGGGACTTCGATCAACACCGGCGCAGCGGCAGATCGTTCGAGCATGGACTCCAGCTCGATCGGGTTCCAACCGGCATCATCGCCGAGAACGTACGCCCGGACCTCTGGTCCGTAACGCACGTGAACGGGAAAGCGCATCTCCGCGTCGTTACCCTCATCGCGCAAAATCTTCTCACCCGCAAGCGTGTTGATGAGGCTGGACTTCCCGCGTTTGAATGCTCCGACGACCGCCACGCGCCAACGTCGGGGATTGAGGCCGTGCTCGTAGGTCTGAGGATCGAAGCGTGCGCTCTCCGCGGCGTCGATGCGTTCGCGCCCGGCCTGCGTATCAAGTGGAACCGCCGGATCGGCGAGCTCGGCGCGCTCGACCCGGGACGCACGGGCGAACGTCTCGCTGATCGTGTCGATCCGAGTGGCGATCGCCCCGACGGCGGCCGCGCGCTCGCGGGCCGCGGCGGCGGCGGCTTCCCGGTCGCTGCCGTGTTCGTGAGCGGCCAGCGAGCGCTCGATGACGCCGAGCGCCTCGGAGCGGATGCGCGGCGCGATCGCGGCGACGCGCTCGGCAAGCCGCCCGCCGATCGCGGCAACGCGTTGCGCGATCGCGTCGATGTATGCGGCGAGCTCGCGGTCGAAGCCGGGGAAGAATCGCGCGTCGAGGTCGGCCAGCAGTTCGCGCTTCATGTACGCGCCGTGCGGGACGGACCGGAATCCGGCGGCGATCGCCTCGACCAGGCCCACCGCCGGGCCGCCGAGCGCGCCGAGGACGATCGACGAACGCAACCCGGTCTCGAGGTCCGTGCTCCAGGTGCCGCTCGCCGGATCGCCGTCGAAAGCGCGCGCCGCGTCTTCGGTTACCGGAAGCCGCTCGGCGGCGAGCGCATCGAGCAAGGCGCGCAGATGTCCGGCGGCATCGGCTTCCGTCGTGCCCGTTACGATCGAACCGACCGCCGCCTTGGCGCCCTCGCGCAGGCGCCGGCCGACGGCGTCCGCCGTGTCGGCGGCGAACCGGCCGATCGCGGCGGCGAGCGTCTCATCGACGATGATGTGGAGTTTCGCCCGATCGCGCAACCGCGCGACGTCGGCGATGTCGAACGCGCGGCCGAGCGTGCGCTGCAAGCCGTCGCGCATCGCCGCGCCGGCGGCGACGACGTCCGTCTGCAGCGCGCTGCCGGTCGCTTCTAGCAACGCCACCGCCGCGGCGGCACTGCGGTCCAGCGCGTCCAGCGCGGGAACCAGCGCGCTACGCTGCGCTGCGAGCTCGGCGGCCGGAAGTTCGAGCGCGTTCGCCTCGCGTGCGTAGGCGTCTCCGGCGCGCGTCGCGAGCCGGCGCGCGTCGGCGGCGGCGCGGCGCAGGCGGGACCGGCCGGTCGTCGCGACCAGCGAAGCGTCGAGTGCGGCGAGGAATTCGCGAAAGCGGCTCTGCGCGAGCAAATCGTCGTTTTCGCTGAGCAGCCCTTCGGCGTAATCGCGTGCGGAGAGCGGGAATACCGGCGTCCCCGGCGCGTGGACGGCCGCTTGCGCGACGATGCGCGCCGACGCATGCTGCCAGGCTTCGCGTTCGCCGTCGCGCATGCGCCACAGATCGATCTTCGTCTGGACGATGAAGATGCTCTCGATGTAACGCCGCACGATCCCCAAGAACGACGCATCGCCGTCCGTGAACGGCTGTTGCGTGTCGATCAGATAGAGCACGGCATCGGCGCCCGGCAGATATGCGAGCGTCGCGCGGCGGTGAGCCGGATTGATCGAGGCGAGCCCGGGTGTATCCGCGACGACGAACCCGTTGCGCAGAAACGCCGAGTCGACCCCGACGCGCACGAGATCGGGCGCGCCGCGCTCGTCGGCCGTTGCGTCGTGAACCTTCGTCTCTTCGCCGACCGCGACGAAACGCGCAAGCCGGCCGAGCGGAATGCGTTCTTCGCGTCCATCCGGGTAGTGTGCGGTGGCGATGTCTTCGGTCGCATACGAGAGTTCGGTGATCGTCGCGGTCGAAGGATTGATGTCCGTCGCCAGGAGGCCGACGATGCGCTTCGAGCCGAGCCGCTCTTCATGCTGAACTTTGCCGAGCAGCGCGTTGAGCAAGAATGATTTCCCGCTCGAGAACTCGCCGACGACGGCGAGGACGAAACGTCCATCGCGCAGGCGCGCCGCGCTGCGCTCGAGCGAGCCGGCGTCGTCGCCGGCGCCATACCAGAGCGGGTCGGCGGCGATGGTGTCCCGCAGTTCGTCCAGCGCTGCGACCGCCGCGTCGCGCGCCGCGCGATACCGCTCGAGCGGCGATTCGATCAATCGCGGATCAACGCGAGTGCCTCGTCGCGATGCTGCTCCATGAGGGCCGTGGTGTCGCCCTCGACGTTGAGGCGGATGAGCGGTTCCGTGTTCGAGGCGCGCACGTTCAGCCACCAATCGGGATACGAAATCGTGAGCCCGTCGAGCTGATCGATCTGCGCATCCGTGTAGTGCGCCTGCAGGCGCTGCAATTTGCCTGGGATATCGGCAACCTTCGAGTTGATCTCGCCGGAGCGCGAACGCTTGTCGATCGGCGCGATGACGCTGGAGACCGGACCGTCGGCACGACTGAAAACGTTGAGGCACTGCATGAGCGCGATCATCCCGGAGTCGGCGAACCAATTGCGTTTGAAATAGAAATGCCCGGAGTGTTCGCCCCCGAAGGGGATGTTTTCGTCGCGCATGATTTTCTTGATGATCGAGTGCCCGACTTTGCTGCGCACCGGAATACCGCCGTGTGCTTCGATCGCCTCGGGGACACTGCGGCTGCTGATCAGGTTGTAGAGAATCTTCGAACCCGGATTGAGGCGCAGCGTATCGATGCCGACCAGCGCCGTCACGATGTCGCCACCGATCAGCTCCGCTTGCTCATCCACGATGAACATCCGATCCGCATCGCCGTCGAAGGCGACGCCCAGATCGCAACGGTTCTCGCGCACGGCCTTCTGCAGGTCGACCATGTTCTCGGGTTCGATCGGCGAAGCCGGATGATTCGGGAACGTGCCGTCGAGCTCGAAGTACATCGGGATTACGTGGCACGGCAGATGTTTGAATACGCGCGGAACCGTCAGGCCGGCCATGCCGTTGCCGGCGTCGATCGCGATCTTGAACGGCTTGATCGCCGAGATGTCGTCGATGAACGAGAGGCAGTGCTGCGCGAAGTCGTCGAGCACGTCGAGCTGCTTCACCGTGCCGGTGCGCGCCGGCGTCGCAAAATTCCCCGCCATTGCAAGGTCCCGCACCTCGGCCAGGCCCGTCTCGAGCGAGATCGCGATCGCTTCTTCGCGGCAGAATTTGAGGCCGTTGTATTCGGCTGGGTTGTGCGATGCCGTGATCATCACGCCGCCGTCGAAGCCGTAATGGCCGACGGCGAAGTAGATGCAGTCGGTCGAGATCATCCCGATCTGCGTGACGTCGGCGCCCGCATCGGTCGCCCCCTTGGTGAGCGCGGCCATGAGCGACTCGCCGGAGGGACGCATATCGCGGCCGATGCATATGTTCGTGCGTCCGAGAGTTTCGACGAAGGCGCGCCCGACGGCGTAGGCAACATCATCGTTGATCTGGTCGGGCACGATCCCGCGAACGTCGTAGCTCTTGAAAATCGACGTATCGAAACCTGTTTGCATGGCGATCGTTCGCTTTCGGAGGAGAAAATGGGGAAACCTACGGTGCTCGTAACGCGCCGGATCCCGCAGGACGGGCTGGATCTCTTGGCGTCGCATTTCGAGGTCGATCTCAATGCCGACGACCACCCATATTCCCCGGAGGAGCTCCGTCAACGCGCCGCCGGCAAGGACGCGATCATGACGCTCCTCACCGACAAAGTCGACGCCGCGCTGCTGGGTGCCGCCCCGAGCTTGAAGATCGTCGCGAACGTCGCGGTCGGCTATGACAACATCGACTTGGAGGCCGCCCGCCGTCACAACGTTCACGTTTCGAATACGCCCGGGGTACTGACCGACGCGACGGCCGATCTCGCATTCACGCTCTTGCTCGCCGCCGCCCGGCGGATCTGCGAAGGCGACCGCTACATCCGGGCCGGCGAATGGAAGGGCTGGCAGATCATGGGCTTCCACGGCGGCGACATCGCGGGCCGGACGCTCGGAATCGCGGGCTTCGGCCGGATCGGCCAAGCCGTCGCGCGCCGCGCGACCGGCTTCGGCATGCACATCATCTACACGGACGCGCAGCGCGCCGCTACCAATGCGGAAGACGCGGTCGGCGCGCGCTTCGTGGATAAGGAAACGCTGCTGGCGCAGAGCGACTACCTCTCCTTGCACGTCCCGTATCTGCCGTCGACACACCACTACATCGGCGCCCCGGAACTCGCGGCGATGAAGAAGACCGCCTACCTCGTGAACACGTCACGCGGCGCCGTCGTGGACGAAGCCGCGCTTGCAAGTGCGCTGCGCGAGGGACAGATTCGGGGCGCGGGTCTCGACGTCTTCGAACGCGAGCCGCAGGTCGTTCCCGAACTCCTCGGGCTCGACAACGTCACGATGACACCGCATATCGCCTCGGCGACCGACGAAACGCGCGCGAAGATGTCCCTGATGGCCGCGGAAAACGTCATCGCCGTCCTAAGCGGAAATCCGCCACTCAACCCGGTGACGTAGTCGGCGTCGGCAAAGGATCGCGAAGAGTTCCTCCGCGGCGACCGCGACGTTGGCGAAGCACAGCGGCTGAATCGGTACGGCCGGTATGCTAGTGCCATCGACAAACCTCGATTGGCTGCGTGCCACGCGGGGGCGCGTTCTCAAGGACTAGGTTGCGGCTTCTGGTGGCACCGCAACACGCATGTCCCCGCAGCAAGCGCAACGAGGTTTCACGCTGATCGAGATCGTCGTGGCGGTCGCGATCTTTGCCGTCGTGACGATCGTGCTCTTCGAGTTGATGCGGCAGTTGCACGGGGTGACGGCACGCTATCAGAGCCGCCAGGTCGGGATTGCGGCGGTCGCGCAGTTTGGCGACCGGTTACGGAGCGAGGCGCTCGGGGCGCTTGCGATCGAGGTGACATCGGCGGCGTGTAATGAAGTCGAGTTCGTCTCCCAAGATGCCGGCGGATATCATTTCTGGAGTTACCGTTTCGTGCCCGCGAGCGGAAACGCGAGCGCGAGCGTCGTGCGCACGACCGGCTCCTCGCCGATCGTGCCGTGCGCGGCGACGGTGAATTCCGAAACCGTCGTCGACGGCGTACAACGCATGACCGCTACGTCTTTCACGCTCGCGCAAGTCGCGAGCCACACGGATCCGTTTGGCGGCTCGGCCGACACGCCGTTCGTTCAAACCGTCGCCGCGCAGAATCCGAATCTTGCGGTGTCCGTCGATCTCCACGTTGCCGATGCGAGCGGCAGCAACTTCGCGGGTGGAAACGGCATGGTGGAAGTGACGCTCGCTTCGCCGATCGCGGCGATGGCGTTCGACATCGCGCCCGGCGTGCGACCGTCGGGGTATCAGAAAGTGTTGACCTACACGTGTGCGCTACGCAGCGGATGCGGCACCGGGATGCCGCCGCCGGCGTTTCTTTCCGGCGCCGACGTCTCGCGGTGCCAGTACGCAACCGCCGTCGTCATCGATGCGAACGCGACGCCGGTAGCGGTCGATCAAGCCGCGTGCGATCAGGGCGACGGGATGCCCGGCTTGTGCACGTTCGTGCAAACGTGGCAGGCGTCGGGATACGAAGATTTCACCTACGGCTCGCCGGTGAGCGCGACGACGCGCACCTACCGGTTCTATTGGCAGACCGCCGTCGGACCGTATGCGCCGGATCTCGCGGATCGTTACACGCCCGGCAATCCGCCCGCCGCGCCGGCGTTCGCGCACGACGCCGACGCGATCGCCGCCGCGCACGCGAACGATCCGTCACTCGTGCAATTCGAACACTCCTGCGCCGCGATCGGAACGAGCAATGCGATCTACGAAAACGGCTGAAGCCGGGTTCACCCTGCTCGAGACGGTCGTGGTCGTTGCCGTCGTCGCTATCGTTGGGCTCGGCGCGGCCGGTGCCGTCGCGGCGATCGGGAAGAACGGCGAGCCGCAGACGAATCGTAACCTTGCGCTGATGGTCGCGCGCAACGCACTCGAACGCGCGCGCGTCGCGGCGGCGTATCTGCCGATCGCAAACGGTGCTGCCGCGAGCGCAAGCGTGAACGCCTACGCGCAAACCGGTGATGCGACGTACGTGCTTCAAGCCGGCACGACATCGTTTAGCGCTCGGGTCACCGTCCCGGCCGTCACCTGCGGCACCGCGAACGTCACCGCAATCGCCGTCGGCGTAACGACGGTGGTCACGCCGCCGGCGCCCGGTACGAACGGAACATCGATCGCGGTGACGGCAACCTATCCGCCTTCGGCGTGCGCGCCGTCGCAGACGCAAACCGTTACGCTGAGCGAGACGCTCGCGCCGCCGGCGCTTGCGCCCGGCACGCACGTCTACGCGCCGCTCTCCGGCGAGCCCGCGGATCAATAGATGCTTGCCCCGGTCGCCTTCTTGCTGACGATCCTGGTGCTCGCGACCGGTGTTGCGGTCGCCGGCATCGGCGCCGCGACGCGCGCATCGCTTCACGCCGCCGCGCACGCCGCGATCGCACCTGGGTTCCATCATGCCGTCGACGGCTACCAAGCGCAGATCGCCGCGCTGATCGCCTCGCAACTCGCGGCCGCGCCCCCGAGCGCCGCGACCAGCGTTGCAAACGTCACCGTGGCGCCCGCACTCGCCGACCCGGCCACCATCGCCGCGCCGGCGCGTAGCACCGAGTCGATCCCGCCGTTCGTGGTAACCGAGGACGTTACGAACACGACGGTTCGCGCACCGTCATGTGCTGATTCCGGCGCTAACGCGCCGGAATCGGGCGCTAACGCGCCGGACACGGTGGTCGCCGCGCAGTGCTCGCCGTGGGTCGCCGAATCGCGCCTTTCGGCGTCGATCACCGTGGATGTCTGGGGCAGCGATCCTGCGACAAACCCGGCCGCGCCGCTGCTCGCGCAAGAAACGGAGACGGTCGCGTACCGCCTCGTCGCCGACGCACCGTACGCGATGCTTGCCGGCGTGAAGACGGGCGACGCGCGCGATCCGACGGACGATTCGGTCGTCGATCCGAGCGCGCACGAAGGCGACGCAGACGGCTATTCGACGGCGGTCGCACCGGTCGCAACGCCGCCCGGCGACACGACGATCCACCTCACGTATCAGTGCGAACCGAGCGCGGCCAATCAAGCCTGTCCGTACACGCCGCTCTCGAACAGCCCGGGCGACGACCCGACCGCGCTGCCGTGGCAGAACGGCAACGCGCAGCCCGCGCCGGGCGCGCCGTAGTTACGAGACGGCGCGCAGCGGCGAGATGAAGCGGTTGATCGCGGCGGCGGTCGCCTCGGGCTCTTCCTCGTGCGGAAGCAGCCCGGAGGTCGGGAACGTGATCAGCTGCCCGCGCTGCGCGAGCGCGAGGAACTCGGCGCCGTTCGCCGGCGGGGACGTTTTGCCGGCGCGTTCGCCCCACAGCACGAGGAGCGGCGCCGTCACAAACGGCAGATCGGGCGCGACGTCGCAGTTGAGTTCGCCGCTCACGAACGAGGCCGGCACGTAGCGTGCACCGGTCTGATGGGTCACGGCGTAGTAGCGCTCGATGACCTCGGGCGTCGCGCTGGCCGGATCGGCATACGTCTGCGTGCGCAGAAACCAGCCGATCGACGGCCGCGATGCCAGCGCATTATAGAATCCCTCACCGACGAGCGGCGAGCGGATCAGCGGGCCGAAGGCGGCCTGCGTCGGCGTCGGACGCTTGTCGAGAATTCCGCCGAGTCCGGTCGGGCAAATCGTCACGAGGTGCGAGATGCGGTCGGCCGCGCGCGTTGCGGCGCGAATCGCGAACGCGCCGCCGAGCGACGAACCGACGAGGGTGACGGGACCGTCGGTGAGTTCGCCGATCGCGTCGACGATCTGCTCGACGAAGAGTTCCGCCGAGTACGTCATCGCCGGCATCGCCGAGAGGCCGCAACCGAGCAGGTCGAGCGCGATCACGCGGTGCGTCCGCGCGAGGCGCTCGAAGAGGAAGCGGAATTCATACGATGACGCGCCCGCGTAGATGCCGTGAACGAGCAGGATCGCCGGCCCCGTCCCGGCCTCGGTCACGAAGATGTCGTAGCCCCGCCAGGTCCAGCGGCGCGGCGTTCCGCCCAGAACGTTGGTCGGTAGGGGCGCGTTGCGCAGGCCGCGGTTGATTGCAGCGAGCGAGGCGACGAGACCGGCGCCGGCGACGAGCGGGCGAAACAAGCGCTTGAAGGGAGCCATGCTCGCTATGTACCCGCCGCGAGCAGAAGAGTTGCCAGGAGCGTACCGTCGCCGACGGGGAAGGTCAAAACGTGCTGCGCCGCACTACCGCCGTCATCGCCCTCGTTCTGCTCGCCGCGGCCCCCGCGCCGGCCGAATCGTGTTCGACGTTTGGCGTCGGGGGGCAAGTGGTGCTCAAGTCGAGCGACCTCGATCCCGACGTGTTCGTGTGGGATTCAAAAACGCGAGCGGCCGACTATGCCTCGGGAAATTGGCGCGATACGCGCGACGTTATTACCCACACGCTGCTCGCCAAACCGGGAACGCACGCCCAAGTCATCTCGTGTCAAAAGGACCTGATCCGCTCGCGTTACGCCAACGAAACGCTCGATGCCGTCGGGATCAGGCTTCTGAGCGGACCCTATCACGGGCGCTACGGCTGGGTGACCAGCGAGGACGTCCACACCTCCGTTAAAGCCGCACTGCGTTGACGGTCGCCGTCGCTGCGCCGGCGCAGCGCGCGTTGCTCGTCGCCGTCGACCTCGGCGACCGCAACGCGCCGCTCGCGCCCGAGTTCGAAGAATTCGCCGCGCTCGCGCGTGCCGCGGGCGCGAACGTCGTCGGCGAGGTGATCCAGAAACTGCCGCACGTCGACCCGGCGACGCTCTTCGGGAGCGGGAAAGCGCACGAGATCGCCGAGCGCGCAAAAGAACTTGCGGCGGACGTGCTCTTCGTGTTCAACGATCTGCGGCCGCGCCAGCGCATCAACCTCGAGAAGATCGTGCCGCTTCCGATCGTCGACCGCACGATGCTGATCCTCGACATCTTCGCGCAGCACGCGCGCTCGCGTGAGGGGCAGTTGCAAGTCGAACTCGCGCAGTTGCGCTACCGCCAATCGAATTTGATCGGCGCGGGCGTTGCGCTCTCGCGCCTGGGCGGCGGGGTCGGAACGCGCGGCCCCGGTGAAACGAAACTCGAAGTCGACCGGCGCAAGATCGCCGGCCGCGTCACGCTGCTCACGCGCCAGCTCGAAACGGTGCGCAAGCAGCGCCAGACGCGCCGTTCGGGCGGCGCGCGCGACCCCTTCGTCGCGCTGGTCGGGTATACGAACGTCGGCAAGTCGTCGCTGCTCAACCGCCTGGCGGGCTCCGGCGGAAACGCGGCATTCGTCGCCGACCAGCCGTTCGCGACGCTCGATCCGACGCTGCGCCGCGTCTACATCGGCGACGGCCGTAACGTGCGCCTCGCCGATACCGTCGGGTTTATCACCGCGCTGCCGAAGGAGCTGATCAATGCCTTCCGCGCCACGCTCGAGGAACTCGAGAATGCCGACCTGCTGCTGCACGTCATCGACGCATCAAACCCCGACTGGCCGCGTCAGCGCGCGAGCGTCGAGGCGATCTTGCGCGACCTGCACGTGGATGAAAAGCCGACGCTGCTCGTATTCAACAAAGTCGACCGGCTCGGCACCGGCGCGCGCGCCGAGTTGCCGGCCGGCGCGCTCGACGTGAGCGCCGCGAGCGGCGACGGCCTCGATCGCTTGCGCGCCGCGATCCTGGAGCGGCTGCCCTGAGGCGACTCGTCCCTACGGTTCTCTTGCTCGCGCTCGCGGCGTGCGCGAAACCGGCAGACACGGACCCGTACGTCGCGCTCTACGAACGGCTGCATCCGTCGGTCGTATTCTTCACGATGAAGATCCCGTCCGACGATCGCAAACACAAGGGCGAGTGGGACGACGCGTACGGCAGCGGCTTCGTCGTCGCGAGCGGGGCGTGGGGATCGCGGATTCTGACCGATGCGCACGTCATCGACGGCGCGCGCAATCTGGTCGCGACGATCGGTGACGGCCGCCACGCGGCGGCGCATGTCGTCGCGCGCTCCAACGACGATGACGACGTCGCGATCGTCGACACGTCGATCCCGAATGCGAAGCCGGTCGACCTCGGATCGGACGCCGGGCTCGAGCCCGGCGAGCCGATTGCGCTGCTCGGCTATCCGATCCCCGATGCCTTCGAGGACGAGCAGCTCGGCGACGCGGCGTCGTTCTATGCCGGCCGCGTAGCGAGCATCCGGAAAGGCGCGATCGAGATTCTCGCCCCGGTCATCCCGGGTCAGAGCGGCGGGCCGGTGGTCGACGCGCGCAGCGGCGCGGTCATCGGCCTGGCGGAATCGCGTTTCGATGAAGAGCGTTCGATCGGCTTTGCGACGCCGATCGACATCGCACGAACGTTCTTGGCCCAGCATCCACGCGCAGAGCCTCCAGGCTCCTAGCGTGCGAACGTCGCGATCTCGCGCGCCGTCGGGCCGTCCCAGGTGATATCGATATTCCCGGGGTGACCGACGGCGGTTAGCGCCGCGGCGAGCCGGCCGTCGGGGCCGAAGATCGGCCCGGCGATGGCTTCCACGCCGATCAAGAACGTTTGCGAAACGCGCGCCAGGCTGCGCTCCCGCACCTCGGCAATGAGCGCGTCGACGTCGGCGCGTGTTTTCGGCAACCCGGGGGCTGCGAGCGACGCGGCGTGCGCGAGTTCTCGCTCGACGAGCGTGCTCGTGAGCCGGGGTTCGGCGAAGGCCAGGAAGACGCGGCCGCTCGCGCTCGTCAAGAGCGGGAACGTCGTCCCCGGCCGCACCGCGAGCGTGACCGGCTGTCGGCTGAGCGCGATCCGCGCGACGACCGGACCGCCTTCGGCCCAAACGGCAAGGAGTGCGGTTTGCTCGATCTTGTCGCGAAATTCGTCGAGCCGTTCGACGGCGTTCGCGAGCGCGTGATAGCGGTCGATTGCGGTCAGGCCCATTCGCACCGCCAGCGGACCGAGGTCGTAGGCGCCGCTGCGTTCGCTCTGAACGACCAGGCCGCTCTCCACGTAGCTCGCGAGATAGCGGTGCGCTTTGGGCGGCGCCATTCCGGCGAGTCTCGCGAGCGCACCGAGCGGCTGCGGCTCGCCGGCCTCGATCAGCGCGCGCAGCAAGCCAACCCCGACTTCGACCGACTGGACCCGGCCGCGGCGATCACCGCTCACCTTGACGCCCGCTCTCCGAAGCGGTAGCGTTTCTGCATCTCGTAACTTCATTACGCAAACGAGGCTCCTGTTCCATGCAAGTTCTCGAATCGCCGATCGACCTCACCTGGGAGCGCGACGACTGGTCGCGGATCCCGTACGCGCTCTACACCGATCCGGCGATCTACACGCGTGAGATGGAGCGGCTGTTCTACCGGGGCCATTGGTGCTACGTCGGCCTTGCGGCCGAAATCCCGAAGCCGGGCGATTTCAAACGCTCGGCGGTCGGCGAACGCTCGGTTATTCTGACGCGCGATCGCGACGGGATGATCCACGTCGTCGAAAATCGCTGCGCGCATCGCGGCGTGCAATTCTGTCAAGAGAACTTCGGCAACCGCAAGACGCTCGTGTGCCCGTATCATCAGTGGAGCTACGATCTCAAGGGCAATCTGATCGGGCTGCCTTATCGCAAGGGCGTCAAGCAAGGCGACCGCGTCAATGGCGGGATGCCGGAGGATTTTCAACTCAGCGAGTTCGGCCTCGAGAAGCTGAACGTCCAGGTGTATAACGGCGTCGTCTTCGCGTCGTTCGATTTTGATCTTCCGCCGGTAGAAAGTTTTCTCGGACCGGATATCCGGCGGTTCTACGAACGCATCTTCGACGGGCGCGAACTCGTCGTGCACGGCTACTCGCGTCAGCGTATCCCGGGCAACTGGAAGCTCATGCAAGAGAACATCAAGGACCCGTATCATCCCGGGCTCTTGCACACGTGGTTCGTGACGTTCGGGTTGTGGCGCGCGGATATGAAGTCGACGCTCTACGTCGACGAACACGGCCGCCACGCCGCGATGACCGGCGCACGTACCGAAGGCGCGAAATCCGAGGTGACCGAGGGCGTCACGAGTTTCAAAGAAAAAATGCAGCTGCACGACGATCGCGTGCTCGACATCGTCTTCGAGCCGTGGTGGCAGGGACTGACCGCAACGCTGCTCACGATTTTTCCGAGCCTGATCATCCAGCAGCAAGTGAACTCGCTCTCGATGCGCCACATCGTCCCGCACGGAACCGACGCGTTCAATTTCGTCTGGACGCACTTCGGCTTCGCGGACGATACGCCCGAGATGAAACGCCGCCGCTTGCGGCAGGCAAATCTGTTCGGGCCGGCCGGCTACGTTTCGGCCGACGACGGCGAGGTGATCGAATTCTCGCAGCGCGGATTCCGTCAGCATGAGGGTCTCGCGACCGTCGTGGAACTCGACGGGCGCGGCACCGGCGGCGCCGATCACACCGTCACCGAGACTCTGATCCGCTCGATGTATCGTTACTACCGCCAGGTGATGGACGTATGATCGCCGGCCGCGTCACGATCGAGGATCGCCTCGCGATCGAGGACCTCTACGCCGCCTACGTGAGCGCGCTCGACGAGCGCCGCTACGACGATTGGCTCGACCTTTTCGTCGAGGACTGCACGTACCGGCTCGTCTCGCGCGAAAATTACGACCGCGGACTCGCGCTCTCACTGCTCTCATTCGAGAGCAAAGGGATGCTGCAAGACCGCATCTTCGGTATCCGAGAAACACTTTTCCACGAGCCGTATTACCAGCGCCACCTGATCGCCAACTTCATCGTCACCCCGGACGTCGGCGCGTTCTCGGTGCAAGCGAACTACGTCGTGATCCGGACGAAATCGGGTCAACTCTCCGAGGTGTACAACACCGGCCGCAGCCGCGATCGCCTCGTATCCACGCCCGGCGGCCTGCGCTACGTCGAGCGCGTTTGCGTCTTCGACAGCGAGCTCATCCCAAACTCGCTAATCTACCCGATCTAGCCGCGATCATCGACCGGATCGAGACGTCCACAAACCCGCAACCGGCTAGGATGACGGATTCGGGGGCGGCGTGCTGATGGCCGATGGACGTCGCTTTCTGCCGCCGACCCCCCGTTCAGCGGCCGAAATCGCGCACGAGTGCCCGTACTGCCCCGGCGTCGGGCTGATGAGACGCCCGCTACGACACGCGTGTGGCGCCGTTCTCCCGTATGCTCGCAGCAGACCCGCGCGGGGCGACCGGCGGACCTCGTGCTGAAGGAGAGAGATGCAACGACTTGATTCCGGCTTCGTCTACTCGGCGACGGACCTTAACAATTTTATCGAATGCCGGCGGTTGACGGATCTCGCGGCTCGGGTGGCGCTGGGAGAATTAGCGCGCCCTGAAGCGGACGACGAGCAGGCGCAGTTGCTCCGCGACAAAGGGCAGCAGCACGAAGATCAGTATCTGGCGCGACTCGAAGAGGAGCACGACGGAGACGTCGTGCGCTTCCCACGTGCGGAATCCGGGGCCGAAGCGTATCGCGAGGCCGAACGGCAGACCCTCGAGGCGATGCGAGCTGGTCGCGCGGTAATCTATCAAGCAACATTCTTCGACGGGCAGTTTCTCGGGCACGCAGATTTTCTTCGGCGCGTCGAGACCCCGTCCGACCTCGGCGCGTGGAGCTACGATGCCGTCGACACGAAGCTCGCGCTATCGACGAAGCCCTACTTCATTCTCCAGCTGTGCAACTACAGCGAACATCTCGCGCGCCTTCAGGGACGGATGCCCGATCGCGGCTACATCGTTTTCGGCAACGGCGAACAGCAGGCGTTCACGCTCCGCGACTACCTTGCGTACTACCGCCGTGTAAAGGCGGGATTCTTGGAGGCCGTTTCCGGCTATACACCAGGCGGCGATCGGCCGGCCGAACCGTATCCGAATCCCATCAAGCACTGCGGCATCTGCCCCTGGAACGAGTCCTGTGACGAACGGCGGACGGCGGACGATCATCTGAGCCTCGTCGCTTGGATGCGCCAGGACCAGATCGGAAGGTTCGAGGCGGCCGGAATCACGACCGTCGCCGAGTTGGCTGCCACGGAAGCGCGCCCCGAGGGCATGGAGCCCAAGACGTTCGCGAAACTCCAGAAGCAGGCGATGCTCCAGGTGCGTAGCCGCGCATCCGGAGCGCCGGTGTACGAGCTGCTGCCGCACGACGAGCGTACCGGCTTCGGGCTGCTGCCGGCGCCCGCTCCCGGCGATGTGTATTTCGATATGGAAGGCGACCCGATGTTCGAACCGGGCCGCGGACTTGAGTATCTCTTCGGGTGCTGGCTACCCGGCGACCCCGAGCCGTTCAAGGCCTTTTGGGGGCTCGACCGGGCCGGCGAGAAAGTCGCGTTCGAGCAATTCATCGACTTCGTGCGGGAGCGGCGTCGCGAGTATCCCGGGATGCACGTCTACCACTATGCGCCGTACGAGAAGACGGCGCTGCGCCGGCTCGCCCAGGAGCACAGCACGCGCGTCGAAGAGATCGATGAGCTCCTGCGCGGCGAGGTGCTCGTCGATCTGTATGCAGTCGTTCGCCAGACGCTCATGATCGGCGAGGACAGCTACAGCATCAAACGCCTCGAGCGCTTCTACGGTATGCAGCGTGCGACCGAGGTGAAAAAAGGCGATCAATCGATCGTCATGTTCGAGAAGTGGCGCGTCGACGGTGACGACGCGACGCTCCGCGATATCGAGAACTACAACAGGGACGACTGCGAGTCGACGTACCTCTTACACATGTGGTTGCTCGAACGACGACGGGAGGCCCAACGGCGTTTCGAGTGTGCGTTTCCATTTCGATCGGTCAAGGAGCCGGACGCGCCGTGTCATGCGGAACCGTTCGAGGGTTGCAAGAAGTGTACGAAGCGAGTTTCCGAGCAGCGCGAACTTGAAAAGAGGTCCGCGCTCGAGACGCGCTTACTTCGTGGAATCGACACACCGCTCGACGAGGCCCAATACGAGCGTAAGGGCGAAGCCTGGCGAACGCGCTATCTCATTGGCCACCTGCTCTCCTATCACCGCCGCGAAGAGAAGCCGTTTTGGTGGGAGTACTTCGATCGCTGTGACAACGTCGACCGCCTCCGAGAGTTCGATAAGGAGGTAATCGGTGAGCTCGAGCTGTGCGACGATATCGCGCCGTTCAAGTTGAAACCGAAGGACCGGAATCCGGTCTACACCTACCGCTTTCCCGATCAACGGTACAAACTCGGAGCGGGCGACGCCGTACACGATCCGCGCGAGCGCACGAGCGCCGGCAGGATCGTCGAGATCGACGATGACCGCAACCTGCTTCGTCTCAAGCGTGGGGCCGACGATGCCGCAGCGGCGAAGATCACGGCCCTCATCCCGGGTGAGGTATTCCCCACAACGGTTCAACGGAAGGCGCTCGTGGCGATCGCCGAGGCGTACGTCGATGGAACGCTGGAAGCGAGCTCGCCGGCAATCTATGATTTGCTCGCGGCTCGGACGTCGCGGGTCGCGGGGCGAACGATCTTGCAGCCGGAGGAGCTCTCGGCCGCCACGGTTTCGGCCGTGGTCCGTGGGCTTCAAGAGAGCTACCTGTTCATCCAAGGCCCGCCCGGAAGCGGAAAGAGTACGATCGCGTCCGCCGTGATCGCCGATCTGCTGGCTGCGGGCAAACGCGTCGGCGTCGTGAGCAACGGTCATAAGGCGATCCACAACCTCTTGCATAAGGTCGAGGCTGTGGTACGCGAACGCGGCGGCTCGTTCAGCGGACGCTACAAATGTTCCGAGGGGAACCCGGATTCGTCCTACGACTCGGAGTTGGACGACCCATTCATCGTCTCGATCGACGATAACAAAGCGTTCGAGGGGACGGACTACGACCTCGCCGGCGGCACCGCGTGGCTTTTCGCGCGGGAAGAACTCTGCGGAACGTTCGACTTTCTGTTCATCGATGAAGCCGGTCAGATGGCTTTGGCGAACGCGCTGGCCGTCGCGCGGTGTGCGAAGAACGTGGTTCTGTTGGGCGATCCCTCGCAGCTCGCGCAGGTGAGCCAGGGAACGCATGCACCGCACGTCGGCGACTCGGTCCTCGTTCATCTGCTCGGCCACGCGGACACGATTCCGCCGGATCGCGGCATCTTTCTGGATGTCTCTCATCGGATGCATCCGGAGATCTGCGATTTTATCTCGGGCGCAATGTACGACGGCCGACTGCGTGCGAGCAAGGACGCCGCAGCGCACCACGTCACGAGCGCGGGGATCACGGGTTCCGGTTTGCGCTATCTGCCGATCGAGCACTTCGGCAATGGTCCGAGTTCGGAAGAGGAGGCCGATGCGATCGTGCGTGAGGTGAGTCGTTTGCGGGCCGGTACCGTTTGCGACACGCGGTTTCCGGAACGGCCGGTCCAGGATTCGGACATCATCGTCGTGACGCCGTACAATGCGCAGCGGAGGTTGATCGAGCGCAAGCTCCAGGAAGCCGGCTTTGCAATCCGCGTCGGCACGGTCGACAAGTTTCAAGGCCAAGAAGCACCGATCGTGTTCTATTCGATGGCGACCTCGAGCGCCGACGACGTTCCTCGCGACGTCGATTTTCTGTTCGACAAGAATCGCTTCAACGTTGCCGTTTCGCGCGCCCGGGCGATATCCGTGCTCGTCTGCTGCCCACGGCTTTTGGATATGCCGTGTCAATCAGCGGAACAGATGGCGCTGCTCAATTTCGTGTGCACCTATGTGGAGCAGGCAACGATCCTCGCGGGAGGCGTCGGCGTACCGGCATAGGTTGACTTCGCGCGGATATTCGGCTCTCCGAATCTTCGCGCGCAGCATTACGGCGCTCGGTTGTGGCAAACGCCTGCGTGATCAGCGTTCAGAAAGCCGATCACGAGCGGGGCGTGGTCGGCCCGTAGCAGTCGCCAGGCCGGGTGCGTCCGCCGCAGCCCTTCGAGGTCGTGATAGTCCACGACCGCGCTTCTTCGTCAGCCGCCGGTCAACGCCTCACCCGGTCTATGCGATCGCTTTGACACGTTTGACGAGCGTCGAGCCGCTGATACGATCAGCAGGTGACGAGGATGCTCTACCGGGCGGCCCAGGGGCGGAGCCGGCCGCGCTCGCCCGAGGCGATGAGGGGACGTGGGGCGACAGCTTTGCGGTCCCACTGCCCCGAGCGGTTGTAGAGGCGCGGCGTAGTATCGTACAGGCATGAAGAGCCAGCGAAAAATCGACGATCTGGTTACCGGCACCGTAAACGCGTCGGCGATTGCGTCCGTGACCGCTGATCAGATTGCGAGGTGGATACGCGACGAGACGGCGGATGATGCTCTCGCCCGGAACGCACTCTCGACGTTCTTCCTCGAAGTGCCGCTCGGCACGCAAGTTGCTTTTCTTGAACAACACGAGCTCGATGAGGAGAAGGCGCTGCGCCTCGCGCTCGAGATCGAAGTGCTCGGCCGGCCAATTCCGCTGGAACGGCGGTCCGGCTGGTGAGTGAAACGTGGGAGACTCTCTGGGACCGCGCGATGATCGCGCTCGATTCGCTGGCTCCCGGCTTCGGAGGTAGCGTTCGCTGGTCGTTCGGCGGCGGAACGGCGATGCGGCTTTTCTACGATCACCGATTGAGCCGGGACATCGACATCTTCGTCACCGATCCGTCCGTCATCAGCGGTCTCTCGCCGCGCTTGAACGGCACGACCGAACAGCTTACCGATTCCTACACGGAACAGTCGAACTTCTTGAAATTACGCTTTCCCGAGGGTGAGGTCGACTTCATCATCGCGGGACGTCTCGTTTCGGCCGTTCCCTACGAACGGATGAGCGTCCGAAGCCGCCCGGTCGATGTTGAACGCCCGATTGAAGTCGTCGCCAAGAAGTGCTTCTACCGTGCAAATGAGTTCACGGCGCGCGACATCTTCGATCTCGCCGTGCTCCTTGAACGAGAGCGGGCCGTGGCCGAAGAGCACCGTGACATCCTCTTGGCAAAGAAGGACGAACTTCTCCGCCGCTTTTCGTTCATGCGTCCGCCGGCAAACGCGGCCCAATCGATCCGCGAACGGGCTGCAAATGCGCTGGAGAACGTCCAGGCCCAGATCGACGGAATCGCTGCAACCCCCGCCTTCGAAAGGGTGAAATCGTCGGCAATCGATACGGTACTCGCTTTTGTCGCCGAGGACCGAATGGTGTGCGGACTTAGCGACTAGCGGGGGAAACAGTACCTTGACGCGATCGAGAAGGCTGCCGCCGATCAATCCGATCAACGTGCAACCATGATTTTACGCGGATACACCGACGTGCGCGGTGTGTATGAATCGAGCCGCTGCTGCGCAGCGATCCGGCGAACTGAGACCTATCTCTAGCGCGCCGCGCCTTCGGGTGGGCGCGTTGCGATGGAATAGCGCCCATGCCTCCCGGCCAGCAGAGATCGGTCGCTGATCCACTGCTGCGGCGGGATTTGCAGGTAGGTCGCCATTTGGTTGAGGCGGCTGGCGTAGGCGGCGCGGGTGCGCCGGAAGCCTTCCCACGCATCATCAAACGGGCGCAGCGCGATGCCCGCTGCGCGAAATCGTGTGTACGCTTGCTCGAACTCGCTGCGTTCGATTCCGACGTCGCCGGAATTCTCGAGTTCGAAATAATTTGCGATGTCGTCGACGACGTGGCGGCCGAGTTTCACGATGAGCGCCGCTTCGCCGGTTTGGGGGTGATCGAGGGTGGTGAGCACGAGTGTTGCGGCGTCGAGCAACGCGCCCAGCGTGCCGATCCAACTCAAGCCGTCATGCGTCGAGCGGAAGACGATCAGCACCGGATAGGCGAGATGCGTCTCGAGCACTTGGGCCATCCAGGTCAGCGCCGGCTCGGCGAGGCCGAGAACGCGATCGAGCATGCCGAGCTTCTGGGCGCCGAGGAGCAGATCGACCGCCGAGGGCGGCGCGCCGCTGCGCGCGCCGAACGTGATCACGAATGCTTCGCGCGTTTGGAACGAACCGAAAATCGAGAACAAAAACGTCGTAACGATCGCGACGATGCCGAACCCGGTCGCGCCCGCGACAACCGCGAGGAGCCGCGTCACCGGCCCGGTCGGCGTGATGTCGCCGTAGCCGATCGTCAAGAACGATGTGCCGGCGAAATAGAACGCGCTGCCGAGCGAATCGATGCCGTGCGTCTGTGCGCGTAGCCCGAAGAACACGAGCCCGTAACCGCCGATCAAGAACGAGAGCCACATGACCGCGAGCATCAGAAGTTGGGTCGGTGCGTAGATGCCGAGCAGTTCCTCGCGTTTGTCGGGGTCGGTAATGCGCCCGGCAAGATGCCGCCACACCTTCCAGGCGTTGCGGCTCAAGAGCACCGAGGCCCGCAGGCGCGAACGGGTCGGCCGCGGGACGATCACCGAGAAGAAGACGTCGAACATCGTGAGCACGATGAGCACGAAGCCGACGGTCGCGCAGGCTGCGTTCACGAGCAGTTCGGCAAAGGTCACGGCAGCCGCCGATCCGTAGGCGCGCCCATGCTGACGCTGATCACCGGCCCGGTGCGTTCGGGAAAAAGTGCGTATGCCGAGCGGCTGGCCTCATCGTACGGTCTTCCGGTCACGTACGTGGCGACCGCGCGAATCGACCCGGCGGATGCAGAGATGGGCGATCGCGTCGCCCGCCACCGCGCCGGACGGCCCGCCGATTGGACCACCTGCGAGATCTGGGGGGCCGGCGAAACGGACCTGCCCGGCCTCGTTCGCAGCGCCGGACCGGACCGCGTGTTGCTGATCGACTCGCTCGGGACGTGGCTGGCGGGCTACCTGCTGGACCTCGAAGCGTTGGCGGAACACGATGCCCCCGCAGCCCTGCGCAAGCTCGAGACGCAGACGGACGCGCTCGGCCCGGCGCTGGGCGAGGCGACGGCGACGATCGTCCTGGTCGCTGAGGAAACGGGCTGGGGGCTCGTCCCGCCCTCCCCGCTCGGCCGCATCTTTCGCGATCACTTGGGGCGGCTGACGAAAACCCTCGCTCGATCCGCCGGCCGGGTCGAACTGGTCGTCGCCGGCTACGCGATCGACCTCAAGGCCATCGGCCGGCCCGTCGGCTAGGGGACGTTCGGCGTGAGCTGGATGACCCCGAGGTCGCTGTTTTGGCCGGATTGCACGATGACGGAGATCCCGCCCTGGTCTTCGGGCGGCAGCGTGTAGCCGATCGCCGTGATGTAGACCGTTTGCTGGCCGATCGGCACGTTGTTGAGGGTGAAGCCGCCCTTATCGTTGGGCGAGACGTTCTGCACGATCGTCCCGACGCGCAGCTGCGCTTGCGCGATCGCCGCTTGCGAGTTCGCATCGACGAGTCGTCCCGTGATGGTACCGGTATCGGTCACACCGTTGGGGTTCGGATTCGAGCACCCGCCTAATGTCGCAGCCGCGATGAGTGCCGCGGCGAAGGCGGTCCGGGAAAGCTTCGTGAACGTCATTCTGCCCATGACTCCGTACGGTCCAGTAGCCATTTATCTCGCGGTCGCACTCGCAGCGGCCCTCTTGTTTACGGTGCTGCCCGGCGTGCTCGCGCGGCGCAAACCGAACCCGGTGAAGAGCGAAGCCTACGAATGCGGCGTCGAGCCGACTTCGGATGTCAGCGGGCGATTCCCGGTTCGCTTCTATTTGATCGCCATGCTCTTCGTCGTGTTCGATGTCGAAGCGGCCTCGTTCTATCCGTGGGCCGTCCAGATGCACACGCTCCGTTGGTTCGGTCTCTCCGAGATGGTGGTCTTCATCATCGTGCTTGGAATCGGGTATGCGTACGTGTGGAAGCGCGGAGGCTTTCAATGGCGCTAGCATCACCCGGTGAATTTCTGCTCGCCCGCGTCGACGATGTCGCGCGCTGGGCGCAGTCCTCGAGCGTCTGGCCGCTGACGATGGGCCTTGCTTGTTGCGCGATCGAGATGATGACCGCGACCGCGCCGGAGTACGACATCGCGCGCTTCGGGTCGGAAGTCTTTCGTGCCTCACCCCGCCAGGCCGATCTGATGATCGTCTCGGGCCGCGTGGCGCAGAAGATGGCGCCGATCATCAAGCGCCTCTACGACCAGATGGCCGATCCGAAGTGGGTGATCTCGATGGGCGCCTGCGCGTCGTCGGGCGGCGTCTTCGACAACTATGCGGTCGTCCAGGGCGTCGACACGATCATCCCGGTGGATGTGTATATCCCCGGCTGTCCGCCGACGCCCGACGGCTTGCTCTACGCCGTCAACCTCATTCAGCAGCAGATCCGCCGCGGTGGACGCGGCGGCGTCCTCGCCCGAGCGTAACCGGCCGATGCCGAGCTCGCAAACGCCGCCGGCCGGCGCAACGGCGGTCGATCCGACCGCCGTGCGTCCGCCGATCGACGACGCGCGAATCATTCGTACCTCGCCGGAACAGCTGCGCGCGGAATTGACCGCGCTCAAGAACGATGGGTTCACGATGCTGCTCGATGTCGGCGGCGTCGATTACCTCGAACGCACGCCGCGGTTCGACGTCGTCTATCATCTGCTGGGCGGCATTACGACGGCGCAGCCGGAGCGCGTGCGCGTGCTGTGCGGCGTCGACGGCCCGGAACCGACGCTGCCGACGGTCTCCGATCTCTGGCCGAGCGCGAATTGGGCCGAACGCGAAGTCTTCGATCTCTTCGGTATCCGGTTTGCGGGCCACCCCGATTTGCGGCGGATTCAGATGCCCGACGAGTGGGTCGGTCACCCGCTGCGCAAGGATTATCCGCTACGCGGTCCGGCGCTCGAGCGCACCCCGCGGCCGTCGTTCGCGCTCAAATCGAACGTCGCCGCCGGAACACCGGCGTTCGGCAAGACGGCGGCGGCGTTGCAGCGCCAGATCGTTGCGGCGCGCAGCCACGTGCCCAACGGCGACGATTCGGTGGCCGCCGCGCACAGTGGTAGCGATCCCGGCGCGGCCCCGACCGCGGGTGACGCGAGCACCACGGAACTCGCCGCTGAAAAGAACGCCGCGCGTGGCGGCCAGCTCCCGAAGGACGGCGCGAAGTGAGCCTGACCGATACGCCGATGCCGCTCTCGATGGACGTCGTCGAGCGCAGCGACAACCGGATGGTGCTCTCGATGGGGCCGCAGCATCCCTCGACGCACGGCGTGCTCCAAGTGATCACGGAGATCGAAGGCGAGACCGTCGTGCGCGCGGAGCCGGAGATCGGCTACCTGCATACCGGCATCGAGAAGTCGGCCGAAAATCTGTTCTGGACGCAAGCGTCGACCGTCGTCGAACGGATGGACTACCTCTCGCCGCTCTCGAACGCCATGGCCTACGTGCTCGGCGTCGAGAAACTGCTTGGCGTCACCGATCTCGTGCCGCAGCGCGCGCAGCAGCTGCGTATCCTGCTTTGCGAACTCTCGCGCATCGCATCGCATTGTGTGTGGCTCGGCACCGGCGGCATCGATCTGGGCGCGATCTCCGGCTTCTTTTACTGCTTCGATCTGCGCGAACGCATCCTGGATCTCAACGAGTTTTCCGGCGGCGCGCGGATGCATCCAAACTATTTGCGGATCGGCGGCTTGCGCGACGACATCCCGGAGGGCTTCCTCGAGAAGCTCGACGAGCTGATCGCGATGTACTACCCACGCATGCGCGAGCTGCGCGCGCTCTTGCAGAAGAACCCGATCCTGCAAGACCGCATGATCGACGTCGGGATCCTGAGTGCCGAGGATGCGATTGCGTGGGGCGTTACGGGACCGTCGCTGCGTGCGGCGGGCGTCGCATACGACGTGCGCAAGGCCTTCCCGTACAGCGGCTACGAGCAGCTCGACTTCGACATCCCGACGCGCACCGAAGGCGATGCCTACGCGCGCTTTCTCGTACGGCTCGACGAGATGGACGAGTCGATGAGCATCATCGAACAGATCCGTGAAAATCTCGCCGGTGGTCCGGTGATGGCGGCCGATACGAAGTTTGCGCCGCCGCCCAAAGAGACGATCGCGGTCTCGATGGAAGCGCTGATCCACCACTTCAAGTATGTCTCCGAATCGTTCCGCGTCCCGCCGGGCGACGTGTATTCGCCGGTCGAAGGGCCGCGCGGCGAGACGGGCTACTACCTGGTTTCCAACGGCGACAACCGGCCCTGGCGCGTGCGCACGCGGCCGGCGTCGCTCTACAACTTGCAGGTGCTCAAGAAGATCGCCGTCGGCGAGTTCATCGCCGACATGGTCGTGATGATCGGCTCGCTCGATCCGGTCTTCGGCGAGGTCGATCGATGAACGGCCACGCCACCTCGGATGCGCCGGACGTCGGCGTGCCGGATTGGACGCCGGGCGTCCACCGCGCCGGCAACGTGTTCGATGAGATGATCGCGCGGCTTGCGCCTGAGGTCGATGCGATCGTCGCGCAATACGAGGATTCACGCAGCGCGCTCTTGCCGCTGGCGCACCTCTATCAAGATCATGAAGGCTACGTGTCACCGAATGCGATCGCCGCGATCGGGTACCGGCTCGGGCTCACGCCGGCGGTCGTCGAGTCGACGGTCTCGTTCTACACGCTGTTCTACCGGAAGCCGGTCGGCAAATACATGCTGCAAGTGTGCCGCAATCTCTCGTGCATGCTCAACGGCGCGGAAGAGATCATGGCGTATTTCCGCGAGCGCTTAGGTGTGGGGCATCTGGAAACGACGGACGACGGCCTCTTCTCGTATGAGGAAGTCGAATGTCTGGCGGCCTGCGACCGCGCGCCGTGCATGCAGGTCAATCTGGAATTCTTCTACGATCTCACGAAGGCGAACGTCGACGACATGCTCGCCGCGATGCGTGGCGGAACGTTCCCGGTGAAACCGCTCGTGCAGACGAAGCTGCCGGGCCGTTCGTGGCATGTCGTGCAAGAGGCGGGAAAGAAATCGGCCGGCGGCGTCGGCGTCGTCGATCCCAACAACGCCGGTGGCCTCGGCGACCGCAGTGGCATCATCATGCTCGATCGGCTCCTGGCCGATCCGGGCTTCGTCCAGCGCACGCACGAGCGTGCCGTCCACGAACCGAACTTGCAACCGGGTGAGGAGCACGGGCACTAACATGGCCGATCTCGTGACGAAAATTTTGACCGAGGGCATCGGCGAGAAAAACCTGCGCGATATCTCCGTCTATCAAGAGACGGGCGGGTACGTGCAACTCAAACGCGCCTACACGGAGCTTTCTTCGAAGGACGTGCTGGACATTACGAGCGGTTCGAACCTGCGCGGCCGCGGCGGCGCCGGATTTCCGACCGGTCGCAAATGGTCGTTTCTGCCGAACAACGGACGTCCGCGGTATCTGGTGTGCAACTGCGACGAGGCCGAACCCGGCACGTTTAAGGACCACATGCTGCTCGAAGAGACGCCGCATCAGATCATCGAAGGCATCCTGCTCGGCGCGTACGGCATCGGCTCGCACCACGCGTTCATCTATATTCGCGGCGAATTCAAGCGCGGCTACGAAATCTTCCGCGATGCCGTCGCGCAGGCGCGCGAGGCAGGCTTCATCGGCAAGAAACTCTTCGGCACCGGCTACGATCTCGAACTGACGATCCATCGCGGCGCGGGCGCCTATATTTGCGGCGAAGAGACGGGCCTGCTCAATTCGCTCGAAGGCCGCCGCGGCGAGCCGCGCCTCAAACCGCCGTTTCCGGCGATCAAAGGCCTCTACGGTGAACCGACCGTCGTCAACAACGTCGAGACGCTCGCGTATCTTCCGTACATTCTGAAAAACGGCGCCGAGTGGTTCGCGAAAGCCGGACCGGAGCGTTCGCCCGGCTACAAGATCGTCTCGATCAGCGGCCACGTAAAGAAGCCCGGCAACTACGAAGTGCCGATGGGCACGACGATCCGGCAGTTGATTTGGGACTGCGCGGGCGGCTTACGCGACGGCCGGACGTTCATGGGCGTGCAGCCGGGCGGCGGTTCGTCGGCCTGCCTCTTCGAAGAACATCTCGATACGCCGTACGATTTCGATTCCGTCGCCAAGGCGGGTTCGATGCTCGGCTCCGGCGCGATGGTCGTCTTCGACGATACGACCGATTTTGTGAAAGCCGCCTACACGCTGATCCGGTTCTTTTCGCATGAGTCGTGCGGGCAGTGCACGCCGTGCCGCGAAGGCGGTCATTGGATCGAGAAGGCGCTCGCGCGTCTCCTCGACGGCCGCGGCGTCGAGAGCGACGTCGAGGTCCTCGTCTCGGCCGCCCATCAACTCACCGGGCTCAACTTGTGCGCGCTCGGCGATTCGATCGAACCGTTTCTGGCCTCGGTCGTGAAACGCTTCGAGTCGCAGTTTCGTGCCTACATCCCCAAGACCGGTCTCCCGGAGAAAGTGCTCGCATGAAATCGTTGAAGTCGTCGTTCAAACCGCAGACGAAAAAAGAACAGACGGTATTCTGGTCGTTTTGGTCGATCGGCCTCGGCTTCGACCTCGGCGGTGTCGTGTTCCACGAACCGTTTCTCACCGGAGTCGGCATCGGTGCGTTGCTCGTCTCCGTTGTCGCGGTGCCGCTGCTCCGCCGCAAATACCGGACGCGGGGCTAAATGTCCGCGACGCTCCCGGCCACGGATACGGTTACCGTCACGATCGACGACATCGCCGTTCAGGTTCCGAAAGGGACGCTGCTGGTTGAGGCTGCGAAGACGATCCATCGGGATATCCCGGTCTACTGCTATCACGAGAAGCTCGGCCCGGCCGGGCTCTGCCGCGTGTGTCTGGTTGAGATCGAGGGGATGCCGAAGCTGCAGATCGCCTGCAACACGGTCGTCACCGACGGGATGATCGTCCACACGACGAACCCGAAAGTGGACGACGGCCGGCGCGCGATTCTTGAGTTTTTCTTGCTCAATCATCCGCTGGATTGTCCGATCTGTGACAAAGGCGGCGAGTGCGATCTGCAAGACTATGCGGTCGCCTACGGTCAGGGCGCGTCGCGCTCGGTCGATGCGAAGACGCCGAAACCCAAGGCCGTCGATCTCGGACCGACCATCGTGCTTGATGAAGAGCGTTGCATCGTTTGCCAGCGGTGCGTGCGCTTCGACGATGTCATCACCCGCGAGACCTCGCTGCGCACGCAGGATCGCGGCGTGCATACGATCATCGCGACGGCTTCGGGCGCACCGTACGTCTCGGATTTCAGCGGCAACGTTACCGAAATTTGCCCGGTCGGCGCGCTCACGTCGAAGACCTATCGGTTCAAGTCGCGGCCGTGGGACAACCACCGCACGAAGACGAGCTGCATGCAGTGCAGCGTCGGCTGCGCGATGAACGTCGATGCGCGCCTCAACCTGATCACCCGCACGATGAGCGATCCGCAGGATCCCGTCAGCGACGGCTGGCTGTGCGACCGCGGCCGCTACAACTTCGGCTTCGTCACCGACGAGCGCCGGATCACGCAGCCGCTCTTGCGCAGCGAGGACGGCTCGTTCGCGCAGATTGCGTGGGACGACGCGATCGCGCTCTGGGCGGAGAAACTCAAAGCTGCGAGCGGCCGGGCCGGCGTCATCGGCGGCGGCCGGCTGCTCAACGAAGAAGCCTATCTCGCGCAGCATCTCTTCCGTGCGGCCGGTATCGAGAATCTCGATCATCGCGCCGGACGCCAGACGGTCGTCCACCATGATTCGTTCGCCACATACGAACAACTCGAAAACGCGAAGACGATCGTCACGATCGGACGCCCGCCCTCGCAACTTGCGCCGATTCTCGATTTGCGCATCCGCAAAGCCGTCTCGCGTCACGGCGCGAAATTGATCTCAATCGGCGACTACGCGGCGAACAGTTTCGTCGCCGAGACGCGTGCAATGACGCTCGACGAGGTGAACGCGGCGCTCGAAGGGGCCGCAACGCCGGTTGCGATCGTTTGGGACGGCGCGATGTACGACGGCTCGATGCCGCTCGTCCACCCCGTACTCGCGGCCCATCCCGATGCGCTTCGCTACGTCATTCCTGAGGACGCGAACGGCCGCGGCGCCGACGCGATGGGGCTTCGTCCGAAGGACGGCGCGCTCGCGACGCGGGCGATGCTGGAAGCGGGGCGCGACGGAAACCTCGACGTCCTCACCATTCTCGGCGCGAACGTGATGCTGCGCTTCCCTGACCGCGTGCTCGCCGAAGCGGGGATCCGCGGCGCGAAATTTGTTGTCGCGACCGATCTGTTCCTGACCGAGACCGCGGCGCTCGCCGACCTCGTTCTGCCGGTGTGCAGCGCGTTCGAGAAAAGCGGCACGACGACCGACCTGTGCGGCGAGATTCTCCCGGTTCATGCGGCGGTCGCCGCGCCGGACAACGTTCCGGCCGACGGCGATCTGCTCGTGATGCTGGCGGACGCGCTCGGCGTGACGTTGCCGACCGTCGATGCGCTCGAAGCCGCCGTGCACGACGCCGTCAAGGCAAAGGCCCTCGCACCCGATGTTGCGCCGAATCCGGTCGCACCCTCGATCAGCGATGGCCTCAAACTTATCCGCGAAGCGGCGATCTTTGCGGGCGGCGGGACGCTCGCATTCAACGACGCGATCGCGCACCTGCGCACCGCGCAACGCGCCACCGTGAACCCCGCAACCGCGCGCAAGCTGGGCCTCGCCGAAGGCGCCAAGGTGCGCATCTCGGCGCCCGGCTCGGCGACCGTCTCCGAGGTGCCGCTGCTCGTGAGCACGCGCGTTCCCGAAGGCGCGGTCGCACTCGTCGACGGACTCGGTGCCGCGCCGCTGAACCTCCTCGGCGAAACGGCCTCGGTGACGATCGCGGTGGAGAAGTAACGTGGACGCGACCCTTACGCAGTACGTGCCGCTCTGGCTCGTGGTCCTGATCAAATCGGCGATCGTGTTGCTGGTGGTGATCACGACCTTCGCCTACTCGATGCTCTTCGAGCGCAAGGTGATGGGCTGGATGCAGTTGCGTCCCGGTCCGAACCGCACCGGCCCGTGGGGGCTCATGCAGCCCGCTGCCGATGCGGTCAAGATGATGTTCAAGGAAGATCTCACGCCGGACACGGCCGATCCCTTGATCTACAAACTGGCGCCGTTCATCTCGCTGATCACCGCGATGGGCGTGTTCGCCGTGATCCCGTTTGCGGAACCGACCGGCGACGGCTGGTTCGGTTCGATCGGCGACGTGAATGCGGGCATCCTGTTCCTCTTCGCGCTCAGTTCGATCGGCGTGTACGGGATCTCGCTTGCGGGCTGGGCCTCGGGGTCGAAATTCCCGCTGCTCGGCAGCGTCCGGTCGACCGCGCAGATGATCTCCTACGAACTCTCGATGTCGATGTCCGTCATCGGCGTTCTGATCCTCGCGGGCTCGACCTCGCTGATGACGATCGTGCACCAGCAGGCACGGATCTGGTTCGTCGTCCCGCAGCTCGTCGGCTTCGTCATCTACGTGATCACGGCCGTCGCCGAAACGAACCGCGCGCCGTTCGATCTGGTCGAAGCCGAGACGGAGCTCGTCGGCGGTTTCCATACCGAGTATTCCGGGCTGCGGTTCGGTCTGTTCTTCATCGCCGAGTATCTCAACATGATTACGGTCTCGTGCATCGCGACGCTGCTCTTCCTGGGCGGCTGGAACCCGCTCTTCGGTCTGGGCTTCATCCCCGGGATCGTCTGGTTCTTGGCCAAGGCCGCGCTATTTTTGTTCTTCTATATCTGGCTGCGCACGACGCTGCCGCGCATCCGCTATGACCGTCTGATGGACTTCGGCTGGAAGGTGCTCTTGCCGGTCGCAACGCTCAATCTCGTCGTGACGGCGGTGGTGATCTCGTTCATGGGGTCGCAAGGATAATGGCTCGCAAGAATCTCTTCAACGTGTTCGCGCTGGTGCGCGGCTTTACGACAACGCTCAGCTACGCGTTCAAGAAGAAACCGACGATCGAGTACCCGACCGTGAAGAAGCAGCATGCACCGCGCTTCCACGGCCTGCATGAGCTGCGCCGCTACGCCGACGGCAAAGAACGCTGCATCGGCTGCGAACTTTGCTCGATCTCGTGCCCGGCGAACGCGATCACGGTCATCGGTGCGGAGAACGCCCCGTCGGACCGCCGCTCGCCCGGCGAGCGGTACGCGGCGCGGTACGAGATCGATGAACTGCGCTGTATCTTCTGCGGCCTTTGCGAAGAAGCGTGCCCGACCGATGCGATCGTGTTGACGCCGCGTTTCGAGATGGCCGACTACCGGCGTGGCGCCTTCGTGTATTCGAAAGACCGGCTCTTGGTCGCGCCTTCCGAAGGCGTCGGCACGCCGCCCGACGAGCGGCCGGGCGGCATTCCCGCCGATCTCGGCATGGTCTCGAACAAGAAATCGACCGTCGACATCACCGCCGGTTACGAGGCAACCGCGCGCGGCAAGTATCTCAAAGAGCATCGGCGGGGACTCGCCGGGTGATCGCGTTCTGGCTGCTTTCGTTCGCGCTGATCGCGACGGGCGTCTTCACGATCACGGCCACGAAGCCGGTCTATAGCGTCGTCGGCCTGCTCGGCAATTTTGTCGTGCTCGCGATCCTGTATATAACGCTGCACGCCGAGTTTTTGGCCGTGATCCAGATCGTCGTCTACAGCGGCGCGATTCTGATCCTGTTCCTGTTCGTGATCGCGTTGCTCTCGAGCGGCGTGAAGCCGTTCGACATCGGTCCCGACCGCGCACCGCGGATCGCCCTCCCCGCAGCGGTCTTCGCGCTGGTCGCGCTCTGCATCGTCGTGTTCACGGTGGTTCGCTCGGCCGTGACGGGTGCGCCGAACGCGCCCGAAGGGATCACCGGCTCGCCTGATGCCTTCGGCAGCGTCGGCGACTTCGGCGTCGCGCTCTTCACGAAGAATCTCTTGCCGTTCGAGGTCACCGCACTGCTCTTGATGGTCGCGGTCATCGGCGTCGTGTTGCTGGCCGGCGACGAGCGCCCCGCACCGCTGCGCCGCAAACCGAAGGCGCGCGATCTCGACCGCGAGTCGATCGTGAAGCCGGTCGAGAAGATGGTGCGCCGGTGACGCAGTGGATCCCCCAGACGCAGTGGCTCGCCCCGATGGAGAGTTACATCGCGCTCTCCGCGGTGATGTTCTTCCTCGGCGTCGCCGGCGTGATCGCCCGGCGCAATCCGCTCATCGTGTTGATGTCGATCGAGCTCATGTTCAACGCGGCGAACCTCGCGCTCGTCACGTTCGCGAAACTGTGGGGCAACAATGTCGGCCACATCTTTGCGTTTCTCGTCATCACCGTCGCGGCCGCCGAGGCTGCCATTGGCCTAGCGATCGTCGTTGTAGCGTTCCGTAAGCAGCAGTACGTCGACGTCGATGAAGCGTCGGCGCTGAAAGGATAACCGCGTGCCCGCGCATCCCATCGGACTCGAAGGAGCCTACCCGCTCCTGTTCTTGATCTGGCTCTTGCCGCTGGCCGGTGCAATTCTCTTGTGGTCGTTCGGACCGCGCTTCACGTCGTTCGCCGGGCCGCTCGGCTCGACGATGGTCGGCGTCGCGTTCCTCGCGACGCTCGCCGAATGGCACGACGCGACCGCGATCTCCGGCGGCCTCGCGGGCGCCCATCAGACGCTCTTCACCTGGATGCCGGGTTTTACGTTCGGCCTGTTGTTCGATCGGCTGGCGCTGACGTGGACGCTGATCATCACCGGCGTCGGGTTTCTGATCCACGTGTACTCGATCGGCTATCTGGCCGGCGATCGAGCTTTCGCGCGCTTCTTCGCGTACTTGAATTTCTTCATTTTCGCAATGCTCACGCTCGTGCTCAGCGACAACTTCGTCGGGCTGCTGGTGGGCTGGGGGCTCGTGGGACTCGCGTCGTACTTCCTGATCGGGTTCTGGTTCTTCAAACCGACGGCGGTGGCCGCGGCGCGCAAGGCGTTCGTCATCAACGTCCTCGGCGACGTCGGGATCCTCTTCGCGATCGTCGTGATCGTGGCGCACGTCGGTTCGATCTCCTACGGCGACACGTTCTTGCAGATCGGGGCGTTTACGCCGCACGACCTGTTCATCGTGTGCCTCGCGCTCTTCATCGGCTGCGCGGCCAAGTCGGCGCAAGTGCCGCTGCACACCTGGCTTCCCGATGCGATGGAAGGCCCGACGCCCGTCTCCGCGCTCATCCATGCGGCGACGATGGTCACCGCGGGCGTGTATCTGATCGCGCGCTGCGCGCCGCTTTGGACGGCGTCGGCCGATGCGCGCGAACTCGTCGGCGTGATCGGCGCGCTCACCGCGATCGCGGGCGCGATCCTCGGCGTCGCGCAGTGGGACATCAAAC
>Ga0116229_10001198_pt1 | contig 39782 bp, 15 predicted proteins | sample S1TSphgellanicum_3_FD_87313 | JGI IMG/M metagenome (GOLD analysis project Ga0116229, IMG submission 87313) | Host-associated microbial communities from peat moss isolated from Minnesota, USA - S1T2_Fc - Sphagnum magellanicum MG | ecosystem: Host-associated > Plants > Peat moss > Unclassified...
ATCACAATCTGTGCTCCATTTTTGGGTGAAATTTCACGTCTTGGCAATGAAAGAAAAGCCAGTGTGACTCATACAAAGGATTTTTTTGGGAAAAAAAAATGGCTCAAAGTGATTTTGAGGACAGCGTTTCTTTCTCAGTGGTTCTGTCTCTGCTGCAAATTTGGCGTCGATTGATGATGCAGGTGATGGACCTCTTCACCTATCTCCCCCCCTTCAACACAACAACCCTCATTAAACCAATGACGAAGAGGAAGAGGAGGCCCCTTGGGAGGGCTTGCACGTCTGCCGGAACCTGGGGGACTTCACAGTGACCAAGGGTCACGGGTTCCCACTAGTATATATAAATTTTCCAAAATTTCGCAAAATGTTGGGTCTATATTTCCTGTATTGAAAATTCATTTTCATGCTTCCAATTTCTCAAGAATATTTTCCTTTCCACTAGTGAGCTCAATTGTTCTAAAAACAAAAATGCAAACCCATCTTGTAATTCTTTCCATTTCTTCTTTGTTTGCCTTGCCTTGGTAGGCAAGGATATTGTATTTTAGATTCATTATATAGTCTAGTAGCTTAAGGGATTTTGGCTCCCTAGGTAATAAATAATAGGTCTATTTTTATATGAGGATTTTTGAAAGATGATATTTTTTTTTGGCTTGTGTTGAAATTTGAGATTAGTTATATAGAGTTATAATTTCTCGAAGAATTTTGGCTTCTTTTAGAGGATTTTTTTTGAAGATTTATGTATACTTTTGCATGGTGAAATATATAATTTGAGTTTTCATAATTCTTCTTTTTGCCTTAACATACTTTTTTAATGTAAATGGCGAGGCCACAATCTTTTTAACACACCGATTTTTTTTAACTTAAAACTATTTCAGAATCAAAGAACCGTGGGCCCTGGTTATGTCCAAAACCTTAAGAAAACCATCAGTTTTCATATCCGGACAGACAAGGAGCTGAGGTTCTATGGATGGTTATTTGAAAAAATCAATGAATTGAGAACAGTGGTCATAATATACCAAAACCAAGTCTTTTGATTTTTAGTGAGAACCATAGCCATGAATCCAAAGAACCGCCCTGATAACCGGATGTTCTTGTGTCTAAATTACCACCCAACACTAGTTCTAATTTCAAACCTCCAAATTTCAAATACAAATCAATTTTGAGGCCAGAAACATGGGTTGCTCCATGAACTACTCTTTTTTTTTTTTCCTTGGGGGGTCAATTTTATGACGTAGCCAAAGTGGCAATGATCCACAGAAAGATTTAGCCAAATTTTGGCTACAAGCTGAATGAATGTATGGAAGTAAAATTTTTCTAAGTTCATCCTTCTCTATTTTTTGGTACCATGCTTGAACCATCATGTATTATAGAAATCAGGTGATTTTTCTTTAAATTTTGGTCGAATTTCTGGCTATTGAAAACCTCAAAAAAGCACTTGATTTTAGCACTTTTTAATTTTTTAATATGGCTTTTTGGCTATATATATATATATATAGCCAGAGAAAAAACAAAGAAAAAAAGGCTGGTTATGAAGAAGCCCCATGAAGTTGGGGCTCTAATGGAGATGAAGAGTCAAATGTCTCTTCAAATTGGAAGCTGTGCAAGTGAACCGTTGTGAGGGTGAAAGGACACATGAAGATGCAATTCAATCCCAGCAAAGGAAGTGTGCTGCAAATCTGGTAGGTCTCTTTGGATTAGGAATGTTGTGGAGTTTGGAACTCATGTAGCACCCCCAAACCCAAGTTTGAAATCATGAGAGGAGAGAGAGTTCTTGAACCTCCATTGCTCTCCATCATCAAGACAAAATACTACAACAAGGAAGGCATAGATGATCTTCCATCTTCCAAGAGATTCAAAATGCAATTTCTTATGACAAGATTGAAAATGTTGCTTTGAGTTCCTTGATGTGGAGGCATATGCAAGATAAATAGTACACACCCAAGTCTTTAGAACATTGGCATTTGATGAGGATGAAGCTATCACATTCGCATATTCCAAAGCAACAACGCGGTAATTATGTTTTGGCACAAGATATTCTTCCTTGGCAACTGGCATTGTTTAGGTTAGAATTCACTCAATTCTCTTCTTCAATGTGTTCTTATTATTACACTTTTTGCATGTTAATTGACGAATCTTAAGGTAATGGAAATTCACCACTTTTGGTATTTCCCTTTTAGATCCATGTGCAAAATTGACTCCCAAATCTTTTTGAGAATTTGCCATTGATCATGTGGTTTGTTTCGATTTGAGAAAGGCACATCTACTACACCTTGTGAAGTTGAGGAGACTATATTAGGTGTGTAATCAAAAGTGGATGTCATAAGTGGTAGAATAAATCAAACTTATGGGCAAACAATCCAATTGGGATTGCAATCTTGTTGAGTACAAACACTTGAGAAAAACAAGGCATTTAGGTCAATAATGAAATGTATTAGAAGCCATAGAAGACATGTACTAAAGTCTCAAAACATCTTTGTGCTTGGGGCAATGACTCAACTAATAAGGTGAATTTGAAAGAAACTAATTGTTTGTTGAAAAATAAAGTTTCAAACTTTTATTAAACTTTTATCTTGTGACTTTTATTAAATGAGAGTTTGGTGAGTTATACAAGATGATGATGATGATGATTTTACAAATTCATACCAATATGGTAGCCACTATGACACATCACATGATAATGTGCAAGTTTTTGTGAAACACACATCATGCACACCTTTGTGGAGCATGCATTGTAGGTGGATATGTAGTGATAAAAAATGTCAACAATATTGTAGAGTTCTTACATCATGTTGTAATTGTTGTCCACATGTAGACCATGGGAAGGAGGATTCAAAAAACATAATATTCTCAAATTTCAAAGATTGTTGGAGCTTCAAAAAAAATTTAAAGGGAAGTTGTGGTCATCCACCCTTAACGGGCTAAATGTTTTTCATATGGACACTACAATTTTAGTTGAACAAGACATATGATATGTTTGTGAATAATTTTCCTCTACGCTAATAACAATTGTTCTTGCATACAACTTCAACAAGAGTCTAACAAATAATAATATACTTTCCAACGAAATTTACAAGAAGATATATAATTTTTCTATTCAAGATTTAGTTTAGTTGGACAACTAATGAAGATAGAATTTGAATAGATTTGTGGTTAATCTAAAATAGGAGTGACACACTTGACTCATAATTACAAGTTGCAAAAAATTGCAATTTGGAACTATGACATATGGGTGTACACAAGTAGCATTATCGGACAAAGTCATTCTCATGAAAGAGCTAACAATTAAGTTCTTTCAAACATTTCTAAAGAGTGGTAATTAGAGTTGACATGGTAGAACTTGATTCAAGAGTGATGAGCCCACCACACAATTGATCTTGTGTTTGATATGACATAAACCTTGTCTTTACTAATTGTGTTGGAGGTTGCATGATTTCAAAAAACATGGCTGAGGAAGACAATGTTCCGGAAAATATTCTAGACCCAGATTTGAATGATGGTGCTATAAACTTTGAATCAGGCCCTGACGAGTGGTACACAAGTGGGCTTGCTGATCCTGGCCCATTTACACTAGAGGATCTTGAAGCCACTTGGAATTTTGATGGCAATTTTAATTTACCCTTAGAACCAAATCCACGAGCACTTCAAGAAGATAATCAAATTCTTGAAGAAGATCATCAAGCTCTTGAACAAGATAATCAAGTTCCTGAACAAGATAATCAAGCTCCTGAACAAGATAATCAAGTTCTTGAAGAAGGTTCTAATGTTGGTGCTAGCTCTAGAAGCCCACCCAGCAGCCCAAGTAATAATTTACTAATGCCTGAAGGAATTCTTTCAATTTTTGACAATTTGCAAATTCCTGAAAGAAATCTTCCAATTTTTGACGGATTATTACCTCCCGGCGATCCAACTAACAATTTGCAAATTCCTGAAGGAAATCTTGCAATTTTTGATGGATTATTACCTTCTGGCAATCCAACTAACAATTTTCAAATTCCTGAAGGAAATCTTTCAATTTTTGATGGATTATTACCTTCTGGCAATCCAACCAACAATTTTCAAATTCCTGAAAGAAATCTTTCAATTTTTGATGGATTATTACCTTCCGGCAATCCAACTAACAATTTGCAAATTCCTCAAGGAAATCTTTCAATTTTTGATGGATTATTACCTTCTGGCAATCCAACTAACAATTTGCAAATTCCTCAAGGAAATCTTGCAAGTTTTGAAGGATCATTTCCTTCTTCCCAGCTTGCTCTTCTTGTCACGGGTCAACATGCTCTTGAAAATCTTGATTTGGGTGAAGAAATTGGAAGCCCAACCAATAATTTCCTGAATAATGAAAGTTCTGATACTATGTTCGAAGATCTCCTAGACCCAGAAGGCCCATGGGGCAGAGGAGAGCTTTTTCCCCATTTGCCAGGTCATGAACTTATGGAAGATGATCAATTGGGTCCTAATCCAACGGCTCCGTTGGACAATGTAAACTCAGGTATTAACATTCATGTGGAATTGAATGGTACATTTTTTGATCCCATGCACCATGAATAACAAACACAATGAATGAATTGGGACCTCGCATAATTGCTTCCAAGATATAGTGTCAAAATCATAATATCAATAGTTGAATTTTGGTAACAATCTTTTATGTTGAGTTGAATGATGATTTTTTTTCTAAAACCTTCATCCCCACAATAATAAGATTAAATTTGATGACATGGATCTTGAAAAGACTTGCTCTTGTAGAAACTACAAAATAAAAATTGTTGATACAAATAATAGAAATTTTGTTATCAACATGTGAATGGTTTTATTTTTGACCCCATGTGTTGGTAAGTGTTGAGTAAAAAAATCTGAAAGATTTTTTTTTTCCTTTGAAAATGTAGTGCCTAATCTGGAGGTGGATTCTACAATCAATAATCCCTCTATGGGATTGAACAATGAAGTGGTTAGGATCCCTCCTTCCAAAAAGCTTAAAATGGTTGATGAATCCCAATTTCTAACCCCACAATCATCTCCCACTCATTCACGGTCAACACCATCAAGTGGAGCGAGAACAATTCCTAATCAATTCAATGCATCTACATCTAGCCTCCATAGACAACAATTCCATGAGCCACGGAGTTCACCATCATCTCCTAATCGAACAAGTTCACCACAACCACCACCCCCAAGTCAACAATTTATGTCAGATGCAAATATTGAAAATGAGTGGTTACCCGAAAGCTTTAAAGGTTTCCTCGAAATGGAAAATAGTAGTTTTGAAGCACAAAATGTAGCAAGAAAACGCTTGCATTCTAACTTGGGTGGAAGTAGTAACTATATACTTCCACCAGAACAATGGCCAACATTGGAATATAACCAACCACCACAACCAATACAACATGATGTTGAAATGCTCGAACCTTCAACAAGTCGCATTAGAATTAATAGTGCACCTCAACAACAACAAGAAATACAAAATGATGTTGATACAACATCAAGGCCACAAGAAAACATTGGTAGAACCACGACCGGATCATCATCTCGCGGTAGAAGGAGACAAGGGAATCAAGTTGAACAAGTACCTCGAGTACCAGAACCTCCCCAGTTTTCTGTTGGTGTAAACTTTAATTTAACGGAACTTAATAGAGCTGCAAGTATTTTATCTCAAGAAGTTTCAACACAAAATTGGGCTCGTCCGCTTCATGGAAGATTGTTGGGCATCACCATGGGAAATCTACCCATAGAAAGACTATTAGAAGCTTGGGGACACCTTGATGTTACAATTAACACAAGGTTTGTCTTGCTAGGAACACATCAAATTGATATGTGGTCACCCATAATGTTTCATGATAGGGAGACTAGAAAATATAAGCATTACTTTCCTATGATTATTGAAAAATTATCACATAAGATCTTTGGTTTTGATCAACCTTTACATGAGCAAAATGTCAATTTGTTGCAAGTTAATCCATACATTGGTTGGGTTGGTTTCCCAAGCCTAAATTGGATCTATACTTTCCTCCTCGATTGGATCATTGCATCAAGTCATGGATTGTTAGTCATCGATAGTGGAAGAGACCCAAATACACCCGACCCTTTTAGGGAAGAGCGAGGTAGAAGCAACCTCTATCATTCTGCATGGCAAGAACTTGCAAATCAAGTAAGAGGAGAATCTGCTCTCATAGTTTGCAATCCACTAACAAGGGAATATAAACTGCTACCACCAATTGGTACTGATCTGAAGAACAAGGTAGCTGGATTTAGTATTGAAAATACAAGCATAGACAATTATGTACTCGTTGTGGTCGGTTGGTTTTATGACTTGAACATCACCCCGCAACAAAGTACAACATATCATAACATTGTTGAACCTAGTATTATAGCTCCTTCTGGAGTCAACAAGATGATGTTAACTATTTATTCTTCTCAACAAAATAGATGGTCTCGCCAACATCACATTGAACAAGCAAAACCATCAAGTTCGCATTTAGGAGGCCGTAGTGGTTGTGCTGCTATCAACTACAACATTTATTTTGGAGGCACTAGAATGAATCCTATAACCAATCCTACTACTAAACTTGTAACATTTGTGGAAATGCCTGCGTTGTTTTACGTTAATGTTGATGAAGGACATGATCAACATTTGGTTTTTGATTTCCATGTACGACAAATATGGGCTCCAATAGTTATGGTTGAACCACCAAAAGTTGTTCGAGTTGGAGACCATCAAATATATGCAATAACTCGCCAAGTAGATCGAGGTACTGGTTTTGGTAACATCTTTCTAGTAGAAGTCCTCCTCCAAAACGATGGAACACCTCAAGGTGTATATGGAAGAGTGAACAATGGAATAATGCCTGAGAATTTCTCACTCCAATTGTATAATAGTGAGTATAGTTCTAGGAAAGATCGATCCACATACGAGGTTGTGGGGGGTGATAACTTGATTGCTTTCAAAATTGGTGCCCCGCATGTGATTCTTTTCAATACACAAAGGTTTGAATGGACCATTGTCACATTTCCTGCACACCCTAGGACCAAAATTAAAACAAATAGGAAAGCCACATGGCAACCTAGGGATTATGAATTTATTGATGGAACATATGAACCTAATTGGGCTGCAAAACCTTAATAACTTCAAATTGCCCTTTCACTATTGTCTTACAAGGTAATGTAAATGGGTAGTACCTTGCATCCATGTATTATCTTCACCTTCAAATTAAACTTCATAACATATATAAATCAATGTACCACAATTGCATGTAAACCGGAAATCAATGAACATTCCATGAATGCATGTTCTTTTGATGTAGATACAATAAACATAATATGTTGTTGTTTTGGTTGAAGCTCATGATGTTTGCCACCATTCATTTGGAAGAGGTTTTTTTGTGAAATTGGCTCAATTGTATGTCCTATTCCAGGAATTCAAAATACTCGAATCACAAGTGGAGTCAATTGTCCAGACATGGTTTTGTGATTGCATTTTGACATAGTTGCCAATCTTAGGTTTGTTCAAGGGTACGCATCCAATTCAAAGATATGATGATGATTTCTTTTCCTTTTCTTTTACTTTATTTAGTGTGCAAGATACTAAGATTGAAGACAAAATTGCTTAGAAAAACATAATTTTACAATTCAATATGAAGTTATTGAGCATCTATTTTCAGAGCGTTTTGACAAGACGATTTATGCTAGGATGTTGAAATCCAAGTTTTAGCTTGTTCTTTGTTATATTGCATTCTTTCAAATATGGTTTATCACATCTGTAAATACACAAACAAAAAGTCAATCCAATGGGTACATGTACCTTAGAACAATAATATGCTTGTTACAACACCATGAAAGGCATGCTGCAATGATACATGATGAAGAAGCAACAAGTTATGTAGATTTAATCAGCACCATAGTATCAACAAGCGTTGCAGTTATATTTGAACTCAAGGAATTGCTCACGGAATGACGGTGATGAACCAGTCATTAGGACTGGAGAATGGTTATTTCTCCAGTCCTAATGAATCTATGTGTGCAGGAGACTCAAACAATCCCAATTTGAACATTCAGAGAGCTCTGTTGTGTGTATGAGTAGACCATCTAAATTGGAGTCTTCGGGAAGATATACCTTGTCTACAACTGCAATGCTGTAAGACCAGAAAAGCCATCTACATTTCTTGTTGCAAGTATATATAAATTGCAACCCCTCAAAACACTTGGCACCTTTTTGCAGATTTGCTAACAATAATTGGTCAGGCTGTGAAAAATTCTTTGAATTTACTCGTCCCAAGCATCAAATAGGTAAATCAGCCAACTCTAAGTGGATTAACCATAACAAGTGCTGCCTGCTTGCACCTCCCCAGAGTAAATCCATAACCCCAATGGGTGCTTTCCTTCACATGATTGGCTCCCTGTTGCCTTTAGTCAGCTTGAGATTTGATGTTGATGAGAGCAAGGGCCACAGGCTGTAGTGGCCTACATTGATAGAGGAAATACACAACTCTACCAAGACGTCAATTGAGATTTGAATGCTCATTGCCACAAAAAATTAAGCTTAGTTTACATAGGCAAATCAGAGATTTAGAGGACCTCCTCTAAGGAAACAGACCTAAAATGAAGGGAAAGAAGCCTGCAAGATATAGTAGCATCTTCCTTTTAGTGTTACTACAAAACACTCTGCAGCTGTGATCTCACTTTAAGAAGAAAAAGCCTGGTGAAATCTTGGTTGCCATTCCTTTTGCATTCCAAAGGTAATCCAAGGTAGAAAATTGCTTTCAATCCAAGGAGGTTAAAAAAAGAGACTAATTTGGAGACTACCCAGCTTGCAATACAAAAAGAGGAAATCCTGTTTACTTATGAAGAGAATACACCTGTTATTGGAAACAAGTAAAACAGGAGGGTTGCATTAAGTAGGTGACAAGGCTTTAAGCTGCCATCAAGCAAAGGCCAGACAAAGTTCAAACGTTTGCAATTTTATCACTGACTGATTGAGCTTGCACCTGCACCTTCTGTTGTAAAATTTTATTTGGCCCAATTAACATTTGCATACTCCTCCCCTCGATCGCCATCTTGCTCTCAATTACCCCTAACTGTAACATCCCAATTGACCCAAAAAAAAACATTACACCTGTTGCTGCATCTCTTTGCTCAGTTTCTTCATCTGTAGTGCTCTGAAGATTTTTTGGACATCACTACCCAAGCCCGAAATGACTCAAGGTTCCCCACTTTCAGTCAATCTCAACACATAGGTCAAACATGGAAACCCTAAACAGGACAGAAGAACTAGCAATCACCTGGGGGGAAAAATGGACCCAAAAAGGTACATGATTGTGTTCAAGGACAAGATGATAGACTTGAAGTAGTAACAAGGCAACTTTGGTTGTGGAGAGGCTTACCTCGCCAATGTCAGACACAAATCGTTCAAAAAGTTTAAATGCTAGATCTTTGAATTCCATTTCCCGGCCCTTGAATTGGCAGACCACTTTCACCTGTGTGACCCCACTGTCAGACTAGGCTATGGGCAGACAAGGATTCAAGGTTTAGGGTTTAAACCCTAAACCAACAGTTGACGGGTCTGTCTACTTACATTCTCTTTTTATATCAGCCCAAATTGTATAACAGGCATGACAACAGGGCCCAGCTATTGTATAGTGGTCTAGCAATCATGCAACTTGATTGTTGTAAGGCTCAGACTGTAAGTTTGCACCAAGATGATGTGAATGAAAAGTGAGAGCGTTACTGACCTTATCCCCATCTTTCAGGAACCGTTGTGCTGCACGAAGCCGCACATCATAATCATGTGTATCGATATTATACCTACATGCCAAGAACCCCAGACAACTGTAAAAAATAATCTGACTGTAGTTCTTCAACACATTCCAGCAACACTTGGTGGCAGCACTGTAGAAAATGCATCATCTCACTGAAATTGTTTTCAAGAGCACATTCCAGAATGTGTCCTGAGTCCCTTTAGTTTCCAAGGAGATAGATAGAAACAAACATACTGTGGAGATACCAGCCAAATTCGGGAACAAAAGCAATCTAGTGATCGAATAAATAACATGCATATCACTCCTGGAAATGAGCAAGGGTAAAGCAATGCACCTCATTTTGAGTTCTTTCAATTCCTGTCGATTAGCTGAAAACAAATCAAATAGACAAAGACAGGTTAGGGAATTGAATCATATTTGAGTGCAGAATACAGAATCATCATATATTCTGCAGGATTGAGTTGGGGCTTAAGGAGTTAAAACACACAGATACACACCGATTATTAGAATTTGACTTGGCTTTGATTATTAAAATCAAGAAAATCAAGCTTCCATCAACAATATCTTAGGAGAAATTTTCAGAAGATAACCAACCTGCAGCTTTTTTTTGAGCCTCTCTTTTCTTCTTTTGCAACTCATACTTATATTTGCTGTCATCATCCAACACCCAAACCATTCACTCTCAACATGAGCACCGAAAACTGAGATACAAGCAGTGCTCATGAGTATGCTAAAAGTGTTCTTCGACATGCTTAGTCACATCCACAAATAGGTGGGACTGAGCAAAACTTGCTCCAAAACAGTCACATAGCTGCTCTTGAACCCAAGAGGAAATTTATTTTACCTGTAATTCATGATTCGGACTACTGGGGGCTCAGCCTCAGGCGAAATCATCACCTGCCACAGACAATAAATCTATTGTTGAAATGCATTCTGTGATGAGAGGACTACAGAAGAAACCAAGGAGGAAAAACAACGCCTTTTGTCAGCTAGGGCTAAGTAAGGGGGGTTTCCCACTTACAGTTAGCAAATGCTTGGTTTATAGTAATGCTGACTGAAAATGGTTACCCTGACCAATCAATCTGTTCCCACCTGCCATCCGTTGAAGATTTTCAATAGGGCTAACTAGCTGAAGTGTCATCTTTGAATTTTGGTTGTGTTAAGCCTACAACTTATCAGAACCCATTTGCATGCTCTTTTCTGAGCTAACCACTGTTTGAAACCTGGCAAGCAAATGTAGTCTTCCCAGTAAAACCTATATTGAAATTTTGATGCAGATGTGAATAATATGTTCTCCTTATCCCTGAGCAAACATAACAGGTCCTACTATATTCCTTGGATAGCAAGTTAACCAAGCATAGAAACTGGAAGTGGGAACCTGCCCTTTTGGCACACCATCTCCTAGCTTTCAAAGAGACTCTCAAAGCCACACCATAATTAAGGAGTTGGAAAAAGGTTGAATCCAATGAGAAATTGCAGGTTGATGCAAAGGACAAACTCGTAACAATTCCAATATCAGTTAAATCTAGTCTTCAGGTTTCTTGGCTCGAAATTTTAAATATCTCAGTACTGACAATCACATCTTCACAAAACAGGAAAATCATACTGCAGAATACATGATGATGTGTGGGAGCAGAATGGATGAGCAGTGTACAAGGTCAAGTTCTGCTGTTCTTGATCGCTCGAGTGCTTCTTGTATGGACACGATGCCAACCTGCCATCCAGATTTGACCCCAAATTTCAGACACAATTCACCAAGACTATGACCAATGCACATATCAGTGTTTCTGAAACTCAAAAGCTCTGAGAAGCAATTGATTTATGAAATTGCAGAGAACTGCACAATAGCACTTTGATTGCAACCATCATTTCAGTTCCAGCCAAACCAAAAGATAAAAACCCGACAAAAATGAGTGCACTCATAACCTCATGTGCCTCACTCATGAAGTATCAGACATCATATTCAGAATGAATGAAGTTGTGAGAAGAAATCAAACATGTCTTGCCCTAGTTTCACTAGTCCCCACTATGAAATACTTTGAGCAATTTTCACTGCATGCTTGAAGTCATCATCCTATGCAAAGTAGTACTCTATCATGTATTCCACTATCAAAGAGCATGGCATGTTCGCAGTTTGCAAGAGCAGAAATTCCAATTCCTTGAATTCTTTCCAAAACTAAGACAAAACTGGAGAAGCAATATTCTAGAAAACACATGGGAACCAAAACAAAACAAAAAAGAAAAACCCACAGTTTTCGTACATACCATATTTTGCTCCTCATCCAAAAGCCTGACACTTGGTGTCCTGGGATTGATAACAGCAGGCAACAAACCATCAATATCTGATAACCCTATTTTGCCTTCCCATTCTTGGTGCACAATTCACAAAATTGACTGCTCTAAGATTTTTTTATTCTACAATTCCCCTTTCTATCTCATCTCACGCATAAAAGAAAACTTGTCAAATAGTGCAGTACATTGGTCTCAAGGCATTATATGCGTAGTTCAGAAATTCCCATGTTGCATACACCTTACTAAGAAATTGAGCTTAACGTAATAGACTGATATCTACACAATCAAATGCCTTCCGAGCTGAACTAACAAAGACTGCAAACTTAGTTTCATATCTTCAGTCAGCTATGGCAACAAGCTTGCATCCGAAACCAAAACCCAATGTTTGATTAACATGACCAGGCCTCCAAAACCCATCACAAATAGCTCTAACTTGAATGCTGCTGTACCACATGCACCAGATGGAAAGAAAAAGATAGATCTTAGAATCCACAACAGCATCAGGACTGCAACATATATACAAGCATAGATCCTCAATTCCCTTGTGGGATTTCAATGGTAATTTCTGGAAGCTTAAACTATGTATGAACCAACAGGGGAATTTTGATCTATGAATTTTGATCACTCAATCCAGGAGAGACCCAAGACTTCAAGTCCATAATTCTCCATAATCTCTTAACAATGTTCAAAGAATTCAAACAAATTCCAGAAACCTAATTCATCAGAAATCTGTTGCTGTGCATTCAGGGGAATGCAATGAGGGTTTGGGATTCAATTAGGGCTACTATCTTCTTTATGTTATGTGCATGGACTGGGGATCTGAATGATAGTTAGAAGAAGAACTGAAAGGAGTATAAAAAGGGGGAAGAAGAAGAAGAAGAAAACCTGATGTCGGAGTTCATGAGAGGGCCATCGTTTTGGACTTCTTGATCGGTGCGTCTCTGGCCTGAAGGTCTTGGCCGCCGTCTTGCACCCGCAGGAGGCCGTGAACCTCCAGCTCTCCCAACTACAACAAGAAGCCTTCCTGTTCGACCTCCTCCTCTGGAGCTGAGTTGACACATCCCACTGAACCCTAAACCCAGACAAGAGGACATGGAGTTCTCTCCACGACCATACAGCAGAGTTGAGCTTCTGGTTAATTGCACCAAACCCGGTTGCTGCAAAAGCCTTGCACCCAATGTTGCCATGGAATTTTTTTAAAAAAATGCCGATCACTCTGTCTCTTTCCTCCCTCTTACTGCATGGAAATGCTCGAGACTAAAAAGGCAACAAAAACAGAATTCTACTTCCAGAAAATCCAAACCCTTTTTCTTCTCGTTGTACAACCCAAATGGAAAGGAAAAAAAAAACTCAAATCAAAAAGAGCATCACAGAGTTACATACAAAAAAACAAAACAAAACAAAACCCACAAACAAAACAGAGTGCACAAAGAGCATCACAAAGTCGTTGGTACAAAAGAAAGAAACAGTTTGCAAATCTTGTGACACCCAAAGACCTGATTGATTGATTACAGCAAATGCATTATCTGGTGGTGCAGGTGAACGAGCGGCACAAAGGCGAGGGGGTAGGGGAGGGGAGGAGCTAGAAAAAAAAGCTTTGAGCGAGAGAGTAAATCCTGAGTGCAAAATCCATTATCCAAAACCCAAGGAGCAAAACCCTAAATTCTATCACTCTGTTTTTGTCTGCTTTTTTGTTTCCCCATTTCAACCGTGAATAAGGCTTCCATTAGGGTTTCATCCACTGAGGCTGTTTGTTCGTCCAAATGTGTGAAACAACTAGTGTTGGGCGGTTCTTGACATTTGGTGTCCCCATATGCCCCCTTTCTTGCCAACTTGGCTTTTTTCTGTTTTAGCTATTTGTTTTTTGCCATGTCGATGTGTACATCCGTTATGCCACATCGGCATTTGGTGGCTCCACATAACCTCCCTTTTCTTGCCATCTTGACTTTTGGTTTTGGATTGCCATGTTGGCATTTTGGGCATATTGTTTCTCATGTTTGGGAGTTTTTAATGTCTTTAGACTTATTTTGTCAAAAAATGGGCAATTCACCCCAATTTTCACATCATAGAACATGGAATCAATATTGGATGCATAAAACTATCTATTAAGGAATCTCCCCCCCCCCCCCCCCCCCCCAAGGTTTAGCTTCCTTTTTCTCACCTCCATTGTCCGAGCTTCAAGGCAAGCTTAAGAACATGGAAATGCAAGGGAGCTTAGGAAAGTGGAGATGCAAGGGAGCTTGAAGCTTCAACCTAGTGGCAGAAGCTTGAGGTTGAAGGTGAGCTCCCTCCCTTCTCCTTTTCAATTTTTTTCAATCCTTTTTTTTGTTGCAAAAAAGATGATGGTAACAATGTCATCATTTCTTTTGTCATTGTTCTGTTGTAAAGAAGACAATGGCAACAATGTTGTCATCTTCTTCTTCTATTTGTTTGAGAAGAAGATGATGGCAACAATGTTGTGGTCTTTTTTTCCTCTTTGTTTGAGAAGAAGAAAACATTATCGTTTTCTTTTGTCCTTGTTTTGTTGTGAAGAAGATGATGGCAGTTGTTGTCATTTTCTTCTCACTGTGTGAAAAAAAAAAGATGATGATAATAATGCCATTATCTTATTTTGTCCTTGTTTTGCTGCAAAGAAGATGATGACCATTATTGTTGTCTTTTTCTTCTCACTGTTTGAAAATAGAAATGATAACAATAATGCTATTTTTTGTCCTCCTTTTGTTGTGAAAAAGACGACAGTAGCTTCTTTTCACTATTTGAGAAGAAAAAAGCAACGACAACAATGTCTTGTTTTGCTGTGAAAAAGATGATAGCAACAATATTGTCATCTTTTTTTGTCCTTGTTTTATTATAAAGAAGACAACAACAACAATGTCATCATTGTTTTTGGTCTTTGTTTTGCTACAAAACAAACAACAACATTATTGTCATCTTTTTCTATCTTTCTTTTGGTGCGAAAAAGGCAACGACAAAGGTGCCATCGCTCTTTTTCTTCCTATCGTTGTTGTTTTTTTTTTGCTTGTTGTCATAAGCTCCTACTGGTGCTCCTTTCAAAAGGAGAATAGCTTCCTTTTATGGTTCTAGTCTTTTGAAAAGGTAAAACATTCAATATGGTTATTTACTAAGGTTTTTGTTTAGATATGTAGGATTGCAATGGGTAGATAAAGGAAATTCAAGAAGGTTTCTTTTGATCAGGAAATTAAAGAACAAAATGTTGTTACATTAGAATTGACAATTAAAGAACAAAATGTTATTGCATTAAAATTAACAACTGAAAAAGAAAATGTTGCTGCATCAGAATTAAAAATTAAAAAACCTGAAGTTGATGAAACAAATACTCAATGTAATTTAAAGTTGGCCTAGGTGATTGTGTCCAATCCAAGTGATGACATCCCTCCCAAAACAAATTAAGAATTTCAACTAAGAAGTGGTAGGTTAGATTATTTCAAAATTTACATAGATTGGATTTTATTAAATTGATTTAAAAAAATTGTACAAAATTCTTAAGTTTAATTATACCCGCGCCTTTCATCATTTGATGGAAGGCATCGGATTTTTTTTAAAAAAATTTTGATTGCAATACCTGAAAAGAAATTAATCTTGTTTGCAATACCTGCATTTTATTATGCAATCTTACTTTTAAGGTTTAAGGTTAATTTTTTTTTATTAAAAAGTAAAAACTTAGTTTTTGGGGGTTTGTGGTTTAGGTCTAGAGATTAAAATTAACCCCACTTAGCCACCAACACCCCCTTGTGCACATGATATTGCTAGTAAGGACAAGGCTAGGATGAAGGAATAAGAACAGGTCAGAATGGCGATCTAAAATCAGCAATTACATCATTGCATATTTTGCCAAGTGGTTGTTAACCAAACATTTGAAGGAAGCGCATGGCTTAGTGGAAGAGAAGGCCAAACCCAGAAGGCCTTCAACTTTTATAGGAAGTCCTTGGCATCAAAACCACACTAAAATGAATGTTCATATATTGGGAGATGTCATGTCCATGTAAAGGTGGAATAATCAAAAGGTTGTTAATCACAATTGTGCCAAAGCGTAATGCGAATGGTGTCGCAACCCCACTTTGAAGGAAGTGTGAGGTCGCCAGCCACACTCTCGAAAATGGGACTTGGGAGTCCTCTGAGACTCCCAAAAATTCATAACGCAATTGCAGGGGTCAAAACACCTCGCATCAAGGTGCTTTTTATACAGTTGGAAAGATCTTAAAGTGTAGATGTCCAAAATGGCCTTGCATGAACCATTTGGACATATGCAACATAAGTTATGGTCGAAAGAAAGGCCGGGAGTTAAATTGGCAATTTGACTCCCGACCATTAAAAGTCATGAATCAACCCAATCTTGGTTTGTGCAGGTGGAGTGCAACACAACGTTGGAAAGCTTTCGAGGAGGGATACAAGTTTTCTTTAGACCTTGTCCCAATCGGAGGTCAGAGCGAGAAGTTATGAATACCCAAAGTCCCGGGAGTCCAAACCAGGATAGTTTCGGGACTCCATTTTGGGAGTCCTGGGAAAAAGTGCCATTCAGATGCAAATGCGGCGGTGAGACGCAAAGAATGGGGGAAGGTGGTGGCTTCCCTTGAGTCCAGGCCGTGGTGAGTCAAATGAGTCCAAGGTTGCCCATGGCTTGTCCTAACACCAAGGGTGCTCCAAAATGCGAACTAACCAACTTGTTGGTTGGTTTTGATGCAGGTTCGAGTGAATGAATAGCTTGTCCCTTTTCCTAGTCCAAATCCTGGAGCTTCAGCACGCCCCTCTACCCCTTTTAGTGCTCAGAGATGGGAGCGTGCCCCGAGTCTCACACAATTCCACAACTGGAATAACCTAGTCCCGGCTTGGGACTAACTAGGGACTTGGGAGCGCGTCAAATGGGATGAATTGGTAATTGTTACATAATAATGTCCACCATTACTAAAACCAACTTTAGTCAAATTAGCTTTAGAGCAACTATTATAAATGTTAGGTTTTAATGCTTAGGGCATGGGAAACATGCCTTAAAATGTAGCATCACAAATGGAAAAGGACAAAAATTTATAAAAAATGATCTAATCGAACCATTTTGCATATGCATAAAGATTGAAAATGGCATGGGATGTCAAAACTTGGGATCAAAAATCCACCAAAGTGATTTAGACATAAGAATTGATAGTTGTATTAGATTTCCATGAATTTCAAATGATTCATGGAAGGTAAGAAAAAATAATAATTAATGTTTGTTGTTTTTTTTTAAAATTTGTTTCATCCAAGGTGTATTAGAATTTAATTTGGTGGTTTTGGAATGTTTATAAAGTTCAAGGCACAACAAAAGAAAAGTTTATTACAATTGCAATTCATGTCGAAATGCAACATCAACATCTATACATTGCTCATCATATAACAAGGGCTACAAAAGCGATAGCTACTTAGTAAACTCAACATGACATTATAGACAATGATTTGGTTTAGGGTTTCCTTTTTATATATGTTAGGTTTTTTTAACCCCTTCATTTTTTCGACTACCCATTTTTAAAATTTTGGTCCTTTGATATACTATTGAAAACCTTTTTTTTCATTGTGTTCTTTAAAAAAAATTTATCCACCCATTTTTGTACAATCACACTTGTTTGATGGGTATATGGTTAATCATATATGTCTTCTTTTTTGTCATCTTTTTAATGCTTTAGATGTAAGAATCAAAATTTAAATAGTCCCATATGCACCCTTTATAATTAACTTGTCTATGGTTTACAAAGATCAATAATGTGTACATTGTGTAATACCTACATCCTTTCAATTCTAATTTTCACAAGGCCATTTATAATTTTTAGTACTCACATATAGATCTCCTAAATAGTTGTTGAATTTTTTTACATCCATTGCAATACTCACATCATAACGCACTTATTTACATTATGCCTAGGTTCAAGTAACAATACATGCATACGAGTTTCTTAATAGTTGTTGGGATTTTTTATGTCCTTTACAATACTTGCATATGGGTTTAAAAATAATGTTAGTTTCCTTCAACATTATAATACCCATAATGTTTTATGGGTAGGAATTTTTTTAATGTCTAATACCTTTAGATAATTATTTTAAATAATTAAATAATGATTAAATAATTATTTTGAATAATTAATGAATGATTAAATAACTGATTTAAAAAATTAATGCATGACTAAATTTCTAAAAAATATTTGATGAATGATTAGATTTTTTTTCATAATTAATGAATGATTAAATAATTATTTTAGATAAGTAATGAATTTTCAGATAATATTTCACATAATTAAAAAATATCAAAAATTATTTTAAATTATTAAAAAATGATCATATACATTATGATAAGTAATCATTTACATTATCTAAAATAATTCTCTAATAAACATTTATTCATATGACATAATAATTTCATATAATTAAGGAATCATTAAAAATTTATTTCAGATAATGTAAATGATTAATTATCATATTTAAAAAATAATTTATTTCTTGATATTAATTAATTGATTATTTGGTTGAACCTTAATTATTCAAATAATTAAAATTTCTAGATCTAAAAATCAATTTGATAATTTGATATTTAATTTATTATCTTAATTATATTTTTTATGTTGATACATTATTCAATTCATTATTTTAAATAATTATTCATGATAATTAATTGTTATAAAATTATTCAAAATAATAATACATGTATATAAATAGACATAATTTGGGTACACAAACCATTTAACTGTTATTTTCAAGTGACCTTACATGTGGGTATTGCATTAAATAGGGTTGGGTTTTCACCTAAAGCTATCTAAATCACCTATGGGTTATTTCGAAACAAACTTGAATATGGGCATTGCATTTAGGGCTAGGTATTCATATAATTTTGCAATACCTACACATGTACTTACTTTCACCAACTAGAAATTTAGCTTTAATTTTTTTAATAATTAAATAAATTTTGTAACAAAATAAATAAAAAGGTATGTTTCTAACCATTTGGTAATATCTCTAAGCTGAGTTTTTTCACTTTCTTTAAAAAAGATATAAAATAACATTGCATTGTTTTACATATGCTTAAGCCCTAAAAATTCCCCCCAAAATGCATCTTAAATTTATTTTAATTACTATAGACTTTCTTAAAAATCTCAATTAATTTTATTTGCTTTAAACTCTAAACTAAAACCATAATTCAATAGTATATACTTGTAATAATTATATGAAAAGAATTTTTTAATAAAAAAAATTTATTTACATGAATTCTATTTTTAATAAATTTATTTTAAAATTCAAATTTAATACATTATAATACAAAAAAGAATAAACATCAAACTATCATAAATGTTTAGTAGGCCTAAGTGGCCTAGGCTAGTAAACTAACTACATAGTTAGTAGGTTTACCTAATAAGCAAAACCACCTTGAATACCTACTTAAACCATTTAAATTACTAACCTAAAAGGCCTACATTAGTGAGTAAACTACATAATAGGTCTACATTACCTAGGTAACCTTTTAAGTACACCTAGGCTAAGCTATTAGGTAGTTAATTAGGTTACCTAACAAGTAGCCTACTAGCCTATTACTTATGCTAGGCTAGGTTATTTAACTCACTCAATGTCGACATTTTAGTCAATATAACAACCTTGGTTATGAGCTTCTGTTGCAGCTAGTGATTTGTCTAAGTTACAGATTTTTCGTTGGTAATTTGTTCCAAGCTACGAATTTTTGGTTGTTTTCTTTTGATTATTGTTGTGTTTCTTGGATAGTCAAATCATGTTCAACTTCTCAAGGTGTTGAAAACATTACATAACAACTTGGTCCTCACAAAAATTTTGAATCCACACAAACTCTAGCATGGTTTCAAAGAGCATATGAATAATCTCATACCCAACTACTTGATAGTCCAACTCATACTCGAAATGAGATTTGAAGGTTTCTTGAAAGCTTTTAAGACAAACCCTCTTCTATGAACAAATAACAATTCGAGCATTAACTCCTTACAATCAACTATCAACTTTGGAACTCTATGGAAATTAATTGGTTTTATTTTGTTAGGCTTCTTCTTGTATTATCTTTTTTTCTTCATTTGCTGATGATGTTACTACATTCTTAAAAAAAAATGTAATAGGAAAAAGAACAATATTTTTTGTTGCTTGAATTTCAACCATCGCATTATTAATTTCCATAGCCATTAATGTTGTTGTAGAACATCTAAGTTGCTATTACTATGATTACTTTTAAAACAAACTAAGGAAAAAGTTTGCAATAAAAATATCAGCCACCAAGATGTCATACTTTTGGGCGTGTAGCTAATGTACCACATCATTGAATGCACTATCTTGCAAAGTCAATATCACGTGCATGTTTGTGGGTGGTGGATGATCCATGCCCACAACTTCATGTCGACATGATTCATCACCTACACATTATTTTTAATTCTCATTAAAAATAAAAGTCATAAAAAAAATTGGACTATACACAACCATGGGTTTATGTATATAATTTTAATCAATTTTTATCTTATTTAAAATAAATATGAAGATATTATATGTATTAAAATGAATCAATAATATAATTCCATAATATTATCAATTATATATAATGTGTTACTCGATACTTAAGCCATATTATACATCATAAAAAATAAAGTTTACATAAGAACTTGTGTTATATATTTATAAAATATAAAATATTGTCAACCTACTATATAATTATTTTAGCCTAGAAATTATTTATTATATATTTTAAAATTTTAAAATAAAATTTCAATCATACATAGGATTAATATATGGGAGAGATCATTTATTATTATTATGTGAATCATAAAAATAAAATAAAAAACCATGTGTTTTAATTATTATTTTTAAACATGCATTTAAATTTTATTAAATTAGAAATTTTATGTTTTTTGTTTTTTGAAATGAGTTTATAACTTTAAGAAGGAAAGACATAAATATGTACATCATTAAAGAAATGTTAAGCATGAACTTTTAATTTTTTGATTAAAGTTTTGACAAACTTTAAATTCTAGCATTAAATAATAAACTCTAAATTAAACCCTAAACCCTTGTACCATTGATGTGACCAATTTTGCATTAAACTCATTTATATTTATGTTAAATCATATTATAAGGTCAACAAATAATTTTGAAAACATGAATTTCAAAATGTATTGGTGGGGAATCAAATATTTTTAAAATATTATTATGTTTCATAGTTAATTTGAATTATCACAATACGATATAGGTATTGCATTTAAACAAAAGTGGGTTAGAAAATATTAAACTCTAACAACTATGGATCATATGGAAATAAAGGAGATTCATAATTATGCTATAGATTTAAATAATTGATAAAATAAAAAACCAATACACTAAGTAAAGTCTAAAATATAAACCTTAAGCCTTGAAATATCTTCGGCACAACCTTTGGCCTTCTATCTTAGCCTATTTGTTGGATATCTTCTGTAAATTATGGGCAAAGAAACTTTAACAAATCTCTTTTACAAGTTCGGAATTTTGGACAAAAACTTTATTAGATCTACAATTATGGACCAACAATAAATTCTTCACAAAAATAGTTTTTACCTTCAGCCTTTAGCTTGACAAGGCCAAAGGCTACGTCAATAAAGCTATTCCTATTTGAATTCGAAAAATATATTGTTCTTTCCCTTAATTTTATAAAATCTTTATAAACATTTCTTATATTTATTAAGTTTAATACATCGAAACAGGATTGAAAGGTATTTCCACAGATCATTTTTGCAACTATGTGTGTTCCCTTGAATTATCTCCTTGTGCAATACTTCTTTTATTTAAAGAACCAAATTCAATTTCATCCTATTGCTAACATAATTTCCAATTTGATGGCATAGGGCATAGCTGAAAGATATGCCAAATCGTTCTATTACTAAGTACAACTAACACTATAGTTATGTGTTTAAATTACTTCATAGAAGAGAGTTTGAATGTTTTTGAATCTATTGTCCTAATTTTACTCTCTATTCGCAGTATGCTTTTAATGATCTTTGTTTATGATCGTAACTTAACCAAATGTTAACTTTATTAATATAGAAAAAGGTCTAAAATATGCACACACACCTAGAACATTAATAAACATATATTTTGTCAAAATTCAATACCATGATCAAAGGGCCAAAACAAAATAAAAAGAAAACCTTACACCTTATTTTCTAATAATGACAAGTAAGCAAGTCTTGCTCATGTTCCTAAACCAAATTCTTAAACCCTAAATCATAAGGCCTAACCCTAAAAATCCAAATGATATTTTTCCATAAGCCCTATTAAAACCCTAATTATACAAACCATATCAAAAAATTATCCTAATGATGTATGCCCTAAACCCAAAAAATTCTACAAATTATATAATACAAAACAAAAAATTTAGAAAAAAAAAATAGAAACCAAATTTTAAAATTTTAAAACTACAAATATTTATTGACCAAAAAAATAAACCTTAATTTTTTTTAAAAATTAAATAAATCTCGTAAAAAACCAAAAGAGAAGGTGTGTTTTTTACATTTGTGGGTGAAAGCATGGTAAAGTGTATAACTAAAAGTACTTACTAGTCTATGTGTCAAATGAATAAAAAGTAAGACCAAAACCCATCACAAAATTATTATACACTCAATCTTTTTAGTTAAATGATAAATAACAAGATATTTTTTCATTATTATGCATTAATTTTTTAACTTTGCATTGTAAAAGTAGGTTTCAAGTATACTTTTCTAAATGCAAATAGCTTGTAAAACCTACTTTCTACAATGTAATATTTGATTCAAGTATGTGTCAAATATATTTTACCAAAGAAAAAGTAGACTTGTTTTTTGGTGATGCCTTTGAATATACAATGATCTTTATGCTATAATTCATACATGTATATTTCATTAAATTTTTTAATGAAAAAATAGGTTTGAACACCATATTGACCAATCAATTTCAAACATATTTATTCTTTACTTTTATTATTTCAAATTTTTTAAAATTTTGTAATTGATTTACAAGTAACCCAATTAAAGGCTGAATAGTTTCAAAATGAAATTAAAGTAAAATTTGAATTTATTTTCTTTTTTTTCAGTGAAAAACTACCTTTTTTTTAAACTTGATATTTTTTCGTCAACTTTTCCTATATACTTTACCATGCTTTCTCCCTTGTGTGATCTCTCCAAGCTTATTTTTTCCATTTTCTTTGAAGAAAATATAAAATGAAATTGTATTGTTTCACATATGTCTAAACCTTAAAAATTTCCCCCCAAATTAAACCTAGTTTAGGTTAATTACTATAGATTTATGAAAAATTTGTTAATTAATTTATGTCTCACAAACCCTAAACCTAAACCATAATCCAACAATACATATTTATAATATTTACATGAAAAGATGTATTATAATGTCCATTCCATAAATAAATTATGAAGGTAGGAAGGTGAATAAAGTAGCCATGTGTGAAGTCAAATCTAGGGAAAAAATGGCCAATAACAAAAAATAATAAAATTAAATATAGTGATCAACATTTAAAAAAATGGATTGTGGTGAACCACATATGGTGTTAAATTTTAAAATGTAACCCATCTAGTGGACAGAACGGGGAATTGGTGCATTGGTGGTTATTAGTTCACTCTAATCCTCACATAATTGATATAATTGGAATGCCCTCAATGATTAAAGTATGCCATGGTGGTTTCTTAATCTTTAGGACTATGGTGCAAAATTATTGAATATCGAATGACATAGTCAAAGAAAAAACATAAAATTAGGGGGCAACCTTGATATTGTTGGAAAACCTTTAATGATTAGGATTTTTGAAAGGTGATTTTGTAATTTTTTGAACTAAAGTGAATATATATTCAATTTTGAGTAGCATTTGTCAATGGAAATTCAGTTAAAATTAAAATTTTTATTTCTAAAGAAATTTGGATTTCAGATTTATGTTAAAGAAGGTGTGCTCAATACCACATGCCACATAGAAATGGAGCAAGGGAAATATCGTTCAAAGCAAAGACGACTACCTACCAAGGATGAAGCTTATCATTTGTTTCTAAAAACTTTAAACGTTTATTACTTGGTTAAACATTCAAAATCTTACCAATGCACAATTTATTCCATTGACATTGTTTCATCAAAAATATTAATAATTTATTATGAAAATATATTTAATATAATAAAATATATATCTTGAATATATTTTAAATATATCATTATTTCATAGCAAACTAAAAAATGTTCTTTTATTTCAAGTCCTTCCAACATTATACAAGGAATGAACTTTCTTTTCATATCTATGTCTTTTCAAAATATATATTCTTTCAACACCATAATCACGAAGAGATATTCAATGCCTTTTACACCAATTTACATCTCATTTCTCTTCAATTGAATATGAAAATATATATATATATATATTCAATATAAGGAATTTTTAATTCAATGAAATTTGAGTTTTGTTCAATGTATTTGAATTAAGTTCAAGATTCGAAAAAATTTGTATTTAATTCAATTCAAGTTGCATGTAATGTCATTCAATATTTTCATTCAAATGAAACATAATTATCATAAATTCATTTTTTTCATTAATTGATTGTTTTTAATAATGCAACAATGTGATTTCAAAAAAATATGGATCGGATAACCAATGAGAGTGTGCAAACTATCTTGAAGGTCATTTTTTTGGTATTAAAAAACTATGTGAATCTCATATATTGGTTGTTGGATAAGGATTATAATGCAATTAATTTTATAATAAGATTTTTTATTTTAAAAATTTAAATGGAACTAATATAGGATTTGTATTAATAATTTTTTTTAATTTTAAAAAAACATATGTACAAGATATTTATAATAAATATTAATTTTTAATAGTTTCAATTAGTAAGGTAAAAAAGTTGTAATTTATATTGAAAATTTTGCAGAAAGGAAGAAGCAAAAAGGAGATGATATTTATTTGGTGAAGACAAGGAATTATGAAAACCTATATCAAACAACTTGGTGGTTCATTCAGTTGGGTTGCAATGCACACCTTGTTTGCTTGAATTTTACTACTACATAGAAGCAAAGGATAGAACGAACCATCCTAAGAATGAAGATGCCCTCCTTTCATCCACATAAAAGATGAAATTGATTATGAAATTGATCTTCATCCAAATAACCAAGGGTTCTAGAATCTTTGGGCAGATGAGAGACTAAGGTGATACTTGTGCTAACTAGTAGTAGTAGGTAACTAATGAAATGGAGGCCAAAGGTTATGTTTTGTAGTTCGAACCCATAAAACTAACCAACCAACCAACCAAAAACATTGAGATTCTCACAAGGGATGGTTATGTATAGGGAAGGCTTTATTTCCAAGCAATGTTTTCCCTACTGGCAAAAAGTTTTGCCAAAAAGTGAAATTAAAAATGAAAAAAATGAAAATGAAAATGATCTTTTAGGGTTTTGATCACCATAAGTTTTTTTTTTTTTTAAATTTTAAAGAATTTCATATTTTTATAGTTTGTTTTTAGTGTGTAACCATAAAATATAAAAGGATTTTTTTTTTAATTTTGATTTTCCTTCTTTGAAAATTGGCCAAAATTAAAACCCAAAAATCAATGTTTTGATTTGTATTTTCCTTTTTTGAAAATTGGCCAAAATTAAAACCCCAAAAAACAGTGTTTCTTTGGCATTTTCCTTTATAAATTATAACCCCCCCCCCCCCCCCCCGGGCCGGGAACTGCCTGCCCCCTGAAAAAACGCTGCCCACAAGCATAATATGATTTTCCCATGATGCGAAAATTTTGAGTATCATTCCGCTTCTGACAAGTCGAGGAGTTGCCGGGCGACGCGCTGCAGGACGAAGCTCGAGCGACGAGGTTGGCGAGGACGCCAATTGCAAGGCAAATCGCTCCAGGAAGTAAGGCCGGGTGGACTTGTGAGAGGTAGGCTGGACGCAAAGTTCCAAGCATATCACGATGTATATCTCTTAATGTATAATATTACAGGATACTTCATGTATTGATGGTCTGGACTCTGGAATATAAAGAAATCTTCGTTTTCGGAGTTGCTTGGAACATGAAGATTGTACAAATTGTGGATCATATCAACCGATCCGTCGGAGAAACAGCTGCCATGCAATTACGAATATGTAAATAGCCTATAACTTCTCTATAATTCTCTTTTGCAGGATTATATTTCGTGTATTAGTTAATGATGCCCTTGATAAGTTAAGGAATATTATTTTCTTGGAGTAAACTTGATTAATATACTGTTGGATATCAACGATCCATTGGAAAAAACAGCAATACAAATGATGTACATATGATCTATATTGTATGTTATGCATCTCTTAGTTTTGTTGTAGGATTTAGGATTTTCATGTATTAATGCTCTGGATCTAAGAACTATTTTTCGGATTTGCTTGTAAAATGATTATGAATGGTGGATGTCAACGATCCGTTCGAGAAACATCAATGCAATCATATAGATCATCTCTATTGTATGTTGTAGGATTTCGTGTATTGATGATGCTCTTGATAAGTTGAGTGATTTTAATTTTATTTTGGTGGATTTTCTTGTAACTTGATTATACTGTTGGAGGATGTCAACGTCGATCGGTTGCAAATCTTGCAAATGATGATGATGTTATACATCTCTGTTGTATCCTGTTTGCAGGAAATTTTGGTGTGTTTGATGGTCTGGACTATAATAAGGAGTTATTTTCTGAATTGATTTGTAAGAGGATTCATATGATGTTTGGATGTCAATGATCGGTTGGGAAAAAAAAAGAAAAAGAAAAAACCGACAGACTTGCAATTCTAGTCTGCTCTGGCTGGTTAAATGCAGATGGATCCGCGACAAGCAGAACTTGCTGCTGCCTCTGGTCGCTCTTTCTTTGCTGTCGGCCTGATTGAGAATAGAGCCAAGGAGGTAGGTCATAATTTCACTCTTCTTTTTTGTTTCTGCAGAGCCGCAGTAGTCATGATCTGGTTTTCGTTTGCGAGGTGTATAGAAAAAAAAGCTCGCGTTTCCAAAGAAAGATCGTGTTTCCATGGACATGTGGACATTGTTTTTGGCGTTCTGGATTTTCTGCAGGCTTTTTTTTCTAGCTGAGCGTCATGACGCAGCCACCTGCAATATTTCGTGCATGCAGGTTGGGCTTGCAGCCTTTGATTTGAGAACTGCTAGACTACATCTATCACAATACATCGAGACCAGTCGCTCATATCAAAACACGGTGACACTCCTGGAGTATTTCGAACCATCCGACATCGTCATTCCATCTAACAGTGCATTGGCGCGTTCGGGCATGACTGGCGTCGATTCCATCGTAGCTAACTTCACCACTGCAACTAAGGTACGCATTATGTTGTACACGCCGTTTGTATAATTGGGAGTAATTATCGGTCACTTCGATAGTTCATGACCATTCGACGTACTAAGCTTATGTATGTCCATCGACACTTCTATTGCAGGTTCCGTTGCCTCGAAGTTGTTTTGATGACACAAAGGTATGCACTGGTCCCTGGAGCACTAACATTCCGCAGTGTCAAATGATCAAGAAGTTTTTCTGCGTTATAGCTTTGCTTCTGCCTCGGTTCTGCTCTCACTCGAGTAATGAAAGTACACTTTGTCAGATGCAAGCACCTTGTCTCAGTATTGTCAACTAGAGCAGGAGTCCCTGGTGGATGTGTATCATGTCCTGTTGGCTTTTCTTTGGATAATGTCCTTCATGTGATACCATGTTCAGATTATCTCCTTTGATACTGAGATGGCTCAACAAGAACATGTACATGCCAGTCTACAAAAGTTCTAGGTAATGGGTAATCTTTTTTCATATGGATGCTAAGTCATTGAAATGGTTCTTGTTTTGTTAAATAACATGTCCACAGAGTTTATGTGCCCAGCTAGCTGTGTTTGCAGGGAGCATTGTTGGTACAGAGCCTGGCTTCCAAAGACACGAATATGACCAGCTTGGAGGCCTCTCACAAGCAATACTATCTCTGCCTTGGTGCTGCAGCAGGCCTGCTCAAATGGTGGAAGCCAATTTCGAACTCTAGCCTTTGGAGCAACCCTTAATTGTAGAGATTTCTTTTTTCTTTTTTTTTTGGGTTCTCATGCTCTAAGTGTACAAGAATCTTCCTCTTAAATGGCCTCGTAGAATTCTGTGTGAGGTTGAGCAAGTGTGGCCATGATCACCTGCAATTTCACTACGATCCATGTATTTGACATGTTTGATCTGAAACCCAGAAGCTAGACTGGACAGGCCGTGACCAAGACTGAACCCTAAAGCCCTGAACCCTAAAAACCTGGGCCTTGGTCCCTTGCAGCTGTATGAGAACTTGTGGAAACTTGTGTGGAAACTTGTGTGAAGCAAGTGGGGGACTCAGTGATTGTGACCTGCAGGATTGAAAATGAGAAAGGCATTACAATTGTGAACCATTCAATCCAGGTACACAGTGCGGCGCTAAGGTGTAAAATATTCACATGCCCACTGCCAACCTTATTGATGCCAATGGAGTACCAGGTTAATGAGACAGATGCATGTCCCTGCATGTTTCATGTAATTCCGCAGTACTAAAGCTGACACAACCCTTATCTGTATCTAGAGAGTCTCATCATGAAACTGTTGCTTGACTCTGCAGGTTACTGTAAATGGATCCATTGATCACATGAGCATTGATGGAATAAGGTAATGTGGTTGATTAGGAAAGTTGTCCTCCGAGACTCAATTCAAAATCATAACTGCCAATGCTGGAGTACTAAAATTCAAGCAGCTCAGAGTTTGCAACTCTCTTTGTTTTCCTCAATCTTTTTTTCCTAACCTACATCCCAGGCCATGGATATCTGTCTTGTAGTGTCCGGGATTTGGAGCTGGTGGAGCCAATTTCTGTATCATCTGGGCAGCAAAAGAAGCGTGGCTGTCTATTTGCTATGTTAAACACTACAAAGACTGTGGGGGGGTAAAACTAACAAAACCTGACTATGTCTGGATTCTAGTACAACATTGTAAGTACCACTTAAAGTTACATCATTAATATGGTCTATAAACTGTTGCTGAATTCATTTTCTGCAAACTAGCAGTACCCGTCTTCTCAGGGCAAATCTTCTTCAACCTTTGAAGGACATAGAGACCATCAATGCTCGCCTTGATTTTCTGGTAAAACTACAAAACCCACTAAGTTGTAAAGTGTTGCACAGGCATCACTCCTTATTTAGAAAATGCACAACAGACAAAGTCTTTAATAATTGTGAGTGTCAGTGGTGTGCTATTTTACAGCATAACTCAAACAACAATCAATGGATCATGAGGTTACTTTTGCTTTTAGTGTATCAGATAAGTCTCCAAGTTTGTTAGCAGATTAAGATGAGAGGAGGTGAATCTTTTGAATTGATGTCTCACAAAAGCTTGTTGCAACTACAGGATGAGCTAACGAGTGAGGAACCAATTTTCTTTGGACTCTCACAACTTCTCCAGAAGTTTCCAAAGAACATCGGTGTGTGCAACTCTGATCAGGGTGTTGTCTTTCAAATACATTGCATGCAATCAATTTTGAGGTTCTAGATTCTTCTAGTTCTTCTGGATTGGAAGTTTGCAAAAGTTGAGCAGTTATTCAAATGGAGCAACAAGATTCCTTAAATTTACTTAAACTTAAAGGTTATGTTGCAATGACAAGATGTGATTACTTGTGTCCCAAAGACCAAATTCTATGCCAATTCTGTATCAAAGAAAGCAAGGCAAGTGGGAGTGAGTCAACACATGAAAAACATACAAGGAGCAGCCAAGCCTTGGTGTTCAACATCATTGCTCTGAAAGAAGCCCTTGAGCATCTGTCAAAACTTACAGAGGTGTGGACAACTTTACAACACAAATGCTTATATCAAGTTCCTTCATGTTGTGCTCTCTTGGTAATTGTTCAGCCATCATTTGTGCTGCTCCTGACTATTGAATGTACTGTTGGAATTACAGATTCTGGCAGATGCTAAATGCTCACTACTAGTAAACATCAGACAGAAGGTCTGCATGAACCCAAACTACAACCTACTCCTTCAAAGGTTTGAAGCCACAACCCGCCTTTGAATGTACTCATTGACCACACAGAATGTTGTATCTGCTTGTGCACATTAGAGGGCAGGTTCTTGCAGCACTTACTGTGAATCTACCTGCCTAATGACTTGTTTTCACTCATTAGATTGGGATATGCAGACCATACTCAACATAAGCAGTATGATCCTCTGGCTCTAGCAGATGCCAACTACCTTCTAGTCTCCAAAACATTTGTGCAATACAGGAACTATGTGCTGACAAAGTGGTTCCCCAATTCAAGAAGGTGATTGATGGGGCTGTTATAGATTTGCTCAGGTATGGGATTCCCAGATGGATTCTCAATCTTGAGAGCCAGATTTATTGTTCTGATGAATTATGTTGTAATTGAGTGGCATCTTAGGATCAAGGAGGTGATAGACGAGACTGTGCTTGATTCACGAGCACGCTTCATGTCACGTACACAGCAGTGCTTTGCAATCAAACCTGGCACAGATGGACTTCTTGACGTTGCAAGACAGATATTTTGTGCCACAAGTGAAGGTACATGCCTGTCATTACAGTGATACCACTAAGCACATCTGATGGAAGTATATTTTCCCAGCCTTGTTATTTGAGACATTAAAGTTTGCGCTGCCTAGAACTTGCAGCCATTCATGAACTTGCAAAGGAATACAGAGAACAACAGAATCTGCCAAACTTGAAGATGCCATTCAATGACAAGCGAGGATATTACATCAGCATTCCAGTGAAGGATTTGAAAGGCATTGTCTTGCCATCATTTTTTATCCAGGTTTGTGCCATTGAACAAGCACTGTCCCCACTTTCAGACATTGACAAAGTGATCTGCAATCTTTACAGTGGATCAATCAAATTGAAGTTTTTGGATTCTTGATATCCTAACATACTTTGCAATAGTGCCCTGAGCTCACCATCGACTTGGTGCTTTAATCTTGCCAGGCATATGTGTGCATCTGATGTCTCAATTCAACACTGCTCTCTATCAAGTAGGAGATTCAAATCTCATCACCATGGAATGTAATGAGTTTGCTCATCACATTTCTGTTCTGCTGACAGGTGACAAAGCAAAAGGGTACCATCTATTGCTCAACTGCTGAACTCACCTCAGTACGTTTGCCTCAACAATTGTTGTTCTAGATATATGAACAATCTGGACTGGTACATGACTGAGAGTAAATACCCTGTAATACTGTATTGCTGTATAGCACTGATTTGTGTACCTCAGTTGTGAGATATCTGAATTGATTGTCCCTTCCTAATTGTCCAAGATGAGATTGAGCAGTCAAGAGATTGGCTATTAATGTATGCCATTATCTGTTTGGTACCAATGGTGAATTGGACAGCTGAATAGCAGGAACCTGGAAGCAGCTGCAAACTGTTACATGAGAACAGAACATTGCCTCCAAGGTTTTCTCTGGAATTTTTCAAGGCCTCAAGTCTTGGTTTGGCTCTTTAGTTTCCCTGCTGCCAAGGAGGTTGATGGGAAGCCTCAACCTAATTCCAAATGACTGATCAAGAGTGTTGTAGCAGCTCAGATTGCCACATATCTGGGCTTTATTTCTCAAGAAAATATTACAGCTCTTCCCCCACTCTCTGCCATAATAATAAGGGCACGTAGAATGGTTCTATTGTTATTTTGTGTCACAAGTATTTCCTGACAGAGGTGGATGGTTTCATTCCTCCAGAGCTCACCAACCAGATCAGGGAAGAGCTTGGCCTTCTCACTTTGCTTTCAGAATCTGTCTCTGTTCTGGATATGATAGTCAATTCATTTGCTCATTTGATCACAATCCAGCCCCCTGACAGCTACAGCCGACCAGAATTTACTGGTAAGCTATGAGCTAGGGTTCAGCAGTAAACCAGGGACTTATTTGAATCTCTTGAAATTGCATGCAATAGAAGGATATAATAGATCAACAAATTGCTGTAAACTATGAATTGAATAACTGTTGGTTGTTTACAGAGGACGGGCCACTAGCTATTGAGGGTGGCCGACATCCTGTTCTTGAGAACATGCTATCAGTGGATTTTGTGGTGCCTGATCTTAACTTTTTGCATTGACATCCTGAAAGCATTGTGAACAAAAAAGCATACAAGCACCTGTAGCCTATTCAATCTAATTTGCCAGTCGAAGATTATTCATGCTCTGTATCAATGGCCCTCAGTTAAGTTAAGATTTTATTGGTTGATGACATGTAGGAGTCCTAGCAATTCAGTTCTGATTGAGCCATACTTGTTTTTCTTCAGCCAAATAATACCTTTCTATCTGAAGCAGCCAACATGTTGATCGTTACAGGTCCCAATATGTACGTATGACTCCACTCTTGAGGGCATTCTATCAAACAAAATAGCTCAAGTTTATGCACATGCATGTACACTCCTATCATGATTGCACAGCTGTTAGCAAGACTAATGAGATATTGTGCACTTGAACCTTTTGCAGGAGTGGCAAGAGCACTTATCTGCGGCAAGTAGCCCTCATAACAATCTTGGCACACATTGGATGTTATGTTCCTGCAAAGTTTGCATCCTTGCGAGTGGTGGATCGCATCTTCACTCGCATTGGAACTGAGGACAATCTTGAACTCAATTCAAGCACAGTATGTTTCACAATCCTGCAACCTTGGTTAGTGGAAATGGCATTATGTTGTTTCCTAGCAGGAAACAGAAGGATTAGAGTATACATGTATGGAATGTAGTTCTTGTGATGATTATGAAGCTCTACTTCTTTAGAGGGTGTGCAGCATGGTACTATGCCTCAAAGCTAATTCTCCTTTCCATATCTGCTTATATTTTCAGTTTCCACATGAACCAGTCCTTGACAGAATGGCATATTCGTATTGTGGCTCATAAGATCTCTTTATGTCTGCAGTTCATGACAGAGATGAGGGAAACTGCATATTTGCTGGAAAATCTGACTCCTAGGTGATGGCTCCTGTTGCATCATTTTGTTCTTAATCTCCATGATTTGGTTGTACTCACCTGAACAAATTATCTTGTTTGTCTTGGCCTGGATTCTTCAGGACTCATAAGGCACACAAGGCACAATCTAAAGCTTACTCATCTTTTGAGCTTCCATCTGACAAGTTTCACTCTTGAATTTGGAACCCCTACTAGAGGGGTTTGGATGTCACAGACTTGAATAGGTAGAACTTGAGTTTTGCAGAACTGATTTACCATGACTGTCACCATTTTGGCAGGAGTCTGGTGGTCATTGACGAACTAGGGAGGGGAACTTCCACATCTGATGGATTTGCAATTGCATGGAGCTGCTGTGAATATCTTTTGTCCACCAGTGCGTAAGTAACACAAATTTCAAACATAGTTCAAAAGTAGTCTTTCCTGTGTCAGCAAGACTCTAAAAATTATTTTTTAGGATGCTGCAACTGTGTAATACATGTTGTGCCTGTTTTCTTATGACATAATAGTTTACTGGGAAGAGCATTTTTTATGATCATATGTTTTGTCAATTTGCAGATATGTGATTTTTGCTACACATGTGCAAAAGCTGACCGAGCTTTCCACTATGTACCCTAATGTTACAACGTGTCATTTTGCTGTGGACATCTCCAGAAACCGACTGGACTTCAAGGCATGCTGTTGAATGAGTGTCATTCCCACTTCAGATTTGCATGTCATTTGTCAAATCTATTCAACTCATTGGTTCTGTAATCTCAAAACAATGATTGCAGTCTGCAACATAATTAAGTTGACAAACATTTGTGCCATAGAATATTGATGTCATTACAGGAATGAACTTGGGTGGAACAAACTACTTATTCTGACATGGTCTGAGAAAGATGCTGCAGTTTGAGCTGAAAGAAGGGTGTTCCAACATTCCACACTACGGGCTGCATCTGTCTGAAGTTGCTGGCCTGCCTGCATCCGTTGTCTCCAATGCTCGACTAATTGCCAGTTCCGTTGCTGCAGAGGTCTGGTTACTGATGCTTCCAAAACTGGAGTTGGAGTGAGTTACACTGCTGAGATATCACAGCCTATACAGGGAATTCTTGGCCATGTTGGTAATAAGTGGTATAAAGCATTATACAGTAACATTGCTCACCTCACCTAATGCTAAGTCTTACATTTTCAGGATTCCAACTGTGTTTCAGGAGATGGCCCAACATGAGGATGGACGTGCCAAGTATCACCAGCTGCACAGGGAGTATCGTGTGGCAAAGAAGCTTTGCTGCATGCGATATGCCAAGCTGAGTGAAGAAGAATTGTGTACAGAGCTGAAGAAGCTAAAACAGAGCTACTTAGATGACAATTCCATTGATGTATATGATGAAATGCTGTGAGTGTAACTCTGGACACTTATTACTGCTTGTGGGTAGGTCATCTGAATCCTGTGATTGCTTCTCATTGTGCTCATGGTTTGTATGTGTGGGGTCTGGCTGGAAGTGACAACAAGAGGACCTAGTGATGGCTCCTTTTCTGTACGCATCTTTCCTTCTAATCTCTACCCCAGAGATTCACCTAAAAGAAATGTTTCCTTACTGAATCTTCACAAGTAATACCAGTCTTTTGTGCTTGCTCCTGTTTTCAATTTGTAACTACACATTTTCAAATTTGTTGTCGAGCTGTTGGAACATGCTCTGTTACTGTGACTGTTTCTAGCAAAGCTGCTTGAAGATATTGATAATTCATTGCATAGCCAGGGCTAAGTGGTTTGACTGAGGTGTGTTGTTCACAGATGATCAAGAATAGAAAGCAAATATATCTCCTGTTTCCAGAGCCTATTGTCTGTGAGTTCCTGCCTCATACACCTACTGCTCCCAGGTGACTTGTCAATGACCACATATGATTCTCAGGACCTTGGTCACAGCTTGGAGCTTTCTGTGTACTTGGATCTGTGCCCACAAATCACAAGCACATTGGCTCCATCAAATGACCAAGGTACATATCCACTGGTGTGTGCAGTTAGGTCAAATTCACATATTGTTTTCATCCATTGCTAGTGGAAGGGATACTTCAGAAGATGAGATTCATTTCAAACATGTGAACTTGGGTTGTTTCTCATCTTTCTGTTTTCATTTACATTTACCAGTTTCTCTTCTCACCTATTCCTGGTATTTCATCCATCCATAAGAGCTGAGCTCTTTTATACAGCAACTGATTCCTGCAACCACCACCCTCCACTTTCTCTGCTCTAAGAGGCACACCCTCACTCTCTTGCTTCCTTTGGCTTGATAAAGAGAATTACCCAAAATTTGTTGACAGGTTTTCAGTAGCCACTACGGCATTACATGCAGGGAGATACTAAATATCACCATAGTCTTTTTCTAAGGTGGATCTCATGAACAGATATTACTACTAACAGCAGGAACTCTCTCTCTCTCTCTCTCTCTCTCTCTCTCTCTTTCTCTCTGCTTTCATTTTTGTGGATGGTGTACAGAATTCTCGTGAGTTTTGTCTCAGGCTCTCTCAGGTGGATTTTGAACAGGTAAGTATTTGATGAGGAAGTCAACTTTTGGTTCTCTCTCCTTTAGATGAAGTATATTGCAGAAAGGATGGTTCTATTGTTTTCAAAATGCTCTTGTTGTTGTCTCCTAACTAAGTCAATCCAGAAGAGTCCCATTGAAAATTTAGATCTCCTCATATGAGAAGAGCCAAAGTTTTCTGTTTTTTTTTTCATGCTTTTGTTGTGTTCCCCAATATATAACACACAATTGAATCCTATAACCAGAAAGCACAATTTCTACATGTAATCAACAATGTGCCCTTATTCTATCTGGGTTTATCTGACTTCTGTATACTGGTTCAGGCTCATGTCTGATCTTGTCAAATCCTTCTTCAGATCACATGTTCAGTCTCAAATCTGACCTTGTCAAATCCATCTTTCAGCTGTGAATTGGATTTTTATTACCCTACATTAATGAGTCCTTTGTTCTTCTTACATTGCTGCTGTCTTCAACCTTTGCTTCTTATTAGAAGTTTCAAACATCTAACGTCCTTGCAATGCTATTGGGCTGTTTCTGGACATCTCTAGGAAATGCTCATTTTTTACATATTTTGTGGTCAACATGGTTTTCTTGCCCATACGAAAATGAGAAGTTGAGTCTGGCGAGAAACAAAGTGGGAGACAAAGAATTCATATCATACAAGAGGTTAGAAAAAAAGGAAAAAACCAACACTAACCACACAGACACCATGACGGACTACTTTGAACTGACTCCAACATCCCTGAAGAAACTTTGCCGTGACTTGAAGTTGTAAATCTCTTTCCCCTGCCCCTTTCATTGTTTTGATCCTGTTGTTCCTCTACTGTAGTTGCATCCCATGCTTCCGTTGAATAATGATCCATCAATCTCTTATTCAGAGAATTGTCTTGAAAAACTGCTAGAAATGTTTTTATTGAAGCTACACCTGATGTCCTACACAAGATTGCTCACAAGATCTTGTTCTCCAATGAAAGATTTTTGTTGATAGTCAGGTTTAATTTTTCATGGGTATGAGATATTGTTGAATGCTTGTCTTTTGCCCAAATCCAACAGATTTCCAGATTTGGAATGCTCTATGCAAAACTATTCTACTTCATTTGCTATGGCAATCATGTTTTTGATAAGAATTGTGGGTGGGTCATGATGTGGTGATAGATATTCAAGTTGCCCAGAACTCAATGAGGTTATTCACCTTCATCAAAAAGTATGTCTTTCTTACCCTTATTCTATAATAAAAAATTCTCAATGAATTTACAGCTATTTTATGATAGTCCAGTCAGTTTTATATGTGCAGATAGGTCTGCTCTTTTCAGAGGTAACTTAAATAGGTTTGTTTGCCTATTTGTTCAAAATGAGCTTGTTCAATGGTCCTTTCTTTCACACTTACTGCAGGGAATCCTAAAAATCCAAAACTTGCATGAGTACACAGGATTGCGCACCCTTTACCTGGAATGCAATGGTGAGCTAAAAGTTCATGTTTCATTGAACCTTGTTATGGGAAATAATTTAGTCCCCAGAGAGTAGTAGGTGAATTTATCTTACAAATCTTGCTGGACTTTTCATTATTCTGAATGACATAAAACTGACAAAAAAGTTCAGTTTCAAAAGTTGGGGTAGATGTAATCTCACACCTCCTACCATGGATCATCATGCATGCTTATAAAGTAATTGGCAAAGTCTAGCTTTTAATGTCAAGTCTGTTCTGAATTCTAAGCGTAGAGTGGATCATACATATACAAAGTACCACATTTAAGACATCTGTAGGCACAGGAGTATTGACTTCTGAGAGTATCTGAAAAGTTGAGTGTCACAGATTTCTCATATGACATTGTATTTCACTCATGGAATTGTTTGATGGCCACTGATTCCAGTTATGGGTGTGAGTTACAAGCACAGCAATTTCCAAGATTGAAAATTTGGAGCCTCTTCTGAACCTCCGATGTCTCTATCTCAATCAGGTGAGCAAGCTCTCATTGTACCCTGTGGAAGTTCATTCCTGTTGAGCAATGATGAAGTGAATAGTAACAGTGGAGATCTTGCAGTCTCAAACAAACATTCAGTGGAGTTGTCAATATTTAAATGATCTAGGCCCCATAATGTGTTGAGAAGCATGGTTCAAGTAAATATTGAAAGTAGTCCCAAAATCCTTCTTTGCAGAATCTGGTGGAAATTGTGGAAGGTTTGGATTCTTTGAAGCAACTTGAAATTATTGACTTAGCTGAGAATCAGGTACTTGGAGCCTATTAGTAGTACCTACCACTCACATGCTAAAAATAAGTTGCTGCTCCTTTTGAAGTGTTTAGATACATATTCAACCAATTCCTCTGTAGCATCCACCTCCAAACTGGCTTGAAATTGATTTCTTCCCATGGACAAGCTCTTCTTGCAATTTCTAAGCTGTGGGTGTGTGTGGATAAGGAAATTATTGCAGATAAGGACAGTCATGGGATTGAAGGATTGCCCAGAATTAAGGCAACTTAATTTGTCAGGGAATCGCATCAAAACTGCTGGAGATGTTGCCCATTTGCTGGTAGGGTAGATTTTTCTTGCTAGTCAATCAGAATCTTTGAACCTGTGTCCCGCCTAGTAATGCATCCATGCTCTTCTTACTACCTAGTTGCAGAATGTGGCAGGGAACCAAGTTTGAAGAAAATATGATTACTTGCATACTTGCAAGACTTTGGCATCTTTCAGTCGTGGCCACAGACTATATTGCCTTTTCTCTACCAGAAGCTTCACAGGATCCAGCATTCCATTTTCTCGTCCAAGATTTCCATAAAAACCCAGATGAACTTGTGTTGTGCAGGAATGCAAGAACTTGCAGTCACTGGATATGTCAAATAACAACATTGATGAGGAGGAGGCTCTGGAGGTACATTCACACATATCATCCAGACATCTCCTGCAGACTCCCAACTCCTAAAATAAATGTGTGACTTTGCCATCAAAATGAGTACAAAACATACCACTAAACCTTATCACCTAAACCAATGCCTGTCCCCTACTCAATAGGAACCAAGTGCTAGAATGCAAATCCTGTTGAGAACAGTTACCACCACAAGGATTTGCAGGAGCAAGAAAAAAGCTAACTCTCAAAATTGTGTTAGAATAAGCAGGAGATCATGTATTTTTTACTCTTGCTATGAAGAGAATTTACATCCCATTCTTGCATGTATTTTTGCCTGCTTCACAATTTAATCTTGGAACATGAAGATGTGTGTCAATTCCTTTTGTAGTTGCATCCCATCTACAGTCTGGCCTTTGGTCTCAAATTGACAAGGGAAGTTCATGCTGACATCAAGAGAAGTGGGCCTGTTGGATAAAACTTGATGGGGGCAGATACTGAGGTGTCTACCACTCAATCTCCTTCGTTTATCAGGAAACCCAATCATCAACTCAACATCACACTATCGGAAAAAGACTGTTGCAACCATGCCCACTGTATGTAGCCTCTTTCTTATGATATTTGAATGCTGTATTACATCAGAAACTTCTGGCAATATATACCACTTTGAGCTTTGAAGCAGAAAGAATGGTGACCAACAATCTGGTTCTACATGTCATGCACGTGCGGTCCATGAGTCTTGCATGGATTTGAGGTGGACTCAGATACAAATATGTTCCCTGAAGACAGTTGCTTTGGTCACTGACAAAATATTTTGGGATATATCCAGTTGCATTACTTGGATGAGAGTCCTGTGTTTGTGAAAGAGAAACGCTTGGCTGCTGCTTGGACTGCTGGTGGTCATGAGGTGAGAATCTTATGAACTAGAACTTCCTATGTTATGATTGTGTTTGACTGCTTGTGTACTACTGAATGCTTTGCATAATGAAATAGAAATCCACTATGTTTCTTTGGCATAGAACAAATTGGTTCAATTGTTGATTGTTCATGGAGCCACCAATTAGAGGAACCATGAACTTCCTATTGCAACTTACCACAGGCTTAATCATCCCTATGCTTCTTGCACTTGCTAGTGCGTCTAAATTAACTGTTTAAACTTTGGGGAGCTCCATTGTGCAGGCTGAGAAGGAAATGAGAGATGCAATTCACCAAGAGGAAGCAGACACAAGGATTATGCACAGAAAAGGCTAGCATTTGATCTCAACTCCAATTTACTTAACTGTAGCCTAATCTTTGGCATACATGATCTGCTTAGAACAATGTAAGGAGGGTGGTCTTACAATTCCTGAAGTGATTCACAAAACATGAGATGGAGGATGTCTGAAACAGATTCTTTGGCTTGAATGGGTCTCCTG
>Ga0116229_10001199_pt1 | contig 39779 bp, 27 predicted proteins | sample S1TSphgellanicum_3_FD_87313 | JGI IMG/M metagenome (GOLD analysis project Ga0116229, IMG submission 87313) | Host-associated microbial communities from peat moss isolated from Minnesota, USA - S1T2_Fc - Sphagnum magellanicum MG | ecosystem: Host-associated > Plants > Peat moss > Unclassified...
CTACCTACGACGAAGAGGGGCGTGAAATTACCCCTCAGACCTTTCTGGACTACGACACCTTGATCATGGCGGTCGGCAGTATCACCAATGATTTCGGCACACCGGGCGCCCTTCAGTTTTCAGTACCGCTTGAGACGCCCGAACAGGCCAGCCGCTTTAACAAACGTCTGGTCAACGCCTGCCTCCGCGCCAACGCTCAGGCTGAGCCGGTGCGGCCAGGCCAGCTGCACGTGGCCATCATAGGCGCTGGAGCGACCGGCACGGAGCTCGCCGCGGAATTACATCGGACCGTTCGCGCGGTTGTCGCCTATGGCATGGACCGCATCGATCCCGCGCGCGACATTCGCATTGTCCTGATCGAGGCCGCCGACCGGATCCTGCCGGGCCTGCCAGAGCGCCTGTCCTCCGCGACCGCGGCGCTCTTAGTTGAGCTCGGGGTCGATGTTCGAACCCGCTCCCGCGTGGCCGAGGTGCGCGCCGACGGCCTCGTCCTGCAGTCGGGGGAGATCATTCCATCGGAATTGGTGGTCTGGTCGGCCGGAGTGAAGGCGCCAGACTTCCTCGCCCACTTCGGTGGACTGGACGTAAATCGGATCAATCAGCTGATCGTCAAGCCGACGCTTCAGACGACGCGTGATGATGATATCTTCGCTATTGGAGACTGCGCCTCGTGTCCCCGCGCGGGATACGATGCGCCTGTGCCCCCAAGAGCTCAAGCCGCCCATCAGATGGCCGATCATATGATCGGCCAGATCAACGCGCGCCTGGAGGGGCGGCCGTTGGCGCCCTACCACTATCAGGACTTCGGCTCGCTCGTGTCCCTCGGTCGCTATAGCACCGTCGGCAGTCTCATGGGGTTCGTGGTCGGGCGCAGCATGTTCATCGAGGGTCTGTTCGCCCGGCTCATGTATCGCTCGCTCTATATGATGCACGAAGCGGCCTTGCATGGGGGCCCAACCGTGTTTTGGCGGACCGTCGTGGGCGCGATCTCGCAAAGGCCCGCGCCGACGGTCAAGCTTCATTAAGCGGGCGTGGCAAGCGTGGTCGGCGTCGACTTGCCCGAGCCGTTCGCGCCCTTTGAGTGATCTCGCTCGGCAGCCGCTTCGAGGATCCCGAGGAAGGGCGTGATAATGTCGATCGGCATGGGAAAGACGATGGTCGAATTCTGTTCGGCGCCGATCTCAGCGAGGGTCTGCAGATAGCGCAGCTGCATCGCGGCCGGAATGCTTGACAGAACGGTCGCGGCGTTGACCAGGGTCTGGGACGCCTGAAATTCGGCTTCAGCATGGATGATCTTGGCTCTGCGGTCGCGTTCGGCCTCGGCTTGCTTGGCGATGGCGCGGACCATGTTTTCGCCGAGCTCCACGGTGCGGATTTCAACGTTGCTGACCTTAATGCCCCAGGCCTCCGTCTGGGTGTCGAGGATTTCCTGGACGTCGACGCTGAGCTTCTTGCGATCAGACAACATCTCGTCGAGCTCGTGCTGGCCAAGAACCGCGCGCAGGGTCGTTTGAGCGAGCATATTCGTCGCCGGCAGATAGTCCTGCACCTTGATAATGCTGCGTTCCGGGTCGGTGACGTTGAAGTAAAGGACCGCATCGACCTTCATCGACACGTTGTCGCGTGAAATGACGTCCTGGGACGGGATTTCGATCACCTGAGTGCGGATGTCGACCCGAACCATTTCCTGAATGAACGGAATCAGAAGCACCAGTCCGGGTCCTTTGACCCGATCGAACTTGCCGAGGGTGAACACGACCGCGCGCTGATACTGGCGCAGAATCTTCACCGCGGAGGCGATGAACACCAGCACGATCACCACAATGAAGGGGGTTAGGGCGAGGGGCGTGAAGGGCATGGGCAAAGGCTTTCAAGCGACGTGCGTCTCCGCCACGTCCTTGGAGCATCCAAGGACGTGGCGACGCGAAGGTGTGTCGGGGAGGAGACCGGCGACCATCAAGGCTAGTCTCCGCACGGGCCAGTCGCTAGGGTCGGAATCTACCCATAAGGGTCTAGGGGCGAGGCGCCTTTTGGCCAAACGACGGGGGCGGGCCTTCTTTTTCCTGGGGCGTTCAACCCCGCCTTTAAGCGAGGATGGCGTCGAGCGAGATGATCGCCTCTCTCGGCCAGCCTGCCGGACCTCAGCGCTTAGGTTTCACACGACCTTCAAAGGCGCTCTACGTCACAAAACCGATACGGTGAGCAGGCTCTGGTCGCGCCCTTGGCTCTGAAGCCCATCGCCCCGTTTGGGCCATCAGGTTCGGGACCGACGGGTTGGACCTGGATTGGCGCTCGGGATGGGCGGCCAGAAACCATATTGCGCCGATCGCGACCACCGCCAACAGGGTGGATATTCCGAGGACCTTGCTCACGCCGCGCTGGACGCCTCCGCGCGCCTCGGTCACCGTTCGCTCGACGCCGCGCCCGGCGCCCAGATGAGACAGTTCGCTTGCGTCTCGATCATTGGGCATTGCGCTCTTGAGCGGCGCTGAGCGCGCCGAAGGCTGCGCTCAGTTCGGTGCATGGCTATTCAATGCGTTCGCGCGCGCCCAATGGATCTGGGTCGACATATTGTCGACGCGGGCCTGTAGCGAGCGGCTGTCTTCCGGGTTGAGCGCGCCCCCGTCGCGGCTCAGGAGGCGCGCCTGCAAAGCGCGGGTCTTGCGCAACATCGCAGAGACGCGCGCGGCTTCTGAGGCTGTGATCGAGCCATCTTGAACCCCGCTTTTGAGGCGCATATCGAGCCAGCCGAGCCTTTCGGTCACGCCCTCGGGGGCGCCTTGCCAGGAGCCAGATCCGACGCCGCTGGAGGTTTCCGCTGTGAGTCCCGGGTTGGTCTGGGCCATGGCCGCAGGGCCGGCGAAAACGGTGCAGGTGGTGAGCGCGAGCGCAATAAGACGGTTCATGGGGTGTCCTCAGCCTTCGACGGGTGACGATGTCGGACGCGTACCTTTGACTTACGCGTGTCGGCCAAGGCGAGGATAGGGACGGAATCTACTCACAGTCTCGCGCGGGGCGCGCAGATTGGCGCGCCAGATCAAACCTCAGGGGCTGAGGTTGGAGCGCCAGAGCGTCGGGCGAAGCCTGGCCCGGTCGGCGCCGTGATGTTTACGCCCCAAAGCGTGTCAGATCTGGTCGAACCCGAGATTGGTGAGGGTTACAAAACCGTCGGAACGAACCTCGAACCATCTGCGCCGCGTTCCAAGCTCAAGACCGGCGCGCAGATCACGCTCCTTCTTCCCTGCGCGGATGACGTGCACCATCAGCACGTTCGATGGCAATCCCTCTCCCGGGCAGGTCTCAAAGCGCCGAAATATGTCAAGAGCCATGGCGATCTTGTCTTCGCCAGTCATCGGAGAATACATAAAAAACCCCATTTATATTCGACAGCGAAATCAAGTAATGCTCAATACTGACAAATTGCTTGATATGATGCGCCGTACAAACACCTAGTCTGCCGCCCAAGGCGGGTAGGATTGTTTGGAAAGGCAGGGGCCTTCTTGGGAACCGTCATGGCGGCGCCGGGGCGCGCGGCAGTCTTGACCTTAGGGGCATGGAGCCGGCCAACTGACGGGCGGCCTTGGCGTCTCAGCGGCAGCGACGCGCTCGGGGCGGCGCGATGGCATGACGTGATGAGGCGCCCCGCCGCACGGGCCGCCGCCTCATCAGCCGCGACGATCATTTCACGGGACGGGCAGGCCCATGAGGCGTTTCCTTCACCGGTTGAACTTCTTTGGAACAGCTTCGGCTTGGATCACCTCTACGCTTGTTTTGAGCCTTGGCGCCGCCACCTCAAAGCCTCGGACACGAGTTATAAGCGCCGCTTTGGATCGGCTCCTGGCGGGGATGGCCGTCACGGGTTTTTATGCGCTGCCGTGTCGGGCGGGGCTTGGGCGTGACCAGGGCGGGCGGCAAGGCAACAAGGCTGGCGGATCTATGACGCTCAGGGATGCGTCGAAGCCGCCCTAACGGCCTTCAGCGTCTCTTTCCTCCCTCCACCCAAGGCGATATCACGCGCCATGGATCTCGCTTATCATCGTGCAGTGGGTTTTCAGCGCTTTAACGGGCGCGCGTCTCTGACATCGAGAATGACGCCGCCGCAAGCCTTCGGATGCGCCTTGGCCCTATGGCTTGCGCTGACGGCTGGCTCGGCGCGCGCTCAGGCCCTCGACGGGCCGGCGCCGGTTGTCGACGCCCATATGCACATACAGACCCCAGCGCTCAGCGCAGAACTCGCCGCGTTAGCGCGCAAGACGCCTGAGCGGTTTAAGGAGATGGACCCTGGCATGCTTTCGCCGCGGACCGGCGAAGACGCCCTTAGACAGCTGGACGCCGCAAATATCCCCTCCGGCGACCTCCTGTCTGAAGCCTACATGTGGACCTCGCCGTCTCTGGCGCTTTCTGCGCCACTGGCTGCGGCTAAGACCCGGTCGGAGGACGCCTACAACGTCGAGGCGGCGCAACGCTCGCATGGCCGACTAAAGGCTTACATCGGCATCAACCCCCTGTGGAGCGGCGCTCTCGAGGAAATGCGGTTTTGGGCGGGAAAGCCGGGCGTCGGCGGGATCAAGATACATCTGGCCAACAGCCGCTTTAACCCACACGCCAAGGCCGACGTCGCCCGACTTGTCGCCGTCTTCAAAACCGCGCACGCCCTGAACCTGCCGGTCGCCATCCATGTGCGCAGCGATAAGATTTATCCGGCCGCCGACGCTGGTGTGTTCATCGACCAGGTTCTTCCCGCGATAGGCGACACCCCGATTCAGATCGCGCACTCGGGAGGGTGGGGCGGACTGGATCAAGAGACGATCGACGCTCTGAAACTCTATGCCGACGCGATCGGCCGCCACGCGCCGGGAACCCAGCGGCTGCAGCTGGATCTGGCCCTTGTCGTCGTTAATGAGCAGACCGACCCGGCCCTGGCCCATGAGTTTGCCGAGCTCATGCGCAAGATCGGCCTCAGCCGTTTCGTGTTCGGTTCAGACTGGCCGGCCCTCTACACGCCGGCACGCTATAAGGCTCTTCTGGTTTCGCAAATTCCCCTGACCCCTCAGGAGTGGCGCACGGTTCTCGCCTCGCCGCTCAATCGCTGACGCCGGGCCTGACGCGATCGGCGCAGCCTTGCCAAGACAAAGGGCGGCGGGGATGACCTTCAATCGCCCCCGCCGGTCTTAAGGCCCGCCCAGCTTGCGACCGGTGAGCCTAGGCGTCATGCAGGGGTTAAAGAGCGTCCGATGTTCGAAGCGGATGAGCCGACAAGCGAGGTCCACTGGCGGATGAGGTCGAAGGGGCTCTGGCGCGCCGCCAACCGTCGTCCGGACGCCTCGAGCGAAGGTCTAAAGGAGCTCGTTCAGCACACCTCGGCGCCGGTCGTCCTCCTGCACCCCTGCCAGATCGCGTCGTCGGATGCGCGACACTGCGAGACCGGCTCGCGGCTTATCCGAGCGTCGCTTGCTGAAGGCCTGCCGGCCCTGAAGCTCGAAGAGCAGGGCGCAGGGTTCAGGGCGCAGGGTTCAGGCCAGACGCCGTGTCCCGCACCTATGCCAAACATGATGATTTAGGACCCATCCTTGATCGCCGAGCGGTCAGTTTCTGTTCCGATTGTAAGGTGAAGCAGGGTTCGGGGGCCAAAGGCTCTGCTCAGCGATGACGGTCGCCCAGGGATTTTGTAATCCAACGATCGACGAAGCGCAGACTCGAGGCGGATCGGTGCGATGAGGCGGACGGCCATATTCCTGGGCTCAGCGCTATTCGTCGTTGCGCTAGCGGCCTTCTGGACGCTCTATTGGCAGCTCGCCCAGTTGTGAGATCCTGACGTAGCGCGCGAGCCTCTCAGCCTTCTGAAAGCGAAGGGCTGAGGGTCGTTTCCACGTCCGTTTTCCTCTTGGCTTCGACGGATCGAGCCCTGCAAGATCTATGGCCCCTGGCGCCGCTCTTGAGACAGACCGACGCCTAAGAACAGGGGCGGGATAGGTCTCAAACTTCAGAGCTTTAAGAATGGCGCCAAGTTCATGGGGCCGACCGGTTGGTAGTCTCGGACCAACGCTCGGGGTGAGCGCTTCAGTGTGCTCATGACCGATCGCCACATATTTCTCGATCCGACGGGCTCAAGGGCAAGGCGCCTGCGCATCAGCGCGGCCCTCGTGGCCGTCCTGGCTATAGCGCTTCTCGCCACCTTCCTTTCGAGCATCTTCAGTCAGCCGAAACTCAGCATCTTCGAGCACAGCGCCCTCCCGCAACCGATCAGGACCCACAAGCCGACCGCTCAGCTCGATGCGGCGCGCAGATCCCTATTCGCGCGTATCAACGCAGATCGCCGTCGCGCCGACCTAAAACCGATATCGGGGGCAAACACGATTAGGGGGGCGTATTTCGCGCCGTGGCGCGAGGGCGGCATCGATTCGTTCCGCGCCCATGCCGGGGACCTCACTCACATATATCCCGCATGGATTTCGATCCGCGCCGATGGTCGAGGGTTGATAACCGATTTCTGGAATCCGGACCGAAGCGCCACAACCAAGGATCTTGTGCGGATCGCCGCGGCGAGCGGCGTCCGGGTCGTTCCTGTCGTCAGCAATGCGGAGGCTGGCGTCTTCGACCCAAAGCGTCTCGGCAAGATGCTGTCCAGTCCGGTCGGCGCTAAGGATGTGGCCAAACAGCTCACCACCTTCGTTGAACAGAACGGCTACGCCGGCCTGCAGGTCGATTTCGAGCGGCTGGACAAGTCCCTGACGCCCAAGCTTGTTCTTTGGCTCGATCTTCTCGGCGCTGAGCTTCACGCCAAGGGCAAGGAGCTCTCCTTAACCCTCGAAACCGATCTTGAACCAAGCACTGCGGGAAAGCTCAGCGCGCCGGCCGACTATGCGGTCGTAATGGCCTACGACGAGCATGGAAGCTTCAGCGGGCCTGGGGCTGTGGCCTCTGCAAACTACACCCTTGACGCCCTTCGGCGCTTTTCTCCCGCCATCGGCGCTCAGAAGCTGATCCTTGGGATCGGCGTCTACGGTTACGACTGGAATATTCCAGACAAGAGCGCGGAGACCCTCACCAATCAGCAGGCCGTGGCCCTCTTGGTCCGCTATCGTGGGGCCGATGATCCCAAGAGCGCCCTTGACTTTGACAGCGCGGCTCTGGAGCCCACGTTTCAGTACAACGATGACAAGGGCCAATTGCATGAGGTCTGGTTCTTAGATGCGGTGACGGCCCAAAACGCCCTGACGCTCGGGCGTGATTTCAACATCAAGGGCGCGGCGCTCTGGGCGCTGGGTATGGAAGACCCATCGGTCTGGAGAGCCTTTGGGCGTCTGGCGCCGCCACAGCCTGACCTTAGGACGGTGATCGTCCCGCAACAGGTGGGCTTTATCGGCGATGGCGAGTTATTGCGGGTGGTTCGCCGTCCTCAACCCGGCTCTCGCACCTATGAGCGAGATTCTGCAAGCGGTCTCATCACCGATGAGACTTACACCAGCCTTCCTTCAGGTTGGTTGGTCGAACGGAGCGGGGCCCCTGACAAAACCGTGGCGCTTACCTTCGACGACGGTCCTGACCCGGCCTGGACCCCTGCGATCCTGGACGTCCTGAAGCGTCACGGCGTTAAGGCGACCTTTTTCATGATCGGCGAGCAGGTTGTCGCCTATCCTGAGCTGGCGCGGCGCGTCTATGCCGAGGGGCACGAGATCGGCAATCACTCCTATACTCATCCGAACATGGCGCATGTGGGCGAAGATCGGGTTCGCCTTGAGCTCGCGACCACCCAGAGGGCGTTCGAAGCGGTCCTGGGACGCTCGGCTCTCTTGTTCAGGCCGCCCTATAACGCCGATTCCGAGCCTCGGACCTACGGAGAGATCATGCCGATCGCCGTCGCCGCGGACCAGGGCTATGTGACCGCTGGGGAAACCATCGATCCCAACGACTGGAATATCTGGCGTCGGCTGCCCGACGGGTCCAACCATCGCCTGACCGGCGCGGATATTGAGGCATCGGTGCTTTCTCAGTTGGCCCAGGGCCAATCGGTCCTGTTGCATGATGGGGGCGCTGACCGGTCTGCGACCGTGGCGAGCTTGGACGGACTGATCACCACCCTGCAGGCGCGCGGCTATCGGTTTTCGACCATTGGCGAGCTTGAGGGCCGCAGCCGCGACGAGACGATGCCGGCGATCCCGCCTGGCGATCGGCTGATCGTAAAGATGAGTGCAGCTGGGTTCACGGCGCAAAGGATCGCTGGGGTTGTGCTGTTCTGGGCATTCACCGTCGCGGTTGTGCTGGGCCTGCTCAGAATCGCCATGATGCTTGCGCTCGCAGCCAGACGGGCGCCGTCGAGGCCGCCGCTCGACCAAAATCCTCGTGTGGATGTCCTGGTCGCCGCCTTCAACGAAGCGACGGTGATTGAGCGAACCGTCAGCAGTCTGCTCGCGAGCCGCAACGTCGCGCTGAGGGTCATTGTCGTCGATGATGGGTCCACGGACGGGACTGGCGAGATCGTTAGGAGCCGCTTCGCTGACGATCCCCGGGTCACGTTCCGAAGGAAGGCCAACGGCGGCAAGGCGTCGGCGCTTAACCTGGCGCTATCGGTGTCCGATGCGCCGATCGTCGTCGGGGTCGATGCCGACACTCAGCTCGATCCTGACGCCCTCAGTCTGCTCGTCGCGCGCTTTTCCGACACGCGCGTTGGCGCGGTCGCTGGCAACGTCAAGGTGGGCAATCGCTCCAATATTGTTACGCGCTGGCAATCGGTCGAGTACGTGACATCGCAGAATATCGACCGGCGCGCGCTTTCGCGGCTGAACGGCATCACGGTTGTGCCCGGCGCCATCGGCGCCTATCGCGTCGAGGCGCTGCAGTCGGTCGGCGGATACAGCTCCGATACGCTCGCCGAAGACATGGATCTAACCTGGCGGCTCCGAAGGGCCGGCTGGCTGATCGTAAACGAAGGCAATGCCTTAGCGTTCACAGAGGCGCCGGCCACAGTCGGCGCCCTTATGCGCCAGCGCTTCCGTTGGAGCTTCGGGACGCTCCAGTGCCTTTGGAAACATCGCGCAGCGGTGTTCCACTATGGATGGTTCGGCTGGCTTTCGCTGCCCACGCTCTGGCTATTCCAATTCGCAGCGCAAATCCTTGCGCCGTTCGTCGATCTGCAGCTTCTGATTGCAGGCATCAGCAGGTTCAACGCCTGGCTTCAGGCCCAGGAACATCCCGACACGCCGATGTCGCCAGACCCGGTGCTCTGGCTTGTGGTCGCAATCTATTTTGGCTTCCTGGCCCTCGAGGTGCTGGCGGGTTGGGTCGCCTATTCCTTCGATGGCGAGCGCAAGCATGAGCTCTGGCTCCTGCCCACTCAGCGCTTTGTCTACCGACAGATTATGTACCTCGTGGTCTGGCGATCCGTCTTTCGGGCGCTTGGCGGGACCGGCCAGGGCTGGGGAAAGCTCCACAGAACAGGCGCGGTTCAGGTACGAGAAAGGGTCGAGCGCCGCGCGCCGGTCCCCAAACCCAGAGCCCAGTAGTAGATGACGACGATCGTTGAGAGATCTAGCGCATAGAGATAGCGATAATCGCACGCCACACCGATGGCGAGAAAGCTCGCGACGAACAATAGAGCAGCAGCCAGCATGAAGCCGAACACGGCATCCTCTTTCGCGCGCGAGCGGAACATGTGAACTATAAGGCCGGCGGCGACCACGCCGTAGAAGAGGTGCGAATATATCGGAGTGCCGTGAAACGCCCCCGCGTAGGCTTCAAGGGCGAGGTCGCGCGGCGTTTGTCCAGGATGGATCCCTAACGCTTTCAATTGGGGTGTTGGACCGTCCACACCCGTGTTTTCGGCGAAACAGACACGCTGCGGCGACCCTAGGAGCCAGCCGAACACCTCGAGCCGGTGCCTCAGCCACGCCAGCGGATGATGAAGGATGACGTCAAACCACTGCGCCTCGATGCTGTCGGCGGCCGCGGCGGTGGTTCGGTCAAAGGCGTTTCCTAGAAGATCGTCGTTTCTTTCGGAGGTATAGGCGAGCTTGGCCGCGGAGCGAACTGTGGTCTGCAGCGACGGTGAAAGCTTGTTCAGAGGTATCCTGGGGTCGTGCGCGACGGCGCCGACCAGGTCATAGGTCTGAAGCATGTGGATCTGAGCTTCCGGCCCGCCTTCATCGGCGGCGTGCTGGTCAAGCGCCCAGGTGACCGCGAGCACGGCGATGAAACTGGCGAGCAGCACGCCTGCGGCCGGTGCGAGAGAGCGGAGCAACCGACGCGGAAGGGCGCCGTGTTGTTCATGAAACGTCCCGAAACTGAGCGCCGCCCCCCCAAGGATGAGGGCGATGATGCCGTTTTGTCGAACCAAGGTCGCGGCGATCAGAGCCAAAAACGCGCCGGCGATCCACCAGCGCCTGCTCTTGCCGGTCTGCCTCAAGGCGCGCCACAGAAGCGTAAATCCGGCGACCATGCAGTCGGCGAAGAGCACGTCCTTCCAGACGATCGCCTGCCATAGAACGACCTGGGGCAGGGCGATCAGGCCGAGCGCGACAACCGCGGTAAATCGGCCGACGGTCCTGCGGGTCAGGGTCATGAGGGCCAGGGTGGAAAAAAGCAGAAACGCCTGAAGGGTGATGAAAAGGCCTGGGCCGCGGATCAGGTGATCGCCAACGCCAAGCAAGAAGGCCATGAAAGGCGGGTGCCAAGTGTGAAAGCGCCCGGTGCGTCCGTCGAGGAGCTGGATCACGGAGTCATAGGAAAGGTGGCCAGGCCAATTCAGGCCGACCACGAGCACAAAGCCGAGCGTAAGCACAAAGACACTGATTGGTCGCGACCAGTCGCGCTGGCGGCTTGGACCTGCTTGGGAAACCATGCCTGAAAATCGCTGACGCGGGCAGGGTGTCAACAGGGGCGAGGGGGCGGATCGCCGCCGCTCCGTCAATCGCTCCTTCGCGTGGATTGCTTCAACTGCGCTTCGGGACGGTCCGCGAAGGTCGGGGTCGGAATTACGCCTGCCTAAGTCTATTCAGAGCACAGGATCGAGGATGTTATGTGAAAATGACCCACCCAAAGTGTAAGCTGAAATTACAATCCGATAGGTCTTCGTGTTTATGTTGGCGAACCATTTTTCAGGTTGGGTTCATGTGTGTCGGTAAATCATGACGTCATGAAGGGATATCAAATCCTTCCCTTCAAGGAGGACTCATGACCTTAGGAAAATTCGCATTAACCTTGGCCGCTTTTGCGGCGGTGTCGCTTGCGCCTTTGGCGGCCCAGGCCCAGTGGTGGCAGCAACACCCCGCATATCTGCACGCCATGTCTGATCTTCGCCAAGCCTATTGGCTGATCCAGCACCGTGACCTGCGCGACCCGGTCGCAAAAATTGAGGAACAACGTGCGTCGGGCGCCATCCGCGCCGCCTATCAGAATCTGAAGGACGCTTCGATCCTCGACAACAAGGACATTGACGCGCAGCCCCCTTCAGACATGACCTTTGGCGACCATCGCGGGCGTTTGCATCGCGCTTTGGATCTCCTGCGAGACGCTCACAACGAGGTCAATCGCGAGGAAGACGACCCCGCCGCCCGCGGTTTCAAACAGAGGGCGCTGCATAATATCGATCAAGCGGCGGGCGCTACGGACGCTGCGCTTCACGCCTGGAATTTCTGAACGCGCTCGCGCCCTAGACGAAAATACAGCGACAGGATCTGGCGAGACCGTCGTTCGGCGGCGGTCTCGCCAACCGCGATCGCATAGACCCCTTCGCCTCCGCCCGCGCCAGAACCCGGATCGCGGCCGGTCCGCGCCGACGCACGCCCGCATGCCTGCGCCGTCTCCGACCGCTTCAAGACAGGAGCCGGCTCCCCCGGACCGGGGTTCGCCCCGGTTGCGCTTCGGCCAAGCTATTAGGAGACCATCCAAACCATCCGGGCGAGGAGGGGCAGTCCCAAGGATAGGTTAAGCCGGCGCGCCCTCGCCGAACGACCGGGGCTCGGGTCGCAGCGTGATGTCTCGGTCTGAACCGCCGCCTATGTAGCGATCGTATTCTTCCTTGTAGCGCTGGGTCGCCGCGTCTTGGTCTTCAGGAGGCGCCTTTTCTTTCAAATCGACGAACCAGCCGCTCTCCTCCTGATAGACGTGGGTCGCGACCGCGCCTTCAAGGTGACCGAGTTTATCGAGATAGTCCTCGCTCAGGGGATCCAGATGCTCAAGCGCCGCCAGCTGCATCTTGGCCGCCACCTGCTCGATGTAGGCGGTCTCAGCCGAGATCATCTTCCCCGCATGCGCCAAGGCAGGATAGATGACCGCTTCCTCGGCCATAGCGTGCCCGTTGAGAAGGACCCCGAGCTTTTTCTGGGCGGCGCTTCGCGCCTCTGGCCCGATCGAGGACCTCAGGTCCCTAAACGCCGCCTGAATGCCTTCATGGTGATCCAGGATCAGCGACAACCAGTCGCCGGGTTCAGCGACAGAGCGGGCTTTCGCGTGCGCCTCCAAGCGCTTTTTTTCGCTAACCGGCGGGGTGACCGCTGCGATTGCCTTATCAAGAATGGACATGGCGACCTCCTCAATTGAGACGTTTGAGACGTTTAAGACCTTCAAACGTCGAGGGTTCCTTGGTTCTGAAGCAAAATTCTTTCGATCACCCCCGAAAAGCACGCGACCGCTCTTGGGGGCTCCCGGCCCGGGTTAGCGGGTTTGACGTGCGGACGGCGAGAGCCTCGCAAAACCGGGTTTTTCCGGGGAGGCTCTGGCCTCGGGGATATCCCAGAGCTCTGCGGGCGCCGCTCACGCGGAGCCCAGCAAACACGGGTGATCGCGTGTTCACGCGAGATCTACGTTCGGGCGCCGGCTGGCCAGGGGGCGACACGCGGCGGGAGCCTCAGGTTTCACCAGCGCGCTTTCAGCGTGCGCCTCTCCCGCCCCGAGAGGCTGGACATCTTGACCAGCCGACGATGCTTTGCGCATCTGGCGACGGCCTTTTGGGCGCCTATGGTCGCGAGGGATAGAGGCGAGCTGGGCCCCAGGCGCGTAGTCCGCGTTTGTCGACGACATAGCCGCCGCATCCTGGAATCTGACACCCGACGAGGCTATAATCTTCTTTCTCTATATCGATGAACTTTACGAAATGGCTGGCGCCGCATGTCCGGCACGGCAGATCCATTTGGCCTTCAGATAAGCGAGGCATGTGAGCACGTATTAAACTGTTACCAACTCGCCTGACTATGGCCCGAAAAGCCTTCTCATCGGTAAATGCGCTGGGTTAACTCTGTCTTCGGAATGTGAAGGGCCGCGACGCGCTGGCGTGATATTGGAACCTCTGCGCGAGAACAGCTAAGCTTTCAGCCAATTTCTTATGTCATGCGGTTTTAGTCTTCATTCGGCGGCCAACCTGTGCAGCTGCTGTGCGATCGGAGCCGGGCTCGGCCCCAAATCATCGCCCTCTCGGTCCATCCTCCGGCTTTGGCCTCGAGAGGCCAGGGGGCGGGATCCAGAGCCATTGCGCCGGCGGCCCTTGGTGATCCTAAGCGCCCGGGGCCGGCGCCCTTCAGGCCGCTCCGGTCATATGGTATCCTCCTAGGCCAAAGCGCGCGATCGGGAGGCTTGGGCGAGGGATGAGGATCATGCGCGTTGCAGGACATGTCCCAGGTGCGATCAGCGCACCTTTTGACCGCACCGGCCCGCTCGCCCCTCGGATCGCCCGCGCAGGCCTTGTGCTCTTCATCGGCCTAGCGGTGTTCGCCGGCGTCACGTTCGCCTCATCGCCCGCCCATGACTCAGGTTTGTGGGATCCGGGCTTGGTGCGCCTTCTTCGCGCAATGGCAGTCATAAAAGCGGCGATGGCGGCGGTCGTGATCGCCGGGATATTCTGGCGCCTCGGCGTCGGCGCCGCGCCCCTGGCGTTCGCCGCATACCTTGCCGTGTCGGCCGCCTTGGCGTCTGGACCGATTTTGATTTGGGGCATGACCCATCTTGTCCTCGGCGCGCTTCTGACGCACGCCGGGCTTTTTGCCGGCCTTGTCCTGTTGTTCCAAGATCCCGCTACAACGCGCCAACTGACGGCTATGATTGCAGCCCGCCGCCGCGCCAGGGGATAACGCGTCCAGGCTATAAGGTTGTCGCGAAATGGCGGGCGAAGGCCGAGGGCGGGCGTATCGGCGTGAGCGCGGTCAGGGCGGCGTGCTTCAGCGCACCCAATCGGCGATCAAGAGCGTGCTGACGTGCCGTGCACACGTCCGGCGCAACCTCCGCAGTTTTGAGACGTCCCTTGAGCAAACTCGCGCTTCTGGGCAAGCTGTCGCTATGCCCGCGCCGACATCCAAGGTTCAGGACCCAACCTGCAATGGCCCACCGTTGGTGGCCAATGTTGGCTTTGCAGGCCACCGCAGGCTGACGGCGGCCAAGGCTTGCCGCACCTCGCTCGACCAGGTGCTGCGCGCCCTCGACGAAGCCATGTCCGCTTTGGCGATAGCGCCGGTCGCCAAGGGGCGGCACGAGACCGTCGGCGAGGCCTATGGCGGATCTTTGAGCTGGCGCCTGATTTCAGGGGACGCGCCCGGCGCGGACCGGATCATGATCGAACGCTGGCGCGCCGCCAACCTAGGATCGATTCACGTGGTGTACCCCTTCAGTGATGAGGGCAGGCCGGTGACTGACGACCCTCAAGAGGCGGGGGCGGACGATCACACGTCCGATCCAAAATCCTTCGACGCCTATACGGTTCTGGACTGCGTCAGCTTAAACCTGCGCGGATCGGCGGGCCACTCCGAGCAGGCGCATTGGATTCTCAGGCGCTGCAACCTGCTGGTCGTGATCTGGAACGGGCGGACGCCGAAAGGTCCAGGCGGTACGGGCGACACGGTCCGCCAAGCTTTGGCCCGCGGCATCCCCGTTATATGGCTAAACGCCAAGGATGGAAAAATTCTCCTTATCGACTCGCAGACATGGCCTCGACATGTAAAGACCGACGAAGCTCTATCGAGTATTGAGCAATACTGTGAGACTGTTGAGCCGAAAAAACTAAACATTCTACTGATGCGCCTGTTTGCGCCTCCGTCGAAGCGGTCTCAGGGAACGGACGCCAGCGGCGTCGACCCTGAGACCGAAGCGCGGCGAGACTATGCAGAGCATGACCCCCTCAAGCGAAGCGCGCTAGACCGCTGGCTCGACCGGTCCGCGTGGAGCGCGTTTGCGCGGTTCAAACGCGCCGCGGGCGCGGTCGACGGCTGGCCGAATGTCAAAGCCGTCGATCCCTTGGTCCAGGCGCCAGACCTGTCCGAAGCCGGCCAAGGCATGTTGGTTCTGACAGCGGCGTTCGAGGAAGCCGATGCCCGTGCTGATCTTCTCGGCGCCATCCACCGGTCGCAGCAGCTTTTGATGTCCGCGATCGCCGTAGCCGCCGTGCTGTTTGGCAGTCTTCCGGCGCTCGCTGAGCCGGTGCATGAGTGGGAGGTGCATGTGATGTTTGCGGCGGGGGAGCTTTTGTTGGCCGTCGTTTCGACAGTGCTCTCGATCAACGCCAGCCGCGCGCGACGCCACCAGCGCTGGAGCGATGCGCGGCGTCTCGCCGAACGGCTGCGTGCTGCGCGTAGCGCCTGGCCGCTCAATATCGACGTCGCGGATGAGCAGCAGGACGCCTCGACAACTTGGACGGAATGGCGTGCGCGCGCCGTTCTGAACGCCGCCGGCTTGCCTGAAGGCCTATTTGATCGAACAGCCTTTCTCGCGCGCGCCCGATGGGCAGCGGCGGAATTGATCGACGGGCAATTAAACTACCATGCCAAGGAGCACCACGCGTCTGAACGTATCGAGCGCTTTTTGGAGTGGGTGAAGACGGGCTCTGTGGTCTTGCTTGTCGGCGCCCTTTCGAGCTTTCTTGTGGTCAGCGGCTGGGCCTCACTGCATCACATGCAGGTGAGCCATCGGCTCCTAGGCCTGATCGCTGTCATCAGCGCAACCTCGCCCGCGGTCGCCGCTGCAGCTTTGGCGCTCGAATCGACGAACGGGTTTTCGGAGCTCGCCCTGCGCAGCGGGCGACTGCGCGAGCGGTTTGAGGTCTTGGGCTTGGAGCTCGAAGGCTTAGGGCTAAGCGGCCAACACCCCCACTATATCGTCGAGGTTTTGCGCAGCGCCGCTCGGCTCATCATGGAAGACGCGGACGCTTGGCGGGAGAACGCCGTTCGCCGCCGACTTGCGGGGGGCTGACTGACCCGATCCTCGCCCATTGACCATTTGAAGCGCGTAAGCTCAGCGGCCAAGGCCCACATTTGGTGCGCCTGGGGCGATTTTTAGTCCGCATCGCCGCATCGCCTTGCGCGGGAGGAGGCGCTTAGCGAGGGGCGAGCGCGCCGATCGTCTCTTGGCTTGCCGGTTTGATTCAGACCGTTAAGTTGTGTGGCAAGAGGGGTCAGTCATTATGCCCATACGCCTGCCGCCGATCGGGTTCTGGAGCTACGCGCGTCAGGACGACGAAGCCTCTGAAGGTCGACTGTCTGGACTGCGCGCCGTCTTGCGTGCGGAGCTGCAGACCCAGTACGGCCGTGAATCGATCATGCTGTTCCAAGACGTCGCGGCGATCGTGCCGGGCGGGGAATGGGAAGCGGAAATCCGAAACGCGCTGAACCGTTCTACCTTCTTCATCCCGATCATCACTCCAAATTTCGTGGAGAGCGAATGGTGCATGCGCGAGGTTCAGCTGTTCCTGAAGCGCGAGGCCGAGCTCAACACTCAGTATCCTGACCTCGCGGGACGAAGGCGGATCTTCCCGATCGTCTATGTCCCCATCGACAACGCCGACCCCTTTGATCCTGCGATCATCACAGAACTTCGAAAGCTACAGTGGTTTGATTTCAGCAACCTGAGGTTCAAAGATCATCACGATGAGAGCGTTCGCGCGGCGCTGAGCCGGCTGGCGAACAGCGTATGTCAGCTGATCAGCTTACGGGTGGAGGACGCCGAGACCCTTCAGCAGCGTAAAGAGGCGGAGGAACGGCGCGAAGCCGAAGCGAAGGCGGCCCGCGAGGCCGCTGCGGCAGAGGCGCAGGCGCGCCTTAGGGCCGCAAAAGAGGCTGGCGAACGGGAGACCCAGCGCCGCGAGGCGGAAGAGCGCGCTCGGCGCGCGGCCCTCGAGCGGGATCGGCGCGAGGCGGAGCAACGCAAACTGGACGACGAGGAGGCGACCAAGCGATTTCAACGCCAGGAGCTCCCTCAGACGTGGCGTGATCGGTTAGAGGCGTTTTTGTTCGCGGGCGCTCCAGCACAACGTAAACCCAAGCCAGCTTTTTATGCGGCCGGCGGCGGCGTTCTCGTTATCCTCTTGATCGCTATTTTGGCCTTGCGCCCAGACCCCAATGCTACGGCTAAGAAGGCTTTGGCTTTGGTTACCGATAAGGACTGGTCGCTTACGTCAAGTACCGACATCACCACCAAGGTGCTTGGCGTCGCTACAATTCAGCAGATGGAAGCGCTCGCCCAGACCGGCGATGTCAAAGCGGAAGCGGCTTTGGGCCTGGCGTATTATTCTGGGTCCAACGGCATCAAGAACGACAATCTTGTCGCCGGATCCTGGTTCCACAAGGCGGCCGACAAGAAATTCCCCCGAGCCTTCTACAATCTTGGGGACGCCTACGCGTTTGGCAATGGCGTCCCAATCGATAAGGCTGAGGCTTTCACCTGGTTCAAGCTCGGCGCTGACGCCGGCAACGCCCTTGCCCAATATCAGCTGGGCTTAGCTTATGAGGCGGGCCAGGGCGTTATGACGGATCACAATTCGGCGTTTAAGTACATGAAGCTGGCGGCCGACCAAGGCTATCCCGACGCCGAAGGTGAGCTCGGCTACATGTTCCACGCCGGCATCGGCACCGCCGCCAATGAGCAGGCCGCAGTGATATGGTATCGCAAGGCCGCCGATCAGAACGTTGGCGTCGCAGAATACAATCTCGGCTACAAGTACGATTCCGGGTCAGGGGTTGCTGAGGATAAGGCGCGCGCCGCTGCGCTTTACCAACGCGCCATGGACCACGGCTACAGCTATGCGGGTCTTAATCTTGGCTTGCTCTACTGGAATGGCGATGGCGTAACGATGGACCGGACCCGCGCGCGGGTCCTGATCAAGAAAGCCGCCGATAATGGCAATGCTGAAGCGAAGACCTGGCTCGTTTCGAACCCCGAGATCCCGGTGACGAACTTCGGAACCACCACCAATTACACCGATCTTTTTGCAAACCGTTCCAGCCCGTACAGCCCATCGCGTTAGGTTTCCGAATCTGCTGCGCGTCCTTCGTCTCTGAGGGAGCGGCAAGCCGGGTCTTGCCGCATCATCGCTCGAACCGTCGCAGGGCCCGAACGCTTTGAGGCCCGAGGCGTCGCCTGCCGGCGCCAGCCTTTGGGATGGGGCACGATGTTCGCCTTGCGCCGTTTATGGGCTTGATCGCGTTAGGGGCTCTGGCTGTCGGCGCCGCGACCAAGGGGCGAAACCCAACCTATCTAGAGTGTGAGTATAGAAGCGTCTATGAAAAATTGGCTGACAGAGATCTCAGATTTCATGCCCCATGGTATGTGTCTGAATTGGCAACCTGGATTAATGGCGCTGCATGTCATATCGGATTCTTTGATCGCCTTATCCTATTTTGCCATCCCAATTGGTATCGCTGTTTTTGTTCGCCGCCGCAGCGATCTGAACGCGCAGCACAAACTCATCGCTTTGCTGTTCGCTATATTTATTGCAGCCTGCGGCCTAACCCACGTATTCAGCATTGTGGTTCTGTGGGCTCCTTATTACGCCGCCGAGGGGCTGCTCAAGGCCTTCACGGCCCTGGTTTCGGTCGGGACCGCCCTTGCGCTGCCATTTCTTCTGCCGCAGCTCCTGAAAATTCCCTCGCCAAGGGTGCTTCAGGCCGAAATCGATGCGCACCGCAGGACGCTCGACGATTTGGAAATGACCCGAAAGCGTCTGCTCGAACGCGTCATCGTCACCGAATCCGAGAACTCGACGACGAACAGACGGTTTGAGGCGGCCTTGAAGGGCTCTCAGGTGACCGTGCTTGAGCAGGATGAAGATCTTCGTGTGACCTGGGCCTATAATTTAGGCCTCGGTCTCGATCTGGACCGCGTGATCGGATCTACTGAAGACGAATTTCTAACGCCTGAAAGTGCGGCGGAACTCAAATCGATCAAGAGCAGTGTTCTCAGTACTGGAAATCCAATTCGGGCGTCGGTAAATATAGCAACCAGATATGAAAGCGGATGGTTCGACATCCGCATCGAGCGCATCAATATAGACGAAACAAGACGTGGAATTGTCGTCACTTCAACCGACATATCGGATCTAAAGCGACAGGAAGAACATCTACGGATTGTCATGCGTGAGTTGAATCATCGGACCAAGAATCTTCTGACGATCGTGATGAGCTTGACCCGGCAAACCTCGCGATCCTTCGAGGTTCCTGAAGCGTTCGCGATCCGGCTCCAAGAGCGCCTGGCCGCACTGGCCAGCGCCCACGATGAACTTGCGCGCCAGGAGTGGAAAGGGGCGGAATTGAAAGCGGTCATCGAAGGGCAGCTGAGATACCAGATGGAATCTTTCGCAGATCGCATCGAGGTGATTGGGCCTGATTTCCGCCTGCCGGCCGAAGCTGCCCACTATGTCGGCATGGCCATCCATGAACTGGGGTCAAACGCCGTAAAACACGGTGCGCTCTCAAGCGACCAGGGGGAGGTTCGCGTGACCTGGCATGTCGACGCCGCTGACGCCAAGACGTTGACGCTCGAATGGACCGAGATCGGCGGTCCCTTCTTCCCGCCGCCGACGAAACTTGGATTTGGGTCGACCATTCTGCGGCATCTGACGGCAAGGGCCCTCGAGGGAAGCGCAGAGCTTGATTTTCTTCCGAGCGGGGTCCGTTGGAAACTCATCGCGCCCCTCGTTGGCGCTGAGCCTTAGGCGTTCAGGGGGGATTACTTGGGCCGATTGGCCGCGACCGTCTCAAACCGGGCGAGGACCGCCGCCAGTTGACTTTCGTTGAACGGCTTTGGCACCACATCAACGGCATGAAACCGGTCGGGGTCCACTTGTTCGGCGTTGCCCGTGACGAAGGCGAATGGAATGCCGAATTCCTCGCGAAAGATCGCTGCGATGTCCATTCCAGTGAAGCCGTCGCGCAGTCTGATATCAATCAGAGCGGCGTCGCATCGGGTGTTTCTCGCCAGCGCGATGGCCGAACTCTTGGAATCCGCAACGCCGACGACACGATGATGGAGCGCTTCGATCGCTGTTTCGATGTCAAGGGCGATGAAGGGTTCGTCTTCAACGACAATAATGTTCACAGCTTTGCCCCGGATAAGCGGGACGGAACGTTCCCAAACACAAAATGTTCCGTCCGCCAGGCCATTAAATTCACGTCGTCGTCAGCGGCGCGCTTAGCGCGATCTGGAAGGTCAATGAACTAATAGGATCGCTGGAACCGCGATCGCAACAAGCAAGGCTATGGCAGACACCGCAACCGCTGCTGAATAGCCAAGATCGCTTGATAGGAACCGGCGCCAGAGACGCATCTGCATTACCTTAGATCCGACAGAAAAGGTTTGGTCCAAGAGCGTTAAGGGCGTCCTAATTGGTTATCCTCGGCAGAGATCAGTTTGGCGCGCGGTTCTGACGGGGCGGCGGCTGCGGCGTCCACCGTGTTGGGCCTTAGAGTTCCTTGCGACCCAGCGCGCCCAGAATGCGTAGACTGCGCACGGGAGGCAGAGAGCGAGAGCTCCCCAAGAGCGTCGTCGGCCCGTCGCCATCCGCGTCGCTGACTGATCGTCGAGTCTGATCGGTCGATTGGCTTGGCGAGGTTACAATGGCTGGTGATATTGTCGTGACGATGATGCCCGAAGCGCATCGGATCGAGGTAGACAGGCAGACGGCCCGGCGTCCGAAGTCGCTTGCGACCGAAGGAAAAGGCGAATGATCAGATTGGGACATGCCGTCGTCGGGTCAAACGATCTTGTGAAGGCGAAGGCGTTCTACGACGCCCTTTTGGGATCTGTGGGCGTCACCCCATTATTCGAACACCCATCAGGCGGCCGCGCCTATGGGCGCAACGGAAGTCTCTTCTTCGTCGTCCTTGGCCCATACAATGATAAGGCCGCCACGGTCGGCAACGGCTCAATGGCAACCTTCAGGTTTGACACCCGAGCTGAAGTCGACGCCTTCTATGCAAAAGCCCTGACCCTAGGCGGCGTCGACGAAGGCGCCCCCGGCGACCGTGCGCCGAAGTTCTATATGTCTTACTTCCGAGACCTCGACGGCAACAAGCTTTGCGCATTCAATCTCGGTTAGATGAGCTTCCAACGGATCCGTATCGTGAATGGATCTAAAGACTCCGCCGCCGGGGCCGGTCGCGGCCAGGAGGATTTCGGTCTAGAGACGCCCGCTTACAGCTACCCCGTAGCGGCGCCCGGTGATTTGACGTGCGTGTCCTCTCACGCGTCCCGCAACGCGCGCGCATGCTGGTTAGCTCGAGCCTAGCGAGCCTTGGCGTCCGCATGGCGGGGAGGCGGGAGCTCTGAGCAAGGGCGGGGTATGCTGGCGTTTGCCCGCTAAGGGCCTAAAGCCGCCAAAATCCCGCAAAGATGGCGATCGACGTTAAATTCCTGGCCTTCAGGCGTCCAGCCAAGGCGTACGATGACCGTATCCTTGGAGGGAATAATGGCCACGAATTGGCCGTTGTGGCCGTCGGCGAGGTACATGTCCGTCGGGCAGTGCGGATAATCCCTGGCGCCTGGACCACTGGCTGGGCCCTGATTGAGCCAGAACATCGCGCCATAGTTCCGCCTGGGGGCGGACGGCGTCGGCGAGCGGGTGAAATCTATCCAGCTTTCAGGGAGAATGCGCCGACCTCCGGCTTGACCACGGTTGAGGTAGAGCAAGCCGAAACGGGCCCAGTCGCGTGCTGTGGCGTATCCGTAGGAACTGCCGACCGGAACGCCGGCTTCGTCCGGCTCGATCAAAGCGCTGTTCATGCCGAGGGGTCCGAAGAGGGCGTCATGGGCGAAGCGGTCGTAGTCTGCGGCGCTAGCGCCGACGGTCTGTTGGACGATGCGCGAGACGATGTTGGCCGTGCCTGAGGAATAGGACCAATACGCGCCGGGAGGGTGCTTTAGCGGCTGACGCGCCGCGTAGGCGGCCATGTCCCGTTCGTGAAACAGCATCTGCGAAGAATCCGATCCAGGAACGTAGTCCTCGATAAACTTCAGACCGCTGCTCATGGTCAGGAGCTGGCGCAAGGTAATCGCCGCCCGCGGGTCGCCGGGCGCTCGCCATTCCCGCACGGGCGCGGGCGCATCCAATGTCAAACGTCCGTCTCTGACCAGAACTCCCACGAGGGCGCTGGTCAGGCTCTTGGTCGCCGACCACCCGAGAAAGGGTGTTGAGACCGAGAAGCCGGGCGCATAGCGTTCTGAGAGCAGCGCACCATGGCGGACGACCAGAATGGCGCGGGTGTCGATGCGGCCACCGATGTTGGTCTCCTGAAAGACCCGGTCTACGGCCGTGCTCAAAGCGCTGGACGGCTTGGACGGGTCCTCGACGAAGGAGAAGGGCCCGGTGTTTGACGAAGGGGCTGGCGGCGTCACGGGCGCGGGGGGAGGACCTGCGTTAGACAAGGTGCAGCCGACGCCGGGCCTGAACACCGAGGTCCGGGACAGGATGGCCGGTATCGTCGCCGTCACTGTCCGGCGCGCCTGATCGACCCTGAGGTGGATGATCTGCGCCGCCGGCGCCAAAGCGTGAACATCGTCGCGCTCAGCCTCGCCGACCGTTCGGTGCATCAGAAAGACGTCAGCGCAGCCGATCTGCGCGCCCACCGCTGTCCCCACGCCCGCTACCCCGCCCCGGAGCGCAGCGGCCAAAACCAAATAACCTGCCAAGAGTGTAATGCTGATCAGCCCGGCAGCGACGATCAGCGCGATCCTCATTCGTCCCATGTGAAGCGCCACTCCCCGACACCTTATGCATCCAGTCGCATACCCTTCGGTATAGGCGCCTCTGACCCCGCACGCCACGCCCTCGAAGGGCGGGCCTTGGGAGAACTCGCCCCGCCTGCCCGAGGCTTGCGCGGTCCTTCTACCGATCTGTGAAGGGTCCGGCGAACTCCAGGCAATTTGGGCGTTCGAACCAAAGGGGCGTCCTCGGGTTTACGGCGATGTCCCGTCCATTCGACCCTTGGGAACCAAAGGCGTACGGCCACGTTCGGTGCACGCAATTTCTGTCAGGATCGCATGATTAAGGATCCTGCAGCGCGAGGTCGCAGCCTCGGTCCTCTGGCCGAGCTGTTTGGCGTAAGCAAACTAAGACGCCCGCATCCTTTTGGCGGCGAGCGTTGGCCAAAAATGAAATGCCGATGTCAGCGACCTAACGAGACGAGGAGCAGGGGATGAAGCGGCTGCCGGTGATCTTGGGCGGGGTTGTTGCGGCTGGCGCCTTGGTTCTCGCGCTGGTTTTGCTGAACTGGAACGCTGCGGTCCAAATCGTGGCCATGGGCATAAATGCGGTGCGCTACGCGTCCGCTCCAGCGGGAACTTTGACCACTGAACTGGCGAGCGGACCAACGCCCGCGACGCAGGCGATCTTCGCGCCTGCCACGCCGGCCCCCCAAGATCACACGCCCGGCGCGACCCCCGACGACTGGCCAAGCTATAACCATACGCTCACATCAAATCGATTTTCCGGTCTGACGCAGATCAATACGGCGAACGTTGGCGGCCTGCGCGTCCTTTGCACATATGACACGGGCCAGTTTACAGGTTTCAACTCGGGCCTCATCGAGGTGAACGGCGCGCTGATCGCGGTCACAGAGTACGATATCTTCTCGATTAATCCTTCCAATTGCCGATTGAACTGGCGGGCCCATGAACATTACACGCCCGCATCGCCTCAGGGCGTGAACCGCGGCGCCGCCTATATGGATGGCCGGCTGTTTCGGGGCACTCAGGACGGGCGCGTGCTGGCCTATGATTTCCAGACGGGCAGGCGTCTTTGGCAGACGACGATAGCCGATCCGAAAAAGGGAGAATCGGTTCCTGCCGCCCCGATTGCGTGGAACGGCCTGGTTTTCGTGGGCAACGCCGGCGGAGATGTGAAGGGCGTGAAGGGGCGGATGTATGCGCTGGACGCCCGCTCCGGTAGGATCGTGTGGGAGTTTTACCTCGTCCCAAGAAGCCCTGGCGATGTGGAGCGCGGCCCGCAAGCTCCTGGCGGCCCATCGGTGTCCTCCACATGGCAAAATGGCCCCGCGACGCCGATCACCGGCGGCGCGACCTGGACTTCATACAGCCTCGATCCCACAACGGGTCTGCTCTACGTCCCCGGCGGCAACCCGGGCCCGGATTTCGCGAAAGGGGTGCGCGGGGGCCCTAATCTTTATACGGGATCGGTTGTGATCCTGGACGCCATGACCGGAGCCTATCGGAACCACATCAAAATCGTGCCTGTTGACTGGCATGACTGGGACGTGTCGAGCGCTCCAGCCGTGATCACGACGGCTGGCGGTCGCAAGGTGCTGTCCGTTGCGCCTAAGGACGGCCACCTCTATGGCTTCGACCTCGCGACGAACGCCTTACTTTACCGATCCCCGGTGACCCGGGTCGAGAATGCGGACCAGCCGTTCGTCGCGGGAAAAGGCGTGCACTTCTGTCCGGGCTCGGTGGGCGGTGCAGAGTGGAACGGGCCTGCTTATGATCCGCAGACCAATCTTGTTTTGTCTGGCGAGGTCGACTGGTGCACGACGGTGAGGTTGCAAAAGCCCAAGCAGATCGAGAACACGAAGTCAGGGACGCCCTGGTCGGCGGAGGATTCCCTTAATCCTTACAACACCTGGGGCAAGCAGGATCCCTTCGGAGCCTGGGGCGGCTGGCTTTACGCCACCGACGCTGACACGGGCGTTTGGAAATGGCGCGTAAGGACCAATTACCCGATCCAAAGCGGTGTGACGCCGACGGCGGGCGGCCTTGTGTTCTTTGGGGACATGGGCGGGAACTTCTATGCCCTGGACGCCAAGGACGGGCGAAAGCTCTGGGGACAAAAAATCGGCGGCGCCGTCGGCGGCGGCGTCATCACCTACCTCGTAGACGGCGCTCAGAAGGTCGCTGTCGCCACGGGGTTGACTGAGATCCTCTGGCCGACGGAGGTCACCACAGCAAAGGTCTCCGTGCTCGGCATTGGTCCTGGCGCGCCCTAGTGCGCCTTCGGCTAGGGCGGATCCAGGAAATCATACACGTTGACGCTGGAGGGGATGGTCGGGCGCTCGAGCACTTCGGGGTGGGCGAGGGTGCGCTGACCGTCGCCATAACCGGCGCGCCAATGGTCCTCCATGGCCTCCCGTGAGAACACATAGTCCTTGGACTGGCCTTCATAGGCTTGGGAGCGGTATATCAACTCCACGATGTTATAGACCGCAGGATCAGACACCTCGGCCAGCATCTTGGCTTCTGGCAGGCTCGCGAACTCCGGCGGGATCTGCGACAGGAAGGTGTTAAACGCCCCGCGAAGGCGCTGAGCCTGACGGAATTCGTCCGTCACCGCGCGGGTTCGGCTCGAGAACTGGATCTCCTTCATCCGCACAGCGACCTCGGTCATGTCGCCTGGCATCGGTCCACGCGAACTCCATAGGTCGACCTGAAAAATGAGCGTATCGAGGCCGGTCCGCTCCGACAGAACCCAGCTCAACGGGGTGTTCGAGACCATGCCGCCATCCCAGTAGGGCTCGCCATCGATCTCGATCGCTGGAAATCCGGGCGGCAGGGCTGCGCTGGCCATCACATGCTCTACACCGATCCGCCTCTGGTTATTGTCAAAGTAGGCTAGGTTCCCAGTGCGGACATTCACAGCGCCGACGCTCAGTCTCACCTCTTTGCTGTTGATCCGGTCAAAATCAATCAGGCGCTCAAGGGTGAGACCCAAGTCCTTAGTCTCATACCAGCTTGTGGCCGCCAAGGTGTTGCTTGGCTGGAGCGGCGGCGGGGGGATCCTCGGCGTAAAAAATCCTGGGACCCCGCCCATCAGGGCCTCGCCGGCCGCGATCTGATTGAGGAGGCGGTGGGCGATCTCGCCCGGAAGCAGGCTTGACCAGAAGCCGCCGGCGCCGACCGGTTGGACGCTGACTGTCTCCCAGAAGGCCCGTAGCTTGGCGACCCTTTCCTTTTCGGGATTGCCGGCGATTATGGCGCTATTGATTGAGCCAATCGAGATGCCTGCAAGCCAATTGGGTTTGATTCCGTGCTCGACCAGGGCTTCATAGACGCCCGCCTGATAGGCGCCGAGAGCGCCGCCGCCCTGCAATAACAGGGCCGTGGTTCCGAATCCTTGCCCGCCCAGGGGCGTGGTCGCGCGTTGGACCTTCAAGGGGGAGAGGGATCTATGAATGTCTCTGCGCCGCAATATCTCAATCCAACTATTTAAGGCGAAGGCGCCCTGCGCCAGCGCAGAATTGTCCATAAGCAGAAAGCCCGGAAGCTCCGAAAGTTCCTATGAGGCGGGGCATCGCCGGATCGCGCTCCGGATCCGGCGTTCAGGAAGCGGTTCAGGCTAAGCGGTCGCGGACGGGGATCTTTATGGGATCTGGCGCTTCGGCCCAGAGGAAATGCGCCTTAGGGGCCCGCATCGGGAACTCTCGTCGGGAATTTCTCCTTTCTACTCATCCGAGGATCCTTCCCTTTTTTGATGAAGGCAAACGAAATGAAGATCGTCGTGTCAGAGGTCAGGGGCGGCTGGACCGTGCGAGACGGCTACACGCAAGGCCCGTTCTCAAAGGAGCGCGCGATCGACTTGGCCCAAGGAATGGTCGCGGCCCTGCGCGAACATTCCGATGAGCCTGTGGAGTTGGTGATCGACGGCGAGATCGTTCGGGCCTCTGCCCCGAAATAGTCCGGCCGAGCGCCGGTCGCGAACGCGCGAGCATCTGCCTCTAGAGATGGCCGCGGCTTTATCCTCAAAAGCCCGCTTGCCTCCTTCAGCGCAGCAAATGATCTTGGCCGCGGGCGCGGGTCCCAGCACGCCAACACAGGGTGGTTCACGCGCCAAGCCGCCGAACCCGGGGCCTTTGGTGCACGCTCTTTAGAGGAGGCGGAGGTTTGACCCCTCTATTCCTCCCGGCCCAGGGCATGGCCAAGCTTGCAGTGGCGAAGCCATACTCAGATAAATAAGGACGATCACTGGTCCGCCAACCTACCGGTGCGCAGGATATCGCCTCGAGATGACGGGTGAAGAGATCGAGGCGACAAGCAGCTGCGCAACACTGCGCGAGCCGGGCGGGGACGTCTCGCCGACGTTGCTCCGGCTGATGGCTGATCACTCAACGAACGTCACCCTGGTTGTTGGGAGACCAGATTTTCACATTGTCTACGCAAACCGTGCTGCGCATAAGGCGGCGCGGATTGAGCGGGCCGATCTTACCGGCGCTCTGGCGACGGCAGCGTTCGCGTTCCTGGATCCTGCCCTGATGGCGACCCAAACCCACGCCGAGGTGGAGGTCGCTGACGAGCAGAGCGGCGCGCGGGCCTGGTGGCAGGTCTCATACGTCGCTTTGGATCGGGCTGACGTTGGCGTGTCTGGCGTGCTCATTACGGCGGCGGACATCACCCAATACAAAACCCAGTCAGCGCCGGGGCCCAGGGCGGACGACCCCCGACCCGCGAAGACCACCCAGCGCGACAACGAGGACTGGCTGCGCGCCGTCCTCCTGCAAATCCCTGCGGCGATCTTCATTGTGGAGCCGCCAGACGGGAGGATGACGTTCAAGAGCCGGATCCTTGATGATGTACTCGGCAACCCGGATACCGATCTGGCGTCAGCGCGAGACCGGCTCCGGGGATGGGCCGTGCATAAGGACGGCACACCCTACGAGCTCTCAGAGTACCCGAGCCGGCGAGCCTTGTTCTCCGGTGAAACCGTGCATGCCGAACCCATGGTTTTCTCCCGTGGAGACGGTCGGCTGATCGACCTTGAGATGCACGCTGGCCCGGTTCACAGCGACAGCGGCGAGATCATTGCGGCCGTCGCGGTTGCGATGGACGTTACCGAGCGACGCCTCGCCGAGGCGCGGCAGGCCTTCTTATTCACTTTACAGGATGCCTTACGCGCCCTGAGCGAGCCCAGGGAGATTCTCAGCACCGCCGCGTCTCTGCTCGGCCGGCACCTCGGAGCGGGACGGATCGGCTACGGCCAGCTGCAGTCTGATGACCAAACCGTCGTCGTCACCAACGGCTACGTCGACGGTGCAGAGCCCGTCAACGGGGCGTTCTTGCTGAGTGAGTTCGGTCCCTACCATGAAGCTCAGATGCGTTCCGGGAAGACGATTGTTTACGAGGATGTTCTTGCGGACGATCGGGGCGCGCGTCATATCGGGCTTGAACTCGGCACGCGCGCTCATGTGTCCGTGCCGCTGGTTCGCAATGGCCGCTATATCGGGTCTTTGTACGTCACCCATTTCAAACCCTATCGCTGGGACCCAGCGGATATCGCTCTGATCGAAGAGGTGGCGGCGCGGATTTGGGACGCTGCGGAGCGAGGGCGAGCTGAAACCAGACTGCGGGAGAGTGAAGAGCGGCTGCGCCTTGTCATGGAGTCGACCGGGCTTGGCTCGTGGGAATATGACGCCATCACCAAAAGAACGATCCGCTCGGTGCGGCACGACGAGATTTTTGGTTATACAGCGCCGATCAGCGACTGGAGTTTTGAAAGGTTCAAGGCGCACATTCCCGAGCTCGATCAAGACCTGGTCGAGACGGGATTTCGCGCGGCAATTGAAAAGGGCGATGACTGGGACCTTGAGTGCCGAATGGTGCGGGCGGACGGCTCGCAAGGCTGGCTGCAGGTGCGTGCCCGCCCTTACCGGGATGTCACTGGCCAGGTTGTGCGACTGATCGGCACCATAGAGGACGTGAGCGCACGTAAGCAGGCCGAGCACGCCGTGATTGAGACGGCTGAGAGGTTCGAAGCCTTCGCCCAAACCATGCCCAGCATGGTTTGGACATCCCTGCCTGATGGCCAGATCGATTGGTTCAATAATCGGGTCTCAGAATACTGCGGTATACCTGCAGAAGAGATGAAGCCCAATGGATGGGCTCCAGTTCACCCTGACGATATCGAGTTAGCGACCAAGCTTTGGCTAAGTGCTGTTGAGTCAGGTGAGCCATTTTCGACAGAATACAGAATACAGCGCCGTGATGGTATGTTTAGATGGCATGTTACGCGCGCGATACCCATAAGGTCCGCCGACGGCGCCATCGCCTATTGGATCGGCACCAGCGCAGATATCCACGACCAGAAACGCTCGGAACAAGCGCTGGCAGAGCTGAACGCCACCCTTGAAAAGCAGGTCCAAGAACGGACGGCTGAGCTACTGGCGGCGGAAGCGACGTTGCGCCAATCTCAGAAGATGGAGGCTGTCGGTCAACTGACCGGAGGCCTGGCGCATGACTTCAACAATCTGCTCACCGGCGTCATCGGCAGCCTGGAATTGATGTCGAGCCGCATCGATCAGGGCAAGGTCGAGGAACTCGGCCGCTACCTGAATATCGCGCGGAGCTCCGCTCAGCGAGCGGCGGCGCTCACGAACCGGTTGCTCGCCTTCTCGCGGCGACAGACCCTCGACCCGAAACCGACCGACATCAATCAACTTGTCCTTGGCATGGACGAATTGATACGCCGCACCGTGGGCCCGGCCGTCGCGGTGACATTGGCGTGCACGAACGACCTCTGGGCGGTCCTTGTGGACCAAAATCAGCTTGAGAATGCGCTCTTAAACCTCTGCATCAACGCCAGGGACGCTATGCCTGACGGCGGCAGGTTGATCATCGAGACCAGCAACATGATGATCGCCGACGCAGAGGCGCGGACACTCGATTTGCCGGATGGGGACTATGTTTGCCTCGGCGTCTCAGATACGGGCGAGGGCATGTCGGCGGATGTGATGGCCAATGCATTCGACCCTTTTTTCACCACCAAGCCTATCGGCGAAGGTACGGGTCTCGGGCTTAGCATGGTGTATGGATTTGCGCGTCAGTCCGGCGGACAGGCGCGGATTTATTCCGAGCCCGGGCAGGGCGCCAGGGTCTGCCTTTATCTGCCGCGCTACTGCGGCTCAGGCAGGGTGATCGAAACCCCTCAGGGTCCGCAAGCCGCCAAGCGCGGCGATGGTCAAACCATTCTGGTGGTGGATGACGAGCCCAGCGTTCGCTTGTTGGTAAAGGACGTTTTGGATGAGCTTGGCTACGATGTGCTTCAGGCCGAGGCCGGAGGTTCCGGCCTGCAGATCCTGGACTCAAGCCGCCGAATAGACTTGTTGATAACCGATGTTGGCTTGCCTGGCGGCATGAACGGCCGACAACTTGCGGAAGCTGCGCTCTTGAAACGGCCAGAGCTGAAAGTGCTTTTCATCACAGGATATGCGGACAGGGCGTTTGTAACAGAAGGCAGTCTTAGGGAGGGCATGTTTATCCTAACCAAGCCCTTTTCCCTTGAAGTCCTAGGAGAAAGGGTCGCCGATATTATGTCGGGACAATAGGTGCGGCCCAAGTTGATATCCACCGCCACCGACAGCATTGGCGACGTCGGGCTCATCGGTCATAAGGCAAGGCCTGGCGGAGGCCGGGCGCCGCGGTCTGAGCGAGCGCGGCATTACTCTGCAGCGTGCTTCGCTTCGCCCGGTTCGGTCTTAGGGTCGATCGGCTCGGTACCCTCAATATGCCCGCCGAAGCCGAAGCGCATGGCCGATAGCAGCTGCTCGCTGAAGGTCTGGGTCTGGCGGGAGCGGAAGCGTGCATAGAGCGCTGCGGTGATCACATTGGCGGGGACGGCCTCTTCGACGGCGGCCTCCACCGTCCAGCGACCTTCTCCAGAATCCTGAACGAAACCGGAGTAAGTCGTCAGCGCCGGATCCTTCAGGAGGGCCGCGGCGCTGAGATCGAGCAGCCAAGACGAGATCACGCTGCCGCGCCGCCAGACCTCGGCGATTTCGGCCAGATCGAGCGTGTAACGCTGGTCCTCCGGAATGTCCGTCGAGTCCTTGTTCCGCAGGATGTCGAAGCCCTCGCCGTAGGCCTGCATCAGGCCGTATTCGATCCCGTTGTGGACCATCTTGACGAAGTGACCGGCGCCGGAGCCGCCGGCATGAATATAGCCGCGCTCGGAGCGGGACAGCGCGTTGGCCCGGCCCGGCGTTCGGGATATGTCGCCTTCCCCTGGCGCTAGCGCCGAGAAGATCGGGTCCAAATGATCCACGGCGGCCTTTGGGCCGCCGATCATCATGCAATAGCCGCGCTCAATCCCCCAAACGCCGCCGGAGGTGCCGCAGTCGACGTAGTCGATACCCGCTGCCTCGAGCCGTTTAGCCCGCCGGATATCGTCCTTGTAGAATGAGTTTCCGCCGTCAATGACGATGTCGCCCGGCTCCAAAAGGTGACTCAGCTGCTCGACAGCCTCCTCGGTCGCCTGACCCGCGGGCAGCATGAGCCAGATCGCGCGCGGCCGGTCCTTGATCCGTTTCACGAGATCCTCAACCGAGGTGGCGGCTGTCGCGCCATCCGCTGCGAGCGCCTCGCGTGTCGCTGGCGTGCGGGCGAACACGACACAGCCATGACCCGCCTTCATCAAGCGGCGGGACATGTTCCCTCCCATCTTGCCAAGTCCAATAATACCGATTTGCATGGCGTTTTTCCTTTGCTGGGGAGTCTTTGGCGGGTTGGTAGGGGGTCGGCGGAATCGACTCTAGGTGTGAGCGGGCCCGCAAACGAGAATCGGAAACTACTTACGAGCGAGATAGGACCGACTCGATCGAGAGGAGGGGCGGGAGTTTCGGAGCGGCTGCGGCGGGAGGATTTGACGGGCCGTTGGTCACGGCCTTCAACGCGGCGTTTTGGCTTTGAGGCGCGGTCGTTTCAGCTAAGGTCCCAAGCATCGGCGGATGCTCGCCGCGCTTGTCCCACCCATGTTCCGCTGGGGTTCTTGGGCGCGCTCCTGACCCGTTCGCCGAGGTTCTGGTACGCCGTCCAAAGCTCGCCACGGCGCCCGCGGCGGCTCTGGCGCTTGATGAAACCTAGCTCTGAGCGCGAGCTTCGTGTGGTCCACCGGAACCATCTTCCCAACCGTGATGGTCCTGACTGCCGCGGATAGGCTCGAGAGTTGCGGCGCCGAACTGCTGTGTGCCAGGACGTTTCAACAAAACCGCTTGAGACCAAGGGCGGGCCTTCAAAGTGTCTCAGCGGGGTCGGGAACAAAGGAGAGACGAACGCCGTCTCCTCAGGATTGGCGGTGAAAGGTCTGGCCTCGCTTGAACCCAGGCGCCATGACGTCAGCCAGATTTGAGCGCCGTTCTGACGCCACGCTGTTTGTGTAATGGCCTTGGCCCGTCCAGCTCAGTCTATGCGAACGGCGCCGAATGGTCAGGCGAACATCCACGATGCGGCGGTTTTCGGCGTCAGCGCGAACGTCGAAGAAGCGGGCGCTCGGTTGGACCCCGTCAAGACTCAAAACTCTAGCCGTACTTTTGCTGTCGTTTCATCGCGCCAAGGTAGAGGAAAGACAGTATTGATTTCTTGGGTGCCTTGAAGCGGACCCCAATGCGGTTCCGGTGGCGCCAGACGACACGCACGGGAACGAACCAACCGGCAAGCTCGAGCTCGAACTCCTTCGGTAATTCGAAATCCAGATTTACAATCAATCCCGCGCCCTTGGGCGACGCGTCGCGCAGAATGCAAATCTGTTTTTTGTTCCCGCACCTTACGGTGACGGTTGTGCCGCGTATCACGCGTGGGACATCAACGCGGGTTTCACTCGCGTTTCGTTCACGCATCTTCGGGACCGCTCTCGGCGCCATGGCTTAGAAATATTCCATCGAAGTAAATAGATAGTGATAATATTTGCTCACCATCACCGTCGCCTGTGTCGCCAAAGCCGCCTTCAAAAGGGGAGGCGAGAGAGGAGCGCGCAGGACGAGCAGCCGGTGTGCGGCTCAGGCGTTTCGGCGATCCCACATTCTATCGGAGTACGGATCCAGTCCACACCCAGTCAATCTTTCCGCCGAAGCGCGCCAAGCAAATTTTAAGCGAGGCGATCTGAATTCTATCCAAAGCGTGAATATTTGAAATATACACGTCGGACGTGACGGCTTGCGGTGTAATGATTGAAAATATGCACCGATCGGCTTCCAATGTACAAGTATCTATTTCACACATTGCAATGTGACGGCCGCCAGCGAGCCTCCTTGTCTCAGGCGCGTAGCCGCGGGACCGACGGCTGTCAGAATTGAGCGCCGCAAACTGATGCAGACCGGATTTGCGGCGCCCTCCTCGGGGCATTTTCTAAATCGAGCGAATCTAGGCTGGATTTGACAGGACTTTCCATAATAGAACAATGCGAAGGTCGCGAAAAGTGCACCAGGGCGTCGCGCGTCGGGCGGCGTTCATTGGTTCAAGAGTCGACAAGGGGATATCGATGCGGGTTAAGTGCAGGAGCCTTAGGGCGACCCTCATATATGGCGCGGCGCTTGGCGGACTGTTCTGCGCTCACGTCGCCTCGGCTCAGTCACAGGCGGGGGCGACAAGTGCGTCGCCACCGGCGGCTAACGACGCGCAGGAGATCGTCGTCACCGCGAACAAGCGCAATGAGCGGCTTCACGACGTCGCCATGGGCATAACGGCGGTTACAGGCAGCGACATGCAGACGCGCCAGGAGCTCGATTTCCGCGATTTCGCCGCTCAGGTCCCGGGTTTCAATATTCAGTCAGCGGGCGTGGCGGGCTGGGACCGGGAAATCCTTCGGGGCCAGAACTCTGGCGGGGCCGGCGCCACTGTGGCCACGGTGATCGACGACATGCCGATCAGTTTTTCAGGATCGGATAGCAATGCTGGACTTACCTCAACCAACCCAGACACTTACGATCTGAAGCGGGTCGAGGTCCTGAAGGGCCCGCAGGGCACTCTCTACGGCGCAGCGGCCGAAGGGGGCGTGGTAAAGTTTGTGACCAATCCGCCTGATCCCACCGCATTCCACGCCGGCGCTGAAGTTGGCGGCGACACCGTGGATCATGGCGGCGAGGGCGGTTCGGCCAAGGGTTATGTCAATATTCCGTTCTGGTCGGACAAGGCCGCCCTAAGGGTGACCGGCTTTTATGAAGACATGCCGGGTTATATCGACAATCCTTATCTCGGCGAACACGATATCAATCGCACCGACCGGTTCGGTGGACGGGCGTCCGTGCTTGTGGACCCGACGCCCGACCTCTCGGTGCGGTTCACCGTTTCCCATCAGGAATCTCATGCCGAAGGCTTCGGTCAGGAAGAGGTCGTCGGAGACGCTTTAACGCCCAGCACCTCGTCGAACCGTTTCAATCTCGCCGATGGCTATACCTTCAACACTCTGCTTCCCCAGAACGAGAAAAACGAGGTCGGTTACTACCTTGGAGACGTGGAGTATGACCTCCACTGGGCCAAGCTCTCGTCCCTGACCAGCTATGCGGTGGTGAAGAACACCTTCAATAGAGACTTCTCCATCCTCACCGTCGCGCCGGGGCTTGATTACGGCACCTATTTTGGCGACGTGCTGTTTGGAAATCCGATCGCTCTCGGCGTGCGCCAGCTCGAACAGGTCAACAAGTTCAACCAGGAATTCAGGATCAGTTCAGAGCCCGACTCGACGGTGTTTGGACTGAAGCTCGACTGGGTTGGCGGCGTCTACCTGACCCGCGAAAACACCGTTTTCAACCAGTACGGTGATTTCTATACGGTCCCCACGGCGACCACGCCCGGCGTCCTGATCACGACCCCACCCGCCGGCGGCGCGCACTTTCCTTCGGAATTCGAGGAGGGGGCGCTGTTCGGCCAGGTGGACTACCACCTGACCTCGCGGATCGACGTCGCTGTCGGTGGTCGGGTCGCCTATGACATTAATCAACTTCAGACGACGACATCGTGCTGCGTCATCGACGGCGCAGGAGGCCTCCAACCGAAGTACAGGAACAACGAGCAGCCTAACACCTGGTCGGTTTCCCCGCGCTGGCAGATCACAGACACCACCTTAGCCTATCTGCGTTTTGCAACAGGATACCGGCCCGGCGGTCCCAATCTTGTGCCCCCCGGCGCGCCTGCGGGCTACAACTATTACTACCAGCCCGATTCTACCATCAACTATGAGGGCGGGATCAGGAGCGAGTTCTTCCACCATTCTGTCACGCTCGATGTCGCTGCCTTCTACATTGACTGGAGCAATATCCAGATCTTGTCAGTGTTCCAGGCCTCGAACGGAGCGTCTTACGGCGCGACGGGCAATGCGGGCGCTGCGATCAGCCAAGGCTTGGAATACAATTTGTCATGGACGCCGGTCCATGGCCTTTCGCTGTCGCTGGTCGGCGCCTACACCGATGCACATCTGACGCAGAACGCACCGGGCCTCGGCGCCATAAAAGGCCAGGCGCTCTCCTACGTGCCGATGTGGAGCAACACCCTTAACATCGACTACCAGTGGACTGTCGTTCCCGGCTATAAGGCCTTCATCGGCGGCACCGCGGTCTTCACCGGATCGCGATATACCGACTTTGGCTCTAGTCCTATCGGCGACCCCCACACCAAGCTCCCCTCCTATGCGACCTTGGCCCTTCAGGGCGGCGTAAAGACCGGCCCTTACACCGTCGAAGTCTATGCCAAGAACCTGACCGACGAGCAGGGCATCTCGGACTACTCAGGGGCGAGCGGATATAACAATACAGGCTACGCCTCCCTGATTACCCCTAGGCTCATCGGCGTGCGCCTTGCGGTAGACTATTGATATGACCCCATAGCCTGGGCTGACCGGCCCCCCGCCTCAAACTCGAGTTCTTCCCTCACGAAGGCTTCAATGATTTCGTCGAGGCAAGAGGTCGGTCGAAAGAGCGTTTCGCGTTCGAATTTGGAGGTATCGAACTCAGAACGCGATCGTGGCAGACGAAACTCGTTCTCGCGTACGCTCCCGTCCGCCCGGAATGAAAACCTCGGCCGCAATCCGGCCATCTCGCCCATGATCCGGATCAGTTGGCTCCACGTTACAAAGCCGCCAGCGACGTTGTAGGCGCCGCCGTGCTCTACGCCTGCCGCTGCGATCATGGCCCTGGCCACATCCACCTCGCCGATATAGGCAGAGCCGTCGTTCGCCATCGCCGCCTCGTCCCTGAAAAGAAAAGACTTTCCGCCGCGTAGTGCGTCGAACAGCGCCGGCAGGTACTGTCGGTCTCGACGGCGCGGTCCACAACCGAAGACAAGGGGGAGCCTCAGGGCGACACCCACGCCGCCGAGGGCGGCGCCGGTGAAGGCGAGCTGGTGCTCATTGGCGATTTTCGCAAGGTCGTACCAGGTGTCGGGACGCAGCGCGCTCTGTTCGCTGAGCAGGCTTTCTGGAACACCATAGACGGTTTGGCTGCTGGCGTAGACGAAGGTCCCCGAGGACCAAGCGTCAAGCAATCGGCCGGTGGCCTCGACGTCGCCCAGCAGCATGTCCTGCCGGTTGAGACTTCTCGGGCTAGCGCAGTGGAAAATAGCGTCCACCCCGTCAAGGACGTCGGACAGGTCGGGGAGGTCGTAGAGATCGGCGCGGATCTGGTCGCAGCCCAGCGGCAAGCCTGACGGTTCACGCGTGAGCGCCGACACCTCCCAGTGTTCGGCCAACAATGCCTTCAAAACGGCGCCGCCGACATTGCCGGTCGCTCCTGTCAGAAACGCCCTCCGGCGCCGCGCAGGCATGGGCGGCGACCGAATAGGCCGCGTCTCCGTCCGGACCCGGTCGAGCGGGTTTTGCGACAACGCTTTGAATATCGCGCTGTGTCCGGAGCCGGCGTAGAGGTCCAAGGCCGCTTGGCCGCCCGGCGCCGCGGTCAGGCTGCTCCAGCCGAGACCTGAGTTGAGCTCGGCCGCGAGCGCGTCGAACGCCCTCATCACAGGAGAGGTGCGACGGCGCGTGCGGGCGTCAAGGCGGTAGGCGTAGGCGCTTGGCATGTCTCCACGTCCGCTCAGCGCGGAAATTCCAAACCTCCACGGAGCTGTGCTGATCGGCGTATCGGGAAAGACTGCGAACCGGTTGAGGCGGAATGTGGCGTTTGGCAGGGATTGAAGCTGGTCGGTTACAAACCTGATGGTTTGCTGAGCTTCCTCGAGGGTCTCACCGGGAAATCCGCTGATGAGATTGACATGGATCCCGATGCCCGCGGCGCCGACCGCGCGAAAGACACGATCGGCAAGGGCTGCGGTCTCGCCTTCTACGACCTTATCCATTTTCTTCAGCAGGGGTTCGGAGACCGTCTCCAGGCCAAAAAGGATCTCCTTACAGCCAGCCTGCGCGGCGAGCTCGAGAAGCTCGGCGTCGAGGGCGTGTTCAAGCTTGCACCGGCAGGCCCAGTCGATCCTCAGGCCGTTCTGCAGGATGGTTTGGCAAAGGGCGCGAAGGAGAGCAGGGGAGATCGCCTCGTCGGCAAAGATGATGTTGCCAAACCCTGCACGTTGATAATTCTGAAGGCGCTTGACGGTATCGCTCGCGTCGGCTTTGCCTGGCGCGCCTGGATCGTCGTATTTGGAATTCTGGGTGCAAAACGTGCATCGACTCCAATAGCACCGGCGCGTGCTGACGCGCGTATGCAAGACCGGTTCGGGGGCGAAGATCGAGGCCGGGTAGGGCGGCGCGCGACGCTTGGCCATGGGCTCAACCAAAGGGTCGTCAAAATCGTCGCCCTGAAGGGCGCCGCGCACAGGCTCGCCTCGCGTCAGCCGCCCGATCAGCTGAACGAGGATCCTGTCAATCTCGTCCTTCGAAACGATGATCGTATCAAACACCTGCGCCAAGGCGTTCGTTGCTGTCAGCGACGCCATGTGCGGAGAGAGGGAGAAATTCTCATAGCCATGGTCGAAGAGGCAAATGTGAGCGGTCGGGTTTCGCTTTTTTATAACCGAGGCAAGGATCGCGCCCGTCAGCACCTCAAATTCCGAGGTGATGTGCAGAAGGACGATGTCGACCGGCTCCATGTCTCTGAGGCACGCCTCAATCGTGGAGGCGAGTAGGCCCGGCTTTTTCGAAAACTCAACGATTGAGAGGCTCGAGCTATAGTCGACCGCATGCGCGACCGGACCTGAGGCCATGGAAACAGCGAACTCGTCCTGGACTTCACCCAAGGCTCCGAGGTGTTTCTCTATGTCGTTTATGACGCTCAGATAGACATCGGCCGATCCGAAGGCGCCATAGGACCGCAGGGCTTCGAGCGCCTGTGTTGCAGCCATCCCGGTCTCAATGAGGCGCGTCCATAGCTCGGGCGGATCCATTGCCCAGCCCATGGTCACGGCAGGGGACGCGATATGGCGCCACCACAAAAAATTTGAGCTGACGGAGGTAAGCCCAACGGCGGGGGATAGATGAAGCTGGTCCCACCATGGGCCGACATCGTGAACGACGGTTGGCAGACGGCCGGGGGCGTTGATCAGCGCAATGCGGGTTTGCTGATCCTTGATGTTCGCACCTTCCCGCGGACTGTCCTCGACTGAACTGTCGGTAGTCATTCAATCGCCGCCCGCTTGCACTCTAGGCTTAATATTGAGATATGACGTCTTGGATACACAGGTTACCCCTTTGAAACAGCTTCGCGCACGATCATGACCAGCGTAGAGAGTAACCGACAAAGCCGTTTGGTTTTATAGGGGGAGATTTACTTCCCTAAAATAGTATGTTTGAAATCACGGCGTTGCTGACGTTCGTCACACCAGCATTGCGCCGTACGCACCCGTCCTGCGCCTGCGATCTCGAGAGATTGAAGAATGGGTCTGAACATCGTCGGCCGCGTGGTTGAGGTTAGACATCTGCCCGGCGGGTCAAACTATGGTTACGCCTACGAAAGCGCAATTGGACAGTTTCATACAATCCAATCTACAGGCGGCGCCGATACGGGAGCATCATCCGTGCCGGTTCCGGGTGTCATACTCCGCGCGCGGACCCTCCATAACCACTTCAGTATCTTAAAGATCGGTGAGACAGTTGAGATTGGCGACGTTATCAAAATGGCCCCCGACGCCGTCGCGGGCCTTGAATTCATCATCGGCGGCAGGGTCGGCATCAACCACGGAGCCACCGTCAAAGTCTTGAGCGAGCGCGGCGTCAGTGATGATGATCGGAGTCTTTATCACCAGCTCATGTTCATGCGTAACCACATATCTCTTAACAAGACGCGATACGAAGTGATGATCGGAACCAACGGCGGGGTTTTAGGCATAAAGGGCTGACCGCCGATCGCGAGCCTCCCAGCGTCATAACGAGACAAGCACGACGGCGGTTGGCGGTGAAGCGATACGTCAGTCAAGGGCAGGAGCGGAGTGTCGGGCTTCACCTCGGGCGAAGCCGGCGACACGCAGAAGTGTAGCACGGCTAAGGCAATCGCGTGGCTCTGCTTCACCTGGGTTGAGGCCGCTAACCTGACCTTCTCAAACCCCTTGGCGCCTTTGACCATTTTCGGAGGATTCTGGGCTTGCCGCGGTGGGTTCGGGTGGCTGAGCTGCGGATGAAGGCGGGGTTGGGGACCGGTGCTCGCGCTTTGCGAGTCTCGGCTGGCGTCTTTGTCGCTAAGGTAGTGTCGATGGGCGCGGCTGCGCGCGCGGCGACGGCGTTGCGGAGGATCGCTCGGGGCTAGATGTAGGCCTGGTGCAGATAGAGGTGCGCCAACTCGAACTCGATTTGATGGGGGCGGCTGGACGAGGGCGAAGTGGATGCGGCGTGTGTTCATCCGCACCTGGGCGCCAAGGTCATAGTCGATCCTGTGATACGTGTTGGCCTTCGC
>Ga0116229_10001201_pt1 | contig 39771 bp, 41 predicted proteins | sample S1TSphgellanicum_3_FD_87313 | JGI IMG/M metagenome (GOLD analysis project Ga0116229, IMG submission 87313) | Host-associated microbial communities from peat moss isolated from Minnesota, USA - S1T2_Fc - Sphagnum magellanicum MG | ecosystem: Host-associated > Plants > Peat moss > Unclassified...
ACACCCATCAATTTGTCGTATCATGTGAATGCAAATATGTCATAATTCAAACCTACATAGATAATTGATCTTACAATGTTGTACCTTGTTTATAGAGGCAATTTCATAACACATCTAAGGATTCACATGAACAGAGTTGGACAACATTGGTAATTCCATGTACAATATACATATAAATTTTATTTAGGTCACCAAAGAAAAAGAATTTGATCTTCCTAATACTTGATATAATTTCATCAAAAGTCCACATGAACACACACACAATAGAGTTATTTGTAAAGTACCCCAAATACAACCAAGGGATGGAATTGATCATTAGAGATCCAAAACAAGTTAAAATACTAAATAAGCATTAAATTGTTTGATTAATTTGCATTGGGTGTCACAATCAATATCGAACAATTTTTTGTACTTTTCCAAGTGCAAAAAGGAATTTGGTCTTGAATGTGATTCCCAATGTAAATCTTAAAGATAGATAGCCAAAGAATGCTTTCCAATATAATTTCATTAAATACAAATCATGATAGAATTTAATAATTTTATGCTGAGTTTTGTTGTTTGATCAAATTTTTACAAACTTTACAAATAATATCAAAAAGGGGATGACAAAATGAAGAAAGTACCAAAAAAGAGCTGAATTGGGTATGACTTTAAGGATAACTCTAATCCATTTTGTAAAATCTAGAAATATTTTATGTCTTCCAGCATTCATTAATGAATCCATAACATATATCCTTTGGGATCTTATAATCGGGCATTGTTACAAATGAAAAGTACAAAAAAAAAGAGAAAAGACCCAGCATTTAAAATAAGAAGGATTAATATTATCAATCCTCATGTTCATCTTAAAAATGGTGTTGAGATCCTCAAGCAATGCAAGTGCGCAAGCAGATGAAAAAAAGTGGAATGCGAACTTATGAGTTATAAAAGAAAAGACAATTGATGTGGAGGAGGTGATAAACTTACCAGAAAAAAATTGCAGCTGAAATGTTGGCCGATTTAGCAGATAACATGCTCAGTTGTGTTCCCAGATGCCACCAAATGCTCCTGTATGCATAGGACTGGGCACCATCACAAGTAGGAACTGGGCTGAGAGCCCAGTAAGGAGAGAGCCAAGTTGGAATGGGAGCTGCCCTGGCTATATCAAATGTCAAAACTTTGGCGGTGAGAAAGTTGGCAGGATATTTCAGATTCTTGCATTGTCAAGCAAAAACAACAGTTCCAAATTCAGTCTCTGTAATTCAATATGCAGTGGGTGACAAATTTCCTTTGCTCCTTCATGGGCTGACAGATGAAGCAAAGGTACCATTTCAGTACGCTCATAACCTTGGATTGACACAACTGCAGAACACCTCAAAGGTAACAGCAGTTAATCAATTGACACTAAAGCCTTCATGACCTCAAGACAGCAAACAAAGTCTCCAGTAAAATGCTCCCAAGTGAAAAATGCCTGTGCCAATACTTATGATCAAAGGTGCTGCAGTTTAGGGCTTATGCAGCAATAGAGTAAGTAAACATGGCTTACATGTACATCAACCTGAAATCTCATCACTAAAAGAAACTAGATCATAAAGAAATTTATATCATAGAAAGAGCTCTACCATCGCTCCCTAGTTGCTAAGAGTTCTCTTCTTGAATTAGGCTGTGAAACATCAGCTTCCACCATTCGTCTCACTCTCCCATTTTTATCACTAACACTACCAACATCTTCCTCATCTTCATCCCAATCATCATCGTTATCATCCTCATCATCATCATCATCATAATCACTGTTGTCCTCCATTGTCTCAGTTTTCTTGCTTTGAGCAGCCAATTCTGCCATCCGCTCCTTCAACAGAACCAGAGGATCCTTCTCTTTCAGTTCAGAGCCATTATAAGCTTCCCGAAGAAAGACTGAATCACGTACCCCCTTCAATGATACATAAAACACTTCAGGGTGCCTGATGAGCAGAGCTCGCACACGTTGTGAAAACTGGTAATCCCGTCGAAAATGTGTAAGATGGTCGACCAAGAGCTTCTTCTCCAGGCAAAGACTCAGCAGCTCATGGATTACAGACACCACATACTTCTCTGCTTCAGGAGATGATGGGTTCAAGTGACTTGCATCCGAATAGGGTGATATGTACGGCAGCTCCTGAAATTTGATAAGCTTCTCCTTATCTTTCCTTTTAACCTGGAAGCCCTTTGGCAGGTCTATCTTCTTAGAAAACCTTGGGGCTCGTGTAATTACCTCTGGATCATCTCCAAGGCTCTTGGCAACCTCCTCTTCCAGCTGCTTCCTAGCTTCAGCTTTCTCCTGTGCAGCTTTTTCCAAGGCAGTGACAGCCAAGCTAGGATCCCATGATGTGAGTTCCAGAGCAGAACCTGCCTCAGTTTCTACCACCTGCATATACTGTGGATACCGCCGCACAAGGTTGGTTTTGAAATCATCAGGAAGACCTAACTCACGGCGGATATGTCCAATTTTCTCCATCAGTATGCGCCTGTCAATGGACATCATGAGAAGTTTTCGCAGTTTTACTACTAAAATCTCCTCCATCTCTTCCCTTTGTCTCATCTCTTCCAAGTAATGCATCTTGGCTTCTTTAGTAAATCGAAACAATTTCGTATTCACCCCTTCCTCATATACTTGAAATATGCCAGGAAATCTATTCAGTAAAGCAATGCATCTCCTCTTGCCAGTCAAGCCTATGTACTTTCTGTTCTTCCCTAAGTCTTTCAGTGACATCACCTGTCCGGGCTGCTTCACAAGAAGTTCCTTGATGCGCATGGCCAACTTCAGCTTCTTCTCTCTCTGAATCACGTTGTCGAGCGGGTAATCCTTCCTTCTCTTGATCACTGCAGTTATTATACCCGAATTTCTGTTCACCTCTGAAGGCTTTGTAGGTGAGAAAGATAACTTCAATGCATTTGTGCTTCCGAAGAATGTTTGCATTCCGACACTGCAATTCTCTCCTGATGACAACAACACAGGCAAAGAGACATGTTGCCGTGTTTCTCTTTTGCGTAGACCTCCTGGTGCAACAGAGCCACACAAAGTTCCCGGAAACGCTCGCAAGGCCATCGTAAGCGTAAAAGAGAACAATAACAACAACAACAACAACAACAACAAGAATCGCGCTCAGCCTAACAAAGCCTGCAGAATAGCACCATGCGAAAGCTCCATCGCACCGAGCTCCTCACCACAAACACGAAACCCTAAACAGAGTCAGTCTCCAAACCCCAAACCCTAAAAGCAGAGGAGGTAACCACTGTGGGCGGGTATTTCATTCTGTTCATCACCGCCGGTTCCGGTTATTCCAATATCTCCGGGATCAGTGAACCGCCGGTTCCATCTATTTCAAAAACCTCAAAATTCGACCAATCACAATTTTTTGGGACCTTGGGCTAACAAACATTGGTGCCCAGTGGCCCACCTTCAAAAAAAAAAAAAAACTTATTAATTTTTTTTTGAAAAACCACACATAAAAAATCCCAACCAATCATGCCCTTTATTTTTGGCCCATGGGCTAATTATTTTTCTGCCCACCTTTTTTTTATTTTAAATTTTGTCCATAATGCATTTAATCTCAATTTTATTTACATTTTCATGATCCCTTGGTGCTTTAATCTTATGTAAAGTGAATCTAAACCCTAAAATGATTTTTCTTCCATTCATTCATAGATTTTTATTTATTTTGATGATCATGGGTGTGAGTTTAAAGGGGGCATCTAGTGTAAAGGGGGGCTTTAGTACAAACATACAAACATGTGAAACAATCCTTACATGCATCTCATGAACATTATCATATTTCAAATCACTTGCAAAATTTGCTTGTGAATGTTCCTAATTCATACATGTAAAATACCAACATAAATTTTTTTAGTGTATCTAGGGGGCACATTATCAAGTAAATATATCCTTCAAAAAATGGTGGGGCATTTTTTTAACTCTTTTTTTTCATTTTTTAAAGTCAGTTAAACCCAAAAGGTATCCACTAGGTATCACATGATGTTTTCCACAAGGTGATGCCTTCAAAGCATGGTGTTCTTCAAATAAGCAACCCTTCAATTCCTCTAGCATTTGTTGTGGGTGTTTGTTTCAAGAACACTTATAATGCCCCACCCCTCTAGCATTTGTTGTGCACATCGATGTTAACACCTGCAATCATCACTATCACCACACATATAACACATAACATAGAATACCTTGAATGGTACACCATATCCAAATTAAAATATACAATTCACTTGGAACAAATAAAAATCCAAAGTCCAAAAAACACAAAACAAAACTCAACAAAATATCATGCAAAAAAAAATTTGCAAAACACAAAATTATAACAACAAAATTTGTGCGTTTTTGAAATTTCAAATCATCAAAAGTGATTTGAAATCACACAACTAAAATCATATACAATTAACAAAAATATCCCAAACCTTGTTTACATGGTTCAAAATAAAACCCAAATAATTAAGTTAACTCAATTTATCTCTAACTAACTAAGATTTAACTAAATAATTAAACTAACACACATGATAGTTGTCATGCGCTCTTATGTCGATGCTTACAACCCTTGCTATCATCACACAAAATCACATAACATATAAATATTTTTAATGGTACAACATATCCAAACCACCCCTTTATTTAAAACTAAAGTCCCCCTAAACCAGATAACAATACAAACTAATTGATGGAAATCCACCATGGATGAACAATATGGTTTTAAAATGAAAAGACCAATAAGTCGAGTGCAAATATGAAACCCATCGTTACTATCTTGGTTCCAACCTTTCAAATCCTCAATCAAATTATGTGAATCACCATGAAAGAAAAAATTATGTTAATTTTATTATTTGACCCTAGGTACCTAGGTTTACTTGGTGTAGTATCAAAGGCAAAACCATTTGCTAATTATTAGTTCTTCCAATGTTGGTGTAAGACATCCAATATGCTAACCTCAAGAACATTGGTCACAAATCAATATAATGGTAACTCTTGAAGATTGCCACATAACATACATCATAAGTTGATAAGAATCATCATTAAGGATAGGTCAATTTGGCCATCCATATTGGGAATATGACATGGTGCACAATTAAGCACATGGTCCTTCCATGTCTAACCATATTGGCCTTCCAACAATAACATTTTGGAAGGTAAAACCTCCCACACATGTAAAATAACACCTTTTACGATCACATCCAAAATAGTCGATGTTATCTACACATGTACACATAATCCTTTAGTTCAAATCTACAAATCCAAAGCCAATAACCACCTACACAAATAGTGGCATAATGCAACATATCCTAGTGTTGGGCAATTGCAAAAATTTCCATAACTGTGGGCATAACATGTTGAAACAAGATGGCTCACTATTCACATGCTTGAATCCACATATTTCGATCATCCAAGTTGATTACTACCATCACATCTTGTGGATTGAGGCTCATATTTTGGGCTCATACTTAAATAATAAAAATATGGTGAAAAATATGAAACATAAGATTATTAACATAAACTATATTCCACAATTAGCCATGGTAGTTATAATTCATTATCTTGAATATGACCTTTTTGGAGTTCATATTTTTGCAAGCTAGGATTCATTGTTTACACCATCCATTCAACTAACTCATATGCTTCAAGATGGTCTCATGAAGTTGTGTAATGATCAATCAATGTTTTTTCACACTTTTTTTGAAATTTCCCATGCAATGTACTTTGATCAATGATAACTTTGGCTAAAGCCCCAAACCTATCCAAAAATACCCTATCCAAAAATGCATATGTTGATCATTCACTATTACAATATGGTAATGGCACCAACTTCAACCGCTTGCAAAAATATTTGATCATAATTAAAACATATTTGAACAACTAAACTAACACACCTGACACATTATCTTACTACTATAACACATGCATTAAAATGTCTCCACCCATAGTCCCTATTTGGGCCTCTATGAGTGTTTATCACAACATACAATGTTGATTAGTTTCCCATTCTCACCCATAATAAGCATGAAAATTGGCCATTATAGAGTGAGAGACTATTTAAATACCATTAGAGAGGCCAATCATTGATGGTTAACCAATAAAAAGCAATCTTGTTTACAAATTGTTTCCATGTCCAAACCTTGATTTTGCCACGGTATTTAAAGGCTATATATAGTTCATCCATCCATATTTACAAGCCCTACCTCAATTTCATATTAAGGACTTGTGGAGAATAAAGACACTTTTAATTAGTATTTAAAACAAAAGCACTCACCGCATTGCATATGAAAAGTCACAAATACAATCTTTCATTTGGTTCTACCTTTCAATTCCTTCCTTCAGAAACATTAATGTTTTTTGTGTTCATGTGGGAATAAACAATTAGGAACATTGAGACCAAATAACAACGACTAACTTATGTGCACTAATCCTTAACAATTGAAAAATATACTGTTGGATCTTCAATTTGGAGAAGTCAATCTTGCCAAGCAAAACATTCATGGTTCATATCTGAACAACATGACAATGCATCCTTTATAGCATTGGAAGATATTTTATATCCAAGGAACTCCTATGTTATCTGTGAGTACTGGAGAATTTAAATGTTGGACAACGTACTTGACTTATTAGAGATGAAGAATACCAACCTTGAGATTTGTAAGCACAAGTCTTCAGCTTTGATCGCTCAGGCTCCAGGTTAGTCACAAACAAGCAATGTCATTAGTTTCATGGAATGAATTGAATCATGAGATGTAACTTCCACCATGCTATATCACAAGAACAGGAAATGAATCCTGTATGTCTGAACTTATGCCCACCGACCAACACTTTTTCTTTTAACCATGCCAGCACAATTTCAATACTTTCTGGTACTGTCTGCACAAATAGTGTAGGGTCAATACTATTTACATGATAGTTGCTAGTACTTGACACTATCCCTTTGGCCCCACCCAATGACACTGGTTACACTTCAAACCATTGTTCATGGGATTGACAAAAGGAGCTTCAGCTATTCTTGACTTCAAGCGAAAAGAATATTGGAATAGAACATAACCTCAAATGCAAGGAAAGAGTTAAAAGGGTCACTGCATTACCCATCCAATGAATTGCCTAGGAGCCCGGTGTTCAAACTATACATCAAGATGTTTCTTTTTGCAAACCCAGCCTCAAATTCCAAATTCACTGGCAGTGATGATAGTCATGGTAAGAATGTCTACATCTCTTCCACTTCAATACTGAAGCCACAAATGCACCACTTTGTCCTCATTCCCCTATCCTCATCATAGCTCTGATTTTCCTCTGGAAATTCATGAACATGTTGGGGATCTGTTGCAGATTTCTGAAGATCTACAGCCTCTTTGCTGTTGCTTCCCAACTTCCCTGTATTGACAGCTTCCTCACAATTTTGAACTGCACTACCTTCGACTAATTCCCTCCTATTCCTATATGAAGGACCTGCACTTATTTGCATGTCTTTTTCCATCTTCTCTCTCGAATGTTCGTGAGGTTTCTGAAATGCGGTCTCAATGGGAGCAGCTTCATAAGTGGCTCGCAAACGCTGGCGAGTTGCCACTGAATGCAGGAGCTGTCGCCACCTTGCCATTGCTTGGTCCACTCTCTTTCTCAGCAGCTCTGCATCCCTTTGCATCTCTGCTTGAAGGTAAGCCTGGGGTGATTCATCAAGATTGTTGTCAGTTTCTAGCAACCACCATAACAAGCATAAGTATTGACAAGATCGATACCATAAATCTTCGAAATTAAGTTAAACAGAGCACATCCAGTTGAACTTACTTCCATGAGCTTTTCCTTGAACTCTTCACACACCACAATGCCTTCATACACTGGAACTGATTTTCCCCTCCGAATCTCAAAGCCCACCATTGCAGGGGCAAAGTCTATCTTCAATCTTTGAGCCACAGGCACAAGACGAGGGAATCGCAGATGCACAGTACCTGGAGGTATGCATTTTTCTGACCATACATCCACCTGCCCACGCTCATTCTGGAAGGCAAAGAGGTAAACAGCCCACATCAGCCACTCTTCCCAACAGCACGACCCTTACTGACACTTCTAATCACCTGACATTTAACAAAGCCATCCTCTGAGAGTTGGAGACAAACCCCAAATTGTGGCCTACAATGCAAACCCGATACCAGCAGTGGGTGCACTCATCATATCTGCCAGTACCTGGTTCATTACAATATAGCATTATCTTTCTCAGGAGTCTTCCATTCACAATCATCAAATCTTGCTATGACAAGCTCTGCCTAGCAACTTCTGGTACAATTGCCATAATGGATCTCACCCGAGGGACAATCCCTCCAACTGCACGAGCAGGCTGCCAGGCTTCTGTCTGCCATCTCCCAAACAATGCAGTCATGGATCTTGGGGTTGATCCTTCATCCAGATCCAACTCAACCTCTGTGGTACCCTCTTTTGGAGTTGCTCGAGATTTCACAATCTGATATACCACATTCAAAACTTAGAAGGACTACCACCACTTGCTGACAAACTGCTCAGTGCACCCTACTTTATACACAACCAAAGATATCATACCCAATCACCTCACAGATCTCTCTACCTATCAGATAATCACACCCTCCCCCAGGTAAAAGTATTTGATTCCAAAACCAGGACCATCCTGTTAGTGATCAAGCTGTATGCAAGATTAAATGGTAAAAGCACCCACCTTAACAGGAGTTTCACCTTGTTTTACTTTGCGACCTTCTCGAAGCCACCTATCTGGAGTATGCAGAGTCTGCACACAAGTACGAGGATACACAGGGAGTCCTGCACAGAAGCCCAGCACTGGTCCCTTTGGATGCAAGGTCTCATACTTGTTCAACCATCTCTCCAACACATACAGATGATGAGTTTTGTAAGCCTGTGGACCAAACAGCAATAGAAAAACAATGAAATAACATGCCCATCATCAAGACCCAGCTCCTATCTTTTGCAACCACATCTATCATAAGATGCCTATTTGAGGGTTCACTTGCCCATGCTCTTGACCATAGGCTCAACATTTACTCTAATCAGAACTGTCTTTACTGGCAATTTTCAAGGAACTGCATGACTCAGCCTTGAGGTCTGTTAGGCTTTCAAGTAATTTCACAAATACTAATACCTTTTGTCAAAGAAAGTCGGGTACATAATGGTTCTGAGGCAGCTCAGCATTAATCTATAAAATAGTAAGTTCTAGGGTTCTAGAGGCATTGCAGGCCATCATTACACAATTTAAAGTCACCTTCCCAAACTGTCACCCATACTCCTAAGACTACGTATAAGAGCATAAGTAATACATCGTACTATGTACACAATGGAACTCAGACTTTATCAAGTGTCCTCTTTCCAAGCACCACACCTTGAATCCCACTAAACCAACTACTAAAATGGGAGATCAACAAGACAAAACCTGTTGGTTGGTTGGCAAAGGCTCCATATATGTTTTGGTGTCCATTTCCATGTCTTCCAATGAACTACGATGGTCACTTAATCCCTTCCCTCTTGGGAAATCAAGACATGTGCCATCTGTACTGCCTTTGAGCCCTTCCATACCCAGACCTTCTGCCACTTGTGCAGTTGAAGGGCCAGCAGTTGCAGCTGCTTCCAGATGTTTCAGAGGACGTAGGGTGGCATCCCACCAGGCTGCATCCACCCTGAGTGGGGCTATTGTTGACCAGTGGGTCACATACCTGCTTAAAAACATGGGGAGATATTGGAGCCTGCTTAGAACTGAACTGCACTTGTTGATCTGAAAGCAAGCTTTGACACCAGCTCCTCACACAAACTTGACAATTCACAGTTCCATAGACATGGAGCCTCCCCTAACCAAAAGCCCATTTACCTGCGAGTTATATCCTTAGCTCCTGAACCAGCAAAGGCTACCACATAACGCAATGGCAAGTGACATGCAGCTGCTGCCCCCTCCACCTTTTCAGCACCATCAACTACACCCCTTGCAGCATCGACATGAACCCATCTGCAATACAATTCAATCAGCAATGTCACAAGGTACATTCAACAGGAAAAACCATAGCTCTCATAAACTCAAGGCCACTTTCTAACAATTCTCCAGCACCCTGTAAAATTAGGAAGTTAACAGTAACAACTTCATTCATTGGTCACTTACCTACCAGTGTCACCTTCTCCACAGTAGATCTCTGCCCAATGCAGCAAGGGCCCCATCTTTCTTGACCAGATCGCTGCATTACCTCCTCCTCTACCCTCTGTCAAAACTGACTTAGATCTTGGTTCCTGCTCCAAACTCCTCACAGATATATCCTTCCTTGTCCCATTTTCAGAAACTTCAATGGGCTCATTGCCACCCTCAACTGCAGCTGCTGCTGCAGCTGTAGCAGCAAGAGCCCTGGCTAACTCTAGCTCAAACTCTGCATCCCCCCTTCGTTTTGATGGTGTTTGTTCAGATGGCTCACCAGCTACTGCATCATTACTGCCAAGTGATGCCCCACCATCTGTCACATTGTTGGGCAAAGAAACCTGCTTCTCAGAACCCATGCCTGTCATATTTTCTCTGGAACTCATGCCAAGTTCCCCTACAAACTCAGCCTTGACAACAATTTCAGAGTTCAAAGCTTCACAATCTTTGGTGTCTGCATCGGTTCCTCTGGATACCACTTTCCTACTGCTCCTTCTCACAGTTCCTATGGATGCAATGGGCCCACTGTTCACAGCTTCTATCTTCTTCTTCCCCTTGAAAACATGAATGTTCTGACCTCTACCTCGGCTCAAACCTCTTCCCTTTTCATGGATTTGTCCTTGGCCCCTTCTGTTCACATTACTTCCAGTGCCAGCATCTGCAAATAGCATTGTCCTCACACCATCCAACCTTGTAGCATTGGATGGATTGTGGGGCCTCCAATGAGCCAAGATCTGGCTCAGAGTTGCTACCTTTTTAGTTTCTAGATCAATTTGAGAGCCAACACCAATGTTGATGTCTTGAAAAGACAAATTAGGTTCATAGTCAACAGAGGCCTCCAGAGATTCAGCATCTGGTTTTAGAGATGAAACATCCAGGACCATCACATATCTGCAATCCATGGCCCATAGATCATGTTTAGTGGAGGAATATCCCATTCATACCATATGAAATTCCTCTAGTGGTACATGGACCACTCAAAATTACAGAAAGTACAATTGAAGCTGACAACATCTTACCTAATGCCCCATGACACACAATCAGTTGTGTTTCAATTATTCCACTGACAGGTTCAAGACGTGACTGCACTGCAAGAAGGATTTCATACAAGGCATCTGACAACAAAGTACCTTGTGGTGAAACCCAAGCCTCTGAACAGAGCAACAGAAAGTGCTGAAAGCTGCAGCACATTTCACATTAACCCTTAGAAGGTGCCAGCAACCCTTGCAACCCTAAGTTCCCTATTCTACCTGTTTCTTGTGTCTCCCCTTCTCTGCACATTCCTTCCCTTCAACTTGGTATAGTAAACAGGAATGAAATGATTGTCAGTGAATTACAGCAGAACTGTATTACCTCTTCTGCAGAGCCAGCTTGATCTTGAAGGACCTGTGATAAACGCTTTTCCAAACAATCAACACTGATCCCTTCTACCCTGGATGAGCCTTCCCCAGGAGTAAGGAGTCGGAAGTTGCTGCAAAACTGCACATGCCACTTCTTATAAACTGCCTGTGGAATACAAGGATTATGGAAGAGTGGTAAAAGAACTCAATCATTTTTTGAGCTGCTTATAGGAGTTGGCCTCAAGTTTCCTCTCCCAATATTAGTAGAGCTTACCCAGCTTACAAGATGCTCCAATCGGGTGAGTAACACTTTCTCTGTATCAATGGGTGCAAGCAGTCGTGATGGGAGCACAGAGATTAGAGAACCCTGCAGTTATTCCATTTTAACATAGTTCAGAAAATGCTGACAAGTTCAACACAAAACCTAAAATCAAATGCAATCAAATGTGAAGCTATCTCATTTCAAGCATCATTGGCTTGTGCCATAATCCAAGCTATCTAGTTCAGTATCCTTATATGGCCATTCCACAAGTATGGTAGAGTCCAGACACCTGAAGAAGTTGGTCATCACATGAGGAAGAAATCAGTCTTCCCCTTGCCAGCAAGCAAAGCAAATGAGCCTTGTGAACCTGGGCAGAAAATATCTGCAATTGCACATGGATGAACAAGTTCAGCAAGCACCTTAATCTTGTTCTAAAAAAATTCAGTTGAAGGATATCAAGATAACTTAGAAACCTCAGAAAGACATGTTTCAGCCAACCATGGCTATGAGACCAAATCTTTCATCTGCAAGGATTGTCTTGCCAGCCAGCATTGAGATATATGATTCATGTACCTTATCATTTGCTGTTGCTCTTCTAACAGATGACTTTGAACATTGTTTTTCAGGGTCATTGGCTGGGGTGCTCTCTGAATCAAAGATGACCTCTCCATTCCATCCTTTGGAGGCACTACTCTTGTTCTCATCAACAATTCCTTCTCTCATCCCATTGTCACCATCCTCCCAGTCAAACTCATCCTCTTCAAGAAGATGTTTAGCACCTTTGATCTCCTGTGCACCTTAACAAGATGAGCTTTTTCCAATAGCTACGGGAATTGTTTGAACAGTTAAAGAAGCTACTGAGCCATGACTATCCTTACTTTTGCTTTGAGCACTTGTCTTCTTTCATCATTGACAACTTGTCCAGAAAAGAGGTGCTTACAATTTCAGGAGTGATAGACCCAGTGGGTTGCTGATGTTGCTCAAGCTCTTGAGTTGCTGCCACCTGTGCAACAGCCTCAGTTGGGATGTCTGCACCAGCCACAGAGCCCTTACCGCAGAAGGGATGCTGTTGAAAAAGATCATCCTTGCAGTCTTCTGTTGTATTCTGATGGATCTGTCTCTGCCTTGCCCAGTGCTTACAATCAGATGAAGCACCTGCTTGCTTGGTCACCAGTAAGATATCACCAAATCCCCTCTCTTCAGCGATAATAGGAACTATGGCAGGCCATTGAGAAGGAGGGCTCAAGAACTTACAGAGCCTTTTTGCTTAGGAGCTACACTGGCCTTCCTCTTTCTAACAGCTTCCTGACGCTCTCCAACCCGACTCAAAAGTTGGTTAACGGTATGCTGTGATGCATTGGCTAGAGAAGCTACACATACAACAATATCACTACACATATGAGCAACAAAAAGTTCATTTTTGGAACCAGTGAATGAAGACAATTAAGTGAGAAGGAATAGAAAGAAGAAGAACCCTAGAACTGTCAACAACAATCACCAGTCTTAAACCCTAAACCCTGCCAGAAAACCTTGTATGCTGTGATGCATTGGCCAGAGAAGCTACACACACACAACAACACTGCTACACATATGAGCAACAAAAAAAACGTTCACTTTTTGGAACCAGCGAATCAACACAACTGAGTGAGAAGAAATAGAAAAAGAACATAGAACTGTCGACAGCAATCACTAGGCTTAAACCCTAAACCCTGACAAAAAACCCTGTACAAATTACCAACAATTGTGGATTTCATGGTCTATTTCATATCACTTGCCATGCTCCTGCATTAATGATGTTGACCAGCGTGAGACTCCGAAGCAACCTTGTAATTTTTGAACAAGATGGGTGTGCAGGAATACATACATCCAGCAGCAGGAGTAGCATCTTGATTTGAATTGGCGGTTACATTAGATTTTCCATGTAAGTTCCGCAGATGCTCTTCGAATCCTGCAACTCCAAAACCCCAGCAGTGGTTAGCAATATTCAGCAAACACTAAACAATTTGACAACCAGGTAGGTGTGTCCAAACTTCTTGAAGAAACCTTAGCAAAAAGAGATTAGATTAGCAAAGAGGGCCGGAAAAAAAAAAAAAAAAAAAAAAAAAAAAACAAAAAAAAAAAAAAAAAAAAAAAAAAAAAAACCTGAGAACGAAGTGAAGCTCTTACCAGATTGTCTTTGAGCAGCAGCTTTGCTGCTCTCTCGAGTCTTCATCAAATCACGCTGTCGACGACAAACAAGGGGGAAAAAAACAAACACACCTACGCGCGCGCTCGCGCGGGCTGAAGGAAATTGAAAACCCTAAATTGAGAAATCATCCCGGACAAGCTGGCTGAATCTGGTGGCGATTCTTCCCGTAGAATCGCCAGGGAAGAAGATCAATTCTGCCAAATAAAAAGCAATTGAGTTTCTGCAGAATGCATTTTTCTGGTTTTCTTTTTACATATTTGGGAAATTATTGAAAATTAAGGACTCCTGCCAAATAGCGTAGGGGATAATAACCAGTTGGTCTTTTTTCAATATTACAATTTTGTAAAGTCCTTAGAGAAAATATTTAGGGTTTCCATTTTAAACCCTAAATATTTGTAAAGTTAGGGTTTTCCTTCACAAATATTTAGGGTTTAAAATGTTTGGAAAAAACCCACTAGTCCCATTGATGAATGTAATTCAAAAATTTCATATTTTTTTCTCATTTCTTATCCATTTTGAGTGATTTAAAAACTATGGAACACCAATTGGTGTTCTCCAAAAACCTCTTTGTACCTTAAAAAGGGTAAAAAACAATGCCTTTTGATTCCAAACAAGGACCTACACTTTGTAAAGTTCTTACTATTTCCGAAGCAAGTTCATAAAATCATACACGTTTATCTTAGCCATTGATTCTAAGTTGTTACATTTGATTTTGTCCATTAATATATAATTTTTTATAACATGTAAGGCCTTCATATGAGTCCATAATTAGGTCAACATTTGAGGGCTATCACCTTATGTAGGCCCTTACTATGTCAATGCCTTCATATTGAGGCAATGCCTTATGCATAAATACTATTGTCACTCTAACATTAAACTCACAAACCATGGTTAAAACATGAAAGGGGGGATCATGTTGGGAAAATGTCTGAAGGCTCAACTACATTCTACAAATTTGAGAGTCAATCCCAATATTCTTACATAATTTTTCAATTTTGGGAGTTTAGTTCCATGGTGTCCCAAATTTAAAATAAAGGGTGTTCAAATTGAGTCCTCTTAAGATGGTTGACAAGCTCTTGAAATGTAAATATAAGAAATGAGCTCGCTTTTCATGTAAATTTTTCATTTCAAAATTTAAACTTTGAATTATGGCCAAAAGAGTGAACATAAATCACATTGAAAATCTTATTTCTAATCATTAAAACTCAAGAAATAAAGGTCAAAACATCTTTACATGAAACATGAGATAAACACATGGGAAGTTCATTTCAAAAAATAAAACTTTACAATTCAAAAATCCTCAATTAGAGTTTTAATGTGAGAGTTATAAGCATGCAAAAATTACATAACTCATAACTTGATAAAATTGAGAATTTTCATGGTTTTTTCTAGGATTGTTTCCAAGGAATCAAATTTTTTTTTATCATTTTGACGTAAACCCCTTTGCTAATCACAAAGTATAATAAATAAATAATTACCCCCAATTTATAATCATATTAGCCCATGCCCAAAATGGTGATGAATAGTTTTGGAAATAGAAATTTCATGCAGTCAATGGAAGGCTCAGCATGCATTCAAAGTGCCTTGTTTTTTTTAATTTTAAAGTTTTGGGTTGGGGGGTGGGGGAGGATTTTTTTCATTTTCCTTTGTTCCTAACATGTTCTTTTCAGATTCCCAATGGGTTCCCATCAGGTTCTCAGTATGTTCCCTAGGTTCCCAATGTTTTCCCCAAGGATGTTCCCAATAGCACCTCGTTTTAATCCCATACGTTTTGCCAAAGTCCTCACCTTCTCATTTATATAGGTGGGCCAAAAGGAGAGGCACTTTATCTTTCCATAAAATTTTCTATTTTGGGGAGTTTCCATAGTTTCAGTTTTTGTTTTGCGATGAGCCAGTCAAATTGGTTCATTGCAAAAAAAAAAAGGATGGACTTATGAAACACCCCCAACTAATTAAAATGAAACATAATAAATGCCCCAATAAATGGGTGCAATATAGGTAGGAAAGTGTTGAATACTTTGTAAGTTTAAGTTGCCAATACATGTTTATTAAACTAGGGTGCTTGTGTTTTGAGTGTGTGTAACTTGATGTAGTTTAATAATTACCTATGTAATTATTTAATGAATAAGTTTGGTGATTTACTTGTTGATAAGATTTCATAATTTAATTATGATTTGGTCATAATGTTTAACTTTCACATAATTTAATATGTGAAAGTCAAAGCACCTTCATGTGCCAAAGATTTATCACATGACTTTCACACATATAATCATGTGAAAGTTAAACATTATAATCAAATTATAATTAAATTATGAAATTCTATTAACAAGTAAATCACCAAACTTACTCATTAAATAATTACATAGGTAATTGTTGAATTATATTAAATTACATCATTCCCAAACTCATTATGGATTTCATTCTTGGAATCACATATTCAAAACCCTTTTCAATTTGTCATGATTAATGTGATATGGGTATGGTGAGCCATTGACATTTTCGAGCTCATAAGATCCATTACTTATAAACACCTTTCTAATAACAAATGATCCAAACCACTTGCGTAATAATTTCTTATAAACCATGTAATGATGTTGAGCATCAAACATCATGTCAAGGTCACCTACTTTGAACTCCTTTTTTTTCACACTCTTGTCAAAGTTTTTTTTTGTTGAGCCTACACGACTTCTATGGATTTGGTGGGATCTCAATTACAGTTCGTCCAACTCATCAAGTTATAACAATCAATGGCGTTGGGATTCATCCAAGGGAAGTTTTATCATTATGGTAGTGCGTAAAGTCATTATTTCCAGCTCAATGGGTAAAAGCACCTCCATCCAATAAGTTAAACGAAAGGGTGAAGACCATGCAATTGTTTTGTATGTGGTGTTGTAAACCCACACAACATGGTGGATCTTGAAATCCCAATCATAAATGTTCACATGAACTTCAACTTCTTTTACCAGCATGGAACATTGTGTCTTATTGGTGCTTTTTACTATGCCATTAGTGTTGGGCTTATACATAATGGTAAACCTATGTTTCATTGTAAAGTGTGTTAATATGTTTTCCACAACCTCATTCAAAAATTGAGGACCATTATCAGTGGTGTCCTAAATCGAATAAATATTCATTCATATAAAATTGTGTTATTTCTTTTTTCACTGAAGACTTCAAGGCACGTGCTTCTGCAAACTTTGTGAAGTAGTTTATGGTAACCACAATGAATCAATGCCCTCTCCTAGTCATTAGCAATGGCCCCATTAAATCAATTCCCCATTTTTGAAAAGGTCCTAAAGGTGGTATGGGGTGTAGAGGGCCATTCACAATAGAACTTTGTGCACAAGCTTGACATACATCACAACTCCTACAATAATTATGGCCATCCTTGAATAGGGTGGGCTGGTAATAACCTGTTTGCAAAATGTTTTCTGTTGTGATTTGTCCTGGAAAATGACCTCCACAGAACCTATCATGAAATTCATACAAAAGATGTGAAGTTTCACCCATTCCAATGGTTTGTCACAAAACACCATTTCTTCCTTGGAAGTAAAGTTGATCGCCTATTATCAAGTAATTTCGACTATTGTGTGTAATTCGTGTTTGTACTGCCTTTGTGGCTCCAATTGGAAACATCATGCCATCCAAATATTGAATGATTTCTTGGTATTCTTTAAACACTTCTTCTATATTAATGGTCATTATTGTTGCATTTAGAAATTCATCATCCTCTGAAACATCACCCACTCCTTCGTATGCCCTTGTAAGGCCATCAACATTACCATGTCGCCTTCTTGGACGATGGACAATGTCAATGTCAAATTCTTTCATTAATAATACCCATTGAACAAGTCAACCACTTATATTAGATTTGTTGACAAAATAAAGCCTTGTGATCTGTCACAATTTTGGCCTTATACCCTAACAAGTAATGGCAAAATTTTTTAAGAAATAAAATAACTTCAAGACCTTCCTGTTCGGTCATAATATATTTTTTTTTGTTGAAATTAATTATCTGCTAGTAAAATGAATGGGATGGTCATGCCCATTTCCGTCTAATTGGGATAATGTGTTCCCCACCACTTTTCTAGATGCATCACAATATATTAAAAATGGTTTGTTCCAATCTGGAGTCCGAAAGATTGATGTAGCTTGAAAAGCTAACTTGAATTGTTCAAATGCATGTTTTGATGTTTCATCCTCCATTGGTGTAGGTGCATCTTCACGCATGAATCATGTTAAAAGACGTTTTTTTACCGTAAACATGTGTATGAACCTTCAATAATAACCCACCATCCCCAAAAAACCTCAAAGGGCTTTCTTTGTGGTGGGGAAAGGAAGCTTTGAAATCTTATCAAACTTTTCAAGATCTGTGGTTACACCATTCTTTGACACAATGTGTCCAACCATCTTCCCTTTTGAAAAACCAATTGTGATTTTCTTAGGGTTCAAAATCATTCCTGAACCATCCAAGCATTGAAAAATTAACTCAAGTTTAGTAAGGTGAAAAGCTCTATCACTATAAACTCCAAAGTCGTCAATGAAAAGTAGAAAAAGGCCCAAGAATGGTGCAAGACCTTGTTTATAAAACGTTGAAATGTCCCTATAGCATTGCACAAACCAAAGGGCATTACTATGTAACAAAATGTTCCCCATGGTGTGGTGAATGTGGTCTTCAATTGATCCTCTAGAGTAATTTTCACTTGGTGGTAGCCCCTATACCCATTTCCGAATGTGTACATCTCGTGCCCTACTACCTTTTCCAAAATTTCTTCACAAAATGGTAAAGTGTATCAATCTTTCTTAGTTACTTTGTTTAAAGCTTTGTAGTTGACACATACCCTTAACTTGCCATTTTTTTTTAACACCAATACCACAGGAGAAACCCATTCAATTATCTCCACAAGTCTAATGAACCCTGCCTCCAACAACTTGTCAAGTTCTTCCTTCATCATTGTAATGTATTTTGGATTCCATTTCGCTTGCTTGGTCTTAATTGGTTTGGCATTTGGTAACAATTCAATTTTGTGTTGCTCCATGGTGACTTCCTTAAGGTCCTTGTAGTTGAAAGTAAACAAATGGATATACTTATGCAATAAATCGTCATATTGTTTTTTTTCTTCAGGACGAAAGTCTAATCCTAATTGAATTTTGTTCACACGTTCCACGATTTTTCTTTCTATCAACGCACATGAAGTTGGTTGGTCATCATCACCTCAAACCTTTTGATCCGTCTGAAACAAAGTTCCAACCTTGGGGATTGTTTCCAAACATATAACCCTATTTCCCCTTCATTGGAATCATCTGTGTAAATCCCTTTAAAACTAGAGCCTTGGTTTGTTTTTGATTCATCATCATATTCAATCGTTCCGGAGTTATTCATAAAGTTGGCAAATGGAACTTTCTGTCGAGTAGGATGAACTTTAATGGTCATATATCCTTCACCCCAATAGTTCCTTACATGTGACTTTGTTAACCAAGGCTTACTTAATATCATTGGGTAAGCCCCATCTTCCTCTAATACCACATGGAAATCCACAATGGTGGAAACCTTCATTATAGTGATTATAACATTGTTAATTATTCCTTTTGGCTTAATAATTCATTTGTTAACCATTTTTAACGTTATTAAGGTTGGTCTATCAATTTTTAACCCTAAGTACCTCGTTGCAGGAATTGTCATCACATTGACTCCTACCCCTCCATCTATCAACATTCCATGTAACACTGATCCATTACATTACACATCAATGATTGATCACATTCACATTTAGCTACTATGGCATTCAAAGGTGCGGGTATTTTTGGGATTTTAAATGTTGATAACCCCTTCCTCAATTCCCTTTGAGTTGTCGACACCATTGTCATTAACTGTCCAATGGTGATGTCTACCTTCTGTGATCCCACATCTTTCACCATCGAATAAAAACCAAAATCTTTAGAAATTGGAAAGTCTTGGAATACAAACCTTCGCTTTCGACTCTTTTTCTTTTCTTTTGGGGTTCTCGCCATCTCCTTGAACCTTTTGACGCTTGTATCAATATGAATAGTGTCTTCCATTGGTCATTTAATTTGGGCCATGACATCAAAAACATCTTTAAGAATTTTGAGGTTCCTTTCCAAACCCATCAAAGCCCTTTCTCACCCTTCACTCATCCATTCAATTAAATGTACTTGAATTTTGCCCTTCTCTTCTGCAGAAAATCTTCGAGTAGAAAAAACCACATTTTCTTTAATAAACAAGGTTGACAAGTTTGGACATTCTTTTGAATAATGTCCCATCTCTCGACATTTGTAACATTAAATTGTTGACAACTCCCTCTCCACGTTTCTATTCTTACTAATCCTTGGTTATGGTAGATGGAGGCTCAACTGGTTCATTTGATTTATCATATGTTCCATAACCGATTCCATGCAAGAGCTCACTTCTGGATGCTTTCGCGGTTCAAATTTAATTAAGAATTGAATTGTCTTCACCATGGATTGCACAGTTGGTCGTGGAATTTCCTCCATGTTCATATTTCATTTGTTATCATAGGTCTGATGACAAATTAATGGTGAAATGTTTTAGCACCAATGCATTGATTTTAACAAAAACTGGATCTATTATTTCATGACCTTGTACATTAAAACACCTTTGAAGTTGATTTTGCAATGTTAGTTTTTTCTCCTTATAGTCTCTCACTGACTTTAAAGCCCCTTACTTTAGTTGTTTTAATTTAAGTATTAAGTTTTGGTAGACATTCTTCTCAGAAAATTCCTTCATTACGACTTTAGTTATGTCATTCCATGATCCTTTTAATGCTTGTGTTTGTTGCTCAAACCAATGTCATGTTATACCCTTTAAGAATCCAGAAGAAAAATTAAGGCATTTTGTAATTATTATGAGCTTCCTACCAGAACAAGCTCTCTTATATTCCTTTAAAAATACTTCGGGTCTTCACGTTTACTTCCCCAAAAAATTGGAATAACCATGTTGATTCTTATTTTCTTAAAAAAAAACACCAAATTAATTAATTCCTTTTTACTAATTATCGCTTAACTTTCACAATCTCTCCTCATGAATAAGGAAACTCCTAATGGCCCGAATTGCACTTGTAATAAAATTATCCCTATTTTCTTGGTGTAAGTTTCTAAAAGGACTAGACATCTCCAACCTTACAATTATCCTATTTAAATGCCTGGATTGAAAGATAACATTTACAAGATCACGACCATCACGAATTTTATGTTTCCACTCCACATGACATGCAAGTTATTGGTTCTTGCATAATTTAGAGTCATATCCTTCTTTTTAAGCCAAATGAGTAAATGTTGCTCTTGTGTGATCACCTTTTGGCGTTACCTCGCAGGTTATAGGTCAGGTTGAGGTTTAGATTTTTCCCATTGTCTACATAGTTGTGACACTAACACATTTGGTTCACCTACAATTCCAGGTTCTTCAATAGGTCTTTTAACAAGTTTTTCAATAGGTGAACTTGGCCCAGCAATTCTTAACGTTAATGATGGGGTTTGTTGCCTTTATTCTGAAAACTGTGTATCAAGGTAATTAGAAGGTTCTCCTAATGTTGTCATTAATGTTTTATTTAAAACTCTAATCCTAAAAATAAAACATTTATTTCTTTTATTTCTTTTCAAAAACTTACAACACTTTTTATATCAGAACTAAAAAGTCTTAGGGTTTCAATAAGGTCTAACAAACATGAACTTATTCATGAATGCTTACTATCCTTTGTATATTTTTTATTTACATTTTCTCATATGGCTTAACACGTCCCATTTTCTTTTCATTTTTTGCTTATAACTTTTCTTTGCGAAGCTTTTCAGACTCACATAAATCCAACTTTAGTTCATGCAGAAAATTATAAATAAAATCTTAAAAAAAGCTTGGGCTCAAATATAATGACTCGTGTTTATGGTCTTCATGATGTTCCTTTATGCGTTTTGGATATATGATTCCGAGGACGAAATCGATAATGAGTTTGGGAGTGATGTAACTTGATGTAGTTCAACTATTATTTAATGGGTAAGTTTGGTGATTTACTTGTTAATAAGATTTCACAATTTAATTATGATTTGGTCATAGTGTTTAACTTTCACATAATTATTTATGTGAAAGTCATATGATAAATCTTTGGCACATGAAGGTGCATTGACTTTCACATATTAATTTATGTGAAAGTCATGTGAAATTACATTTTATTATGCATGTCAAATCACATGGGAGCCATGTGATGTATATATTTTAGGAAAATTTTGTTTAGTTTCCTTTTGATTAGTATATAAATGGGTCTTTATGACCTTTGGAAACACCTTCACTTGATATAAATAAGTTATTGTATGAATGTAAAATTTTATGAAATAAAATTATGAAGGGAATCGAGATTTTAGTTTTGAAAGGTTTTGGTGTAATTTATGTGAAATTCATGGTAGGAGAATGGTGTGGCATATTAGATATACATAGACAATAAAAAGGTGAAAAAATATTTATGCAAACAAGAACATAAGTTTCCATAGCTATATAATAAACATACATAGTTTTGGTCTTAAACCCACTTGTGATTTACATGTGCACCATTTTGGCTTTAATTTGTATTCATTGTTTGTTTGTGTATGTAGTTGATTTCAAGTTGAATGTTTGTGAAGTTTTTTTAATCTCATCCCAAAACTCCCATGCCCTTTTTCCATGTGAGAAATATAACAAATCTTTACCAATGTTGATTGGTTATTTGAATGTTGATTAAGTTATCAATATCAATATATATATAAAGTTAATTAAACTATCAATATTTTTTGGAAATAAATGTTGGCATAAATGCATGTTTTCAAATACCCAAATGATAATCATTGGTTAACATGTTTGTTAGACATTAATTATAGGGTTTTTAAAAACCAAAAAATGTGTGTGTGTGTGTGTGTGTGTGTTTTCCTATCATAAAATGTTTAGTGTTTTAAGGTTGATAACATATTTAGGTCATCTAAGTAATTTATTACATATTGAAATTTCAATAGCAAATATTTAAATTATTAATTGATTATTAAAAAATCAATAATTGGTTGGTAGGTTGTTAATAACTAGATCGATAATTGGCTCAAAATTCAATTACTGGCCAACATTTGTTTTTATAATTTATAAAGTTTTTAGCCACAAGCTTCACCTTAGCCTACAGTTAGTTTCCACATTGACAAAATTATAATTTTTTTTTTCAAAGATTGAATTCATATTTTAATTTTGAAACTATATATATTTTCCATCATCTATTATAATATTGTGATATGAGTAGTTAAATTATTCAAAATGTAGCCTAGGATAATTATGATGATTTTCAACATGTCAACTTCATATTTTCACAAAATTTCATTTCACAATTTTGACGATTATTTAATGACAAATCTAACCTTAGGGGAAGGTAGTAAAATAGGGTCCATGTTCAATTTTGTTTTATGTGGGTCCTAGGTGGTTATTATTATTACCTTATGACTTAATATTGGCTTAAGTTCATGTTTATGGGTGGGGTTTGGAATCAATAAATAAATAATCTTGGATGGAAAAAGTATTGTCAGAAGGCCAAATGTTGAGTAGCACTATTATAAGTCACACAACATGAAAGTATACAATAACTAATTACATGTAACTTTGGTTTTGAACCCTATTTTTACCATGTGTTTTTTGAAAAATCAATTGCAATTTTTGACATTTTCCCAAAACCCAAAAATATAGATAATGAATAAAACAAATGTTCATTATCAATGTTTTACCACCTACGTAAAAACATAGTTAATGTGCATTCAGGTGTGTGAATGTGTTGTGGGCATTCCTACTATTATGGCTATTTACAATATAGAATATGTAACGCTTGTCGTAGTATTAAGCATTCTTGTTATATGTTTTATATGTAAGGGGGAAACCCTAGTAGTAGGGCATTACATTCGTTGATTTCAAGACTCTATCCTTCGTTAGTAGGTGTAATGCTTTGTCGCAAAGACTTTCAACTATACTTTAATGCAATGTTAGATAAAAAAACAATGTTTTCTTTTCTATGTGTTTACTAAGTTGTGATGACCACTTGTTTAAATTCTTGATGGAGCGAGGGTGGCAAACATTCCTAAGTAGATTTTGACTTAGTTGGTGACATATTTCAAATAAATTTTAAAACTATAGCAAATAGGCATAAATGTGGTTGCATTCTCCCCTTAAAGAAACTATAGTGAAAAAATGGATATGACAGCAATTCACTAATAGTTGATTTCCATTTGATGAAAAGGATTGCACAAACACTGACCCACTAGCCACCATACATATGAGAATACTCATCCATTTAAAACAATATTCTTTTGGGAGTGATCTAAAGAGGTGTGCAATCCAAAAGGCCAAGGAGTGTTATGAGTAATGTGGAAGCAAAATTGCTGGAACAACATCTAGAGCTCGAGATTCTAGGCTGCCATTCTCTGGAACAAGGATGTTCATTAGCACCACACATGAACATGCATATTTAGGAGGAGCAACTGTCTATGACCATGCTCCAGGATTGTGTTTTTACTATTATGGCTTTGATGCGTGAGTTCATCATGCAAAAAAGCATTGGGAACTAAGTGCTTTACCAAAATCCAGGGTGAAGAAGAGATGACAGCCAACTCCCAACCATTGTTTCTCTGACAAAAAAACAGGAATTCACACTTGGTCAAGGTTGGTCAGTCATCTGTTTGCAAAATTGAACTTCATAAAAAATTATTGTCTGTCTGTTAGAGTAGTTAGATCTTCTCTACTGTCAAATCAAAGTAGGCTGATAATTGCAGCACGTAATTTTTTTGTGAGAATCTCTTCCTATCTGATTAGAATGATGCTTATCATACAGTCTCTCAGGGCGTATATAGTATATACTTCACACAATTGGGTTCAGCTATATTGGCTACTGTCACCAAATCCTGTGCTTGAACAGCCAGAGCCAATACAGGTTATCAGGATGCTTCTATCCATGCAGCAAAACTGGTAATATCAGCGCTGCTGTGGATGGTAGTTGTGTGGAGGAGATGGAAGAGGTAATGCAAACCCCGTGTGTGAAGCACGTGCATGTGGTCTTGCATCAACATCCACATATTGTGTAGGCTGCACCATGCAACAAGCAAATGAAGTCTCTAGATGCTGTGAGACCATTATTCAATGCCAGTGCTCAAAAGTAGAGGCTCACAGCAACACATTGCAGCCATTAGATATCTACAATTGATTCTTGGTCCATATAAGGATACAAAATGTAATACCCCCAGAAACCCATGGGTTAAGCCACTAGCAGGTTATTCATACCAATGGCAATGGGCTCCTAGCTCAAACATTACTTTCACTTATAGCAACTGGAAAAACTAATTGACAAAGAAAGCCTCAGACAAACAGGAAAGACCTGAAAACTGGCTGTTTGGAAGTTACCTGAGGCATGTAGGGTTGCCGAGCAAAAGATGCAGGCTGCAGAGTTGGATTCAGAACTCTGTTGAACCAGGTTGACAGGAGTCAGCTTGAGCATGGTAGGAACTTGTAACATATTGCAAGTTTTGAGAATGGATTCTTCCAAATATGCAAAGCTATGAAGTGTGCAATGTGAACACCCAAGTGTGGAAAATGTCAAAATAAGCTTCCTTCACACCTGACATCAAGTGCAATTATGCCAGAAAGTGCTGGATATATGTACCCAAACTGTTGCCCATGGACACTGATAGCTGGGCCTTGCCCACCTATCCCACCATAAACTAGTGTTGAAGTGTAGCCAGCTCCATAGCCTCCTCTTCCCACTTGCATCATTCCTGGAGCTGAGTAACCTGCTGGCTGTGGAAGTGGTGGTGGGCCTCCATATACAGTGATTGCTTGTCCATGATTGGGCCCATATCCAACAACTTGTCTTGGTCCTCCATAGTGGGCTCGTACACCTGTGGGATGGTGACCAGGGTTTCCCCCCCTGCTGATGTTACCAACTCTGTAGTGCTGATTGACAGGAATTGTAACATGGGGTGACAATCCTGTGTTGTGGGTGGCATGAGCTGGGACATGGTGGAGGGGCAGGGCTGGTAATGAAGAGACATGAACATGGCATGGAGGGTGATTCATTGTCTTCTGCCGCTTTGCAGCCTCCTCTTGCTGTTGGCGCTGCTGCTGACGCTTCTTCTTGGTTTGAAACTCATGTGATGCTTCATACTTTGGGAGGCTGGACCAGCCATCCACACATCACACAAGGTCTTTGTTGGGATCATGACACAGGGAGATAACTCAGGTTCCAACATTGCATTTTGCAATTAAAGTTGAAAGCTGTGGAGTTCATAGCGAGCTCCAAAATGATCCCTGCATAGTGTGCTGATGAATATGCAAACCTGCTAGGTGAACAGGGAAAAGGATCGGTCCAGAAATATTCAGTATCTAGCGCATCCCTGGCTGTTATTCTCTGCAAGTCAGACAAGTGGTAATGTCATCCCACAATCTAGTGATACTCAGCAGACTGATCCATGTCAGAAGAGAAGTTGCAGCCATATGGAAAAGTTGGTGACTACATGGAGGGTTGTTTTCTAAGAAACTCTTGCAGATCAGAAACAGGACAAACCTGTAAAGGATCCAGTGTCAGCATCCGCTCCAAAAGATCCAATGCATGCCAATCAAAACTGGGATATCCACCACAAGAGTTACTGTCAACATGCAATTTTTGAGAAATTAAGTACATGACAACATGCATCATATAATCCTTCAAATGTGGCCAGTAGACATCCCGGCAAGCAACAGTTTGGTGGGCCAGAGCAACTTACTGTTTGAATACATCCTTCACACGCCTGTGCTTGTGCCTCTCTGGTTTCAGTTGATTGTACAGTTGCAGTCTTGAGACACCAGGCCAATTTACTTCATCTGGAGAGCCACATAGGTCCCAAATCTTTGCCAGTTGCTCTGACTGCCACAATTGAAGCCATGTTACAGGCATAATACAGATCATATTATGCTCAACATCAAGATAGATTTCACAACCCATGCTGTCTCAGATTCATGTACATAGAAAATGTCCAAACCAAAATTCAATTTCAATGTATATTATCTTCAGAATACTGCTGAATGTAGATCCTGCCAATGTACCTCATGTTTACCAGGAAGAATGGGCTTGCCATGAAGTAATTCTGCAAAAATGCAGCCAACTGACCACATGTCTACAGCAGGGCTATACCTTGTTGATCCCAGTAGCAGCTCTGGAGGCCTGTGATCATCCAGGACCTCTTATCAAACTAGCTTCTGCAAATGGGGTAACTTTGAAGGCAAAACACAGAGATTCTTTTGAGCCTGTGTCTGACATAATTCAACAATCCAAAGATCAGACCCTACCTGTACCACAAAGTGATGACCCGGTTTGTCAGTGGTTGCTCATTACTGAAAGATCTTGCTAGCCCAAAATCAGCCAGCTTCAGGTTTCCATTGTTGTCAATCAGGAGGTTGGAGCCTACCATGAAGACAGTCATGGGATCAACAGAACATGTTGATGCTTGTCACTGAGAGGTATCCAAGTGTTTACAATCCTGTGCTATGCACTACAGAATCTGAGTGTCACCTCAAAACAAGTTCACGCAAGAACTGTGTAGTTGGGCTAACAGCAGTCATATGGATGCTCTGCATCTAAACAACCCAAATGTGCAGAAATATGGACTTTGCAAACTTGGACTTTAAACTTCAAGCAGCTTTGAGGATTATGAGTATTATCGTGAAAGAAGTGTGTTACTGGCTGAAAAAACCAACAACTGCCATCTTTATACTGCTTACAGTGCAACAAAGTTTTGACTACTTGTGGTGCAAGAATTCAAAGAGCTGCACACCTTTTATGTCACGGTGCAGTACTTGATTGACATGGCAGTAATGGAGACCTGTTAACAGCTGCTTCATATAACACTGCACCCATGTGAATTCACTCAACAATATGTCTAGTAACAAACATTGCATTCATAGTGGTTTACACCTCAATGCACTCATCCAATAGTATATAAAGTCCCTTTCTCACTTTCCTTCAGCATGGAAGTGGACATTGTAACCTTGGTTTCCTCCTCTACAACTGTCTCTCTCTCTTTTGCCCTCACATACAGACATTTCAACTTAGTGCCTAAGAGCTACAACCAAAACAATTGAACACCCTGCTATGGGAGCCTTTGGGCAAGATGAAATCCTGCAGTTCAGGCCTGCCTGGGAGGATGATCATGTTCCTCCTCTTAAATACAAAAACCATGTCATAACATGTTTGGCACAATGAGAATAATGCTGGTCTGCACATGGAACCAAAGTAAAGTATCCACCTTGATCTGTGGGATTGTGAAATGCATCCCTGGCCTATCAGACAGACCAGTCAAGTCATGGTCCATATACTCAAAAACGAGGAAAATGCTTCCTTTGAACTTATTGCTGTCTCCTGCAACAACAACAGTAATAGTTCATTACTCACACTGTCTTCTGCAACCGCAATGGTAGGAAAAACTCTAGAGGCATCCATGACAGGCCAATTAGGTCTCTATAGTACCATGGAACACACAAAACAGTAAAACGATTATCATGCTCACCTGACTTGCCATTGTCGTCCTTCTCTGGACCTGAATGCAATAAAACAAAACTTGATCAGGATTTGAGCTTGTGAAGACCCCAAGAGGGGCTATTTTTTTCCTCAATAAAACATCATGGATCCAAATGCCACCCGAGGTTGAAACCTTTTGATGTGACAATCTCTTTCAGCTTGATGACATTCTCATGTTGGAGCTTCTTCAGAATCTTGATCTCCCGTATTGCTGTGATTGGAAACTGCACCAAATCAACAAGAGAATTTTATTTTATTTTTGCAAATTTGAGATTGCTGCTAAACACACGAGCTGATTGCAAGAAGAAAAAGGAATACAACAAGATGGTTGGAAATGCTGCAGGCAAAGATAATTTACTAAGTTGGATTCATGGTGGTGGGTGATGGAATTCATGTACCCCTTCCTTCTCATTATCCATGCGCACTTTCTTCAATGCAACTATCTCACCAGTTGCCTTCTCCTTAGCCATGTAAACTTGTCTGCAAAACAGAATGAGCATAGGTAGTAGCAGAGCTCAGAAGTCTCAAGGGAGAGACACTTGCCATACAAGGGATTGACAAGAGCAAGGCACAGAAAGAAAGAAGAAGTTTCTTCTACAGCAAAAGAAGGAGCCCTGCTCACTCACTCACAGCAGAAGGAAGGACGAGCCACACACAGTAGCACACTAAGCTGAAGATCCATATTCCTTAACAGACAAAGCTTCGTTCTCACAATGGTTCCAAGAGCCTGAGAAACAGAAGGAAGCGAAGGAAGAAGAACGAGAGCAATGAGCGGTACCCGTATGTGCCTTCCCCGATCTGCTCGATCTTCTCGAAACAATCCACGCTGCGCGATCCCCATGAAGGTGCCTCATCAAGATTAAGCTGTCCCGGGCTTGCCAATGCCATTGTTTTTCCACGTTTCCTCCACTCTCAAGGTCTCCTTTCTTCCTTCCTTCCCGCTTCGTCTTCTCCAAACCCTCAAGAAACGCTAGACCAAGCGCTTTTGCCCCTCTCTGTCTCTCTCTAACGATTCGCGTGATGGATCCTTTTGGAAGCTTTTCTTCATTTTCTTGGCAGCAATTGCGCGTGTTACAAACTCGCACTCTCACAAAGGCCGCCTGCGACAGTTCTTCTTGGAGAGGGAAAGCGCATAGCAATGAAGATCGCACCTACGCTTTGTTACACACTCGGACTCTCCTCAAAGCCCGTCTGCAACGGTTCTTGTAGAGAGAAAAGAGAGAGCGCATGGCATGAACATTGCAGTCGTGCAAATCGGAAACGTGTGAAGAGAAGATCGTGCATCTGGCATCGGTGAAGAGGAGAACAGACAGCCGGAACGAAGGAAGGAAGAAAGAAAGCGCTCACGCAAAAGGAAGACAAACCCGGGCGACGAAGAAGCGAACCGGCGGCACTTCGGACGCGATGGTGCTTTCTGCGCCTCCATCGTCATCCGTCTACGGGAACCGACGCATATCAAATATTACGTACGTGCGCCGGAGGAACAGACTTCACCGCAAATCTTCTTCTTCTCCCTTTTGAGAAGACCGAGTCTTCTGCAACAGGAAACATTCCGAACTTTGCACACGACTGCAAGCTTGCGAGCACAAGGTTCTTTGCAACACTTCTAGGATTCTCGCTCAAGAAGGTTAGTCCTCCCTCTCCTCTACGGTTTCTCTGATGAAGGTTTGCAGTTCACAGTTTTGTTGGAATATTTCCTGTTGTATCGCACCAAAATTGAAGGAGGCAAGAAATGATGTTCAGATAGGAGACAAGCAAAGCAATGTCCAGATTGAAGGAGAAAAGCACTTTTGCGAACCTGGATTACTCACTGTGCCAAGGAAACAACACCAGTTTTGGCTGCTTATGTGATGAACCATGGCAACAAGTCCATGCTACAGGTCCATGATGCCAATGCCACAAAGTGTGCAATCCTCAGTTCAAGAGACAAATCTCTGACAATGAGAGATACAGAGAGACAGGAACCCTGCGAAGAATCATTCAACCACAAAGCACAAAAGGGACAGAACAAACTCTCCAAGCCTGCAAACATTTAGGGTTTTCAGTATGGGGTGTACACACTGAAACCTGCACTGGCCTCCTGCCTGTAATACCAAATGCATCCTAAGGATTTCTGAGAATCAACAGCATGTGCTATAGTGATCTCAAAACCGAGGTTCATCATCATCCTCAATGCATGAGCAAAACCCATCCTGCTGCAGCTGGCTTACAACATGGTCAAGTTTGAGCTTTGGCACACATATGTCTTGTGAAGTTGGGGGTCACATGTTGAACAACATGAGCAAAGCAGAAAAACCAAGAAAACTGTAAAATCACCAGCTCATCTCCAGGATGAGCATCCTAGACCCTGTGAATCCTAGTAAGCTCCATAAGTGGAGAACGAACAACAATTGCTTTCTGCCATTCTAAGGCATTCATATCATCAGGTACGCTTTAGAGAATCCACTAAAGCCACTTCTTCTTCTTCTTCTTCTTCTTCTTCTTCAGCGAAGCTGTTTCTCATACTGGCCAATACTTTTGCTTCATTGGGGAGAGAAAACCACCGCTTCCTGTTCCATAACTCTACCTTGTTCCCCGAATCCGCGCTCCGACCTCTGCTCTTTTCCCCGATTCCAAACACAAACCTTTCCTGAAGAAAACCGACCAGAGGAAGGAAATCCAAAACAAAACGTTTTGAAGGTAAGATTTGAAGACAACCACGCGGGCGATTTCAGGTTTCCAAAATTCCTTTAGTTTTCTTTTCCTCCGAAATCTGCTGCATCCGCGCCAAACGTCCACGATTGATTTTCCCCGGCGTCCTTTCTTCCTTCGCTCACTCGATTCGTTGCTAGCTTGACAAAAGAAACCCTAAAAGCTGTTCCACGACAAACCCTACAAAACTGTTCCTCGACAAACCCCAAAAATGCAACCACAGACGCTCCCTCGTTTCAGCATTGAATTTTTGTTCGTCTTCTTTGTTGTTGGCATCTTCTTGTTCGCTGTTTTCTTCCATTCAGACAAGGTATGAAGTTTGCACAGGAAGAATGGCAGTGTGTGGTGGTGGGTCATGTAAAACAAAGGTTTTTTTTTTGGAGAAGTTCGTCCTTGGAGAATTTACACACATGTGTGGAGGAAACTCTAGAGGGTTTTAAACAGCATCGTACTCTTATTGTTACCTTTGTCCTCATTGACTAGAATCAGCTTCTGAGCTATTTGTCTTGAGTTTGTTTATGATTCTAGAAGCCTACCGTGTGAACTTGAGCAGTGCACACAAAGCAAGTTTTGCATCATGTGCTCAAGGACCTTCTACAACCTCATGGTTGTAAACCCCATCATCCATTTCAAGAAGTTGTTTCAAGAAGAAAACTACTAATAGACAATAAAAATACCGCAAATTCACCCTGTCTTTGGGCCTCCTTTCACCCACAAACCAATCTTTTAGTGGTATCAGTAAAGTAAGGAAATTTGATTAAATCTCGGTATGAAAAGCTGAAACTCAGTACGAAATGCACAAGGTTTGAGAGGAATTATAGTAACTGTACAGGTCTGAGGAGCAGTGAAAATCTATGTAGCAGCAGTGGAGGCGCTCAGAAAAAAAAAGAAAGACAGTGAAACTCAGGAACCATCAAAATTGATGGTTTTCTGAGTTTCACCTCCCCCCCCCCTTGAATGCTATTGTACTTTTTTACAGGTTTTTTAAAAATCTCACCCTGGGTATGACCAAACTCAAGGTACTGGTGCTGTCTTTTCCTGACTTTACGGATATAGAGTTATCCGTAAAGTAACCCTGTCTTCACCCTTCGGGCCTCCTTTCACCCCCTATCCCCTCCTTCAGTGGTATCTCCAAAGTAAGGAAATTTTATTAGATCTCAGTCAAGAAAGATGAAAACCCAAAGCAGGAAAGCCCTAGTAAGACCACAGTTATGAACACGTCGAACAACTTTATATAGCTCCAAAAAGTTTCAAGAACTGAACGCCAGCCATCTCCAATTTAACAAATTTGTCCTTTTTTGGGAAAAAGAAATTCGGAAAATTTTGTATATATATATATTGGGTAGTGTGAATTCGACTAATTTGGTTAATTTTTGGAAACATTTGCCAATTTTTAACATCAATTTCTTTATTTTTTGAAATCCTGGTTTTTGATTCTTAAAGTATAGTTTAAATAAAATAAAAATTAACCAAATAAACTTTTATAAAACAGCTGGTTCTTTCTCCAATCTTTTGTGAAAACCGTTGGTTCTTTGAGGCATTTGCAATAAAGGATGTGCTGATGCGCCAATGAAGGTTGTAGCATTCTACATAGGTGTGTGTTGCACTGCAAAAGTTTCTTTGTAGGGGAAAATAGGGATCCATAGTCCACAAGTGCTCCATAGCTTGTGGAGTATGGTGTTTGTTTTCAAAAGAACCTCTAAAGAAATTCTTAGTGTAGTTGGATGAGCACGTCGCATGTTGTATATAAAGAGGTTTTGGAAATGTAGTTTGTAATTGTAATTTTGTAACATGTATCGTCAAATACACACACACCTATGCATTAGGCACGGGGTTCAAACTAGTTTGCAATAGAGGATGTGCTGATGCGCCAATGAAGGTTGTAGCATTCTACATAGGTGTGTGTTGCACTGCAAAAGTTATTTTGCAGGGGAAAATAGGGATCCATAGTCCACAAGTGCTCCATAGCTTGTGGAGTCCATGGTGTTTGTTCTCAAAAGAACCTTTAAAGAAACTTTTAGTGTAGTTGGATGAGCACACTTACAATGCATAAAATCTTTTAAGGATTTCAGAAAATGAAACACTCACTCTTCACTCTTGCGAGCATTTAAAGACTGAGCATTTCATTTTTCAAAACGTCTCACATTGTTTTTTTATTTATTCTTGTGATGCTCAACACATATCTTGTAGGTACCCATTAGATATCACTTTAAAAAATTGACAAAAATCCATTGGTTTTTATGCCATGCAACATCCTCCCAAAACAACAGACCTCCTCAACTTCTAGGGGCCCATTATTTTGAGAATGCCCCAACCCTTGGTTGTTACCTTACACAGAAATACTTGTTCAATTTTTTTTAGTGCACATGGAAGGTATCCTACCAAGTGTATATTGCTTTTATGAATTAAAAAAAAAAAGATGTAGTGCCTTTTAGACTTGGGCATTACAATTTTCAAAATGCTTGCCCCCATTTTTTTCCCATTATAACTAATGGGTAACATGGGCAAAAATTTAAATAAAATTTCAAGTAGATTACACTTGGTTTTACCAGATTGGGGCCTTCTCAAGATGATATATTGCACTGAAACTCTTCCAGTTCCAAGATTTGTTCCATATCAATCTCTACTAGTGTTGGCAGGTCCGGGACTAGACATTTTTTTTGTTTTTGCAAAATGCTTATATTCCTACTAATGTTATTTCCATTATATATCTTGGAAACTATAACAAAAAAAATCATTTCGACAAATTTATAGATCTACATTTCAACAAATTGAAAAATGTCAATATGTGAAGGGGATCTGATCCACATTTGTTGTTTAGGTCGATTAAATGGTGCAAAAATAGTTAAAACTGAATGTAAAAAGTACGGTGAAACATCTTTACATGTATTTTTTGATCAAATTGATTATGCAAAAGCACAAGCATCTACTCATTATGGAATCTTGTGATGCACCCCCAAACTCCTTAATGGACTCAAATGTGAATCCAAACTGAAAACCGCAAAAAAGCAAGGAGTCGGGGCACGCTCCCTAGTTCGTAGCACTTTGAGGGGTAGAAGGGTGTGCTGGAGCTCTAGGATGGGATTAGGAATAGTGACAAACATCAGTTATTCACACGGACCTGCACAAAACTAACACAAGGTGGTTAGTGCATAGTTTGAACACTTTTGGTGCTAGGACGAGCCACGGGCAAATTCAGACTCATAAGACTCACCATGGCCCGGATTTGGGGGAAATCACCACCTTCCCCCTTATAATATACTCTGTGCCTCTCCATGAGGCCCACATCCAAATGGCTTTTTGTCCAGGACTCCCAAGTGGGAGTCCTGAAATTACCAAAATTGGGATTCCCACAACTTTGGGGCCCCATAACTTTATGTGTAAACCTCTGTTTGAGATGAGGTCTTAAACAAAGTTGTAGCCTTTGTCTAGAGCTTTTCAACGATATGTCGCACGCCACTTGCACAAAAGGAAATCAGGGTGATTCCCGACTTTTAGTGGTCAATAGTCAAATTGTCAATTTGACTCCCGACCCTTCTTTTGGCCATAACTTGTGTTTCAGATGTCCAAATGGGTGATGCGAGCCCATTTTAAACATCTACATTTCAATAGCTTTCCAATGGTATAAAGAACCCTTCGAGCCATTAGGTTTTGACCCTTGCAATCGCTCTCTAAACATTCAGGAGTCCACCAGGACTCCAACTCTTAAAGTGGAAGCTCCTTTGGGAGTGTGAGGGTTCATTCCTTCACACTTTCCTTCACTCCCGGGCTTCCCTCTTGGTTCGCAACTTTGCAAGCCCTTGCTTTGGTCGTGAGCCCAAGGCTAGGGTTATGACATCTTAGGTGTCAAAGTGTGGGTTTCATATTTTTAACACGAAAAGAAGACAAATTGTGTTATATCCAAAACGTACAAAATTTCGTAAATATCAAAAAGGCATATTTAAAGGTTGCAAAGCAAATGATACATAACTTTGTTTTGAAAAATATGGCATGAAAAGCTATAAAGCTGGTCATATTTCATATCAAACAATTGAAGCAATGCCTCATATTATAAGTAAAGAATTTCAAAGAAATGGTCAAATATGGGTAAAATTTTTCATAGATATTCCTATTACCAATAAACCCACTGAAGTTAAAATGGGAAAAGGAAAAAAAAATTCTACAAGTTGGATTGTTCGTGTGGTAGAGGGTCAAATCTTATTTGAAATGGATGGTGTGAATTTGTCAAATGCTCAAAAAATTGTCGCATTAATAGTGCATAAACTATGTTTGTCAACTAAGTTTGTTTAGTGGTTAATTAGTTAGTAAGTAAAACCAAGGCAAAAGCGAGCTGAAAAATGCGGAACAAAGCAAAGAAAGTGGACAAAGACTAGGAATCTTTGTAAACTTATGGTTTTTATCAACCCAAAAATGCACAAGCAGTCAGGGCAATGCTAAAACCGAGCAGTAAATAAAAAATTTATTATTATAGATAATTTATGGTTTTTGACTTCAATAGATATAGCCTTTTGGGTTGTTTATGGAAGAAGCTTGAAAAAAGAAATATCTATTATCATTTTTTTTGCCCTTATTTTGGTTTTAAAATGAAAAAAGGGCACAATTTACAATTTATTTACAATGTAAATAAAATGATTTTAGCTTGAAGATATGTGCAAAAGGGAAGAAAATACATTAAGGCCTCAAGCCTTAGGTCCAAGGCCACTTTGTTTGCAATCTTCCAAGTTAACCATAGAAGAGATGAAATTTTGTAGTAAGATTTCTTGTCCTACATAACGCTTTTCTTGTTTTCACGCACTTTGCCAGGCTCGTCAAATAAGAAGTAAGTGGGTAAATAGAGAAGAAAATAAATCTCTTTTTGAGCTTTCTTGTTTAAAGACAAATATAATCAAGCGCACAATGCTAAGGTCGAAAACCCCCAAGGAAAACGATAAGGCTTATAAGATAATAAAAAAATGATGCAAAAAATCTTTTTTTGTTTTCTTGGAATGTAAAGCAAATGAAGAGCTAGCTACTATGTCCTATTATGCTCCTTTTTTGTTACATGAAAAAACACATAACAGCCCACTGTTTGTGAAGTAGAAAATGAAATTTATATTCGTTTTTACCCAAAATAAAAAAAGACACAACCAACTTATATTCACTCCAAATAGACTCCGTTTTCATCATGAAAATTTATTATGTCAAAATTTGTTATAAAAATTTAATTATGCCAACATTATGGAAGTTCCTGGATTGTGTAAAATAATAGTAGTTCCAAAGGCACCTTCTAATTTAATAAGAAATTACCTATGAAGATTATTTGTAGTCAAAAGTTCACACATACACAAAGCAAAAATTTGACAAGAAGGTCATTTCAATTTAATAAATTTGTATTAAATCGAAAGTCAAAGAAAAACATAGAATATGTCACCTACAAGGTCATACCATGTATAATTTCTTGGAAAAACTTGTTATGATAAAAAAATTTTACGATTACTTAATCAAAATACAAAGAAATTTTATTCAATTATCAATGGCAATGTCGTTGTTACGATTATTGCCGGAAATACAAAATAATTTCAAGATTTTTGAACATATCCGAGGGTTTGATATAACTATTGTTACTTCAGCCAACACATAAGATGAAACTTTCATTTTGTGGAGTGGCTTTTTGCAAAAAGAGGTTTAGTCATATGTCAAATCAAATCACACACATATATTGCTTGTGGTTAGATATGAATTAGAGCGAATGCAATGTAAAATCAATTCTCAACATCAAAACCTTCTTAATCATATACCTAATGAATATTTTTTCAAGTCATTTAAGTTGCCAAGAAATAGTTTCAAAACATGAATAAAAAATCAATGTATTTTCAAGGGTCGCCCTCACTCTGTATACAAGTTATTTTGCGTTTTTCGTGCAAGAAAAAAATACCATTTAAATAATATTTCCAACAGAGTTGCAAATGGATTTGCTTGTTCACCAATCATTGAGGGTTCTAGAACTACTAGACCTACGATATATGAAATAATACCTAAAATAACTATTGGAAGTGCTTTGACATAAAGCTAAAAAAATGTGATGATAAGTAAAGGGATAAGACTCATTTTTGAGTTGAAGGAATATTTTCAAAAATTAAAACTCACCTATTTCAGGCCAAGTCAAATTTTCTTGACCATGGTTCAACCTTTGGTTCCAAGTTTAAACCAAGGCTGATTTTGACTTATTTGTGAGGATGGTTTAAAAGTTCATTTAAGGGTTTAAGGTTTGATTTGGCTTTGATTTGTTTGGATTTTTGTTTTCACAATGTTCCTTAGCATGTTTCCAAGAATAACAATAAAAAACAACCTAAAGAACAATTAGCTAACAATGATTTCATGGCTCCACCCACATCAATTTATTTGGACCTCTATCCAACATAAGGAACAAGGGGTATGTTACATTGTGGCCTTGCCATTCCCGTTAAAAAGTATCTTAAGGCAAAAAAAGAATTATGGAAACTATAATATTACACCATGCAAAAATATAATCTTCGAAAAATCCTCTAAAAAATATCGAAATCCTTCAAGATATTATAATTCTATAACTAATATCAAGTTTCAACACAAGCCAAAAAATCATCTTTCAAAAATCCTCATATTAAAGTAAACTTATAGTGTACCTAAGGGCCAAAATCCCTTAAGCTACTATACTCTCTAATGAATTTAAACACGATATCCTTGCCTGGGTAGGCAAGGCCAACAAACTAAGGACCATTGCAACATATATTTGTAAAGACCATTTTAATTCTACCTCTAGAGATGTCCTTAAATATTACAGCTTAAAACTAGGATTCTAAACTTTAGAACCCTAAAACTTAAACATAGGACTTTGGAACCTATAAACTCTAAACACAATTAAAATATTAGACCTTAACCTCAACCTAAAACCCTATGACCCAAACCTTGTGAAATCCGTAATTATGGGCATTTTGCTTTTTAGAATGCCCATGCTTGCAAGCATTTCATCTTCTGGAATGTGCAAGCTTGTGAACATTCCATTTTTTGAAATGCCTCATAGGTTTTTATAGCATACCTCCAAACACACTAAAAAACCTTTTGAGGATTTTTCCAATTGGAATTGTGCAAGAAGAAATTCTAGCAACACGCTACATACATTGTTAAAAACTTTTCACTTATTTTTATACATCTTGTAGGAATCCCATGATTTTTTATAACTTTGATGTAGTCTCTACCACTATTCATAAATATATTATAGGAAAGGAGGTGGTGTTTCTTTTCCAAGTTTGGGCCTTGATGTGTTTTATGAGTTCAACTTGTTTATGCTTCATCCATGCACCATTTTAGCTTCAACTTGCACTAATTTTTTTTTATAGTTTGTGTAAGTTGATTTCACCTTGAACTATTGTTTATGAGTTCATTTTAATCCCTATTCCAACATCCCATCCCTATTTCTATTTTAAGAATTATTTTTGTATTTAATTATAAGCTTGAAAATCAACCAAATTCTTTACCTTGATACCACACGACAAACTTAAAGGTGTCACCTATAATATGCTTTGTAACTTCCCATGGGAGCTACATTTGATGACATTTTCCCCACAGATTCCCAAAAAGGTTATTGTCAAATTTGAAGTCCCACAACTTTAAAAGTTTAAATTTTCTTATTTCATGTTTCGATGGAAAGCTTACATCAAAAGAATTTCAATTGGTCTTTTTCGTTTTGGAGTGCATGTCTAGTTTTTGATCTTTGTTTTTATTGAAACCTTTGGTGTTGTGGGAGAGCAAAGGAGAATACATTAAATGAATTTGGTTTTGGTTGCTTCAACAAATGTTTGTGAGAAGAGTAGTGCTTGAGAGAAATCATTGAAAGAGCTTTGATTCTAATTTTTGTTGTTGAAAGTTTGTTGAAATTTCTAGAATATTGTAAGGAGAGAGGTTTTTGTTGTTGAGAATTTGTTGAAATGTCAAGGGGTGCAATCTCAAGGGTGCAATATTCAAGTTGATGTCAAATAATAAAACAGATTTTGTTATTATTAGTTTGCAACAAACAACCTAAGAAATATGTGTGTATACAATTGTAAGATTTTGATTTGAAAGATGCTTTGCATATCTCAACCCAACTATTCTTATTTTCTCTCGGAATTTTAGATACCTACCCCACTTGAAATTTTAGATACCTAGTTGGAAGCCACCCTTAATCCAAAAGCTCACCCAGATCCACAAGGCAACGCCCAATGAGCTTGGCCATCTCAAGGCTCTCAAGCAAAAGAAAGAAAGAAAACACCACACAACCATAGTTTTTATTTCCCAACAAATTTTGTTGTTTTGTTGACAACACAAATTTGAAAAATTGGAAGAATTTGGTTTTTTGAGCTCAAATTCTACTAAATTTGCTAATTACTTGGAACAAATTGCCAAAATTTGAAAATCACACAATTGGGGGAAAAAAAAGAAAAGAAAAAAAGCACCTGCACACATCCCAAAAATGGAAAAATTTACAATTTTCCATTGCAAAAGAATAGGTACCTAGCCATCTAGGCTAGGCTATGCTAAGCTAGTCCCAGTAAGAATTTGTGTTTGGTGTGAATGAGAC
>Ga0116229_10001203_pt1 | contig 39753 bp, 33 predicted proteins | sample S1TSphgellanicum_3_FD_87313 | JGI IMG/M metagenome (GOLD analysis project Ga0116229, IMG submission 87313) | Host-associated microbial communities from peat moss isolated from Minnesota, USA - S1T2_Fc - Sphagnum magellanicum MG | ecosystem: Host-associated > Plants > Peat moss > Unclassified...
AATTTCACCGACGCGATGCAAATGGTGCAGGTATGCCCGCGAAAAGCCGGTGCAGGTGGGACACCGGCATTGCGGGTCAAGCGGGCGCTCGTCGTCCTTGTAACGCGCATTGCGCAACTTGATATCGCCGTTGCGCGTAAACAGCCAGCCATTGCGCGCGTTGCGGGTGGGCATGACGCAGTCGAACATGTCGATGCCACGCGAAATACCTTCAAGCAAGTCCTCAGGCGTGCCAACCCCCATCAGGTAATGCGGCTTGTCTTGCGGTAGCACGGGTGAAAGAACATCGAGCACCTTGAGCATTTCGTCCTTGGGTTCGCCAACCGATAAGCCGCCGATTGCCATGCCGTCAAACTCCATCTCGTCGAGCCGGGCGAGCGATTCACGGCGCAAGTGCGGATACATGCCGCCCTGGACGATGCCGAAAAGGGCGTTCGGGTTGTCCAGTTGGCGGTGCGCATGAAGCGACCGTTCCGCCCACCTGAGCGAAAGTTGCATCGATTGGGCTGCGACCGCCTCGTCGGCCGGCCACGGGGTGCATTCGTCAAACACCATCGCGATATCGGCGTTCAGGATCCTTTGGATCCGCATTGACTCTTCTGGCGTGAGCATCAGTCGGTCGCCATTGATCGGAGAGGCAAATGTCACGCCCTCCTCCGAGATTTTGCGCATCGCACCGAGACTGAAGACCTGAAAGCCGCCCGAATCCGTCAGGATCGGGCCACTCCAGCCCATGAAACGGTGCAGGCCACCGAATCGTTCGAGCACGTCCATTCCCGGCCGAAGCCAGAGATGAAAGGTGTTGCCCAGGACGATTTTTGCGCCGACTTCCAAGAGTTCGCGAGGCGATACGGCCTTGACCGATCCGTAGGTCCCAACCGGCATGAACACGGGCGTGTCGACACTGCCATGGGCAAGCGTGAGCCGCCCGCGGCGGGCGGCGTGGTCCTTGGCCAGCAGTTCGAACTTCATGCGCGCTTCAGAAGCATCGCATCACCATAGCTGAAAAAGCGATATTGCTGCTCGATGGCATGGGCATATGCGCGCCGGATGAACGCGGGACCCGCAAATGCCGAGACCAGCATCAGCAGCGTCGATTTCGGCAGGTGGAAGTTGGTAAGAAGCACATCGACCACCTTGAAGCGATACCCAGGCGTAATAAACAGCTGTGTCGTCGAACGTTTAGGCTCGATCCTGCCGTTTTCATCGACAGCAGACTCAAGGGCTCTTAACGACGTCGTCCCGATCGCGATCACCCGTCCTCCGGCGGCCCGCGTGCGCTCAAGCGCTTGCGCAAGCTCTGCTGGAATGTCGTAGGTTTCCTCATGCATCACATGCTGGCTCAGATCCTCGTGCCTGACCGGCAGAAATGTCCCGGCGCCGACGTGCAGCGTCAGGGTGCTGCGCATCGCCCCGGCAGCATCGATGCGTGCGAGCAGGTTCTGGTCAAAATGCAGACCGGCCGTTGGCGCTGCCACGGCGCCCGGATGTTTTGCATAGACCGTCTGGTAGCGCGCTTCGTCATCACGTGTCGCATCATGTTCAATGTAAGGTGGCAACGGCAATGAACCCAGGCGCTCCAGAAGCGCATAGAACGAGGATTGTGCTTCCAATACATAGAATTCGCCGCGGCGCGCGACAACACGAAGCACTCCGCCGTCGGCGAGCACGAGCCGGCTTTCCGGTTTTGGCGCATGACTGACTCTTAGCAGGGCCTCGACGTGACACTCGTCGATGATGCGCACAACCATGATTTCGGCCACACCCCCGCTATCACGCCGCGCCTTGAGGCGGGCCTTGAGTACACGGGTGTCGTTAAAAACCAGCAAATCGCCCTGCCCAATCAAGGAAGGAAAGTCGGTGATCAAGCGATCCGCCAGCAAGCTGCTGCGGGCATCAAGTAGACGCGAGGAGGCACGAGCTTCAGGTGGATGCTGCGCGATCAGGTGCTCGGGCAGGTGGTAGTCGAAATCGGAAAGTCGCACGACAGGCAATTGATGCGATGGGGGAACAGATAATAAGCCATGCGGGCATGGCCGCTACCTGCACGGCAAATCAGCGAAGCAGAAGGAACGGTTTGCCGCCGAATTGCGAAACGCGCAGAATCGCTCGATCCGAACTTTCTTGCAGCATCATGCTCAAGCGCTTGTTGGCACGGCTGACGCAAAGGCCCGCTCTGTCCGAAGAAGAGGTGCGCGCAGCAGAGCCCGTCACGAAGACGGCCGAAAGCGGGGAGGCGGTGACCGGCTTGCTAGAAAGTGGACGGACCTTGCACCGCCAGGGAAATCTGCCAGAAGCAAAACGAATCTACGACGCGGTGCTGGGTCTTCAGCCGGAGAACTTCGATGCGCTTCACTTGAGCGGCGTGATTGCGCTGCAAAACGGTGAATTCCCGAGCGCGCTCGCACTTTTCAGCCGCGCAATCAAGACGTGCGACACGCAGGCCGATGTTTTCTTCAACCAGGGCAACGCGCTTCGCGAAGTGAAGCAGTTCGAAGCAGCGCACGCAAGCTACTCGCGCGCCATTGAACTCAACCCCGATGATGCCCAGGCGTTCGCCAACCGCGGCCTGACGCTGCAGGCATTGAAGCGAATCGACGATGCGCAGGCCGACCTGGTACGGGCGGTCACCCTCGATCCGAACTACGCCAACGGCTTCTACTTTCTCGCCCTCGTTTTGGAGGACCTTGGTCACCTTGAAGAGGCGCTGCAAAACTATCAACGCGCGCTGCAACTAAAGCCTGACTTCGATTTCCTCGAGGGACTTCAACTGCATCTGAAAATGCGCATGTGTGATTGGCAAGGATTCGACGAGGCTTGTCACAGGATCGAACTTGCCATCGAACGTGGCGCAAGGGCGATCGCACCGCTCGCCTGGCTCGCCCTGTCGAGTTCGCTCACATCGCAAAGGGCATGCGCCGAGATCTGGCGTGCCGCGCGTGTTGCCAAGTCCAGTCAACCGCTATCGCGATCGACTCAGCGTCGCGACGGGCGAATCCGCATCGGATACTTTTCGGCCGATTTTCATGATCATGCAACCGCCTATCTGATGGCAGAACTTTTCGAGCGTCATGACCGGGAGCGCTTTGAGTTTTACGCCTTTTCGTTTGGGCTTGAAACATCAGGGACAATGCGGCTAAGACTTGAGCGGGCATTCGAGAATTTTCTGGACGTGCGCTTTCGGTCAGACCATGAGATAGCAGAGGAGTCGCGCAACCTGGGCATTGATATCGCAGTTGACCTGAAGGGCTATACGATAGAGAGCCGCCCCGGAATTTTTGCGGCACGCGCAGCCCCCATCCAGATTGCCTACATCGGATTCCCGGGCACGACCTCTGCCGACTTCACCGACTATTTGATCGCCGACCCGGTTCTCATCACGCCATCCACGCGCATTGGCTACTCTGAAAAAATAATCACCCTGCCTGGCTGCTACCAGGTCAACGATTCGACGAGGCCGACGGCAGCCACGACTCTTTCGCGCGCCGACGTCGGCTTGCCAAGCGATGCGTTCGTATTTTGCAGCTTCAACAACAATTACAAGATCCTGCCAGCCACATTTGCGCTTTGGATGCGCATATTGCGCGAGATTGGCAATAGCGTGCTATGGATGTTTGAGGACAATGCCGTCGCGGCCGCAAACCTCAGAACCTGCGCCGCGAGCCACGGTGTCGATCCAGTTCGAATTATTTCTGCGACGCGCGTTCCGCTTGCCGATCACCTTGCGCGTCAATCAATGGGGGACCTGTTTCTAGACACCTTCCCTTGCTGTGCGCATACAACTGCGAGTGACGCGCTTTGGGCTGGATTGCCGATCGTGACGCGCTCGGGCGAGACATTCGCAAGCCGGGTTGCTGCGAGCCTTCTTCACGCCGTTGGGCTCGAGGAGCTGATCGCAAACGACGCCGACGGTTATTACGACATCGCCCTCAACCTCGCAAGGAACAGAACCCGCCTGGACGCGATCCGCACTCGCCTTATCCGCGCAAGGAGCCAATCCCCGCTCTTTAATGCCGAGCGCTTCGCGCGCAACATAGAAGCCGGGTTTCTATCCTCTTTCGAGCGATATCAAGCGGGTTTGCCGTGCGCCGATATCGATCTTTCGAGATCTGGGGCCGACCAAGCCTTGCTGCGCCAGGTATAGCCGATGCCCGAGCGAGTCATGCGCACGGTATAATGACGAGCGTGCCCGAGTGGTGAAACAGGTAGACGCAGGGGACTCAAACCAGAACACATTGAGCCCTCGGGGAGAAATTCCCGAGGTGAAGCCCGTCAAACTCGGTGAAGGCCCTGAACAATTGTTCGAGCTAATGCCGAGCCAAGCCCTCTGTTGAGGGAAGGTGTAGAGAGCAGACGGCGGGCACCTAAAGTCGCAAGACCAGGGTGAAGGCGTGCTCCAGACCACGAACCCTCATCGGGGCGGCGAAAGCCGAAGTGGTACGAAAATCCCCCGCCGCAAGGCGTGCCGGTTCGAGTCCGGCCTCGGGCACCACCCAACTAGCAGTTGGCGATCGTTAAAAGGGTCAATGCTTTCTGTCGCGCGTGGCTTCCAAAGCTTCCGCGGACAATGTTTTGCCGCGAACTCAATCAGCCCAGTTTTCCGGTGCCGCTGTTTCCCTTCGTTCCCGTGAAATAGATTTCGCTTTGTTAGACAAGCCTCGACATGAGGCAGTCTTGCAAATGCGCAACGGGCGTCGCTTGCGGTTCGCAGCTAAACTGACCACACTCGGTCGACAATCGTGGCGCGACGCTCGAATACATTGCTCGCCGACCTGATGTCAACGATGCAAACCGGAGTTCGACCATGGAAGCCCCGACCAGCGAGGCAGCAAGCGCAGAAGAGCAGCGCTCGACGCTTGTGAACGAAGCGTATTACAACGAATACGTCGAATTCAGGGGTCGAACCCGGTTTTCAGTGCCACTGCAAAACTTTTACCACCGGCGCATGCTTGCCATCCTGCGGCCGCAACTGCCGCGTGATGCGTCGATCCTGGAGGTCGGATTCGGTCATGGGCATTTTGCCGAACAGGCACGCAACGCGCGCATTCCGTACGCGGCCATCGACATGTCTGAGCCGGTTTGCGAACTCGCCAGATCAATGGGGTTCAAAATCACGCATGCGGCCTTTCCCGGGGTGCCCGAGGAATCGCAGTTCAACGTCATCTGGATGAGTCACGTCCTTGAGCATGCCCGCGATTGGCACGAAGCCCGGGCTATGGCACGTGCGGCCTACGAGCTGTTGCCGCCCTCAGGGGTATACGTCGTCATCTGTCCGGACATCCACTCGTGGAAAGCCTATTTTTGGAGCATGGACTGGAGTCACGGCTACCCGACTTCAGCTCCGCGCTTGATCCAGCTCTTCCATGACGTCGGTTTCAGGGAACCCAAGGTGACCCTCGTGACAACGGCGATCACGATTCGCCCGTTGCGCGCCGTGCTCGATATGCTGTTTGCGCTCGTACCCGTCGAGCTGATCGACGGCATTCTGGGATTTTTCAGATTGAGGCCGTATTGCTCGTCATTCATGTCGCTTTTTGGCTGGCGTCATGTCGTCATCACCGGCCGGCGCGAGGCGTGATCAGGGCTTGTCGGCGGGACGAGAAATCATTGCTTTTCCCGGCGCCAAGACGGTATGCTAATTTGATCGAGTCTGATGCGAGGGCGCAATGTTCTGGGAATGCTTTGTGTGCAAGAGGGTCGATCTGCTCGGATCGGGTGATGCGCGTGACCGCTGCGGCTCGTGTGCGAGCACCAAGGGCAAGCTCATCAACAATAAAACGGCTCTGGAAATGCTCCACTCGGGAGTCTACGCGCTGGATCGACGCAGAAAACCCCGATCCTGAAGCATCGCCTTTTTGTCAAAGTGCCCTAGGAATTGCCTGGCGCCTGCGGCGTCTTGGGCAGCAAGGCCTTGTCGTTTAGCCTCGCAATCAGAATTTCCTTGTTGCAGACGCCAAGTTCGAAGCAGGCAATGACCAACGAGCAGCGCTTGGCACCGGAGGAAGAGCTACTCGCCGCGGACCACCTGCGCGCAACTTCAGCGAGCGCTGCCCTTGCTGCGCTTCAAGGGCTTGGCGAGCGTTATCCCACAGACCCGCGCATACGCGCTCGCCAGGGCATCATCGAATACATGCTTGGAATCGGCGACCTTGGGCGCGCCGCGCTCGAAGAAGCTGTGGCGGTCGATCCGCAAAACGCCGAAGCGCACAAATTCCTGGGAGCCGCTTGCATGCGCGCAGGCGCTACTGCTGTGGCGATCGACGCCCTGCAAAGATCGATTCGTCTGAACCCGACTGACGCCGGCGCGCAAAGCATGCTCGGCGCATTTCTGATGCACGCGGGCAGATACGTCGACGCCGTGCCCCATTTGATCGCCGCCCTCGATTTGGATCCAGGGGACAGTTCTGCGCTGAGTAACGTCGCTGCGCTACCGTGGACGGCTGCGAGCGTGTCCCAAAAGTTCCCCCAGGGGCACGCCGGTGTCATCAATAAGGTACGCGAGACCCTCCTCTTTCGGCTGCGCCAGGGACAGTTGAGCGAGCCACAGGCGAAGGTGCTTTTGTCGGTTCGCGTGCGCGACGGCAATGATTTTTCTGACCTTTTGCGCCTGGCACGTGATTTCTCGGCACGACCTGCGATCGACGCCCAGGAAGCTTTTGATCTCGGTGTCATATTCGCGCTGGCCGGCGATGCCGAGGCGACACTTGACTGTTATCAACGGGCACAGGCACTGGCGCCGGCATCCTTTCGTATCCGCAACGCAATGGGTTACCAGGCCATTTGTGCGGGCGGCAGCGGCTTCGCTGCGGGATTTGCCATCGCGAGCGAGACTTGGCCCTTGATCAATCCAGAGGCCTACGACACCGACACGCCGCAATGGCAGGGAGAGGAGCTGGGCGGCAGGGAAATATTCGTCTACCAGGAGCAAGGCGCAGGCGATGCAATTCTGGCCTTGCGGCTGCTCCCCATGATCGCCGCCAGGGGAGGCCGGGTCGTGCTCTGGACGCGACCCGAACTCGCCGGTCTTGCACGCCATGCGCCTGGCATTCATCGATTCTGTGACAGCCGCGAGCGGCCCACGTACCTGCAACATGGTTGCACCACGGCCGTCCCCCTGCTCGGCTCGATCGCCAAGCTCTCGCTTACTGCCCTCGACATCAAACAGCCGACGCTCTTAGATGGCGCTGCGTTCATCGACCGCGAACGCTGGAAAATGCTGGGCGAGATGCCGCGAATCGGGCTTTGCCTTTTGGGCAATCCGATGCGTGGCGATGACTGGACAAGATCGATTCCGCCAGTTTTCTTCTCCCGTTTTGGCGCCCGCACCGACCTGCAGTGGGTCAATCTGTCGGTCGACGCACGCGACGAACAGTCGGCCTTGAAAAAAGCGCTGCCCGCGCTTGTCGATGTCAGCCGCGAGCTTGCATCCTTTCAGGACACTGCGTCCCTGATCATGGAACTTGACGTTGTCATCAGCATCGATTCGGTTGTCGCTCACATCGCGGCGAGCCTTGGCAAGTCCGTTCTCTTGCTCGCCCCGCCGACCCTTGACTGGCGCTGGCAGATCGCAACCGACCAAAAACCATGGTGGCCCACCGTGGAGGTCTATCGGGCGCCAGCACCGCAGGCCTTTGACGAACCGATCACGCGGGCACTCGCCGCTTTGGACAACCACGTGCGGGCCAGTCGAAGCCCCTGAGCAACCGCTGGGCCGAGGAGCGGTCGGATATAATTGCGTTTGCACGCAGGCGTGCCAAGTACGGCACGCCGCATGGCGTTTGCTTGATGCAACCAATTGAAGGAGCTTGGCATGTCGATGGCCGACCGCGATGGATTTATCTGGAAGGACGGCAAGCTCGTCCCCTGGCGCGAGGCCACGACCCACGTCCTGACGCACACGCTGCACTACGGCATGGGCGTGTTTGAGGGGGTTCGCGCCTACAGGCAGCCCGATGGCAGCAGCGCGATCTTCAGGCTTGATGACCATACCCGGCGCTTTTTCGATTCGGCCAAGATCTTCATGATGGAGATCCCGTTTAGCCAGGCGCAGATCAACGATGCGCAACGCGAGACGGTGCGAGCCAATGAGCTGGATTCCTGCTACTTGCGTCCGCTGGCTTTTTACGGCTCCGAAAAAATGGGCGTGGCCGCGCGTGGCAACACGGTCCACGTGGCGATTGCCGCCTGGCCGTGGGGTGCCTACCTCGGCGAGGACGGCCTTAAGAACGGCATTCGCGTGAAGACCTCCTCGTTCATGCGTCATCACGTCAATGTCACGATGTGCCGCGCCAAGGCGTCAGGCAACTACATCAACTCGATCCTTGCCAACCAGGAAGCCACGATGAACGGCTACGACGAGGCGCTCTTGCTTGACGTCAATGGTTATGTCGCCGAGGGCGCGGGCGAAAATCTCTTCATCGTCAAGGATGGCATCCTGATCGAGCCGGAAGTGACCTCGGGTCTGATGGGCATCACGCGCCGTTCGGTCATCACGCTGGCCGAGGAGCTGGGCATCCCGTTCCGGTCGCGATTGATGACGCGCGATGACGTCTACCTCGCCGACGAGGCTTTTTTTACCGGAACCGCTGCGGAAGTGACACCGGTGCGCGAGCTGGATGACCGTGTCATCGGCGCAGGTGGACGAGGCCCGATCACCGAACGCCTGCAGAGCGCATTTTTTGACATCATCAATGGACGTAACCCGAAGTACGCCCACTGGCTGACCAAGGTTTAGGAGACGGCCGTGACCGAAACCCTGAAGGAGCCGCGTCACGTCGAACTCGGCGCGACCGATCTGCCGGCGTTCTGTCCGAACCCGGCGATGCCCCTCTGGAACCATCATCCGCGCGTGTTCCTTGACGTCACCAAGACGGGTCAGGCGATGTGTCCCTACTGCGGAACCCTATACCGCTTAAAGCCGGGCACCGTCGTTCACGGCCACTAAACCATCCTTGGCGCCCGCTTTGCCGCGGCGAATCCTCATCGTTGCACCCAACTGGATCGGTGACGCGCTGATGGCTGCGCCCCTCATCAAGCGGCTTAAGAGCGCCTCTGACGGCACCGAGATCACAGTCATGGCGCCGCCGCAAGTCGCGGCTGTCTTGCGCCTACTGCCTGACGTCACGAAGGTCATTGCTACCCCCTGGCCTCACGGGGGATTGCAGCTTGTCTCCCGCGTCGCCTTCGGACTTCGCCTGGCCGAGGAAAAGTTCGATGCGGCCTACGTCTTGCCCAATAGCTTCAAATCAGCACTGGTCCCCCTCATCGCGCGCATTCCCGTGCGCATCGGCTACGTCGGAGAAGGCCGGCGCTACCTGCTCACCCGCTGGCTCGCCAATGTGAAGTCCCGCGTCCCGATGCGCACGCACTACCTCGCCTTGGCTGCGACAAATGCACCAGACGAGGAGACCGGGCCAGTGCGACTCGTGCAAAGTGAGTCCGAGGTCAGTGCCGTTGCGACTCGCTTTGGCATCGATCGCGGCCGACCGATCGCAGCCTTTTGTCCGGGCGCGGAATATGGCCCGGCAAAGCGCTGGCCGGTCGAACACTTCGCCGCGCTCGCGCGTCTGCTGCATGAGCGCGACCAGGAGGTCCAGATCGTCCTTGTGGGCGGCCCGAACGATGTCGACATCGGCAGCGCGCTGACGCGCATGACAGTGCGCCCGGTCATCTCCACCATCGGCAAGACGACCATCGAAGACGCCGTGGCGATCTTAAAGGCCGCAGACATCGTGATCAGCAATGATTCGGGCCTCATGCATGTTGCAGCGGCGCTTGACAGGCCGCAAATTGCACTTTTCGGATCGACCGATCCGTCGCATACTCCGCCGCAGTCGACGCGCGCCACGCTCTTGTGGCTGCACTTATCCTGCAGTCCCTGTTTTGAGCGCACCTGTCCGCTTGGACACTTGCGCTGCCTCAACGAGATTACGCCCGAGTCGGTCATGGCCGCGATCGACCGAGGTCCCGTACACTAGAGATATGCCACGCAGCCGCACCCTCTTTGCAACCGCCGAAGACGTCGAACAGGCTTTTTTCGATGCGCTCGAGCACGCCGATCTCGAGGCCTTGATGGAGCTCTGGTCCGAGGACGATGAGGTGGTGTGCGTCCATCCGGGCGGCCCGCGTCTTGTTGGCCACGCTGCCGTGCGCGCCGGCTGGAAGGCCCTGTTTGCAAACGGGCCCGTCCACGCCCGCCCGGCCCATCAGCAAATCGCCACCGGGCCGATGGTTTCGATCCATTCGGTGATTGAGCAGGTGATGGTCGCCCACCAGGGCAAGACCAGCGTCGTCAACGTTTTCGCAACCAACGTCTATTTCAAGGGGCCCCAGGGCTGGCGCATGGTGTTGCATCACGCCTCGCTCGCGCCACAGGAATCTGCATTGAGCAAGATGCCGACGTCGACGCTTTTGCACTAGCCGATGACAGCCGCGCCCCGTGACGGTCGTGACCATGGATGAACTGGTCCGCCAAGCGCTCGCAAAATGGCCGAATGTGCCCGACTGTTATGGCTGGCTTGCCCTTGATGGTCGCGGCCAATGGCGCCTCGGTCAGGAGCGGCAGACCATCACCAACCCGTCGATTGGCGCATTCATCGCGCGAAACTATGCAAGTGACGAGAGTGGGAGATGGCTGTTCCAGAACGGCCCGCAACGCGTTTTCGTCGATCTCGACTACACGCCATGGATCTGGCGCACGGTGCCTGATAAGGCAGCGGTTGCGCTCGCAAATCATCTGGGCGAGCGTTTTGTCGCACCCACATGCGCCTGGATCGACGAGGCGGGTCGAATCCTTCTTAAGGCTCAATGTGGACCGATCGGCGCGTTGCACGATCACGACACCGAAGGCGTCCTCGACTGGATTGTTGAATCCTCGGGAGCGCCGCTTGCAGCCGATGCGCTCGAAGATCGGCTGCTCAACTGGGTCGTGCCAGACCTCGCCCTTTGCTGGCCAGGCGCTGCTTCGCCGATTCGAATCGACAGGCTAGACAGCACCGAAGTTGAAAGCCGGTTTCACTTCGTCGCCCATCCGGGTGAGTGCCGGAGCTAGCCGCCAAGCACGGTCTTGCCAAATTCGGTCTTGTCCTTCTTGATATCGAGCCATTCCGCCTGCAGCTCACGCAGGCGTGCATCGATTTGCGACAACTCGTAGAAGTCGCCATTGCTTGCCCGACGGGCAAATTGCAGTTGCTCGATCGCCGCAGAAACGCTTCCTCGCAGGTAATAATTTTCTGCGAGCGCCTGATGCTCCATCATCGCCTCGCCCTTGGCCGCATAGGCCTTGGCCAGGAGTGCGTAGAGACGGGGCTCGGTGCGATACATCGTCACCTGGTCGCGCAAAAACCTGATCTCGTCGTCGTAGCGGCCCGCTGCCTGCAGGGCTTCCGCGTAATAGCCTGCAAGCGAGCGCGACTGCGGGAAATGCGTCCTCGCCGCATCTGCAAGGCTGACAGCGAGATCAGGTTGTTTCTTCAGGATGGCGATCTGGATCCCCTGCGATAGCAGGATCGGATTGGCTTCCTTGAGCAACGCTTGTGCCTTGTCGAGTTCGTTCTGGGCGCCAACCATGTCCTCCTGCTTCAAAAGGACCACGGAAAGTCCGTAGTGGACCGCAGCTTCGCTCGGGTAATTGCCGGTGTGCGCCTGATCCTGGAACTGCGTGCGGGCGTCGATCAGCCCCTGTACCGTGACGTCCTGTAACGCTCGCAGCCGCGCTCGGATCAGCTGGAAATCGACGCTGTCAAGGCGCTGCCGATAATGGGCATCGCCAATGCGGTTCTGGATATCGGCGATGCGTTCGCTTGTCATCGGGTGGTCGCGCATCCATTCTGGCGCCCCGTTCTCGTAGATGGCCGTGGCCTTTTGCAGATGCGAGAAAAAGCTCGTCATCGAATTGGGGTCGAAGCCGGAATCCTCCAGGATCTGGAATCCCACGCGGTCCGCCTCGCGCTCGGCGTCGCGGCTAAACGCGAGTTGCGTTTGCAACATGTAGTTCTGTCCCATGAATACCGCCGCTTCGCCACCGTTGGGATTGTTCGATTTCGCCATGGCAATGAAGCCGAGGATCGCGGCGGCAAGAGCGATCAGGGCGGCCTGTTTGTCCTGCTGGGCGCCGCGGGCAATGTGGTGCTGGATGACGTGGCCCATTTCGTGGCCCATGACCGAGGCGAGTTCACCCTCGGTTTGCGTCGAGATGATCAGCCCCGTATTGACACCGATGAAGCCGCCCGGGAGGGCAAAGGCGTTGATATTAGGGTCCTGTACGAGAAAAAATTCGAAACTCTGCGGACTTGGCGGGGCATGCTGGATCAATATCTCGCCAAACCGGTTGAGATACTCGGTCGATTCAGGATCGTCGTAGACGTCGCCTTGCTCGCGCGCCTCGCGCATGATTTCCTCGCCGAGCTTGCGTTCCTGAAGGGGCGACAGGTCATCGCTGGCATTATCGCCAAGGTTGGGTAGCGCCTCTGCAGCGCGTGCCGCGCCCAAAGGCTCAAGGGCCAGAAGTGCGGCGAGCAGCATCGATAGCGCCCGCTGCAAGAACCTGAAGAAAGGGCGGGAAATCGGAAACATCATGGCGTCCTAGCCGCGCAAGAGCACAGGGTCAGCCTGAAGGTGCGCGGGTCTGCACTGGATAAACTCCTCGTGTAACGGTGCACTTTGCTATGATAATCCGGCGCGCCAGGGTCACATGCGGCGAATTCTAAAATGGTTGTAAAGAAAGTTTTCATGACCGGCACATCGCAAAACCTGACGCATTTTGACAATGCCGGACAGGCGCACATGGTTGACATTGGCGCAAAAAAACCGAGCTTTCGCATGGCCATCGCCACCGGTCGCATCACCATGAGCCGTGCCACCTACGAAAGCATAACCGCCGGCAATTCGGCAAAAGGCGACGTGCTTGGAATCGCGCGCATCGCCGCGATCCAGGCAACCAAAAGGACCGCCGAGCTGATCCCGCTGTGCCATCCGGTGGCACTTTCCCACGTCGCGGTCGAATTCATCCTGCACCCGACGCAGCCGGCGGTCGAATGCCGCGTCAATGCCCAGTGCACGGGTAGCACGGGGGTTGAGATGGAAGCACTCACCGGTGTTCAGATCGGGCTCTTGACGATTTACGACATGTGCAAGGCGATCGATCGTGCCATGACCATCGAGGACGTGCGGCTGCTCGAAAAGCGCGGCGGCAAATCCGGTGCATTCGTGGCAAATCCTTAGAGCCCCGATGTCGCCCGAGGTGTCACCGGTCGTGCAAAGGCGCGCCAGAGGGAGTGGCATTTTTGGTTTGATCCCGCTGCCAGAGGACCATCACCGGCCGGATATCGACGGGCTGCGTGCGATCGCCGTCATGGCGGTGCTGGCGTTCCACGCTTTTCCGGCGCTAATACCAGGAGGCTTTGTCGGCGTCGACGTGTTCTTCGTCATCTCCGGCTACCTGATCTCGGGCATCCTGTTCAAGAGCCTCGAGACTTCGAGCTTTCGCTTCCTCTCGTTCTACGCAAGGCGCGCAAGGCGCATCCTGCCCGCGCTCGTCCTCGTTGTCATCGCCACCGCGCTTATCGCCTATCCGCTTCTGGCGGGAGAGGACTGGCGCGCGCTCTGCCGCGAAATCATCGCGGCTTGTGCCTTTGCCGCAAACTTCCTGTTTCTGAACGAGGCCGGCTATTTCGACCAGGCGTCAACTGCAAAGCCTTTGCTGCACCTCTGGTCACTGGCCGTCGAGGAGCAGTTTTATCTTTTGTGGCCCTTGCTGCTTTGGGCCTGTCGAAAAAAACGCAGCGCCTGGAAGGCCCTGCTCCTGATTTCGTTCGCCTTGTCGTTTGCCGCGAACCTGTGGCTCACGCTAACTGATGCCAGCGCGGCATTCTATTCGCCCGTTTCGCGCTTTTGGGAAATCGACCTCGGCGCCATGATCGCCTGGCTGCAAATCGATGGCGAACAACCCATGGCCGCCCTCCATGCGCGCTTCTCGCGTGCGCTGCGCATCCGAATTCAGACCGGGTGCAACCTCCTTGGCATTGCCGGCCTTTCGCTGATTGTCCTCGCCTTAATCCTGATCAAGGCCGATTCGGTGTTTCCCGGCATCCTCGCACTTTTGCCAACCCTCGGTGCGGCCGCGCTGATCGTTGCCGGGTCCGACAGTTACGTCAATGCGCGATTCCTTGGCAAGAGCGCGCTGGTCGCAATCGGGCTCATCAGCTATCCCCTTTATCTCTGGCATTGGCCTTTGCTCTCGCTCGCCCACAGTGTCGCGCCAGACGGATTATCAAGCGTTCAGCTGCTGCTCTTGCTTCTGCTTTCCATCCTGCTCGCGATTTTCACCTATCGCGTCATCGAGGTACCGATCCGCATGCGTGTGCCACTTCGGGCCGTAGCACTTTGCGGCATGGCGAGCCTGGTCCTCATTGCCGGCATCGCCGCTGTGCTCATGGCGCACGCCCGCCACTCGCCGCTCGAATGGTTCGATGCGGATCCGAACTGCATTGCGAGTCTCGATCTGGTTGCCGAAGCGCATGACGCACGCGACTCGCTTTTTTGCTCGACCACACCTGGGAGCGGGCCGATCACGGTTGCGGTTATCGGGGACAGCACGGCGAACCATCTTTTTCCTGGTCTTTCCCGACTCTACGCGCGACAAGGCGAGCGCGTCATCAATGTCGGGGACGGAACCTGTGCCCCGTTCGAGGGACTCGAAGGCACGTTTCGCTGGAACAAGGTATGCAGCAAGGTCAATGAAAAAATCTATCGGTTCTTGCTGGCGCAGCCGCAAATCACGACGGTCATCTGGTCGATGGCGCCGTGGGACATCAGGAACATGGTCATCCCCAATCGTTTTGGAGCGAACTCAGCGTCTTCGCGATTTGTCGCGATTGCTCCACTCGTGCGCCATGATCTCGACCTGCTGCTTGCACAACACAAAAATGTGGTCGCGACCTTCGATACGCCGCTTATGGGCATCGATCCCCACGCCTGTCTCAAGGATGCGGCCGATTGCATCGTGAAAAAAGCCGCTATCGACGCAGCGATGCAGCCCTACGTCGATCTTTGGCGCCAGTTATTTCTTTCCATGCCAGGGGTCTGCGTGTTTTCACAGGACGATGTTTTTCGCACGGCCGATGGCAACTATACTGAAATGTCCCCTCAGGGCATCCTCTTTCGCGACGACCACCATTTGAGCTTCACGGGTTCAGACGTGGTTGCAAGGGCCTACGCCAATTCCAGCTGTTTTTACAAGCCCTAGAACGTTCATGCGCGATGCACTTTTCGCGCTGGCTTGACTTAAGACATGGGGTCTGACCCACGCAAGTCACCGATTCGTTCGATTCCGGCGCCAAACGCTATGATGGCAAGGACGCATTCTGATCAAGGAAGGTTCATGTCGCAGTCGCTTCAGCCCATCACCCCCGCCAGGAACATCGCCAACTTTGCAGTCGAGCTTGTGGTCGCGCTTGGGCATGACACCGTTTTCTCGCTCACCGGCGGTATGGCCATGCACCTGAACCGCGCCGTTGCCGCGCATCGGGGTCTGAAGGCCGTGTACTGCCAGCACGAACAGGCCGTCGTCGCCGCGGCCGAGGGCTATGCCAAGGCCGCGAATTTTCGCAAGGCCGGCTTTGCCGTGGTGACAGCGGGTCCGGGCGTCTCAAATACCGTGACTTCCCTCATCTCCGCACATACGGACTCGACGCCCCTTATCGTGCTTGCCGGTCAGATCAAGACGGCGGACATCGACCGCTGGGGCACGCGCGCCCACGGCGCGCAGGAAGTGCATAGCCGCGAACTCATCACCCCGTGCGTCAAGCGCTTTGAGCGCATCGGGCCTGCCGACTTCAGGGAAGTTCTCATCGATACCCTGGCCGACGCCTTTCGTGGCCGACCAGGCGCTGTCTTCATCGAATTCCCTCTCGATGTTCAAGGTATGCCAATCGAATATGAGAAGGCCGACCTCGAGCATGCGGTTGCCGCAGTGCGGGAAAAGATCGACGCAGCCGATGAGCTCGACTCCAGGGACAAGATCGCCACGGCGCTTCGCACGCTTCTCGCTGCAAGCCGCCCGCTGCTTTATCTTGGCAATGGGCTACGTGCCGCTTGCGTTGATGAGTTGATTGTCGAGTTTGCCCGTATGCACGACATTCCCTGTCAGTACACCTGGCTATCAGAGGACATCATGCCTGCGAGCGATCCGCTGTTTTTCGGATGCCCGGGCGGCCTCGCCGAGATCTCGGCCAACCGCATCCTCTTTGCCTGCGATGTCATGCTGATTCTGGGTGGCCGCCTTGATCTTGGCACAACAGGCTTTCAGCGCCACGTCTTTGGAGCCCAGGCGCAGCGCATCGTCATTGATGTCGACCAGCCCGAACTCGACAAATTCGGCGAGCTGCCGCGACTTGATCTTGTGCGCGCCGACCTGCACGCGCTGCCTTTGGCGATCGAGATGGTCAAGGATGCCACCTCCAGGGCCTCATCTGAATGGCTCCCGTGGTGCCAGAACGAGCGCACCGAATACCTCGCGGAAGAGACCCGGCGCATGGCAAGCGACAAGATGAACGTCTATAACATCACGCGTCTTTTCAATGGCTGGGCCGACAACAAGACGTGGATTCCTGCAAGTTCGGGCTATGCCGAGGAAACCTTCTCGCGCTTCTTCCAGCCCGGCATCAACTCGCGCTTTTTCAACGGCGCCTCCCTGGGCTCGATGGGCCTCGGCCTTGCACACTCGATCGGCGCATCGTTTAGCTCCAAGACGCGCATCTGCTGCCTTGAGGCCGATGGCGGTCTCATGCTCAATATCCAGGAGCTCGCCACGCTCACGCACTATGGCCCCAAGGGCTTTGTCATTTTTCTTCTGAACAACAATGGCTATGAATCGATCCGTGCCTCGCAGACCAAGTTTTTCGGCGGCATCGCAGGTGTCGATGCCGGATCAGGACTGTACATCCCGCCCTACGAGAAGATCTGCGCGGCATTTGACATCGACTACACCTGCATCTTCACGCTTGCCGAGCTTTCCGCACTTTTGCCAACGCTTGCCGCCGATGCAAAGCCGCTCATGGTCGACATGCGCATCGACCAGTTCGAATACCGCGGCCCGGGCGTGAAGACCATCATGAGTGCCGATGGCAAGCCGTCGTCCACGCCGCTTTCGGAACTGAATTGGTAAGTAGGTGTGCGACGGCTCACTGCCCTTGCCCGGTCAACAACAGGTTCCGCATTTCTACGAATGCAAAACCGTCTACCTTGACAATGGAAAAAACGGCAGCGTATCCTTCATCAGGCGCCTTCGACAGCCAAGTTGACGCAGCGCCCTTGGAAATATCTCATCTCTTCATCCGATTTGAATACCGGAATCAGCTTTCCGACCTGCGCCGATCACAATCGAACCACAAACGTTGCTTAAGGCTCGCACAATCCTGTCGCGCGAAGGTTGAGTCGCACAATGGCTTTTAAGTGGCTGACCAAGAGAAGAGGCGATCCAGCCCCTCTAGCCGCAGCGCCGAACATCTTGCCGATTCTTGAACAGGCTGATGCATACAGTCGTTCCCAGGACTACTCGTCAATGCTGGTCCTGTTACAGGCGCACGAAAAGCAGTTTTCACGCGATGCTCGCCTGTTCGCCAGCATGGGCTTTGCCTACTTCATGCTAGCCCGTTATCAAGAAGCCGCCGCAGCGTTCGAGCAGGCGCTGGTATTCGAGCCCGCCAATGTCACGGCACTCAAATTCTTGGTCGGTGCGCTCTATTTTACGGAGGAATACGCCAAAGGCATCGATATTGGCGCACGGGCAATTGCCGCCGGCTGCGCAGACGAACAGGTCTACAACGCCTTAGGCGCAATCCACCTGAATCTGGGCCAGCTTGGTGAATCCCTGAATGCATTCGAGACAGCAATACGCATCAATCCTTCCGATACCCAAGCCCTCGCAAACATCGAGGCGGTGAAAAGCCGTTTTAGCGCAATTGGTGCTCAAGAGGCTGGTTCGTCAGTCGTTACGGAAACGCGCGACGCGTGGATTAGCACTTACACCGAACGCTTCCGAAACGGCACTCTGACCGTGGCTGAGGCCGAGCGCCTCAGCCAGTTGATCGGTGCTGGAAAGCAGACATGGCATCTTGCCATTGACCTCGTTGAGCGATTTATGTCGCGCGACGACTTGTCGGCAACTCTAGCCGCGAACCTTTCCACTACTTGCTTATACGCAGGGCGCACTGAGGATGGACTAAGGCTCATGGAGCTTGCTTTCAAGCTCTCCCCTGCCTTGCCCGAGGTGCGCAACGGACTAGGCTATCGGCTGGTCAGGCAGGGGGGCACGCGCTGGATAGAAGGTTGGCGCCTGATGGCCGAGACAAACCGGAAGTTCAATCCCAACAATTACCCAAAAACCGCGTTGTTATGGACCGGCCAGCCGCTAGGCAACAAGCGGCTGTTCGTCCATTTCGATCAAGGCGTCGGCGACGCTTTGATGGCTCTTCGCTTTGTGCCGATGCTCGCTGGCCGTGGCATCAATGTCGTCCTTTGGGTCTTGCCGGCGATGACCTCGCTCCTGACTGCGCTTGAGCCATTCGCGGACATCGTGGATTCGCCGCATATGCCAGATCCGTCTGCGCTCGGATGCGACTATGCGTGTGGCCTGTTCGATTTGGTCGCGGGCCTCAACGTTGGAGAAGGGGAAATTGCGCACTTCCCGAGAATCTGGGTTGATGACGCGCGCATCGCGCACTGGCGAATTGAGCTGGGCACCTTCAACGGCCCGGTTCTGGGACTGATCGCGAGCGGCAACCCGCGGCGCATGGACGATTGGATCCGCACAGTTCCTCCTGAGAGCCTAGCTGCGCTCAAGCGTCTTGGAAACGTTCGCTGGATTAATCTCTCGACCGATCCCCGCCCCGAGGTCGAGGCATCGATTCGGCTTCTGAACATGGCTGACCCCACGCCACGGTTTTCAAATTTTGCCGACACGGCTGCCGTAATGTCTCTTGTAGATGGCGTCATCGCCATCGATAGCGCCGGCGCTCACCTGGCGGGAGCACTCGGCAGGCCACTTTGGGTTTTAAAGCCGACGATGGACGACTGGCGCTGGCAAATCGGGGACACACTCAGCCCTTGGTGGCCCGAGGCACGGGTGTTCGCTGCCACGTCGGCTGGAGAATGGCACGACGTCATCCCGCGTCTTACTGATGATGTGGAGGATTACCTCAGAAGCAAATACCCTGGCGGCGGCGAGTTCGAACGTTGAGCTCGCCAAAGGAACAACAGTCGGGCTTCTTGTGGGTGATCGATCGGCTTGGCTCTTTTCGTGGCCTTTAGGGCTTGGTGATTTCCGATTTTCAAATCCAGTACGATTGAACACCTACAATTGCTGCGCATGCCCACTCCGATTCCTCCGGCTCGAACGTTCCAGCCCGCCCGCGCGACACCGACGCCGATCGGCATCATGCAGGGCCGCCTCGTGCCACCGGATGCAGGCCGTTTCCAGTCCTTCCCTCGCGAACGCTGGCGAGAGGAATTCTCGCGCGCCAAGGCCGCCGGCATCGACTACATCGAATGGATCGTCGATGCGCATGGCGAAGACATCAATCCCTTGCTAACCCCCTCTGGCTTGAGCGAAATCGAGACGCTCAAGCACGAGCACAAGGTCCTGACCTCGGCCATCTGCGCTGACTGGTTCATGGACTATCCATTTCTGCGCTGCACCCCCGAAGAACGAAGACGGCGAGAAGAGTTCCTGGTCGCGCTCTTGCCGCTCGCAAAGCAGATCGGCGCACGCTACATCGTGCTGCCCTTTGTTGACGGCTCGCGCATCGAAACCGATGAGCAGAAGGACGTCATCGTTGCCCTGCTAAGTAGATGCGCGCCGATCGCAGAAGCGCACAACGTCGAACTCCACCTGGAAACCGACCTCAACCCCGAGGATTTTGCCGCCTTGCTCGCGCGTCTTTTGCATCCTTGCATTCGTGCCAACTACGATGTCGGCAACAGTTCGGGTCTTGGCTACATTGCAAGAGAGGAATTTGCAGCTTATGGCGCCCGCATCGGCTCGATCCACATCAAGGACCGCTATCGCAAGCCGGAAGGGGGCTTCGAGACACGGCCGCTTGGCCAGGGCTCTGCTGACTTTGATGATGTCTTCGCCGCCATGCATCGCGTTGGCTACAATCATGGCCTGACGCTTCAGGTCGCCCGCGGCCAGGATGGCGATGAAGTCGCCTTCATCCGCGAACAAGCCGCCTTCGTACGCCGTTACTGGGCATGAGCACCCGGCTTTGGGTATCACCCTCTCACCGGCAGTCTGTCCGCTGTCGCATCAGCACGCGCTGGCTGGCGCCATCACCCGTGCACAAGCAGCCATGAAGATTCTCATGATCGGCCTTGGCGGCATCGGCCAGCGCCATACCCGTAACCTTCGCACCCTGCTCGGTGATGAGCTCGAACTGATTGCTTACCGCACGCGCCGCCTTAACCACGTCATCACGCCGACCATGGGCGCAGATGACAAGCAAAACGTGGAAGAGGTGTACAACATCACGAGCTTCGATACGCTTGACGCAGCACTGGCCCAAAACCCTGACGCGGCTTTCGTGTGCAACCCGTCAAACCTGCATATTCCCATCGCCCGTGCCTGCCTTCTGGCTGGCGCCGACATCTTCATCGAAAAGCCCCTCTCCGATTCACTCGACGGCGCCGAACAGCTCGCCGCGCTGGCTCTTTCCCAGAAGCGTGTCGCCATGGTGGGATACCAGATGCGCTTTCATCCCTGCGTCATGCGGCTGCAGCAGGTCGTCGCTTCCGGTGAACTCGGCTCGCTGCTTGCCGTGCGTGCCACGCTTGGCGAATACCTGCCAAATTGGCATCCCTACGAAGACTATCGCCAGATGTATGCCGCGCGTGCCGACCTTGGAGGCGGTGTCGTGCTGACGCAGATCCACGAACTCGACTTCCTCTATTCGATTTTCGGGGTGGCAAGCCGCGTCTATGCCATCGGCGGGCACTGGAGCGATCTCGAAGTCGACGTCGAGGACACGGCGTCATCGCTTCTGGAGGTGCCCTGGCACGGCCGCAGCCTGCCGATCCAGCTGCACACCGATTACCTGCAGTCACCGCCCAACCGGCAAACCGAAGTCATCGGCGAGAAGGCGCGCGCCGTGATGGATCTGCACGCCCAAACGCTCACGATCTATCGGCGCAATATTTTGCAGCCCGAGGTCTTTCGCGTTGAAAACTTCGAGCGAAACACGCTCTTTCTTGACCAGACGCGGCACTTCATCGATTGCCTGCGCAAGCGCGTCAAGCCCGTTGTCGATCTCCACGATGCCATCCAGAGCATGCGCATGGCGCTCGCCATCAAGCAATCCATGGCGGAGCACCGGCCGGTTGAGCTCTAGGCCGAGGTTGCTGCGACGTATCCGAGAAAAAGCGATGCGCTACACTGGCGGCAGTCCACATTCCAACGCCGCAGCGCCTTGCGCTCCTGCCTGACCTGCAGGCGGGCTCGCGCAGCAAGCCGCCGACAACGCCCAGACCCGCCATGGCTGAAACTGTCAATCGCGCCCGCCAGCTGTTCGATGTGACCCATCGGGTCGCCATCGTCACCGGCGGCGCAGGACTTCTTGGCTACCATCACGGCGCCATCCTTGCAGCCGCTGGCGCACACGTGGTTTTGCTCGATCTCGAAGCTGCCGACCCGAAGAGACGCGCTGCAGAACTCAGTCAAGTCCACGCCGTTACATGCCTGGGCCTTGTCGCAGATATCACTGACGAGTCTTCCCTGATCCGGGCCCGCAATGCCATTCTAGAAAAATTCGGGCGCATCGACATCCTCATCAACAACGCGGCCAACAATCCAAAGGTCGAGGATCAAAAGACAGACAAGCCGTGGACGCGCCTCGAAAATTTTCCGCTTGCCACCTGGAATGACGATATCGCTGTCGGACTTACCGGAGCGTTTTTGTGCGCTCGCGTTTTCGGTGAGGAAATGGTCAAGCGCAAGCGCGGCGTCATCGTCAACGTTTCATCCGATCTGGGTGTCATCGCGCCTGACCAGCGACTCTATCGCAAAGAGGGCCTGCCTGAAGACCAACAGCCCGTGAAACCCGTGACCTACTCGGTCGTGAAGACCGGTCTGATCGGGCTGACCCGCTATCTCGCGAGCTATTGGGCGGCCCAGAACATTCGCGTCAACGCCATCTCGCCTGGTGGTGTCTTTGCGGGGCAACCCGACGAGTTCACAGCAAGGCTCAATCAGCTCATCCCGATGGGGCGCATGGCCAGCAAAGACGAGTACCAGGGCGCCATTCTTTTTCTCTGTTCTGACGCCAGTTCATACATGACCGGCCACAATCTCATCGTCGATGGCGGACGCACAGTGCTCTAAGCGCGCTCATCACTCAATTCTTGAGTGAATAGGCGCTGCGCCAGCGTTGAAAATCCACGCGCGCTCCTTGGAGACGATCAGATCAATCGAGCATGAGCCAGCCGTGAAAGGGGGATACCTCCGTCACACCCGATCCTCGCCTGTCGGATTGGCGGGTGTTTCGACAGCAGCCAACTCATCGGCAGTGAGTCCCTGCCCGAATGAGAAACGCCGGTGCAAGACATAGGTGATGACAAGCCCCATGGCAACCACGATGCATTGCGCAATGGGCGGAGACAGATGCACAAGCTGCACGAAAACCGCGAGACCAGCCACCCCCCAGCCAAGAGCCAGAAGCTGCGTGACGTGAAAACGCAGATACGAAGACAAAAGTGGCGCACGCGAGCGGAAGACGAAGAGGCGATGGCAAACGAAGCTGTTGGTAATCGCGATGAGGTGCGCAAGCACGGCGATCACGAGATAGTTAAGACGTTGCTTGAGGAGCGCGTAGAGCAGGAAGAAAAGCCCCCAGCCGACCGCGGAATTCCAGCCTCCAACGACCAGATAGCGAAGCTTCTCGTTTCCCCGCCAAACATCCGTGAGACGCTCGCGCATCATGTGACCCCCGCCACAGGTCTAGTCGGCAGGTGGCGTGTTATCGAAATTGACGCGCTCCTTCTCGATGACCAGTGGCCGCTTGTGCAACTGGGTATGGATCGCCCCAATGTATTCGCCAAGAATGCCGACGAAAAAAAGCTGTACCGCGGCAAAGAAGAAAACGCCGATGACAAGGGGCGCTGTGCCCAGCGAAAAGCGGTCCCAGAACAGAAGTTTCGCCACCAGATAGCCCAATGCAATCAAAAGGCTGATGAGCGAGAGGACAAACCCCGAAAACGTGGCGAGCCGCAGCGGCAACTTGGAGTGGCTGGTGATGCCAAGCATGGCATGGTCATACAGGATGTAGAAGTTATTCTTGGTAACGCCACGCTCGCGGCGCGGCTGTGTAAATGGAATTTCAGCGCGCGCATAGCCAAGATCGGCGACCAGCCCCCGGAAGTAGACATCCCGATCGTCGATCTTGCGGACCACCTCAACCACTTCCCGATCGTAAAGACCAAAGCCCGTGAAGTTTTCAATCAGCGGGATTTCCGAGATTTTGCCGAGGCCGCGATAGTACATTCTGCGAACCAGAAACATCAGGGGCGCCTCGCGGCTCTTCGGCTTGACGCCAATCACAACCTTGAACCCCGCCTCCCAATGCCTGACGAATTCAACGATCATCTCGGGCGGATCCTGAAGATCGGAGGCCATGGCAATGACTGCATCACCTCGGGCTTGCAGGAACGCGTGGTAGGGCGAGCGCACGTGTCCGAAATTTCTGACGTTGACGATGAGTTTGACACGGCTATCGGCGGCTGCCATGCGCTTGATGCGCGCAACCGTATCGTCGGTCGAGGCGTTGTCGATCAGAATGTGCTCGTAGTCGTGTTGCGGAAAGGCTGCGCACGCATTGCGGATGCGCTCGACCAGGATTTCGACGTTTTCTGCTTCGTTATAGCAAGGTGTGACGATGCTGACGAGTTTTCGTAAAGGAGAATCCATGCCCGGGAGCAGCTGCTTGCCGGGCAAATCGTGCAATGTGGGCGAGTCGTTCACGGGTATTTTCGGCGTGGGCTTGCGCTAGGCACGCGCGGCAAGCAGGCGATCGATGATTTCACGCACCGCGCCCGCCCCGCCCGAGTGATCGAGCACGAGGTCTGCGGCTTTCTTGACACTGCCCTGGGCATTGCTTGGCGCAACGCTAAGACCCGCCTCCTGAAACGCCGGCAGATCGTTGACGTCATCGCCGATGTAGGCGACTTCCTCGCGCGCAAGCTCAAGCTTTTTCATCAGGCTTGCGAGGGTTTCGCCCTTGCTCCTGATTCCCTTGAACACATGGGGAATCATCATTTTCGCGGCAAAGCGATCGACAAGCGGGCTGTCTTCCCCGGAGATCAGCGCGAACACCAGTCCAGCCTTGCGCCCGATTGACAGCCCCATCACGTCCGCGAACGAAAAGCGCTTGTATTCCCCACCATCGGTGCCCCAAACGAAGGTTCCGTCGGTCAGTACGCCATCGACATCCATGGCGAGCAGCTTCACCTTGGCCAGGGCTTTATCGGCCGACACGGCGCAACTTTTCCATCACTGGCACTTCGCGTTCGTAAAGGCGCTTCTCGCCATCGCCCATCGCCGTCTCGATCAGGCGGATATCGCGCAGGAGCCGGGTGATGCCGTTGGGCTCAAGCGATGCCGCCTGATCGCTGCCCCACATCGCCCGATCAAGCGTCAAATGGCGCTCCACCATCGCCGCACCGAGTGCCACCGCTGCGACTGACGATGCGATTCCGGTTTCGTGACCCGAGTAGCCAACGGGCACGCGAAAACGCTCAGCCAGCACCGGGATCACCCTAAGATTCAACTCGTTGTAGTTCGCAGGGTATGTGCTGGTGGCGTGCAAAATGATCAATTCATCGCGGCCGAGCACGGCCACGGCGTGGTCGATCTGCTCCATCGTGCTCATGCCTGTCGAGAGAATCACAGGCTTTCCCGTACTGCGCATGTGGCGCAGCAGATTGTCGTCGGTCAGGCTCGCTGATGCCACCTTGTAGCAGGGGATATCGAACTCCTCGAGGAAATCGACCGAGGCCTCATCCCAAGGCGATGCGAACCAGACGACGTTCTTCTGTTTGCAATACGCATCGATTTCCTGATACTGCGCCTTGCCAAATTCGAGCCCGCGCTTCAAGTCACCGTTGGTCGGGCCAAAAGGATTCTCCCGCGGCTTATTCAATTCTTCCGGGGTATAGACGACATCGACCGTGCGCTTTTGAAACTTGACCGCCTCGCATCCCGCGGATACGGCGACATCGATCAGTTTTTTCGCGATTTCCATATCGCCGTTATGGTTGATGCCAATTTCGGCCACGACATAGCAGGGATCTTCTGCGCCGATGCTGCGTCCGGAAATGGTTACGTTCATGCTTTTCTCCTCAGAAATGTGTATGCGCGATGCCGCGAGGGCTGGCGCCAGTCGCAATCAGGGCCGGGCGCGCGAGGCTTCTGTGCCAGGACAGGGTACGGGCGATGGCATCGTCAAGGTCGATGCGGACCTCAAGACCGAGCTCGGAGCGCGCACGGGCGATGTCGGGAACATAGCGGTGCGGCTGGGCTGTGCCTGGCGCTTTTTGGACCCGATGCGAGACGCGTGCATGACGACCGATCGTCTCGGCCAGCTCCCCAATCGAGATGGCCCGGTCCGAGCCGACGTTGTAGGGCCGAAGCGCGACGCCGCGCATCATGATCGTCAAAAGCCAGATGACGAGATCTGCCGGATAGAGATAGGAGCGCACGGCAGTGCCGTCGCTTGCGACTTCGATCTCGCGTCCACGCAAGGCATCGCGAATGAAATTGCCCGCGGCAAAATGCGCATCGAGCGGCAATCCGGGGCCAAGGAAAGCAAAGCAGCGTGCGATCTTCGGAGCCAGCCCGCCCTCGCGTGCAGCGATTGCGCACGCCGTCTCGGCCGCACGCTTGCCCTCGCCGTAGGTCGCATCGATCAAGGTGCAATCAGGCGCGCCACGATAATCCTCGGCAACGTGCGTGATTGCAGCCGGTTGCGCGCCGTAGACCGCGCCCGAGCTGACAAAAAGCAGGTTCGCAGCGCCTGCCGTGCGCGCAAAATCGGCAACCCGTCGGGTGCCATCGACAATCGTCGCAAAAAGCGCCTGCGGCGAATCGCCTGCAAGCGTTGCCGTGGCTGCGTGAAGCACATGGCCAAAATGGCCTTTGGGCATGGCGAAATCGCGCGTATCCCCGCGCACCCAGGCAAAGGCCGCATTGGTGGCGAAATTGGGGTGTCTGGCAACGAAGGTTTCGGGCTCTCGCGTTAACACCGTGATGCCAAGATCGAGTCCGAGCCTGGCGTTTGCGTGTGCCAAGGCAGCCAGCAGCCATTTCCCGAAAAAGCCCGTGCCACCGGTCAGAAAGATGCGCTCCTTGCGCAATTCAGTGAGCACGCCTTCAGCGTGAGCGAGGACGTGATCGAGATCGGCCAGGGCCGGCTGGAAGCCGTTCATTCGAAGCCCATGCCGAAGTATTGCAGCAACGAGTCTGCGGTGTAGTCGAGCATGTCCCGCGTCAGGCCCGGGTAGACGCCGACCCAAAATGTATCGTTCATCAGACGCTCGGTGCGCTCAAGCGATCCGGCAATACGGAAGTTGCGTCCGATCATGTACGGCTGGCGCGTCAGGTTGCCGCCAAACAGGAGGCGCGTGCCGATGTGACGCTGATCGAGATAGGTAATCAGGTCAACGCGGCGGCTGCCTGCTTCTGGCGTGAGCGTCATCGCGAAACCAAACCATGACGGCACCGCGCCCTCGGTTGCCACGGGCAATTCAAGGAATTCCTGGCAGGGCAGAAGGCGATCGTAAAGGTAGGCAAAATTGTCGCGCCTCGCGGCGATGAAGCCATCGAGTCGATCGAACTGCGCGAGCGCGCATGCCGCCTGCATATCACTGATCTTCAGGTTGTAGCCAAGATGGCTATAGGTATATTTGTGATCGTACCCCTCAGGCAGGTTGCCAAGCTTCCAGCAGAAGCGCTTGCCGCAGGTATTGTCCGCACCGGGCGCGCAATAGCAGTCCCGGCCCCAGTCGCGAATCGACTCGCAGGCGCGCTTGAGCGTCGCATCGCGCATCAGTACGGCGCCGCCCTCGCCCATCGTGATGTGATGCGCCGGATAGAAGCTGACTGTTGCGAGATCGCCAAACGTGCCCACATTCTGGCCATTGAAGGTCGCGCCTAGTGCGTCGCAACAGTCCTCAACCAGCCAAAGGCCGTATTCCTTGCAAAGCGCGCCGACGGCTTCGAGGTTGTAGGGGTTGCCAAGCGTATGGGCCAGCATGACGGCGCGCGTACGCGGCGTGACAGCATTTCTGAGCGCCAGGACGTCGACGTTATAGGTCGGGATATCGACGTCGACAAAGACCGGGACGGCTCCGTTTTGCAGGATCGGATTGACGGTCGTCGGAAAGCCGGCTGCGACGGTAAGCACTTCATCGCCGGGTCGGATTGCCCGATCACCGAGAAGTGGCGAGGTCAGCGCGGTAAATGCGACGAGATTGGCCGACGAGCCGGAATTCACGGTCAAGGCATACGGCAGGCCGAAAAACTGCGCGAGGCGCTCTTCGAACTGCTGGTTAAAGCGCCCGGTGGTGAGCCAGCCATCAAGGCAGGCCTCGACCATGTTGGAAATCTCCGCTGCGCCGATGACTTTTCCAGACGGTGGCACAGCAGACGTGCCGGCAACGAACGGCGCGCGCGTGAACGCCAGATCGGCATAGCGCTTTGAAAGCGCGACGATCTCGGCGCGCAAGCGATGCAGTTCAGTGCTCTCAGGCGCCATGCGCAAACTCCCGCGTTGCGTCCGGATCCGCACTTGCATCAGACGCGTAGGTGTCAATCTGCCGCAGGCACATCACTGCAGCATTTTCCTCGCGAGCAACGGCGGCGTACCACTCGAGCGTCTTGGCAATCGCCACGCTTGCCGACCAGCGCGAAGTCCAGTCGAGCCGACGCTTGGCCTTGGAGGAATCCAGAAGTAAAAAGAAAGCCTCGTGCACATGGGCATGATCAAGCGCAGCAAAGCGCAATTCCGGGTGCGCTGCCGCAACGCGTTCGGTGACCTCGCGAACGGTCATGGCCGCGCTCGCATCGGGCCCGAAGTTCCATGCGCCCGAGTAGCCCTTGGGATTGGCCGCAAGCGCCTCGGCAAGGCGCAGATATCCGGCCAGAGGCTCGAGCACGTGCTGCCACGGCCTGACCGAATCGGGGCGGCGCAGCGCCACGGTGGTACCGCTCTGAAGCGCACGCATCAGATCCGGGATCAGCCGATCAGGAGCCCAGTCGCCACCGCCAATGACATTACCGGCGCGCGCCGTGGCAAGGCCTAGCATGTCCGAGAAGAAGGAGCGCCGCCATGAGCTGACGGCGATCTCCACGGCGGCCTTGCTGCTGCTGTAGGGATCGTGTCCGCCAAGCGCGTCCTGCTCGACAAATGGCCGCTTGCTGTGTCCAAGGTTCTCGTAACACTTGTCACTCGTGACGACAATGACCGAGCAGGGCAGAGCACGATTGCGCAGGATCTCAAGCAAATTCAGCGTCCCCATGACATTGGTCTGCCAGGTCAGGAGCGGATTGACATAGGACTCGAGAACCAGGGGTTGTGCCGCGAGATGGAACACGATCTCCGGATCTGCACGCATAACGACCGGATCGAGCGCCTTGACATCGCGAATATCGACGAAGTGAGACTGACAGTAAGACGCGAGCCTCGCGGCTTCAAACAGCGACGGGCCGCCTTGGGGGGCGAGCGCGACACCGGTCACCTGGGCGCCAAGGTGATTGAGCCAAAGCGTAAGCCAGCCGCCCTTGAATCCACTGTGCCCGGTCACGAGCACGCGTTTGCCACGCCAGAAGTTGGCGACGGTCATGTCCAGACCTTCCAGGGTGCGTTGCCGCTCTCCCACGCCTGCTGCAGCAGATTCTTCTCGCGCAGGGTATCCATGGGCTGCCAGAATCCGGTGTGCTTCCAGGCATGGAGTTGACCGGTACTCGCAAGCCGTTGCAACGGCTCGTGCTCCCAGTACGTCGCATCATCCAAGATGTAGTCGAAGACTCCCGGTTCGAGCACGAAAAAGCCGCCGTTGATCCAGCCGCCAGCGGCAGCGGGCTTCTCTAGAAACGCCGAAACGCGCTCGCCCTCGAGCGTTAGCGCGCCAAAACGCGCAGGCGGTTGTACCGCCGTCATTGTGGCAAGCTTCTTGTGCTGCCGGTGAAATTCAAGGGTTGCGGCGATGTCGACGTCGGCCAGACCGTCGCCGTAGGTCAGGCAGAAGGTGCCGTCGATGTAGCTTCGAATGCGTTTGATCCGGCCGCCAGTCTGGGTCGCAGTGCCGGTGTCAACCAGCGTCACGCGCCAGGGTTCAGCCGAATGCTGGTGAACTGTAATTCCGTTGTTCTTGAGATCGAAAGTCACATCCGAGGTGTGCAGGAAGTAATTGGCGAAGTACTCCTTCACCATATAGCCCTTGTAGCCCAGGCAGATGACGAAGTCGGTCAAGCCGTGCGCGGCATAGATCTTCATCAGGTGCCAAAGCACGGGGCGCTCGCCGATTTCGACCATCGGCTTGGGCCGTACCGAGGTTTCTTCGGAAAGGCGCGTGCCAAGACCCCCTGCAAGGATGACGACCTTCATTGCATGCCCCGCCGCGCCGATGATGGCGCCGCCGGTTCGGCAAGAAAATGATCCGCCCACGCTCCCTTGCGCTCCGTCAGATAGTGCGTGCCCTCTTCATGCATCAGGCCATAGACCGTGCTACTGACGTCCATCGGTGACGCATCGATAAGAAACGGCCGGACCATCTCCTGAAAGGGAGTGACCATGCCAACGATGAACGCCAGCATGGCGAAGCTCGCGAAGGCATCGCCCGCAAGCGGGCCCTCGGGAACCAGGCGTTCGACAAACCAGTCGCCCAGTCTCACGGCAAACACGACAAGCGCCGGAATCGATGCGCGCATCGTCAGGTCGGATCCCGGACCGAAGCGATACCAGGGCAAAAGCAGCAAGATCACGCCCGACGTGGTCAAGAGCAGATCCCAGCGATAGCGCCTTAGCATCAACATCCAGTAAAGGCCGAATTCGATCATGATGAAAAGCGCGGTGCGCTCGACAAGAGCCAAGGTGCCCTGACGATCAGATACCCAGCCTGCCGGAACGCTGCCGCTTGCCATGAGTAGGAAAGGATCAACGAGGACCAGGGTCAGTCCCGCGACCACGATCATGGCTGGGTTGGCGAGCTGCCGCAACCACCGCCAAAACGTGGCGGCAGAGTCCGACAGCGCATGCCAGCCGTCACGCAGCGCGACTGCGGCGACCAGGGGCGCAAGACCGATTGCCGCCAGCGGCGACCAGAGCGGAACCAAAGCGAGAAGGACAATCGCCGGCGCAAGCGGCATGCGCGCCCGACTCGCGTCAAGCAGCCACAGCGTCACGATCCACGCCGGCAGGGCATGGTTGGGCACCCAGAACAATTGCGTCGTATCCGAGGAATACTGAAACAGTGCCGCCCACCACTCGAGGTGATCGCCAAGCGCGGGAATCCTGCCCAAAGACAGCATGCCCGCCATGTCAAGGCCGCTAAAGAAGACGAAGACTGCGATGAGGACAGCGAAGGCCCGCGTTGAACGCGTGCGCCTCGCAAGCATCAGAAAGCAGATCACGACCCCGGCCAGCGTCCAGAGGAAAAGGAACACCTGCGACACACCAAAGCCCGCCAGCCTTGAAATCAGCGCCGTGGGCAGGAAATAGCCGAGGGGCGCCCTGAGCAGGACAGGCGCTGGCAGGTGCGAAACGGAATATTGCACAGGCCACGGCAGTGTCGAGAGATCGTGCAGGACGACATCACGTACTTCCCAGTCGGTATTGGCGTAGACCACATGGCCAACGCCGGAGAAGATCAGCCACAGCGTGGCGGCTGCGAGGGCAACGAGCCAGGCCAGGCGTGGAAGTGGCGCCGCCATGGGCCGGGCACCGCGCATCAGGAACAGGATGCCAAGGCCGACCAGTAGCGCAGCAATAGGGCCGAGCGGCGTGACGATCCAGGCGGCCAGAAAGATGATGTTGGGCAGGCCGAGGTAGGCGAGCGCGACACAGTCGAGGCGATCGAGCCTTTCATTTCCCGAAGGCGGGCGCACGATATCGGCAGTCACGCGCGACTCTCCTGTTCCTCGTGGTATTCATCGTCGATGTTCACCGCCCAGATTGCAGACTTGTCGGTTGCGTTGGCGATGATCGCTTCGACCGCAAAGCGCGCCGAGAGCATCGAATGATCCTGGTTGTTGTATCGATGCATGCCATTGCGGCCAATCAGGAACAGGTTCGGTATTGGATCGAGAAATGCGCGCACCTGATCGAAATGCTCATAAGCCCCGTAGTATCCGGGGTAGGCTTTCGGCATGCGAATGACGACGCCATCCTCACAGTCTTCGGGTTCGCCAAGACCGATTTCCTTGATTTCGCGTTTGGCGAGGGCGACGAGCGCCTCGTCACTCTCCATCCAGAGCGCATCGCCTTCGGTGCAAAAAAACTCGAGCCCGATCCATACCGTGTCCGGATCCGCGGTCATGTAGGGACTCCAGTTGTTAAAGATCTGCACGCGGCCAACTTTCACTCCCGGCTCCTGGATGTAGATCCAGTTGTCGGGCACGCTGGCCCGGCCTTCATAGGCATGCGAGGTCGAGCGTGAAAGCTTCCGGTACAGAAGGCCGACGGTCATGAAATCGCGATACTCGAGGGCGCTGGCAATTGCGCGCACCGGTTCAGGCACGGCATCGCCCATGGCAACAACGAGATCGCGAACCGCCATGGTCGAGATCACGTGCGACGCGCTGACGCTCTCGAGCTCGCCTTCTGCATTTCTTATGCGAACTGTCTTGACGCCGTGATCGGCCAGATCAACGCCATCAACCCGGCTTTGCATGTGGATGGCAACGCCCTTTGCGATGAGCATTGCGGCAACGGTCTCCCACATCTGCCCGGGGCCGAACTTCGGATAAAGAAAATGCTCGATGAGAGACGTCTGTTCCGCTTTCAAAGACGCCTTGGACGTGAACATGCGCCTGATCTGATGGGCGATGGCCTTGCCAATCGAAAGGCTTTTGACACGCTGCGCGCCCCATTCGGCACTGATCGACGTGCAGCTGCGTCCCCAGACCTTCTCTGTGTAGTCTTTGAAAAACTGTCGGTAGAGGCGAAGACCGAAGCGGTTGATGAAAAAGTCCTCGAGCGTCTTTTCGGGCCTGCGCGGAAAAAGACGCGAATGAAGATAGCTCAGGCCGAACATCAGGGTGCGAACGAGCCCTAACTTGCTTGCCGTCTCAAAACTAAGACGCAGCGGATAATCGAAAAACCGCCCGGCAAAGAGAATGCGCGAGAGCCGGTCGCGGACCAGCATGACCTGGTCGGGGTTACCGCGCGTGCCGGGCGTGAGCGGCAGTTTGCGGGTCTTGCCCTGATAGGCGAGAAACGCCACCTTGGCTGCTGAATGCAGGCTGTGGGGCTCGTCATCACCGGCCATCGGCAGGATGTCGAGCCACCAGTTCATGACCCAATCGGACTTCGAGAAAAAGCGGTGGCCGCCGATGTCGATGCGGTTGCCCTTGTAATTGACCGTCCGTGAAAGCCCGCCGATGGTGCCGGTCGCCTCGAAGATGACGATGTTCGACCTGCCCGCGCGCAAAAGCTCCAGGGCAGCGGTCAATCCCGCCGGTCCAGCACCAATGATGACGATCGGGTCACCGGACATGATCGCCCTTGGAGAACAACAGGGCGCGCCGCGCAGCGAAATTGAAAAGGAAGACGAACCCGGTGGCAAGCACCTTGGCGACGACGGCGTGCGCATGGGCGAAATCGATTGCGATCCAGATCACGGCCTCGTTCACGCACAGACCCAGGATCCCGATCGCGGCGTAGGCGATGAATTCGAGCGAGCGGCGCTTGAGCCGATGTTCGCGAAAAACGTAGCGCGCGGCCAAGGCGTAGTTGACAACGAGACCGGCAACAAAGCCGGCAGGAGCGGCCACGAGCGGCTCAAGCCCTGCGCTGACAAGTCCGAAGTAAATGCAGAAATCGACGACGAACGCGAGTCCGCCAACCACCAGGTATCCACAGAAATCGTGGAACCACTTCAGCTTTTGCGAATTCTCCACATTCGATTCGACGAGAAAGGCTGGATCAGCCATGCGATGGCGAGACAGGATGGACTTCGTTGGCCTCTGGGGGCAAGCGCTTCACAACCGAGGCACAGCTGTAGACGCCCCACTCCTGGTGCCCCGTGCGCACGCCGGGAATGACCCAGCGGAAATCGGGTGCAAGATTCGATACCGGATAGTCGGTGATGACAAATCCGGGGCCGCCTGCTCCTGGCAGGCACATGTCGCGCATGACGGTGGCGTCCAGCGTGCACGAGTCGAGCATGCCATTGACTTCCTTGCAGGAAGCGATCTCGCTTTGGAACTGCTCTGCAACCTTGCTGTGCTCGATGAATTCCATTGCGGTGTCGCGATTGAAGACCAGACCGGCCGATTGATTGCGCGACAGGTACGAGGGGCGCCGCAAGATGAACCAGGGCAGGCGCAAATCGTCGCTCCAGAGCACCGATGCGGTTGGCGGAATCAGCTTGTCAAGGGCTGGTGGCTCACTCATCGCCGCTTCGAGGTACATCTCGAACGGTATGCGGTGATCCCATACCGACATCGCCCCGATCAACATCATCATCGCAAATGCCAGGCCGATGCGCGGCCATGCCCAGGCCACGGCAATCAGGCCAAGCAGGCTGAGGATGGCAACGAATACCGAATCAAATTCGCGGTGGGCATAGTACTTGAGGCCGAAATCGCCTGCCTGACGAATATCAAACGCCACCTGATCGAAATGATTGAACGTGCCGGCCAGCATCACGAATACGCCGGCAGCGATGATCATCCAGCGAAAGGATGCCGTGGCTTTCGGTATGCGCCTGCTCAAGGCAAGGCAGGCCAGCCCGCCCAGGACTGCCGGTATGACGCTTTGGCTACGGGGAAACTCCATGGCAATCAGGATGAACAGTGCCCCAAGCAGCGTGAGCAGCCCGTCCCTGCGTTTTTTCCAGATCAGCAAGGGAAAAAGGCCCAATGCGAGGAGATGACCCATGTCCTCGGCGCGCCACAGCTGTGCCTCGGTAAACAGCTGCCAGCGAAGTATGCTTCCCGTCCAGCACGACACGAAAAAACATCCCGTTACGGTCAGGGCCACGAGTGCGATGAATTGTGCCGCACGGCCCTCGAGTTCGCGCGCAACGAGCACCAGCGTGCCGACATCGAAAATCAGGATCGAGAAACCCTCGAAATCCCAGCCGGTCGTCGACACCTGGCGCGTGTGCTCGAAAATCTCATCCCACCAGATATCGTCGTAGCGCGTGAAGAACAATTCTGGGCGCACGGCCGCGAAGGCGATGACCAGAACGCAAAGCCCAGCCAGGCCGATCAGCATCGCCTTTCGCCACGCCGGATGATCCATGTAGGCGAGCGCTGCAACGAGAATCACGATTGGCGCTGCAAGGAGCGGATGCATCGCAGCGGAGGCGGCGAGGAGAACGATGGCAAGGCGCAGCCGGTGCGTAAGCGCCGCCCAGACAGTCCATATCAGTACCGGCTCGGCAAACATGCGTGCGGTCGTAAACGGCTCGCCGATGCTGAAGATCTCGAACGGCCCGTAGTAGGGATGCAGTCCGCACATGACCAGCCCCAAGGCCGCAAGCGGCAAGGGCGCGAACTCGAGCAATAGAAAAATCACCCCGGAGACGAAGACCACCTGCATCACGGCGACCGCAGTGATCGAGGCCAACGACCAACCGAAGATGCGTACAAGTACGGAATAGATCGACGAGAAGATCGAATACTGGTCCTGCGAGCCATGCGAGAAGAAGATGTCGCTGCGCAGGTTTTCCTGGCCAAGGTGCAGCATCGTCTGTCCGGTGTAGAACATGCCATCGTGGCGGATGCCGTCGTAGGGCCTGCAGATCATCCAGTAGGCGATCGATGCGATCAATAGAGCAAGGGATGCTTGCGGCTTGAAATGCTCGAATTCTTCAAGCCACACCGGCAGATTCAGCCAGCCGCGCATCTTGATGCGCGCGTAGGCGCCTTGCCCCGCGCGAAGAAGTGAATTTCCGGCCATGAAGGAAATGCCTCTGGATATGGGATCTTGGGCGAAGCAAGCTCGAGGACAAAGCAGCGCCCGTACAATAGCGCAGTCTAAGGCCGGGGGATGCGGTGGCCGCGCTTCTTAGACCCGTAAAAAAACAAATGGCGCCGAAGCGCCATTTGGTCCAGCAAAACGGATGCTCAGATGCGGCATTCCGTCGGCACGTAACGGTCATTCGTAGAAGATGAAACCGCGCACTTCCAGACCACCGGGCCGGCAGGCACGGTATTGACCTGAAGCACGTTGCCAGTGAGGCTGCTGTCATACGGCGTCAGAGAAAACTGAACGCTCTTGGCATTGGCATTCATCGTGACGGAGATGACGCCGCCCGTCGTGATTGACACCGCGCTGACGTTCTTCATGACGCTAACGCCTGAGAAACCGATCGACAGGTCGCTCGAACCGTTATCTGCGTTTTCTGCAACAAGCGTCTTGTAGGACGAGGCGATCGACAAACCTTCAGTCACTCGCGCACGAACGGTGTAATCCTGATAAGCCGGAATTGCGATGGCGGCAAGAATGCCGATAATCGCAACCACGATCATCAGTTCGATCAGGGTAAAACCCTTTTGAAACTTCGTCATTTTAATCTCCATGAAAAGTGAGAGGGCGCTCTCGGCAGTCAATCACGCAAAGTCTATGCCATTCGAAGTTCAGCCCATTCCAAGCGAGGAATCGGCCACGCTCGGGTCACGAGTCCGGGAGCATACCTAAATTTGAGCCGTGTCGCGACAAATTTTGTCAGTCGACGACAGATTGCGTCAGCATGCCTCGCGCCGCGCAACACGCACGATCGCTGGCGATTGATCGCACGCGCAGTTGCCGACGCTTCGCGCAGGAGAGCCGTGATGCTTGCGGCTCGATGACAAAATTGCACTTCCTCCACTCGGAAAAAGCGATCAGCTAGGTGAAACACCGAGACCCGATCAATCCAATTTCCCGGTCAGTAAATGCGGACTTTATGAGTAGTTACGCATAATCATTGACATCTGTTTTCAATTTGGCACGGATGTCGCATTGGAGAAGCCATTCGACTCGCAAAGCGCCATCACCATGAATAAACTCAGCCGTGGATTCACGTTGATCGAACTGATGATCGTGGTTGCGATCATCGGGATTCTCGCGGCGATCGCGATCCCTGCGTATCAGGACTACACCGTTCGTGCGCGAGTGACAGAAGGCCTGGCCGAAGCCTCGCGCTACAAGGTTCTGGTCTCGGATAACGCGATTACAGGGGCCAGCACGCTGAACCAGACCTTTACGGGTCTGAGCGTGACCAAAAACGTTTCGAACCTGACCATCGATCCCACGACCGGGATCATTGCCGTCACCATGAATGCCAACGCCAAGAGCGTTCAGTTTTCTCTGACGCCCATCGATCAGGGCACGGGCGGCCCGCCAAGCGTAAATACGCCGCCAACCGGAGCGATCGTCTGGACCTGCCAGGTCAGCGTATCGACCAACGACCGCTACGTGCCGAACGAGTGTCGCATCTGAAGTCAGGGCTTCTTGACGGCGCTGCGTCTACTTGATGCAAACGGCCCGTACCTGCTTCATGTCGAGATGGCCTGAGAGCACCTTCTCCATGCCATCCATTTTCAGGGTACGCATGCCCTCGCCGATGGCAGTCGTGAACATGTCGGCAACGCGCGCATGCTCTTGAATCTGCTTTTTGATTGGATCGGTTCCGATCAGAAGCTCATGCAGACCCATCCGTCCCTTGTAGCCTGAACCGTTGCACTTTTCGCAGCCTTTGGCGCGATGCATCGTGAGCTTGCCGTTGACACCGAAATCGGTGAGCCAGGTTTCATACAGCTTCTTGGCTTCCCCCTGGGGGTCCTTGCGCCATTCCTCGGTGTTCTTCAGCTCGTCCGCGTATTCGGTGAGGAACGCCTTGATTTCCGCCTGGTTCGGCGTATAGGCCTCCTTGCACACACAAAGCTTTTTCGCCAGGCGCTGGGCCAAAATGCCCAGGAGCGCGTCGGCAAAATTGAACGGATCCATGCCCATGTCCAGGAGGCGCACGATCGATTCCGGCGCGCTGTTGGTGTGCAAGGTGGCAAACACCAGATGGCCTGTGAGCGATGCTTCAATGCCGGTGGCGACGGTTTCCTTGTCGCGCATTTCGCCAACCATGATGATGTCCGGATCAGCCCGAAGAAACGACTTCATGACAGTCGCGAAGTCGAGGCCGGCCTTGCGATTGACCTGGACCTGACGCAAGCCTTTCTGGGTGATTTCAACCGGATCTTCGGCTGTCCAGATCTTGGTCTCTGGCGTATTCAAAAAGCTCAGCACCGAATGCAGCGTGGTCGTCTTTCCGGAGCCTGTCGGGCCGCAAACAAAAAACAGGCCATAGGGCTTGGAGACGACGTTCTTCAGACGCTCAAGGTTATGTGGCGAGAGTGCCAGCTTGTCGACTGGAATCGGCTCGCCGGCTGCGAGAATCCGCATGACCACGTCCTCGACGCCACCGGCTGAGGGAATGGTTGCCACGCGCAATTCGATATCGAGCGGCCCGAAGCGCTTGAACTTGATCTTGCCGTCCTGGGGTTTGCGCTTTTCGGAAATATCCAGGTCGCACATGATTTTCAGCCGGGCGACAAGCGGCGCCCGATAGCTGGCTGGTACCTCGATGTAAGGCGAGAGCGTACCGTCCTTGCGAAACCGGATCTCGGTCTTGCCCTTGCCAGGGTAAGGTTCGATATGGATGTCCGAGGCGCCTTGCTGATAGGCATCGAGGATGATCTTGTTGACGAACTTGACCAGTTCGTTGTCAGAAGCAGCCGAGGCCTCGTCACCGGCTACCTCTGCGTACTCGGTATCGCCGTCTTCGAGATCCGACAGGAGGCTGTTGATCGAGCCGCTCGCGAAGTCCTCGCCAAACAGCTGGTCCATCGTCTGGCGAAATTCGTCCCGGGTGGTGACGCGGTATTCGATCTTGCCGGTGCGCGCAAAAATGTTGTTGACGACCCGGGACGAGCGGATGCGCTCGGGATCAAGCGCAAGCACGACAATGCCCGAGGGACCATCTTCGACCGGCATCCACTCTGCCGATTCGACGTAGTCACGCTTGATCGACTTCAGAAGATCGAGCGGTTTCAGGCGATCGATCTTGAACGGCTCGTAGGCGACCCCGAAGAACTTGGCCAGGGCGTGGCCAATCGCCTCGCGCTTGACCTGGAACTCCTGCAAGAGCACGGTTTCGATGTCAACCGCCTTGCGACGCGCGGAATTGGCAGCAAGCCTGAATTCCTCGCCCGAAAGCACTGCGTCGGAAACCAGGCTGTCGTATTTGGTCCGCAGCTGCGGACCCATCGACTTGGCCTTGGTCTCGAGGTCCTCCTCTTTCTTGCGGTTGCGCATCGCAATCGCAAGCGTCTTGCAAAGCTCCTCGATGCCGTCGACTTCGACATCCCCAAAGGGCTGGCCCGATTTGTTGTTGATGATCTGCACAACACCGATCAAGTCGGGCGTCGCCCCTTCAATCTTGGGCTCCTCGAGAATCGGCGCGACGAGCATTTGCTTGGTGCGGTAACCCGTGCGCTTGTCGACTTCCTGCAGGAAATGCAGGTCGGGGTGATAGACCTTGAGCTGCTCTTCGTCGTAGACGTCGGCGACATTGACAACCCGTCGTGCCTGCGCGACGTAGCCTGCGATGCTGGTCGGCGAAATCGATAGCTTCAGGTCGCGAAACGAATTCAGGCCGGTCTTGACCTTGGAGACGATCGACTGACCATCCTCGCTGACGACGTAGATCGTCAGGCGGTCACTGTTGAAGACGCGGCAAATGTCCGCGCTGACTTCAAGGATGATTTCGTCGACGTTTTGCGTTGCATGGATGCGATTGGCGACGTGCTGCAGGTTCTTCGAGAACAGCAGCTTGAGATTGAGTTCGCGCGCCGCCCCGCCACCTTGGGCACCGGGCTTGCCGCCCGCAACGGGATCGCCTACGACTGCTGCGTTCATGCCAAATTCCTGATTGAGCCGGAATGCACCCTACTCGCGCGCCCGGAAAAACTACTTGTCAGCGCTATTGTGCGCGCCCCAAAGACCTCCCGCCAAGACGTTGGCAGAAAATCCCCGCTGCGCCAGCAAAAACGCAGCGGCGGCACTTCTGCGACCGCTCTGGCAGTAGGCGATGTACTGATTCTTGCGGTCAAGGACGCTAAGCGCATGGCGCAATTCGCTCAGCGGGATGTTGATCGCTCCGGGTATTTTGTCATGCTGATACTCGGATGGAAAGCGTACATCCAGCCATTGTGCACCCGCGGCAACACGGCGGCGCGCCTCCTCAAGCGTCAACTCGTTTAAGAGCGGCTCGCGCAAAAGCGCGTCAAAGTGGTGTTTTGCAAGGCGCAACAGCCGCCCGTCGGTCTTCATCGTCACCGTTGCATTGCGCCTGCCATGGGAAATCAGCGCTTCCTCGCCAAAGGCATCCCCTGCTTTCAGGTCTGCCAGCGGCATTTCCACGCCCCCCACGAGCCGGGTCACGCGCGCCCGGCCATTCTCGATGACATAGTAGAAATCACCAGCATCGCCTTCCCGCAGAATCACC
>Ga0116229_10001207_pt1 | contig 39716 bp, 20 predicted proteins | sample S1TSphgellanicum_3_FD_87313 | JGI IMG/M metagenome (GOLD analysis project Ga0116229, IMG submission 87313) | Host-associated microbial communities from peat moss isolated from Minnesota, USA - S1T2_Fc - Sphagnum magellanicum MG | ecosystem: Host-associated > Plants > Peat moss > Unclassified...
AAAAAAAAAAAAAAAAAAAAAAAAAAAAACACCCCTGGAAATTGTGAGTAGTAGGGGTTTTTACCAAAACTTTGAAATAATGAAATCTATAGTCTACCAATAGTGAAAATCAACTTAATTTCAATTTGTGTGCTAACATTCTACAAAGAGGAGGATCTGATATAAATCACTTTCCTCACATATTTATGCTAGTTTTCTTTCACAAACCCTAAATCCTTGTGACAGTGTAATTTTTTATTTATTTTTGGATTGTTGGCTTACACCATTTGACAAATCAAATTTCTAGCTATAGATCCCACCAAAAATATACAAATATTCACCCAGACTCAATGTCCAATGTTGCAGACATGGGTAAAGATATTGACATTTAATGAATCAAATTTAAGTGGGAGTTTCTAATAGTAAAATGTTATTAGTGTTTAATTTTTAAAATAAAACCTCCAGTTATTATTTTGAGAGAAAACAGTTACTTGGGTCCTTTTATAGGAGTGCAATTGTGTGACATGTTTGACATGTGATCAAGTATCTACTAGACCTCATCACCAGTTGGTGGTGTGCATAGGCTATCTGACTCACAAAAGAATTGGGTTCTATCATGAGTTGTTGAGGGAACAAAGAAATTGGTTATGTCCTTTCACTCACCTGAAACTGGTTCCAAACTGTCCATTCTATTGGAAAGCTTGGCCACGTGTAGGATTACTCTTTTGAGTTGATTTACTCAAAGATTTGTTTGATTCAAACATTTGAATTTGGAATGTGCATTGTTTCATTTAGGTTTGGTGTTTCTTGCCTTGAAGGTCTAATAATATGCCATTAATTGTATTGATTCACCATCATGAAGGTAAATTCGAGTCTGTGCACTTTCATAAGTTTTTGCAAATTGAGTACTCTTCATTGTTCAAGGGATGGTTCCAAGTGATGATCACAAGTATGTCACTAACAAACAAATTTTGTTGAGTTTTCTTCTACAATTGTTGCACATGTTAGCAAATTTCTGTTGGGCTTTGGATTTGAAATTAAGTGCAAAATAGGTGCACTAATGCACATTCGGAGACTACTTTACTTCACCACCTCAAAACCCCATAAGGACTTGCTTGAAGGCATTGTGTTGGTGTTCTTAAAAAAGTCCAACTAATTACATAGTTTGGCAAAGAAACCACTTCCTGAACTTCTTAGCTCTCCATTGCCCTCTTATCAACCCTGCAACCTTGTTCAAACTTCATAATCTACATCATAAAGCCTGCAGAAGAGGAAGCCCTGAGTTCAATGTCACCAAAAAAAAAACCATGCAGCTTTCATACACAGAACAACTTATGTCGGAATACTTGAGATGCAACAACTGCATTATACTTTTTGCACCCAAATGTGAAGTTTCCTCTTCACTTGCTGGCTGTAGATTAAACCTGTGCTTTACTAAGTACAAAAACACTAGAATACATCTTACCGACCTATACTACAGTTAGCACTACCTGAAAATTGGGCTGTCTGGTGGATCTAAATCAGTTAGCTGTACCACACAGTGTTTCCAGAGTTTCTGAGAAAGAAAATTACCTGTGGCACAAAGGTTGACTACACACCTCGTATCCTCATGTGCATCCCAAAACTCTCAAAATCGGTCACATTTCTACCCTAAGCATCTGCTATGCAATCTACATCCTAATGTTTTCAATCCTTTTGGCCTTATTCAGGCAGACTAACTGCCATGAATAATGCAGTTATCACAATCTGGGAATTGAAAAGCTTCAAGCATTCAATTCCACAACTGCAATCTGATCTTGTGTGATTAAGATAAAAGTTTCCTTATGCCAGATTTTTGCTCATTACTTAATTGAGTTGGAAACTTGATGTCAAACTTGATTCGGAGGTTGCCTCTCTTCCCAGGCTCTTTGGCAATGGGCATACCCTCCTTGGGCAGGACTTTTTCATACCCAGGCTGGATGATATCTGGAACAGAAACACTTAATAACCTTCCGTCAAGAGTAGTTACAGAAATTGTACAGCCTGTGAGGGCATCACCAAGAGAAATTTTCTGGACCATAACAAGGTCATTCCCATCATGCTTGAATTTACCATGTGGGCGCTCCTCAATGACAAAGACTGGATCTGCTGCCATCGTACCTGGCTGCTCATTGCCCTTCTGTGGGAATGTGATTTTTGTGCCTTTCTTCCATCCAGGCTTCACATCAATTGTGAGTATCTCATTCAACAGAATCTTCTTTCTGCACAGCAGCACCCCAGAAAACAAATGTTTCTCAAGTATTTCAACACACCAGTTCTTTTCAATCTGCTTTCTTCAATCCCAAGTACAGACTTGAAAGAACACAAAAAAGTGTCTTATGAGTCTGGAAGATGGTTTCAATTACCCAGTTTCATCAGTGACATTTCTTGAAATCTTCATTTTCCTGGTGGAGCCCTTGTAAAGCTCTTCAAGAGTGCATTGAAGCTTGTTCTCAACAAGGGCCCCTTTCTGATGCCCGTCAGATTTCTGCTGCCCACCAAATGAAGGGAAAGAATTCTGAGTGTCTCCAAAGCCTCTGTACATGCTATCCCCGAATGGACCATTGCGGCTTATCCCATTCATACTCCCCATTCTGCCCATCCCTGGGAAAGGGCTAGAGGCACCAAAGAACTCAGCAAAAATATCCTCAGCATTTCGAGGGTTGAATCTTGATGAGTTTGTTGCAAACCCACTGTTGGAGAAGCCCTGTGTTCCTCCACTGGAATTGGGTGATGAAAAATTTGCCTTCAACCCCTCCTCTCCATAGTTGTCATACAAATTTCGCTTTTGGGGATCACTCAACACCTAGTATCACATATTATTTGCAGTTAAATAATGTGCTCTATGCCTTGGCAGGCAACTGCATGATAAACTTCACCCGCAGTAAAGAGACAAGACCACAGAGTGAGCAATCAACTAAAGGCTTACCTCATATGCTTCTGCAACCTCTTTAAACTTGGCCTCTGCTACTTTCTTGTTGTTGGGATTTTTATCAGGGTGCCATTTCATTGCCAGCTTCCGGTAAGCCTTTTTGAGGTCATCATCAGATGCACCCTTACCAAGTTTCAAAACATTGTAATAATCTACACCCATTCCAGACTCTGGAGTGTATTTTATTCAACTTTGCCCGTACAACAACATCAGCAACCCAATATTGTTGACCTGCAAACGCTGCTGTGCACCATAACTGGGCACCACTGCCAACATCTGGAAAGTTGTATGTATCGTCACCAATAATAATATTACAAGACAACGAGCAAGCTCCTGCAAAAGATAAATAGCTGCATGCCATTATCCATACAATCTCTTAGAAGCAACAATCCATGCCATAATGCAGAGGAAAAGCATCAAAACTTTATGACTCTATAAGTTCAGGATCATCATGAATAGACGATTATCTACATGTTAAAATCACATGCGAATGCAGCACCTGAGCAGTAGGCAAGATACTATGCATCAGATGAGTGTGACTCTAGATGCAATGGTAAAAAAATTTCTAGTATAGTTATTGCAAGTGAATTCACTCTGTAGCATAGTGTTTGCACTGAGAATGGCATGACTACTGAACTTCTGTGATAATATTTCTCCCCAGATCAACATCATTAATCATGTATCCATCCGCTGTCATGATGCAATGCGCACACCAACAGATGACTAGTCGACTAGGTAGTTCCCTCACGAAAAGAAACACGAAATCTGGCACAAGATTTTGCAAATGGAGACCCCGATTATTAGGGCTTGATGAGGGAGAAGCGCACAGCACCAAAGTCATAATGCTGAGGAAAATTGGCTTCCAGTTCTCCGGCAGTAATAGAGAGGGACAAGTACTGCAAAGCTTCATTTTCCACAGTTTGCGGAAGGAAGACATGTTGACAGACATGTTGCATCCTTTCCATATTCAAAAAGCCTACTAACCAGAAAAAAAGAAGGCCAAAGACAACATCTGACACGGAACACCAAAAAACAAGGAATACCAGAACCTCACGACGACATACGAAAGAAAATGTGACGGAGAAACTTAGCCAAAATCCGCTACAAGACGAAAAACAAGACAAGAAACCGAAAATCCAGCTGCATGAATGCATGCATAATCGCCATCTACTCACTCACTGACTGTCAGCATGGCATAACGACGGCAAAAAAAGTCAATCACAAAGAAGAAGCGAAGAGAAAAGCTCTCTAAAGAAACGTTACCAGAAATGACAAAGAGTGGATGATTGCACGGAAGCTGTGCAGCAGAAGAGCAGTAATATGATGATCGGATAAACGCAACCACCTCTTCAACTGTACGCTCCTCCAAAACTCCCTATACTCTCTCCTCTCTCTGCATGTATGTGTACATGTTTCTCTCCCTTCGTCTTTCTTTTGTCTCTCTCACTCTCTCTCTTTGTGTGTGTGAGTCTCTTTCACACACACTGAGGTCTGTTCTGTCTCTTCCTGGATCTTTCTTTCACAGGTTTTGTGCACCGAACTGGCTACCACGTGCTGTCCATTTAACTGTAGAACTAGGGGAGCAAGAGGAGGGTCCAATGTGCGAGGAAAGCATGCAAGCAAGAGGAGCTCGTCGTCAAAGGGAAGAACGAGGAAGCGCAGCGATGGCGGCAGGCGGCGGCAGCAGCAGAAACAAAGCAACCGTCAGTACTGCACACTGTGTATGTGTGTGTGAATGCGTCGGTTCTCGTTTCTCTCCCCCTTCTGTCAGCTTTGGACGAAACCAAAAAAATTACAGTGACAGAAGAGCGGTCTCATGGATGGATGAAAACATTACTCTGACAAAGTCCAGCGGTCTCATGAAAGCCTTACTCTGACAAAAGTCCAGCGGTCCCATGGAAAGATGAAAAATTTACTCTGACAAAGTCCAGCATTCTCGTGGATAGATGAAAGCTTTACTCTGACGAAAAGTCCAGCCGTCCCATGGATGGATGAAAAGATAATTCTGACAAATGAGTGGTCCCAACACCGGATGAAGTTTTTATTATGATTCGTGGATGGATGGATGGATGGATGGATGTGTATTGTTGCAACAGTTAGCTAGCTATCTAGCTGGCCCACTTATTATTATTATTATTAATTACTGGATTTTCCAGCTTTTAAATTCTCCCATTGTCGACTCTGTCAGAGCCCTTTTTCATCACTGGCCATCATCAATGAATGAATGAATGAATGAGGAGGCGTCCGGTACTTACGGAGCTTTTACATTACCTTTTTCATTTAATGAGCGGATGGATGCGCAAGTAATAAGTTCATTCGTGTAGGGCCGCTCTCAGTTTTTTATGTATTTGCTTGATTTATTTTTCCGGGCAGTTTTATGTGTTTTTCTTTCTTGACTGCTTTACATGAAGCAAATTTACATGAAAACAACAGACTCCTCATGGATGAAAGTGGTTAACCTTGTTTTTTTTTTTTTTTCATTTTTCATTTTCTAAGGTGTTATGTTCTTTGTTACTTGATGAAAACTTGTGACCCATCCATAAAACAAAGTGCCCAACAAAGGGCGAGAAAAAGATACAACATGAAAGGACTCAAGTCCCAACAAACAAAGAATCCCTCAAAGAGAACAAATCACTAGAGGAACAAGAACAAATCAAGTACTCAAACTCTTGAGTCACGAGAAGCGACATCAAATACGGAGAGGTGTGGAACACCTGAAAAAACGACGACCTAGAAAAACCCTCACCTACAACAACCAAATATTACTTCTCATGAAACAAATACATGAAGACAAACGGCCTCCTCTTAGATGAAAAGTAGGTATTTTCATGACAATGACCAAGAACCATACCTATTTAGACAATGTATTCGAGCAGGTAATCAAAATCTAGAACGATTTTTGAAGTTTTGTGCTTTCTTCTTAACATGTACTCAAATTTGGCTAATTCCTCTTGTGGATGATGATTGCTAGTTTGATGGTTATATCACAAAAGTGAAAAATATAAATAAACAAGTGGTGTGTCACAATGTGGCAATATTTCCATTTACATTAAAAAATATCTTAATGCAAAAGAAGAATTATGGAAATTCAAATATTTCACCATGCAAAAATAATAATCTTAAAAAAAAAAAAAATCCTCTGAAGGAAATCAAAAATCCTTCAAGATATCATAACTCTATATAACTAACCTCAAGTTTCAACACAAGCCAAAATATCATCTTTCAAAAATCCTCATATTAAAATAGACCTAATATTATTTATTACCTAGGGGCCAAAATCCATTAAGCTACTATACTCTATAATGAATCTAAACACAATATCCTTCTTGCCTTGGTAATAGGCAATGCCAATAAATAAATAAATAACCTTCAGTAGAAGTTAGGAGGCAGAATTTGGCCATAGGGCCACCAATGCTGCCTCTCCAATCAGGCCTCTGGGGCTGACCGAGCTGCCCATGCATTTAATGTACTAGAGAGTGGCCAAGGTTTGGCTGATTCGGGCTGCATGCTTGTCTGTGGGCTTGGCCTATGCATGAGGTATTCCTGTAAGCCTGCAATTTGTGTATAGAAGTTTGAGAATAGGGCAGAAGAAGAGGTCCTGTTTTTGAGACTAGAGGCAAAGTCAGGTACTTACTTAGCTGCCACTTTGATCCCAGAGGATCTTGGGAGCTCAGAGTACAGAACTCAAGTAAGGGACTTACCACCTACCAAATCCTCACCCACCTTCTTCAGTCCTCCAGTGACTCAACCCTCCTTTTCTCATCATATTCATCAGGGTGGAAGCTTTTAAGTTTGAACTTCTGAAGCTTGTAAAGCTCTAGGGAGTTATCATCCATACAGGGCCCCAAACTTGAGGTACTGGACACCACTTTTTGTCAAAACTGGGGACGGAATCCAAAGTCAGGGTGAAGCAGTTCACAGGAAACAAGAAAAAAAAAAGAAAAGGACCAAACTGGTTTTCTCTACCTAAATCAATCCTCACAAGGATTTCACCCCCCAGTTTTGGATTTGCTGCACCTGCAGCTTCACTGTCGCTCAATTTCTCTTTCAATAAATCAAAGTCTTGTCAGGATAGAAACACACAAATCTTGTGAACTGATACCCAGTTTCACTCATGTTACCGAATACACTCAAATTACAGGGTTACACCAATATTGATGTTATCTTCAAAGTCACCCTGTCTTTGGGCCCTGGTTTGACACTGCAATCTCTGTTTTCATCCCCAATTACTGAATGGTCTTTGAGTGTTTTAAAGGGACTTTTATGACATTTGTGGGTGGGGGGGGAGAGTGATCACTAAATGGTATTCTATTCTAAAATGGAGTTGTTTGGGGGTGTGGGGGTGGAGACCCTCTAAGGGTGAAACTGGTATATATTTAAATTTTTTAGGGTAAGGGTATATTGTTTATCATTTAAAAAATTAAGGTAAGGTCTAGGTACCCCATTCATAATATACCCTATTTTAGAATAAAATTTAGGTATACATATCTTTTGAAATTTTCAATTGAGTAACGAGAAAAATGTGTACATTTTAGACTCAGTTTATTGTGCTTTTCCTTTTCCAAGTGGAGGTGGGTAGGATTTAGGATGTAGAAATGTAATTTAGGATGCATATGTGCACATAACTTTACATAAACATGAATTGTGGTATGAATTCCAAAAATTCTTAATTTTTATAATTTAGAACCAACTTGACAATTATTTCAAAAAACCATCTTTGTTGACACTGCTTCTACCTATATGCTTCCCAAATGTGGAGACCCCTTTAATATTGTGAATACAATAATCAAGTAAATTTTGATTGTCAATGTAATCTTAAAATTTCATATGTAGATCAAATTTACAATGTTAATCTCAATTGCTCAATAATAAAATCTTACATTTCCTCTAGAGATTAACTTTCCAATGCATTTGTGCATAAAGTCCTATGAAGCCCTTGTGGATCAAATATTCATTCAATGTAAATAGGTTTAGGATTGACATCATGTTCATACATCTATTGTCCCACAAAAACACCAAATTCCTAAAACTTCATCCAACCTTGAACCCCAAACCCCAAAAAGACTTGAACAATAGTTAGATTTCACATTTTTGGTTTGTGTATTATCATGTCCTAATTGCTTTCACATGATTAAGGTGCACCAAAAGTGGCAGAATAGGAATCCATTTTTGCATAGTTTTTAATGTTATCAAAACTTTCACAATAAATATGTCAACCAAAAATCAGTTTTTTGCAAGAACTATTTCTTGCCCTCCTTTACTAATACATTATTGAATACTTTGAATGAAAAAATTCCCATCAAATTCAAAATTTTGACATTGAAAATGGGATAATGAATTATGGGGCTCTAAAAAAGTACCTAGATGTTTATTCCCATTTGTAATCACATCCCCAATAAGTCCTAATAAGAATTTTGTTTTCATTTTAATCATACAACTTATGGTAAAGTACCATAACATATTTCATTTAACATTCCAAGAGTTATGAGTTCATTTAAAAATGTGGATGGACTATGACACAAGATGAAACACAAATTTAAAAGTCCTTCAAAGACCAAAAGATGGTCATTTGGTTTTTATTTTCTACTATTAGCTTCCTATAACAATGTATATTATAATTATGAGTCCCTTTTTATAAATTTCCTTATTAATTGGAGTTCAGAGACATTGCCATAATAAGAGGTATTATATTTTTGTTTTATGATGTGCAAAAATGAACAGTGTAATTTGCTTTTGTCAAGTATGGTTTGGATAGCCTTTTAACATGTTTACAAATTTAAAGATTGTATATATAACAAACAAAATGTTAGATTATCACCTACAACTTGGCCACATAAGAATCCCAAACAAATAACATAATTTTTTTTTAATACCAAAATTGCAATTGCCACACAAAATTAAAAATTATTTTTTGTCGTGTCATTAAAATCAACATATTCCTCCATGTGATCTTCAAAATTATTTTTCATCTACTCCACAAATTGGCCTCATAATCCCCAAAATCATCAAGGGATTCAATTCATGTCCTAAACCCAAATGGGGATCACTTGACCAATTTTTGGAAATCAACACAAGTTGATTTAAAGTTAATATTTGTGGAGCCTTATTAAAATCCCAACAATGGAAAAGATGTGTTTGACTATAGTTCAATTGTTGATGATACCAAAAACTTGATGAACCATTTGCCTAGTAGTAGGAAATCGAACTTGATTTGCTTTCCACCAATTTAATGGATCTTCACAAGATTTTGGAATTAAAACAAATTTCAAAAGCAAGATAAATTGCATTTCACCTATAATCAAATATAAGCAAACATAAAATGAAATGGTGAATTATGCAAAAGTTATAAGGGTTTTGGGAGTACGATGCCCAATTATTTAGTATTTTTTCAATCATTTTTTTTGTGTGGAAATTAAAAACTAACATGATAATCAACATCAGAATTAACACATTGATAATCAACACAAAATATTGATTATCAATTTTTAGTCAATTTTTTTTTTGGTAGTTTGCATCTTGATTGTTAACTTTTGAGTTTAAAATAAAAACTAGAAACTATAAGCTAAATTTTTAAAAAATTAGGATTAGAAACTTACACATTCAATAATGATGCCATTTGTAAAAAGTCTTGAACCAAACATAGTTAAAATTGGTGCTTGGTGGGTATTACAATTTGTTGCTTAATCTACAATAGGATGAAAATTTCAATACATAGAGGTCAAAAAAAAGATTAATGTTCAAATCATACATTGATGTAGCGATTATGATTTTCTCTCTCTTCCCACACAATTGTTCATGATGTATAGATCCTTGGATATGGAGCCAATATCATTTGAACCTTCTTTCAATGTGTGACCTTTAATCACTTCCTATTTGCAACCATAAGCAATTTTACATCAAATGAAGCTTGGGGAATATAAATTATTTGATCTTCCAAGTCAAGCCTTTTTTGGGTCAATTTGACACTAAGGTTGATCATATTTGTAATGGCATCACTAAAAAAATAATAATTGTAACATTGATTGAACATTTAGTTTGATATAACTAGGGACAAAATTGATGCAATAATTTATGTACAACAACCCATTTATGTATTGAATTTTACCCTACGAAACCAATGTGTGTCAACTATAACATACATTAATTGTAACCAAAAATTATAAAGCTTGCTAAAACATTAGAACTTTTGAAGCAAACCTTGTATTCATTAGTGTATTCAACTTATGCACGAATGCAAACTTGCATCAAAACAAGCCTTTGCACATTTCACCCCACCTTTCCCAAATTGTTTTGGCCATGTTATATAAGCTTGTAATTATAGATTGGGCAACCTTGATACTCATTGGTTGCAAACTAAAATTCACCTTTTCATCAATAGTGGCTTATTAACACGACTTGGAAAATGCATGGCTAAAACAAACACCTTCAAATGTTTCTTAAATCCCCAAATTATTTCAACCCACAATCAATTTGAAGACATTTGTCATTATAAATAAATTTATCCCTTCATTTTTCATATAACATATGATCTTGTTTGCAAGACCTACAATTGGCTAGCAAAACCAACATTTGTCATTCATTTTACTTCAAAATGACCAACTATCTCATGTTTGGTTCCTGATATGAATCAGAAAATTAATAATGAGAAAAAATGTAATGTGCACCTTTTTTCATCCAAAGGTCAATGAGTTGTGATTGAAGTTGCATAATTCACATGAAGCAAAATTTTCAAGTGTGTGCTTCATCATAGAAAATAATATCTCTTTGGTTAAAGTTTACATGATGAAAATAACATGCATGGATTTTTTTTCAAAGCAAATCACTTCATCCATATATTTTAAACCATGTTCAAAACAAGTAACCCCTTCATAACAATCAAAACAAGACCATAATAAAGCTATCCATAAAGCTATCCTTAATTTGAACCTCATTTTGATCTTGATTATACCATTCATTTTCCGATTTTGAACTATCCATAAAGTCCATCAAAGTGAAGAATAGCCTTCAAAACTAAGGATAAGATCCTCAAAAGTGACTACCATAGTTTCATTTCTAACCACATTATTATCTACCTATATTATTGATCACATAGACTAAAAGGCTACATAGTAAGAGGTTAATTAGGTTAGGGCTACTTAAATATGTAATTGCCAATGGGTTACCCATTTATTTACCCATGGGCTACCTACCTATACTTACCTACCCATGGGTTATCTATCTATATTTACTACCCACCTACATATATAAGATAGGGACAATCAAAAGTCTACATGAAGGCTCATTTAAGGGTTTATTTAAGGGCTACCTAAGGATTACCAAGGAGCCTACCTAGGTTAAAGGATATCTAAGGACTATTTACGATGCTACATAAATTTTAATTAAGGGGCAATAAAAACATTTCCTAGGTTAAGGGATATTTATAAAAATGATACCTAAATAACTTGGGGGGTGATTTAAAAATTATTTAAAAACCACCTTAGGGTTTGATTGGGTTATGGGCTATTTAAAATATGGGCTATCAAAAGCCTACACATGGGGTTACATAAAGGCTACTCTAAGTGTTACAAACAAGCTACCTAGGGACCTACCTAAGTTACTTGGGATATTTAAAGGTTATCTAGTGGGCTATTTAAAGAACTACGTAGGGTCTACATAAGGGCTATGAATCAATGCTAGGTAACCCCTAGGTCGCTTCTTAAGTAAACCTTTTTTGCACTATGAATTAACTTTAGATAGCCTTTCAAACAATCCTTAGATATTTTTTAATTTTAGAAATTCTTAACTAGCCTCACAAATAGGTTCTATGTAGCCTCTTAAGTATCCTTTAGGTATCCCATAATTTAAGTAAGCCCTTTGGTGTCACCTTAATTAAAGGTTGAATAGTCCCCTAAATAACCTTTAAGTATCATATAACTTAAGTAGGCCCAAGTAATTTCCTTATGCAACCCTTTAAATAGCTTTATGTAACCCTTTATGTTAGTTTTTGATACCCTTAAATAGTCCTTGAGGTATGTTTTATGTAGCCCCTTAAGTAACCTTAGGTATCCCATAACCTAGGTAAATCTTTAGGTGTCTCATTAGATTCCTTGGGTAGGCCTTAGGTAGGCTTTTAAATAATTTTTACATATCCCATAACCTAGTTAAAACTTGAGGTGTCTTCCTAAATAGTTCCTAGGTAGGCTTTATGTAACCCCCTAAGTAACCTTTACGTCTCCATAACATAAAAAGTTCCTAGCTAACCCTTTAGGTAGGTTTTGTGTAATCCTTTACCCCCTTAACTATCCCATAACATAAGTAGGCCCTTAGGTAGATAGGTATATTAAGTAAACACAAGCTAGAATTGAGGAGGAAATTTGAGTTCCTCCTTTGTTATTTTCCTTTGGAACAATCCCATCCTATATTTTGACTTTCATCCTTAGTTTTAAGGAAACATAGGGTTTGGCTCTTATGTTCTTTTGACTTTGCGGATAACTTTAATGAAAGCTTTTTGTGATTCTTCACCTTTTTGTATGAATTGGGAAATGGAACTTAAAGTGATAACTTTTTAAATCTTGAAGCTTTGTTTTTCAAAATGTTCTAGTGATGTATAACACCTTTGTGAAACCTCTATAAAATACATATCAACAACATTAACATGTTCATAATCAACATGTTTTTTCATGCTTAAAGTTCTATTCTTTCTATTGCAAGGAATTAATCCTTTTTTCCCTTGGGTTTTAAATTTTAAAATGCTACCAACTAAAGTAGAAAGATGGCAAAAGATACATAAAATAATTTGTTCATGTTCAAGTCTAATAGGTTCATTGACAAACGTTTAGTTCATAGAAGGCCCATGGACCAAATTTAATTGTGTTAGGGATCCAAAACAAAGGTTTTTGATGAAGCATAGCTAGTTGTTTTTGGAGTTTGACCTCACAATCTTATATTGAAATTGTGGTTATAGACCTACCAAATAAAGAATTCACAACGACCACATTAGGTGGCAACAACATGTTGCTCTAGTCTTGAGGAAGAGGTTGAGTATCAAGTTCTTTAAAAAGGGAAAGTTTGATTGACATTTTCATTACAACACATGAATGAAATTATAAAATGGAAGACATAAATTGTGAAATGACCATTTAAATTGGAAGATGGTAAGACGAACATTAAAATGGCAAAACACAACACAAAAACAACAAAACAATTCAAGTGTTTTATGTAACAACAAAAAACACAAATGAAACACTTGGGTTGTGGGGGGGAGGACATTAATATAAAAAAGTAAAAAGTACACAAATAAAAATATAGGGTGCAATATATTGGTTTTTGAATAAAAATTATAAGTTAATTAGTTAAAAGTAAGGTACATTTTATTCAAATGATCAATTTAATTATAATATAAGGTATCTAATAATTTGAAATAATAGTTTATAATTAATATATGGTTAATATGTATATATTTAAAAAATTAAATAATAATAATAAGGTCATAAAAAATAAGTTGGATAATTATCTAATACCCTTCTAAAAATGGTCATTTGACACACATAAATCCCAAACTTTACACTAAATGTCCCCCCCTAGATGAGACGTGAACAAAGAAGAAATTTACAATTGAAATTGAATAGAGGCCCTTTGACATTGTGCACATTGAATGTTTGGAGGTGGTTTCAAAAACAATTACAAAAGCTTGAATAACAAACAACCTTGAAAATCAAATGAAACTTACAAGTTCAATGCACAATTTCTTATTAGCAATGGAATGAAAAATTCATGAGCTTCACAATGATCACTTGACAATTGAACAAACGAATGATGAGTGGTTTGAATTTTAAGAGAACTTCAATGAACATTTGAACAAATTAGCATTGAGGTGCTTGAAGCTCGAAAGAATTTCAATGATCATTTGTTCAACAATCGAGGTGCTTGAAGTTCAAGAAAATTTCAACAACCACAAATGACCATTGAAGTTTTGAAAAAACATGTTGATGTTGCTTGCACTAGAAATAAAAGCTCAAAGCATAATTGATGATTTGACAAATGACATCTTGTAGACCCTAAACCCTAAATGGAGGTTTAGCACAAATGGAATAGTCAAATTTTAGGATTATAGTTAGGGTTATGTTATAGAATGTATGTGGATAAGGGATAAGTTGAATACAGGTGTAGATGCTTATTACCCTAAACCCCATATACTTGGTTTGTGAAACGTATGTGTCCTCAAATATGCATAAGTCAAACATTTGAAAAAAGCATATGAATAAGTTTAGGTTATATGAATTTTGAGAAAAGAAAGTATGCATAAGTTGAGGGTATTATCAATTTTGAAAATAAATAAATATTTAAATAAAATACCCTATATATACCCGATGAGTATATCCAAGTAAAAATGTGGTAATTATTGCTAGAAAGCCCAAATATGAAGTTGTGGGTGGAGATGCTCTTAAGAGATTTCATGAGTTTGTTTTGTGTCTACCAACTTGGTCACAAATGGTCCAACTGGGGAAGCCTCTCATTGAGTGGAACTCACCACACACACTCACAATAGAGCACCCACTGAAAAATATTTGTCCTTACCCAAGGGGTGATGCCTCAGCTAAAGCCCTTGTTTAGGACCCTTGAACCTCAGAAAGGTTGTAGGTTCAAACCCCACTGGTGTGCAGGTGAAAGTCCTTCTCTGCCACTGAGCTTGACTTTGGGGGTGCCAAATTGCTTGTCAGGTCAGGTCTGCTGTTGTGCATGAAAAAAAACAAGAAAAATCCTTGCAATATATGTGCAGCCCCAGACCGTTCAAGTAAGGTTCACAAACGTAATGCCTCTGCCAACCTCGCATGTGATGTGATCTTCATGTATTTTTAGTGCCTCCACAAACCAAAGGAACTTTTCTTGTTAATGTAACAAACATGCAAAAAAACACTCGTAAATTCCTTAGTGTTTTTGAAGGCCACATTATATCCATGAACATCCATCCTAGAATAGAAGAGAATTCTATGCCCACTATTTTTTAAAAGAGAGATATATTACGCCTTCTTATAGGTGTAAGGTCTCCCTTGTTCCTAAATAGTAGGCATGAGACCCCTCCCACTCCTATCGCTTGTGATTTATATATGTTTAGGCTTATGATAAGGTTTACCTTTGTGCCTTACGATTGGCAAGGCTTTGAGGTGGGGACCTTCCCCAAATGTGGGGATGGACTCAACTATTTCCTAATCCTAGGCCTCACTTTTTTGAATGTGCCCCACCTTAGGACTTTAACCTACATGTTTCAGAAGTTGGTAGGTGGTTTCTAACCACCATTGGGAGACAAGGTGATCTTGCAATCCTTTCCCTTCCCCTTCAGCCATTGGAAGCAAAGTTCTTACATTAAATTTAAGTCCAGATTTTCTTACTGAATAATGTTGTGAGTGAGACCAAATGCACTAAAACAAGCCAATATCACACAATCCAAGAAAGAAATGTTTTTAATGACCAAATGTTCCCACATCAAAAGTAAAACCATTTATATATCCAATAAAATATCACCAAATCAACATTTAGGTCATGTGATTGTGAATGTTCTAGTGATCATTTACTACTAGTATGGCCTTTGCCTTTGGCCCAAGTGTTACCACGTCCTCAACTAATTTTTCCTTCCAAAACCTGGTTTTCTGGAATTTATTGGAATTTTCAGCGGAAAAAATCACTTAAAAATTCAATATCTCCCACATTGTGAATCCAAACCTTACCAAATAAATTCCATGAAATCCTGCTCATCAAGATCTTTCCAACAACACCAAAGGCACATTCCAATTCCTCGGAAATTTTAGAACTAATGACATTAGTTTTGAATCAAACCACCACACACAACAATAGTTGAGGTGTATTTCAATCCACAAAGTACATCGATTTACCTTTGTGACTTCAAGAATCAAGTGAAGCATCACTAAAAGTTTCTTAATATGTTGTCACACTAGGTTATGAAGGAGTTTAAAAGCCTATCTGAACCCCATAAGGATTTTTTGGTCATTAGATGATTGTCTCAAGCATAGTAGGAACCTTTGTATGACTGCTTGTGACGCACCCTTAATATTGTCCATGTCCACCCATGGCACTAGATATGGCAAATAGGTGGCATGAAACTTAGATGGGTTGGCAAAGTTGATGTTGACAATGAAACTTGTATAGAGGATTGGATTTTGAGTTGGGATTATGCTCAAGATTATCACCTTGTAGTTCATCATAATTCCTATCTTGGAAATAATAGTTCCCACATTTAAGATTGTTTTCATGCTCATGACAAGTTTAGGATTGAAGGTTGCTTCTATGAATATGATTAGAAATTAGATAAGCTATCCAATTATATTTTGATACATAAGGGATTTGTTTGTTCCATGTTTATCTAACTATCAATTCCGAACTTACTTACATTACTTGCAATTACCTTTGGGCATGGGGACCACGGTGTTTTCTTAGTTTCAGTATTGTAAATGATATTAATATCATGGTTTACATGTGTTTTTGGAAAGGAGAAAATTAACCGTAATTTATGTTGGAATGGTAGGACATGTAACATCTTGATATGACATTATTATAAATTACATGCCACCATTTGTTCACCACCCATTCCAAAAATTTGTGCTATGCAAGTTCACTAGCAATGGATGAACATACTTGGCTTGGTGGGACCTGACAATTCCTCCAAAAAAATCCTAATTTCATCCGGGATTAAATGTTTTCCCCCATACTTATATTCCTTAAGGAGGAGCAATTCATTTGCAAGGCACCAAAGAACTACATCGTCTCAAATACACTCTATTCCTCGAAAGAACATGAGAGGTTCAACTAACAAGTAAAGACAAAAACAATAAGGAGAGTTGGTTGGTAGTGTGATTTTCAAGTCTAAGTTAAAATTCCCCATAATTTGGTTTGGTAAGCATCTAAATATCATATATTCCTCAATTGGGTCTACCGTTCTAATTGTTCCACAAGCTTCTTTTTCTTCTTCAACTTGCACAAATTTACATGCCACACACAAACAAGATTGTTTGAAGAGGTTGGTCCACATGGGGGTTTATTTTTTTTTTTAGGGCTTTTTGAACCCCTTTTTGGGGTAAAAATGTTGGTTATACTATGTGTTTCTCCATTTTCATTTTCACTAGATTTGATTTTTTGGGGGAAAAGAATTTCCACTTTTTTGACATCATAAAATTGAAAATAAAATAAAATGTAGTATTGACTCTAGTGTTTTTTTATGAATTTTTTTTTTCCCTGATTTTTTTTGGGTGAAAATGTTGGAAAACTTTCAGAAAATTTTGGGAATTTTAAATTTTTTTTCCCTAAAGTAGATCAAAATATTTTTTTCTGCTTTTTGGAGAACATATCCAAATTTTCTATATCACAAAATTATTAAAATATAAAATAAATAAAAATATAAAATCCTGAAAGGCTCTGGATAAAAAGACTTATTGCCCAATTGGTTCTAACTTCTAACCTTATTAGGGTGGCTATGGATAAAAAGACTCTTATCAGCAAGAATTTAGCATGGCGCATCCAATCCAAGTCTCTCAAAAATATATATTAAAAAAAATCTGGATACAAGCAAATTTGTCCTTTTGTCCTTATACCAGCTTCCCCATTTAATTAATTACAATAAAATAAAATAAAATATTTTTAATTAAAAATTTAAATTAAAACAATTAAGTATTTATTTAAATTTTCCAAATGATTTTTGTGTGTGTGTCCTACCAATGGTGGGGCCAGCCTATGATTCGGTGGGCGGTCAAAAAGCAAGTGCATCCGGAAAAGCAGATTAGGGTTGCGTGCGGCGCGAGGTGGGCACACACCTCTCATTCCGTCTTGACATATATTGGCCGTCGATTCTCCGGAAATGACATCCGACGGTGCGAACTCCCGGATCTCTCAAACTGATCTCTGTTCTTTAACATCGCCACGTAACAGCAAGCGCGTGCCTTCCACACTCCCAACTGCCCTTTTCCCTCTCTCCCTCCTCCTCTTCTCCTCTGTGTCTCTGTGTTTCTCTTCTCTCTTTCGTCGCTTGTCGATTTCTCAGCGAGGCGGATTCCGAGACTATTTTCGCTCACAAGACTGCTGCTGCAATCGGTTTTGAATTCGCTCCCGGAAAGCTTCGATTTTGTGCTTCTTTTGAATCCAAAAACTGTAGTCTTTGGTCCATTCTACACACCTAATTTCGAAGATCCCGCTCTCTTCTTGTAGTATGTTTTCGTGTAGGGCGTCCATCCCTTGTTTTGCTCTTCTTCCTCTGCTTCTCTGATTTCCTCTTCTTGTCCAAGTATTGGGCTTGGAGATTTCGACTGAGTGAGTTCATTTCCCTGATTTTCTTGGATTATTTTTTTGCGGGGAACAGCTCCAATTGGACTGTCCTTTTGGGAGGAAAGAAATGGGTGAGGAAGCAAGTCCAGCATCTTATGTTGTTGAAGGGGTTTCAAATGGGTTTCAAGGGTGGAGCTCCAATGTTGTTGATCTTGAAGCTGCTGCTCCGGGTTCAGCTGCTTCTTCACTTGAGAACTCACTGGAGATTTCACATACTAGCGGTGATGTTGGAGGAAGAAGTGAAGAAGAAGGATCAGATGTTGGGCTATGTGAGCACAAGCACTACTCACATCGATCCCCATGGCTGAGAGCTATGGTATTGGGTGCCAATGATGGCTTGGTTTCCATCGCGTCTTTGATGCTGGGAGTTGGCGCCGTGAAAAATGACGCCAAGTCTATGATTGTGAGTGGGATAGCAGGCTTAGTTGCAGGAGCTTGCAGTATGGCCATTGGCGAATTTGTGTCCGTCTTCTCACAGCGAGATTCTGAGCTAGCCGATGTCGAAAAGGAGCGTCAGGTACAAACCACAACCCTATCTATCAATACCAATCCTCATCTCTTTGTGAAGTTTTCTTCTGAGTTGCCGTTGCATCTTTGCAACGACTTCCAACTGCAATGTGCTGCTCCAAGAGCTGAAAACTGGCCACAGTTGTACTAGTTACTACTAGGTCACACACCACGTGTAACTCTCACAAATCATGACAACAGATGCTGATTTCTCTCTTCTTCTGTTCTTGCGCTTTGCAAATTATGTACCTGTGATGCAGGAGCACATGAAAGGACCAGAGGCTCGGGCCCGAGAACTTGAAGAACTCACACAAATTTATGTTGCACGAGGCCTCTCCTACAGCCTTGCAAAGCAGGTACAACAGATTGATCACAGCTTGGAACATGGATTATTGCACACTCCAATTTCATGCCAAATTTCAATTAACAAGCTTTTCCCTTTCTTACGCTGACAACTTAACTTCATGTAGTCTGTACCTTTGAAGATCCCAGAGTTTTAATTTATGAAATTCTTTGTCTGTCTGGCTGCTTTGTTAATCAGGTGGCAGAAGAGCTAACACTGGGTGATGCTCTTAAGGCGCATGCTCGAGATGAGCTTGGAATTGACATGGATGAGCTTTCCAATCCAATGCAAGCTGCAGTGGCATCAGCAGTGGCTTTTTCTTTGGGAGCTGCAATACCATTACTTGCAGGTTCTTTCATTGTGGACACCAAGTACAGAATTGTTTCCATTGTTGTGACCTCCACTTTCGCACTTGCAGGCTTTGGAGCTGTAGGTGCCAGATTGGGTGGTGCTGGTCTGTTCAAGGCAGCTATTCGTGTGTTGATAGGAGGTTGGATTGCAATGCTCATCACATATGGGGTTCTGCGCCTTTGCAGTAAAATCGGAGTTTGATTTGGTTTCTCACAGCAGATTTTATTTTATTTTTTCCAAAAACAAAAAAGGCACCAATCTGTGAATTGTCAGGATGGATTAGCTTAATCAAACTAGGAGAAGGATTAGGAGCATCCCTAGAGACAATCAACATCTATAAAAGAAACCTTTTGCTTTAATGTGATCTACAAAAGAGACAATGTTAAGCCTTTGCCTTGTGAATAATGAACTTAATGTTGAGCTTGGAATTCATTCTTTTGCTTGATCAATTTCTTTGATCCATGTTTCTTCTCTGGCTGGTTAAGTTAGTCCAAAAGATGGAGTTGGAGAGGAAGCTCTAATTTATGAATGGCGAACAGAGTGCGGTTTTCTTTTTCTCAGTTAATATTTTGGGTCTCTATATCAATAGTTCAGGATTCTGGGCCGATTTTCCATTCAGTTCATGGTTCAATTATCATGTAAACTGGATCAGAGTTGTAGAATCCAGTGGGAACCCAAATTCCAAAACTCTCCTAGCTTGAGAAAAAAAAGGAGAGATGCATACTTATAAACCTTTTGTAATTTTTTATAAAAAACACACATATTAGATTCACATAACCATGAGTTTTTATAAAAGAAAATGGTGGGACTTTATTCATTCACCTTGGTACAATCATGTAATGTAGCCACATTGGTGATCGTCCACAAGAGGAATTAGCCAAATTGGGCTACAGCTCAGAGAGGATGGTAGAAAAATCCTGCTATATTTTGGTGACCTATATATAAGCTGCCACCTATCAGACTTTTTTTTTTGGGTGCAAAATTTTGTGCATTGTTGTGAAGTTTTTGGAAATTTTCATTGCAAATTCAAGTTTTAGAAAACATAGTCGCCAAAATAGAAAAAAAAAAACTGTCAAAAATTGCCAGATCCAAGTAGGTACCTAAAAATATATAAAGATGTATAATTGTTTTTCCTTTCATATTTTTAATAGCCAAATTTGGTTAAATCTGCTTATGGATGATCACCACCTCAGCTATATCAAAAAATTGACAAAAATGAAAAAAAAAAAACCACTGGAACCTATTGTCTACACATGGTGATTTCAGGGAAAAAAAAAATCCTTGAAAGTTGGGGCATATTTTTCACAAAAATCCTTTTGCACCAGCCACACTGGATTGTTTTTTGCAATGATATTTTTCACACACTCTCCAACTTTATTTATTCCTCCTCCAAGTCTCTAAGCATTACTATGTATAGCTCAGAAATTCTGTTCGAATTTCTGCATAATTGTTTTTTGTAGTTTTGCCACAAAAACAAATAAGTACCCCAAATAATCTAGCTATATAGTTCATAGCCTTGCTATGCACAAATTAATTCCCTTTTTTAATTGCCAAAAAATCTCAAAAAAAACTGTCCATCATGCCAAAAATCTGAAAGAAACTCTCAAAGCACACTAGCTTCACTATTTAGAATAATGCCAAATTGTAAATTATTATTATTATTTACTGCCGAATGAACATAAATCACACCAAAAAAAATAAATTATTAGGCACCTTGCTGCCAAACCAGGCTACATAATAGTAGCCTAAGAGTAGCTGTAGTAGTTTGGCAAGAAAATTAATAAGGTACCCAATTCTCTAATTTTGGCTAATCAAGTCCCTCTAATCTCCTCATATCTTAATAAGTTTCCAAACAAAACATGGATGGAGAATAATATTGCAGACAAAATCGAAGTTTTGCCAAAAAGTTCTTTGCAATTTTCCAATTTCAATTCTTTCCAAAGTTTAGCAGTTGAGTTTTGGAAGTTTGGAAGCTTGGGATGATGAACTCGTTGAGCTTTGAAGTTTTATTTGTTTGTTTTGTTTTGTTTTGGCTTTCTCTTTCTTTTTTTTAAGAGAAATTCTTTGTTGTAGAATCTGGAGAAGCTTGAGAGAAATTGAAGACTGATCGAGGAGGAAGAGGAGGAGCTGGATCAACAACCCGCAAGCAAATTTCTAGAGATCTTAGTCTCACTAAAGGTATGCGAACTGTTGATCTTTGCTCAGGATTTCAAATCTTCTTAGCTTAGCCCACATGTACCCAGCTCGCGTAACTCGGAACGCCGTCAGAGACAGCGAACAACATGTAGTAAGCTGAAGGAGCGATCACAGAACTGGGTGGCGCTGTGGTGGTCACTGTATAAGCGCCGCCTCCTGCATCAGTTGGGACTGCAGTTTCCAGTTGCAATAGTCTTTGTCCCTGCAGCAGCAGCAAGCACCACCAATACCAACAAGATTCGAGAATCACCTCAGGGAAGGTTGTAATTGCTTGTACATTTTGTCAAGCATCTGAAATAAATTAATGGGTATTAATCTAGTTTGTTATGAAGCCAGTTACTGCTACCCACTAGCTTCAGAATTGCAACAAAAACATGTGTTGAAGCTCCTGCTGCTGCAGAGCATACTCAGTCTTACCTGAGAAAAGGAATGTGTTGAGTATGGAGCGCTGAGAAGATTCAGATCGATGAAGAGTGGATTCCCACCAGCAACTGTAACTGCAAAAGCTTGACCGTAGGCTAACTCCGCGGGAGGATCGGTGATGGCGGGTTGTGCACCGCCGCCAAGGTAAGGAGGTGAGAAAGCCTCGATTCTCAGCTCAGTGGGAAGATATCCAGTCAGGGTGTAGAATTGGTGGGTGTTGCTGCCGGCGATCAAGACGCGTCCGTCGGGTAGGACATTGGCTGTGGAATGGTAGACGCGAGGAATATCCGTCGCTGTTAGGGTTTGGAAACGTGTCCCTGCAGCAGCGTTAGGGTTGTACAAGACCGGAGTTTGCACTGGGTTCTGTGCAAACCCCCACCCTTGAGCTCCATTCCCAGCTCCGTTGACAATGAGCACGTTGCGATCCGGCAACAGCAGCATGTCGCCCATGTTTCGTCTCATGGGCATATTCTCCATAGCCCAAGCTGGAGCTGCGTCTAGTGGACTGATTCTTCCACATGTGATCGATGCCGGCAATGCCGCTGCCGGGTTCAGGAATGCACCGTATGTGGATCCGCCACAGAGAAGAATTTCCGCATCTGTCCATCCGTTGAATCCGCTCAATGGTAGCATCACCGAGCTCCCGGCTGACGGATAATTCCGCGGCTCGCCTGGGATCGTTGGGAGATTCGCTACCACTCTGTTAGTCGTCCAGTCGAAGAGGATGGAATCCCTGTTCGCAAAGATGAAGAGCTGGTTGTTGGGTAGCAGATGCACGTAAGGATAAAGATTGTCGTTCTGAGCATCATTTGTCTGCATGAATTCAGCAAAAACACAATCCAGATTGATGATTATAAGTCGCAAACAACCCATGAACTGCGGTACTAGAAGGCAAGCTGCGAGCTCAAGGATGCAGGATTTAAAATACAGTGCTGCTGCAGGTCGTTTCAGTTTGCATGCTCGAGAACTAACTTGCAGCTGCAAGGATCAGATTCCAGAACCAGCCATAGATGCAGCTGAGAGCAGCTCGAGTTAATTGTGATCCTTACGTTTGCAAGGAGAGGAATGTACACTGGAGCTCCGCTCGACGGGACGTACTCCACAGTATCGTAACTGCGTCCGCCGATGACGGCTTGACTTCCGTCCGGCAGGCGCTGGTTGGTGGCGTACCAGCGGCCATTCTGCAATGGGGTATCGGTCTCCACCCAGTTGCAATCACCATCTGCTGCGCACGGAGTGAAAGTTCGGATCTGCAGACACATGAAGGAACCAGAGATTGAGCAAGATTAATGCAGCTTGAAGAAGAAGGATGTTTGATCGATCCCGAAGCTCAGACATGCAATCCTTGCAGCAACTGATCATCTTCGGACCCGGACATATCTTTTGCAGCAGCTCAGCTGCAGCATCGATCGAAGAAGATGCAACAGAAGCTTCAAGAGTCTATATATGCGGCTTATAGCCTGGACATGCACTTGAGCAACTTCTTACCTTGGAGAATCCATCGTTGTCTCCACCTGTTTGCACAAGAGTGCCATCGGCGTCGAACTGGCCCGAGGAACACCAGGTGTCTGTTTGTATGAAGAGAGGTCTGACGGTGCCGGAAGCAGGGTCGTAGACGGCAGAGTGCGCTGTGCAGTCGTATGTCAAGGTCTACGCCCGCGTGCAGATGATGAAAACATGCAGGCACAGCAGCAGCAAATGCAGTCTAAATTAGTACAGTGGCATCTAGAGCTGGTAATTCTAGTCCTCAACAAGCAGCTTGGAAATTGCAGCAGCTCATGCAAGAAGATTGCGCTCTGAGCTGGAAGCTGCTGATGGATTTGCAGCTATAAAAACTGCACGACATGACCATCATGCATGCATGGATGCATGATTCAAAGGGAAATACACGAGATCGCATGAGATTGATCGATCATGAGGGACGAGCAAGCTCACCTCGTCGTTGGGATCGGTGCGGCACTCGCCATTGGGTAAGGGGAGCTGCGAAGCTCCGATGTCGGTTCTGTCTAGCAACACAACAGTGCCGTAATACGTAACCGCAGTATGCATGGACGCAATGCCCGCGTTCTCAACCACAACTTCCCATGACCCTTGCGCCTCTACTACTTGCACCAGTAAGTCTAAGCTACTCAGGAGCAGAAGAAACGCGCCCAAGATCATGATCAGTAACATCCGCGAGCTGCTCATCATTCGAGAAGAAGAAGAAGAGGAAGAGTCCATCATACTACAATTCCACTGATCCAGCAAGTGCAGCTCCACACTACACCCCAGTAATTGCAGCAACAGCGGGATACTACTACAAAATAGCAGAGCTCACCACAAAACTCTCAGACAGTGTGATGCATTCCACATTGCCGCACTGCTGATCGACTCCATATAGTCCATGGTTTGCAACTGCCCCATTGCTGCTGCCCGTGGGGTCCAGCTCCATGGCACCAGCCAGCCAGCCAGCCAGCCAGCCATGGAAGCGGCCTGCAGCCTTGATCCTATGCAAACAAGGACTTGGGAAACCGACCAACCAAAAAGAAAAAGAAAAGAAAAGCTCAAGGAACTTGGGTGGAGCTGCACTAATAATGCAACGCTCGCTATTGGCATCTTCTGCAACTGTGAACATGACGCTGCATCAGTTTCTTTGCTGCAGCAGGCCCCATGAAAGCTAACAGCAGCAACAACAAGCAGCAGCTGCAAAAGCTCTTCCCACTGGCTTCTTTGTCAGTCCCTCCGACAATCCCTCCCTCGAAGAATAAGAAGAAAAAGAAGCAGCTCCTCCACCACTGCCGCTGCTCTCCCTGTTCTTCCTCGTGCTTGTCCGGAGTTGTTGCTGCTGCTGCTGCGTCCTCTCTAATAATACCATATCATTTGCCTTCTTCATCTGTCAAGGGAATATAAACAACAAGCAAACGATAAAAGGCTGTTTTTCTAACGTTTTCCCAACGTGTTTACAGAAATCCTTCTCCGCTCTCTTTTTCTAGCCATCTAATTTTGTGGAGAATCCATATAGTTTTTTTTTGTAAATGTAAATTTCTATTTATTTATAATAATTTAATAATTTAATTTTTTATTTAAAAATATTTATATAGGTTTTTTTGTGGCTAGTTTTTGCACCTTGGCCAAAAAATGATAATTAAAAAAAATTGGAATTTGGAATGCTCTATTGCATATGATTGTGTTTATATATATATATATATATATATATATATATATATATATATCATTCTTGAAAAAATGAGTGAATTTTTGTTTTTGGAAGAAATGTCACCACTATTCAACTACCCCCAAAAGAAATAATTAGGTAAATAAATTGATAAATACATAATTGGGAGGGGGTTGGGGGGTAGGGTTTCTTTTTTTAAAAATTTGAATTTAAATGTGATGTAATGAAACTGGCAATCACAAGAAGATTTAGCCAAATTTGGCTATAGAGCAAATATATGAAAGTAAAGAAATTTGAGAATCCTTTTATATTGTAGGAATCTAGTGATTTTAAAAAACCAATTTTTAAAAAAAAAATCTGGGTAACTAGGGCCCCTTCTTTTGGGGAAAAAAATCCTTTCGATATGTTAAAATCGTATTTTTGAGACTGAAACCATGAGAATTGGGCCATCCATTTCTTTTTTTTAAAGCCTTTAAGTAGGTCAAAATCATATGTTTCAGGTTGAAAATTTATATAACATTGCCAAAAATTAAAATTTATTCATATGCATCCACCTTCCCTTGTTGAAATGCAATCTTATTAGTGAGTGAGGACTAAGTTTATGCTTAGACATGAGGATGCACCTAAATAATGTTCAATATTTAAAGGTACTAGTGCAATTAATTTCACCTATTAATTAGTGGTAATATTGAAATTTGCGTACCATTAACACCACTTAAGATATTAGTTTCCGAAGCCACAAAAAAATCATTTATCTTTTCAGACCACCGCCTATTCATCCAGCCATGAAGATCTATCTCTACCTAGTTAGGCAGTAATGAAAATGTTGATTGAACACAAGTTGGTGGTGTGAGTTGCAATTTGGGGAAGGCGATTTCTGACTTTGTTGTCAATCAAGCCTCCTGGGACGGAATATAGTCATATACGAATCAACTGTTGGGCTTTGGGATGATTGATTGTTCAAGAGCCATCCCCCACCAATCTCTTGCAGTAGCCAACCTGACAACCATTTCTAGTTAATGTTATTGTGGCCAGAACTTTTCAAGTACGGTATCATTTGGGTTGTTGAGCTTGAACTATTGAGAATAAGTACTTACCTGTTGGAGCTTGGTAACATCGCCACTAAGCATACCCAACTCTAGCACAAAAGAAAGAATGTGGGTGGGGAAGTTTGCAAACCACAAGTGAACCAAGCTGATCAGTTGGTCGCTTTACGTTGTTATTGGAAGCTATTTGCTTTGTAACTTGGGAAATATGGTTGTTTTATTTTTCAATCATCTTGATAACTCGCAACACAGAACTTTGTTGGATGAAGATTGATTGAGAGAAGACCAATTTATGTCTTGATAAAAGTTAGAATAGGTCGCCACAATTTTGGAATCGGGGTACTTAGTACTTCGTTGAAGCAAAAATGGCAGACAAGGCAGCAGCAAGCCAACAAGTCCTTTTGGGGGAGGGGGTGGTGGAGGGAGTTGAATTTTTTGGATTTTGATGTTCCCAATGAGTTCACACCAAGTTCCAAATGCATTCAAATCAAGTTTCCAATTTACGTTCCCAATAGAACCACATGATATCCCAAAATTGAACTCTTGTACCCTATGTAGGTTGGCCAAAATGAAAGCACTTCTAAAATTTGATTTTGGGAGTGCAAACTTCCATTTAGGGGTTTTTTGTCCAAAGTTTGAGAAATAGTCTGTCCAAAGCCCTTACAATGACCATACAATTGAACATAAAACACATCAACGTTACAACAACTGAAATTTGCTACAGACTAAACAAAGAAGAAGCCATGGCAAGTGATCCAAAGTGTTTGTAGCTCTGAAATTTCACTAGGGTGGTGCAGAGTTTCCTTTCTTGTCACATTCCAGGGTAGGAATTGTTACACTCCAGTACCAAGGTAGTTGATGAGTTATATGACTCATCTTACTAGGCTTGACATGTTCCTAGGTGGAATTGACCTGGTGTAATAACCACTAGATACTTGTCAAACATGTTTAGTAGTTTTCAAGAGTGAAAGGGTGGGGTCAAAGGGTCATCACAACTGGGAACCAATTCCTCAATGGTAGTTTATTTATTTTAATAAAGAAAACAAGGAATTGTGAGGAAGACAATGTCAATGATAAAAAAAATATTCATGAATTTATTTTTTAATGTATGGTTGGTAGTTCTCTAGATTCATGATATGGTGGGGGAGAAGGACTTATAATTTGTTCAACTATAACCTCATGATTGTATGTATATAAACAATCACAATAGAAGAGCAAACTCTTATACCTAGTTGGGCTTTGTACAAGTCATCTCATGATCCTAACAATATTTTTATGTCAGTGGGTAATGGTTTTGGTTCTTCAAAGAGAGGAGGAGCACAACAACTTCTTCCACCCCTCTCACACTTCTTCTCCCAACTCAATCAAAAAAATTCCATCACTCCAATGATTCAAGTTCCTCTTTGAAACAACACAGAGATGAGGCCATATAGTACTACCCTGTGTGTGTGTATTCTGGCATATGAATTGGATACTAGATAGATATGGTTGGTAAGTAGGTAGGTAGTCCTCTGGCATATGAATTGGATATTGCATGGATATGGTTGGTAGGTAGGTAGTCCTCAAGAGTGATCCTCTACAGACCGGAGTCACCCATTCTTAACATCATGTAACTTAATCTGGATGATTCAAATCAATTGGATTTAGCTCACTCATTTGGGTGCATCCACAACTAGCCTAGATTCCTCATCTGCATGTCCATGAAAAATATAATAGAGAGCAAATGCAACTGCACAAGTCACAGAAGTCTGTCACAGACTAGCTCAATGTGCCTCTATGAGTCTTTTGATTGATTGGCAAGATATCACCCAAAAAAAAGAAAACAAAAATTGAAGTTTAAAATTTTCAAAAGTGATGTGATTTTTAAGCATGTTTCAATCACCTGAAGTGGCAAAGAAAAACAGTAAAAATTTGCCAAATTTTGATGTTTGGTAATAAGTAGTATGATTAAATATTTGTGCTTCATAGATAGTGTACAGTCAGATTGGTTAAATCTTCTTTGGATGATTGCCACTTTCACTAGATCTTCAAATGAATGATTTTGTTGTTTCTTTTGCTGCATCAGAAAATTCCTGAAGATAACATTACCCTTTATGCCAAGGATTGGTTACCTTTTTCATGTTTTCTACTTTTTCATGTTATGAATAAAATTATGTTTGGATTTTTATTTTTATTTTTATTTTTGTCATATTTCGTGTTCTTTGTTCAAAATCATAATTTGTAGCAAGGTTGAACTCATGAGTTTGTAATTGTCAATTGAGCAAGATTTTGGCCTTTGACCTTCAGGTTATTAGGGTCAATTGCACTCTTTGGAACTGCATGCAACTGGATCATGTGGTCTATTAAATAGTTTACAAAGTGCTTATCGATTAAGGCGGAATCCCTCCCAAACACTAATTCATCCAACAGAATTTATTGAATTTATTGAATGTTATTGAATTTCCAATGGGATGACCTATGGGATGAGTTTGAAGGGCTCTCAATTTTTATGGTCACGGGCCCTTATTCTAGTGTAAGGAGGTTGTACTAGCCAGTCTTTTCATGAGTCAATTTGGGATGTGGAAATAAAGTGATGATACTCTTAACACCTCTTCTTGAAAAATAGCTCTTGTTTGTGGGTGTGTTATTTTGGGGTTTTGGAGTGTCGTGCTTAGAGTTTATCACATATTGATTTGAGGGAGGTAGAAATGGGTACAAGTGTAGATCTCACAAGGGTTGTTATGAGTATACATGGTCCCATCTGGGAACCAAGTTGTGACAATGTTTGTGATTATTTGGAAGGCATCCAAAATCCCATCCATAAAGTTTAACTGGGTACCTATATATGCCTTTGACTGTAGGAGGCCATTTCTCTAATGAATTGGTATGTAAGGAACCACAAGTGTTGTAATTTAAAATATCCTACCTCATAACCAATGTTGTGTGAGTATATAGATTTACACATACCTAGTCCTGGTATCTGTAGTATCATGGAGCAGGTATGAATCAGTTTTGGGTGGGTATCACAATTTTATGATACTTGCCGGGTTCGGTTTTCACAAAGTAATTTACAAAAGGGTCTGGTTTTCCTCAATAATTTTTTTTTACATCAGGCAAGGGTATCAACATTTTTTTTTAAAAATTAACTGATTCTCACAATGCCAGTTCTCAGAAATTTGAGAATAGCCAATTATCCTTTGTTGATTTTCACAAACCAAGTATTACTTCTTTTTCTGATTAAAAATTTTAAATTTTAAATTAAAATTAAGATTTAAAAAATAATTTAATTTTTTTTTCTAAGGATAGCTTTGGATTTTTGAAAAAATTTAAAATCAAAGGACCTCTGGTTCAAGGTTTTCAAAGATTTTAAAAATAAATCATCATTTAAAATAAACTCTCCAAACATCATTATCATTTAAGCTGGCCTACCATTAATAAATACCTACCACCAAATACTAACCTTCCCTTGGATTTCCTATCTCCCAAGGCAAATTAGACCTAACAAGCAAATTTTGATGTGGGTCTGGTGATGAAAATGTTTTTTTTTTAGCCTTAATTAAATTAGGCTAACTTAACATCATACCTCCAAAGTTCAAACCCATGGTCCATGAATGATCAACAAGATCCAATAAGTAAAATGTTGTTTCATTTTACATAAAAACATAATTAAGTTTAATGTTCATAATTTCTTTCTCATTGCTTGCTTATACTAATTTTTTATAGCCATTGAACCCTAAAACCCTAACCTATGCAAAAGGTCAAACCTTACTCAATTTTCAAATTTTTAAATTTTTTTTTCTTAAAATTGGTTCTCACATCGGTTTTCACAAAAGATAAAACTAGTAGTTTAGTTTTCAATCAGGGTATCATTCATGGTGATACCCTGAGGGATCAAATTGGGATGCCCAAGTAATACCCGAATGATGCCCAGAAGTATTTGTGACACTGCCCAACACTAGTATGAATCTAGTCTAGGTATGTAACTCAAGTTCATAACACAACAACCAAAAAAAAATAGCTCAATTAAAAAAAATCTTTCATATGCCTCTACCATTGAAATTGGAGTATCAAAATGAGAATATGAGTTGAAATACAAGTACCTACAACATGTGGATTCAAGAAATGATTGTATTTCACAAGCAAGGGGATCAAATTTTTATTATCACATTATATTTTCATTAGAGGTTTAATCTTGTCATGGCCAAGAAAATCAATGACACATTTTAGCCCTTTGAACCTCATGTCCAACATTAAGGTCAACATATTGTAAGCAATTGTAGTTATAATAGATTCCAAAGATGATAGAAAAGGGGCCAACACATGCATTATCTCTATAGCCATACGAATATTCCAAATTTCCAGCTCATTATTAATTGTGCCATATGGAAGAGGGGGCACCTACACACCTTGATGGTTGTAATCAACCTTTAATTTCATGCATATGGTAATAACAACATTCAAAGCATTAGAAAAGAGCCAATAGCCTTTTGTTTGATTTAAAACACACTATTCCACAATTGGGTTTTAAATATCCACCACAACTCGTCCAATGGCCCAAGTTAATCCACTATGCACACTTGTTTGTAGGTGCAAAGATTGCTTGTAATAACAAATGTTAATTGCACTTGCATAATGCAAAGCCTCTTAGAAAAGGACCACTCTACTCGCAAGCCTTATTTGCATCAAAGTTTTCAACTTCTCCGGACATAGTCCAAATTCAATGCAAGCCCTATCCCACTCTTGCCAACCCTTTCTAGACTTTTTAATCCAAGTTATAGTTTTTTATAAAACTTGTTAGGCATCCTTCAAAGACATTTCTTTCATGCCCAAACAAACCTTAACATCATTGGTGGCATACTAACAAGCTTTAAACATTGCATGTCCAAAACAAGTCCCTACAAATAGTGTCTCCAATTATAATGGCTCACAAGAAACAATAATAAAAAGGGCAACAATTAATGTGTTCAAATTCAACCCTTCATCCTTCACATCTGCAATAATTTTTTGTGTGAATTTGAATATGGCAAGTAGGGGTTTTATAATTTTGCTAAAGTAACAACCATAATGTTGGGTGCTTCAAAAAACCCAACATTAACATGCTTAGGAACCCATGCATCATCAAAAAAGTTCACAACCACAACAAAAGTGTCAAATCGATTTTAATTCATTCACAAATCAAAAGTGACACTAGTTCTAACACAATTAGATAGGGCAGGATATACATATGTATCCATAATCTTCTACAACATGGAAGAAATATGTTCTTCCATTAATTGCCTTCGACTTGGAAATAAAATTTTGTTATCCTTGCACATAACAAGATTGTGGAGCCATGATGACTTAACACTAGACAAGGCTTCATAGCTTTTGGCGATGTATAAAACCAAATCCTCAATGATTTTGAGTTGTGCATGATCACCTTTTTGTAGACAATGCCTCTTTCAAAAAAATCAATTATTATTGATGGTGTGATGGTCTTTCTTTTTTTACACTTCTACCAACCTCCATCATCCCCATCTTCAACCTCTTTCACACATACCTTGTATTTTGTTAGTTCAATAATATGTTCATGCACCAAGTGTTTCTTCATATTGTTGTGACCGTGAAAAGAATTATATTGAACAATTCATATTCTGCTATGAATGGTACTACTATGGGAACTTGATGCAAAACCATCACATTTATTAATGTTTGATTTAGGGTGGCAAATAATGCACCTCAACATTTGGATTATAACCACATCAAGCAACATGTTCTTTTGTTGCAACAAAAAGAAAGCCTAAACTGCATTTCTTTCATGATAAGGTACCCAATATCTTTGGTTGGCTTTTAATGCAAACAACAACATTATCCAAATGGCTTGTGCCTCAATAATTAACACCTCTTCTAAGGTTTCAACAATGCCAAACATTTATGTTTCTCCACCTAGTATTTTGCCTTGCTTCTATTATAACTCAAAGGTATCACCTATCTCCCCCCCTTCACCCACCAAACATGGCTCATGATCAAATAACATGGTTTCCTCCATGACCTTTAAACCCTAAAAACTACAACATGTAAATCTTTGATTTTGTTGTCTGAAAAAATTAGATGAAACATGAAACTTGCAAAATGGAAACCAAAGAGAGTTTTGGGTTCAAGCATCAACAAATTGCAACCTAGATTTAAATTTGATTGAACATTAAGACAAAAAAAAAACTTGAACATCATCAGATGTCAAACTCCCTATTTTTCTAATGTTGAGGCAATATGGTTTAACATGCAATGTTACTACATGCCACTAGCTTTCAAGCATGATGTTTTTTTGGTGTCAAATGTTGACCAAAATAAAAAAATCACACTAATTTACTATTAGACTTGTCATGGTTGCAAATTGTTAAACAATTCAATCCACAAAGTACAATGGGAATGGTCACAAGGGCAATGACACTGAACCAAGCTTGACCCTAACCACAATATGCACATGAAAAAAACTACCAAAAGATGATTGTGCATAGCTAGGCTTTTGTTCATTCATATGCAAACAAAGAAAATTATAAAAAGTTAATGTGAGAAAGCTTATTGTTTTCTTGAACATCTTTTAATGTTATCATTATGAAACACACCTCCCAAAAATCTTCACTTCATAGTTCCAAACCTTCACATTTGTTCATTATTGGGGTTCAACATTTCGCCACATCTACATCTCAACACAATTGCCCATTTCTCATTACTCAATACCGAAAACTAAAGAACCTTACCTAGGACCAAGGACTCATGTGTGCATATAAATTGAAACTCCTAGTATCAAACACAATACCAAGACTTCAATGAAACATACAAAAAAAACTTAAGTCCTAAATATGAATCATAGTATCAAAGATGAGAAGACTAATCCAATTTGTTATGAGTTGGGGTATAACAAATGTGAAGACCAACAAATATGTTATGAACATGGGTATTGGCAAGACCTTTTATTAAACTAATACGATTTTTAATACCAAGGTTCATACCAAAGTTGATACCCTGGTTTACCCCTATATATTCACACAACATTATTCATAACCTATTTTCTTGAGCTTTGTAAGCATTTAACCATTTTTTAAAAACACCTAAAAATTAGTAAGGTTTTTGGCTTTACCCTTTTTGTACATGATGATATAACCCCCAAAGTTTAACTTTTAAAAAATAATGTTGTATTGATAGGTGTTAAGGTTTGAAAAATGATGTAAAACACTTTGAAATATTTCCTTGTGTAGTTGGAAGGTACCTTTCATCCATGAATATCACTCCTAAAAAAAATGATCTTTACAAGTACTTCTTAGGAGTGGGAAGGATTTCACTCCTATTCAGCATAATTTCCCTCCCACTAGGCATAAGAACCTTATTCTTCCTACACCTCATAATCTACAAATGCTTAGGTTCATTTAAAATTTTCTTAGCCCTTTACAATGGATAAAGCCCATGGGTGAAAGACATTCTCTAAACGTGGGGCTAGGTTCAATTACCCATCTCCTCCTACCTAGGCCCCTTATTTTGTGAATGCCCTCACCCTAGGAATTTACACTTTATATTGAATGTTGGGTGTTATGTGTTCATCACAAACCCATCAAATCTATTTATGTGAAAACGATTTTTGTTCATGAGGTTTGAATTAAAAAATGTCTTTGTTCTTATTTAATCCATTGATCTTGTGTTAATGGGGTTTGAATTTTGAATTTCTCGAAAACCTTATTTGTCCAAGAATGGAAAATCAACGATATCGTATAATTTTCCATTTGATTTATTGAGTTTTAAAATGTTTTAAATTCTTGTTTTCTCTAGTCGAACAAAATCATAATCTCATGTTATGCGTAAGTTTTTTTCTTCAATTTTTTGATGCAATCACATTGGCAATCATCCACGAAATGAATCAGCCAAATTTGGCTACAAGTCCCAAAGGGAATTAGAAATATTTAAGAATCTTATTATATTTTTGTGAAATGTTGCAAATTATTATTTACATATGGCCATATCAGCAGTTTTTTCCTTGAAATCTACCAACTTTGACAAAAAAGGAATTCAGAAAATCCCTTGTTATGAATTTGTGCACTGAATTTATTTTTGTTGCCAAGTGACAAAATTTCGCACAAAATTTCTCACAAAAAATGTATTGACTTTTCTTTTACTAAAATTTTAAAATTGGTGATATTTTGCATCTTCTAGAGATCTATGTTTATGAGTGATGGATTAGATAGATTCCATGAACAATTAATCATATTTATATTTTCATTCTATCAATTCAGCCAAATACAAGCAAATCATGATATCATCAACTTGAAATGAAAAGATGATGAAATTGGGAGGCAAGTTATTAGTGTTGAACAACATGTGTCTTAAGTTAAATTAGTTGTGATAGGATGCAAGAATTGGAATCTACACAAACAACATTATAAAATGCTTGTGATGTTTTCTTGAACAACTTTGCAAACAAAACTTTGGTCACATGGGCATTTTTCAAGGTAAAGAGATAGCCAATTAATGTGAATTTGACTCAAATGATATGGTCCAAATCTTTCATAATGAAACAACATAGTTTGAAATTTTTATCTTAGGTATTACATGTTCAAAGGGCTCAAATTCCATCTTACAAACATCTTGGTTTTCTTACAATAAACAAACATTTAAGGTGTTGCATTTGGCATTTATATATTTTAAAAATATCATGTTAACAATTCTATGTAGCAATAAAAAAAATTTGTAGGATTTTTTCTTTTGCTAGGACCCATTTCAAATGAACAATTCCAAACTTCCATATTTGTGTGGTTATCCCTTGTTAGAGGTCAAGAGTTTAGTTTTTCAAGTTATAAAATTCTACAACATGCTCCGGAACAAGACCACCACCATACATGATCTATAACCAATATATTTCTTTGTGGCAACAAGACCAAAATGATAATCAATATATTCTTCTTGTCATCTAAGCAACATATGTTTGCCATTGTGAAGTTTAGTGAGTGGAGGTGTCTTTTCAATTTAGTTTGGGATTGCGAGTCATAACAAGTACAACAAAATTGATATTAAATTTAGGGTTGAGGTTTAAGGCATAACATTGTTTCTAAACCAATGATGATACTTATGGGAGATTGTCTTGAAAATAACATATCTGAATTCAAAAGAAGATGGTGTTGAAGACCAATTCATTGGATATTCAACCTTGATTGATCAATTGTTCAAAATAGTTCACTTTTTAATTGTTTTTTTTCCCAAAAAAAACCAAAGGTAACATGGTGGTGGTTTATGCTCTATCAAAGATTAATTAATTGCATGGTTATGCACTATTTCATTCCAAGAATGAAGGTTAGTTTCCAGAAATCCAAATGTAGGTGGAACAACAAGGGTCACCTCATGTTCAATCATTGTGGGTTGAAATCCTACTTCATATAGTTTTCATGGAGGGTGCATCAACATGTAGTATACTTTAGCACTATAGTATGGACTATAAATCAACCCATTAATAGTTCTCAATATCGAACAAATTGTTATTTCTTTCATGTCCATGTTTCCATAATGTGGACCAAATTTTATAATTCATTACTTGTTTACCATGCAACACGGAATTGGCTCTCTGTCACAATTCACATCCACATTTGCTAGAGACCACATAACAACTCATGTCTACTATGTCCAGTTGTAACCTCAACAACTGGTTTAAGGACTGGGTAGCCAACAAAGCTTGTCTGGTTACCAAATCTAGTAGAGTTCCAATCTTACCTAGTCCATAACCAACATTCAATGCCATTGTAGTAGTTGGTGATCCACTTGGGTTTGTAGTTGATGATCTAATTGGGTTTGTACTTTGACCCATTGGAGTTTGGAATACTGTAATACTAAAAGCTTTGGATGTTTGACAAAATTAGATGCAATAGACTAAAGATTTTGAAAATGAAAATTTGTACACAAGACACAAAGTGTACACAAGGAGTTGATTAATTTGTTGAGGAAGGTGGTGATGTTCACATAAAACCTTAATTGAAACAGTTGTACATGTCCACCAACCAATATACAAAAATCTTATGAATTATCCTGGGGAGCCTGGGGAGGTTTTTTTTGGGGTATTCATTGGATGTTCCCTTCCACCCAGAGGGCATTATTTGTGTAAGGGCATTATTTTGCTATTTGATCATATAAAAATGAGATGAAGGTATCTTCCTCTACAATCCCAAGAACCACCCTCATAGATCTGGAGAACCATCCTGATAAATCCTAAGAACTGAACTTATGCATCCTAAGAACTGCCCTGATAATTGCTGATATAATAGAGTTATTCTTAAAGTCTTGTGAGAACTCTTAGTTTCAGCATAATCGCGTAACTGGGAATGAAAATTTTACAAAGCAAAACAACTGGGACCCAAACTAGTTTTTCCACCAATTTTGGTTGTAAACTGAATTTCATCCTGTATTTCCAATTCACTGCTGCTACATATATTTTCACTGCTCCTGTGTACAACTACTATAATTACTCTCAAATGCACTTACTTAATACTTAGCATTTCAGCATTTTCATACTCAGATTTAATTCAATTTCCTTACTTTGTGGATACCACTGAAAGAGCGGATAGGTTGTGAAAGCGTGTCTAAGACAGGGTGACTTCCCAGATAACTCTAATCTTTGGTAGAATTTGTAAGTTTTTAAGTGCCTTCTATACTAAATAATTCTCTTATTCAGGGAGTTCCTCTGCCTTTTAAGAAAGGAATCTGCTAATGAACATGCTCTTGGTGGCCCATTCTGCCAGGCTTGTGGACCTGGGCATGCCTGATGGCCATGTGCCTACCAGAATCAGCCACCACCAAGAGCACATTCTCTAGTAAAAAATAAAAAGTGGCAGATCATAATCCTACCAATGGACAGTATGTATTGCAAAACAATCAATTGAAGAAGCAAAGTTTGCTGTGCTCAATGTACCTCACCAGCTTTTCTTTCACAAGGGTGTAAGAGCCGACAGTGACCTCAAATATAGTGGAAGTTGTTTGCATGGGAATGAGGAAAAGTGTGCTCATGCAGGGATTTTGCAGTTATCAAAGTCATCCCAAGAGAGCAGACTCCAGGTTAGTTCCTTTGAATGAGTATAGTTGAATCTTAGGCATGAGTGCAACTGAGTGTTCTTTCAAGATAGCACTACCAATGGCAAAACACACTCAAAATGGCAAAGAAGTAAAGTTGCAGGTTCCAGAATGTTTCACATAAACAAAGACACTAAGACAGAAAATGACATGGGGACCATGACATTCCAATTTACCTCCAGCCACATCAAATTGTTGCATCTAACGCTACTGCCGGTAACTGCACACTGAAGAAAACCCTAAAAAAAAAAAAGAAACCTGGAAGAAAAACCCTAATCTAAAACCCTACTAAACAAGTTGAGACAAACTGTTGTGTAATGTGTAACACAAGGATTGCTTGGTGATGGGTATGACAGAGTACATCGATTGTCTGTCTCCCTACCACCAATTCATTCAGCAGAAATCAACAAATAGACATCATTATGGAAGATGTGCTTCTGAACAAACTAGATATGCAGATAAGACGCCCAACCCAGCATCAATTCTGTTTCCCTGGACTTCTTCTTCAAAATGTACTTGAAAGAAGTATCCTTCTAGGGTTTATGGTTTAGGAAGATTTTGACAAGCCTGCAACAACAAAAGAGTGCTCGCTTGCTTGTCTCTACATGAACTTTCCCAGTGACCGGAAAAAAATCTAGACAGACCGACGACTTAATGAATGATATGGCTCAGTTAACCTTCAAGATATGGGTGCATCTCCTGCCGCCATCAAGTAGCTCACGAGAGAGCCGCTGGGTGGCACTCAGATCGGCCTTTGTTTTCCTCACAGCCACGAAGAAAAGGACAATTTGCAAACCCAGCAAACACAACCCCACAAGAGTCTAAACCCTAAACCCAACAGTCTTCTAGCACATGAAGAACAGATGTAAAAAAAGACAGACTTCTTCTTCCCAAAGAGAGAAAGAAAGAAAACCCACCCACAATACAATGCGCCTAGTTCCAAAATTGCTCACTACCCAATCTTCCAAAACCTGAGAGGCTAGCGCCTCTTTCTGTCTCATTTCCTTTGCACAACAACCCTCCTGCTTACCTGCTGCAGAAAAAACCTTTTTCAAAATCCTCTACAAACCAGCAAACTCTCATTCTTCTCCTCTCTCGCTGCTTCTCCTCGACATGCAGCAGCCATAGCTTTCGCTTCAGGGCAAGACAGTTCGATCTTCAGCAGCGCCAGCAAACAGCCAAATACCAACGGCAACAGTAGCCCTAACGGTAACTGCAAGCCCTAACAGTAACCCTAACAGTAACTGTAGAGGGTAACGGTAACGCTACAAATGGGTAATTCATTTCATCCATTGTCTTTTGCAAGATTCAATTTTTTTTTAAGCCTTCATTTCATCCAATGTCTCTTACAAGATTTAATTTTCCTATCTTTTTTGGCCTTCCCTTCATCCAATGTCTTTTTCACATTTAATTTCCGGCCTTTCATTTCATCCAATGTCTTTTTTCATATTTAATTTTCCTATCTTTTCCAGCCTTTCATTTCATCCATTTATCTTTTTCAAGATTCAATTTTAGTAGATCCAAATTTTTTTGCAATCTTCACTTCATCCATTGCTTTCCTTCAGTTTCCATCTTCCCTCGAACCCACATATCATCTTGTGTATAACTTTTTCTGTGAAATTCCATCCAATTTCATTAATGTCTTTCTAGTAAGGGTTTAGGGTTCAGGGTTTTACATACCCTAAAGCAATTTACTTTCAATTTCTCTTTTCAGATTTGGGGCTTTTCCCATCTCCTTATGATTTCTCACATGCAATACTTCGAGGGTGTTACCCAATGTTAAATATCATGGTAGAAAAAAATTTATTTTTGGCCTTTTCCTGTGATACCCAATGGGTTTTCCAGTTGGTACCCGCCAGGTATTGCGGAGGAGAAAAAGGCAAAAGACACACTAGACATTTTGGAAAATGAAACAACCCAAAGTCCTAAGGTGAGGGCATTACCAAAGAGAAGGGCTTTTGCAATCAGCTGAGTCTAGTCCCACATTTTGCAAATGTGCCCCACCTCTACGCTTAACCCATCACAAGGACATGTGGTGTGTTGGTTTAGGAGTTTAGGGTACCCTAAAAACCCTAAACTCTAAAAGTTAAGTGGAAAGAATGGTGGTTTGAATTATGATGGACAACAGTTTGAAATCCAATTTTTTGATAGGCTGACATTGAAAAAACTAGTACTTACATTTTCTTTAATTTTATATTTTCTATTGTAACTAGTGTGAACCCGGTGCATAATGCCCCCGTGCCCCCCCCCCCCCTCCTTGCCGTTACTTACTTTGGACCGGAAGCAACCTCTCCTCCTGCACGGTTGTTGTGAATGCTCCCCGGAGCTGCTGGCCAGACGTCATCCAAAAAAAAAAAGATAAAAAAAGAAGCAAATACGTAGCCTTAGATTTTTCCG